>Ga0207647_10003565_pt1 | contig 11684 bp, 12 predicted proteins | sample KBSCornC2_FD_184295 | JGI IMG/M metagenome (GOLD analysis project Ga0207647, IMG submission 184295) | Corn rhizosphere microbial communities from Kellogg Biological Station, Michigan, USA - C2 (SPAdes) (version 2) | ecosystem: Host-associated > Plants > Roots > Rhizosphere ...
GCCGCGCTTCACGGTGGCGGCGCCGTCCTACCTCAAGCGCCACGGCCGCCCGACGCATCCGATGCATCTGGCCGAGCACAAATGCTTCAGCTACGCCTATCTCTCGACGCCCAATGTCTGGCACTACACCAATTCCGCCGGCGAGCAGGCGAGCGTGCGCCCGGGCGGGCAGCTTCGCGTCAACAACGGCGAAGCGGTGATGCCGGCGCTGATCGCCGGCCTCGGCATCGCCGAGCTTCCCGAATTCATCGTCGGCGAGGCCATCTCCTCCGGCGAGGTCGAGGTGATCCTGAAGGACTGGAAGCAGGCCGAAGGCGCCGTGCACCTGGTGACGCCGCCCGGCGGCCCGCGCCCCGCGCGCGTCGAAGCCCTCGCCGATTTTCTCGCGGCAAAGCTGCCGGGCACCTGCAAGCGGCGGACGCGCGGAAAGGTGAAGGGGTCGTAGAGCGAGCGGCCTCAACAATCCCGTCATTGCGAGCGCAGCGAAGCAATCCAGGGTGTCTCCGCGGAGGGATTCTGGATTGCTTCGCTGCGCTCGCAATGACGGTGTTCGGCTACGACACTTTCACGCCGTTGTTTGCGACAATTCGCAAGTTCGGCCTCAGCGTCTCTTCCAGCTCCGATTTCAATTCGTGGACGCGCGGATCCGTCGAGTGTGCCGCGCAGACTGCGTATTGGTGGACCGATTGCGCCAAGGCGCGCCGCGCTTCCGGGGTTCGCGTCACCTCGGGCTTTGACAGCCGCAGCACGATCGCAGCGAGATTCACCAGCATCTCGTCCAACGCGACATCAATGGTCCGAAGATTGCGCATCACTCACTCCCTGGGAGGGCAACAGCGGACCCAGGCATGCGTTCCGGGCCGGATGGGACATGGTTAACACTTCGTAAACGTCTTGTTCCTGCCGATCGCCGCGCTAGGCTGGCTGCGAAACAAAGAAGATCGAGGGGAGGGACCATCATGGATCGACGCGATCTCTTGCGCGCAGCCGCGGCATTGCCGTTGTTGCGGGCTGCGTCATCGGATCAGGCGTTCGCGCAGAGCTATCCGGCCCGCAACATCACCATGATCGTGCCGTTTCCGGCCGGCGGCCAGGCCGATCTCGCCGCACGCCCCGTTGCCATGGCGCTGGAGCGGATCCTCGGCAAGCCCGTGATCGTCGACAACCGCGCCGGAGGCGGCGGTGGATCGGTCGGCAATGCCGCGGCGGCGCGCGCCGAGCCTGATGGTTACACGCTGCTGATGACCCTTTCCTCGCTCGCGGTACTGCCGGAGGCCGACCGGCTGTTCGATCGTCCCGTCGCCTATGAAGTCTCGCAGTTCATGCCGATCGCGCGCGTGCTCGCCGATCCCACGCTGCTCGCGGTGCCGGTCTCGGCGCCATGGAAGACCGCGCAGGATTTCATCGAGGACGCGAGGATGCGGCCGGGCCAGATCACCTATGGCTCGTCCGGACCTTACGGGACGCTGCATGTGGCGATGGAGATGTTTGCGAACAGCGCCGGCATCAAGTTGCTGCATGTGCCGTTCCGCGGCGCGGGTCCCGCGCTCACCGCGCTGCTCAGCGGCACCGTGCAGGCGATCGCCGCCGCGCCCGGCACGCTGAAGCCGCAGGTCGATGACGGCAAGCTGCGCGTGCTCGGCAATTGCGGCGCGCGACGCATCGCGAGCTTCCCCGACGTGCCGACCTTCCAGGAGCTCGGCTACAAGGATGTCGAGATGTACATCTGGGCCGGGCTCTTTGCACCGAGCTCTCTTCCTGCGCCGATCGCGACCCGGCTGCGCGAGGCCATGGCGCAGGTGATGACGAGTCCGGACGTCCTCAAGGCCTTCGACACCTCAGGCAGTCTCGTCGCCTATCAGGACGCGCCGGAGTTCTCGCGTTTCGTCGCCGACGATAGCGCGCGCCTGATCACGGCGGTGAAGAAGATCGGCCGGGTGGAGTAGGGGCCCGGCTCAGAATTCGCTGCGGACCGTGCCCCGCAGGGTGTGCCGGTCGAGACCCGGTGCGAACGCGCCCTCATAGGAGGCCTTGAACGACGTCGCGGCAGTGAGATCCCACCGGATCTCGGCACCGGTGAGTGCCGCCGTGCGGGCCCGTCCGACGCCCGTGATCGCGAGCGGAATGCCCGGCGCGCCGTCGAAGGCCGCGGTCATGGATGGCGCATTGCCGGAAAACTCGTGGCGTATGGCAAGTGTCGCGCCGAACTGCGCCGCGCGACCGTTCGGCATCATGGTGTAGTAAAGCGCCCGCAGACCGGCCGTGCCATAGGCGGTGTCGAAGCCGCCGGCCCGCACCAGCTGATTCACGCCGGGTGCGCCGGTCTCGGAAAAGCCGTTCTGGCGCGTCGCATACCAGTCGGCCTTGGCGAACGGCTCGGCTGTCACACCCTGTCCGACGTCGAACGGCCGCGCGATGCCGAGCGATGCGGCAAAGGTGTGGGTATGCGAGGAGCCGGTCGCGGTTTCTCCCAGGAACGAGATCGTGCGCGAGGATTCGAGCGCCGCGAAGGAGTAGCTGATCGCGGATGCGAGATTGAAGCCGCCGCTCTCGCCACGCGCGTAGAAGCCGCCATGGCCGGCATTGGCCTCGATACTGTCGGCGCGGCCCGCCGTCCGCAGCTTGCCGGTCGAGGCGCCGACCGCGAGACCTGCGGTGAGGCCCGTCGTGCGCCACAGATCGACGCCGAGCGCGGCGCCGCCGACGTTTGCATTTGTTCCGAAGGCGATGTCGGTCGCCGCCACCTTGTCCCAATTGCCGTAACCGCCAAACCATACGCTCTGCGCGGGCGCGGCGCGGCGCGCGCCGAGCGCCTTGCCGATCGGGTCGGCCGGCTCCGCGGCGTAGGAGGACACCGACATGCGCAAGGTCTCGCCGCGCGATTGCGTGCCGGCGTTCCACATGAAGCCCTGGAACGCATCGGTCTGGTCCACGGTGAAGCGGCGACCATCGGCGTGGATTTGCCCGGCGAGATCGCCGAGACCGGCCTTGATGCCTGATGCGTTGAGCACGGCGAGCGTGTTGATCGCGGTGCCGAGTGGTCCCGACGCGCCGCCGGACTGCGCCTGATCCAGCGCGCCGGCTACCGCGGCCTGGTTCGGCGTCAGGCCCGACAGCGTGCCGAAGCCGCCGATCTGTTGCAGAAGGAAGTAGACATTGTTGGCGTCGTAGCTGAGCTGCCCCGAAACCAGCGGGCTGCTCGAGGTCGTGAGCGTCGCGAAAGTGCCGTTGACGCCGCCGGTCGCGGTGAGGATCGTGTATTGGGTGTTGGCGAGAAAGCCCGCGCCGAGCGGCACGATCTGCACCGTGCCGCCATTGAGGGTTGCGGTGCCGGTTGCGGCGATCTTGTCGGACTGGCCGCCGGCATTGATCTCGACCTGGAAGGTTGAGCCGGCATTGAAGGTGACATTGCCGTTGACGTTGAGGGTCCCGATCGAATTGCCTGTTGCGACCATGCCGCCATTGTTGACGACGATGCCGCTGACCGTGCCGGTGCCGCCGAGATAGCCGCCGTTGACGGTGACCACCGACGGCAAGGTGCCGTTCACGATCAGGCCGCCTGCGTCCACCGTCGTCGCGCCATTGAAGGCGGTGGTGCCGGTCAGCGTCCAGACCGAGGAGCCGGTCTTGGTCAGTTGCTCGAACTCGTCATATTGCAGGCCGGCGCCGAGAGTTCCGAGGTCGAACGTGGCGCTTCCCGCGCCGCCGAAATTCAGCGTGTCGGTGCCGGCGCCGCCGCGCACAAACCCGGTGATCGTCGAGCCGGGGGCGAGGGTGAGCACGTCGTCGCCCCCGAACAGGTCGATCGCTCCGCTGCCGCCGCCCGAGATGGTTCCGGAATTGAGGATCGTGTCGGTGCCGGAAGAGCCCTGGATGGCGATGAAGAAGCCGCCGGAGATCGTGCCGGCATTGATGAGGGTGTTGCCGCCGGCAACGAATTGCACGCCGGTATGGCCGCCACCGATGGATCCGCCCTGATAAACAGTGACGACATTGGCGTTCCCGCCTATTCGGAGGCCCGTCGTGTTTGCTCCGGTGCCGACTGCCGTCCCGCGAATGTTGACGAGATTACCGTTCGAATTGTCGATGACGATCGCCGCTTCGGCGTTGCCCGTACCTTCCGCGATCCCGCCGGCCGCGATCGTCACATTGTTGTTGTTCGAGCCGTTGGACAGGAGGACGGCTCCGCTATAGGTAGAGACCGTGGCCTGGTTATTTATGGTCACATTCGAATTCGACGTGCTGTCGTAAACGATCGCGGGAATTCCGGCGCCGGGCAGGAGCGATGTCAACGTACCATCGCCGATATTGACCGTGACGTTGCTGCCGCCGGTGGCGTTGATGTGGTTGGTGTTGCCGAGGCCGGTGCAGGTCGCAACGTCACCCGAATTGAGCGCGCCGATGGTGCCGGTGCCGACCACTGTGCAGGCGGCGCGCGCCGGGCCGGGTGCCAGCGAGAGTAGTCCGCCGAGCACCAGCGGCGCCAGCGCTGTAGTGACGAGCAGCCTGTTGCGCAGGACGGTCGCCGTCACGGCGTCTTGCGCGCGGGTCTGTATTCCAATCGGCATCGACAATTCCCTTGTAGCAGTCTTCGAATTGCTAGCGGGAACGGCGCGGCCCTTCTTGGAGCCATGCGAAACGCATTATGGCTGAAGGCGCAAGGACGCCGGTTTGCGCCGGCCTGTTGCGGTGATGCCACGCACGGCCGGGCCGGCGGCGCGGCGCGTTGACGCAGCAAATGGACAGAGGCGCAAAGCTCGATGGCCCGGCGCGCAACCTTGTGTGCGGCGCGTTGCGCGCAGCCGCCAACGCGATATTGGTATTCGGCTACACCAGCCTGGAGACGCGCGCCCATGGCGGCCGATGACCAATCGATCCATGGCGCGCCGCGCCTCGGCTATGCCGGCGAGCCGCATGGGCCGGCCTATGAGATGTGGCGGGAGGAGTTTTGCCGCCGCGTGATGGCAGCCGATCTTTCGCCTTTGTCCGACGGCTCTTTTCACTGCGACGTCAAAGCGCTGATGTTGCCGCAGGCAACGATATCCTCCTGCAGCGGCACGCCGATCAGATTTATGACGCTCAACGCCAGCGACAATCTGGCATTGCTGATGGCGCCGGATTCGCCGCTGCACGCGGTCATGGGCCGTCGCGCGCTCGAAGTCGCGCCGCTGGGCATCAGCCTCATCGACGCCTCCATCAAGGGCGCATTCGTCTCGCAGATCGAGGAGGGCGGCAACAAGGCGGCTTTGTTCGACCGCAAGACGCTGCTGTCTTATTGCCCCGATGCCGAAGACAGTGTCGCGCGGCCGCTCGATCACAACCCAGCGCTCACTGCGCTGCTGCATCGATATTACGACTTCGCGGTTCAGCACGCCGCGGGACTCGATGCACTGGCGCAGCACGCCGTTTCGCAACACCTGATGGATTTGATGGTGCTGGTGCTCGGCGGCAGGCGCGACGCCACCGAACAGGCGAAAGAGCGCGGCCTCGCAGCGGCTCGGCTGGAAGCCATCAAGGCCGACATTGTGGCGCGGCTCGGCGAAGGCGGCCTCACGCTCGCCGACCTCGCGCGGCGCCATCGCGCCAGCCCTCGCACCATTCAATTGCTGTTCGAGCGCAGCGGCGTCACGTTCTCGGAGTTCGTGCTGGAGCAGCGGCTATTGCGGGCGGCACGGCTGCTGCGCGATCCGAGGCACCGGGCGGCCAAGGTCAGCGACATCGCCCATCTCTCCGGCTTCAACGACGTCTCGTATTTTCACCGGACATTTCGGCGTCGTTTCGGCATGACGCCGCTGGACGCGAAAGCGCGGCACGCGGAAACGGGCGACAAGCCGTAGTCGGAAGGACGTTTTTGGTCCGTCCTTGATCTCGTGGCGCAAACGGCGGCGCGGGAGGTTGCGTCGCCGCACGCGGCCAATCGCAGCGGTGAAGATCGGCAAAATCGAACAAGGTTCCAACGCCGCTTTCACATTTTTTTGTTGGTCCAGAACCAGCTTGCGTCTCATTGATTGAAGAGAATTCGAGGCAATCGAGAAGGAATCGAGACATGCGAACAGAGCGGATTGCGCTGGGTGTGGCGCTCGCGATTGGCGGCATCGTCGCGCAAGGCGCAGCATTCGCCGAAGAATATCGCGGAACCATGGAACAGCAGATGGCCTGCACACCCGATGTGTGGCGCCTGTGCAGCGACCAGATTCCGGATGTGAGCCGCATCACAGCCTGCTTGCAGCAGAACACGCCGCAACTCTCCAGCGGCTGCCGTGCGGTGTTCCAGTCCAACAACCAGATGCCGCCGCAACAGCAGGCCCCGCGAGGGCGGGCCGCGCCGCCACCGCGCTACAATGCTGTGCCGCCACCTCCGCCGGCGCAGCCGCGGCCTTACGATGACGACGACTAGCGCTCTCTGGCGCATGGTATGCAGCGGTAGGCGCGAAGATGCGGTCGTGCCGCCTCGTTCAGCGCTCTCCCTTGCGGTCCGATTCAGGTCGATCTCGAAGCGCCGTCCGCAAGACGACACCGAAGAGAATGGCTGCGACTGGCCAATGGAACCAGATCTTATGGCTCGTGAAAACGTTGATCAGAATCAGAAAGGCCGAGACCGTGAGGGCTGCTGCAACCGGGCGGGGCAGCTTCGCCAGCCAATCCAACACGACTTGCGTCCACGAGGACGGTTTGTGCCTGTCGCCAGTCCGCGGAGCACGAGCTGTCTCTCGGGGAGTTGGGCTTTCCTCGATCGGGAAGCTCCCTTGCCCGGCGGTCCGGCCGCCCAGGGTCAACCGATAGCTGGTCAGGGGAGCAATGTTCTTCATGGGGCGCTGGCCGAGGCAGTCGAAGCCAACGGATAATTTGTTGTGCACCTGATCGTAGACGGAGCTCGAGATCACGACGCCGCCGGGTTCTGCGAGTTCTTGCAGCCGCGAGGCGATATTGACCCCGTCGCCATAGATGTCGGAGCCGTCCACCATCACGTCGCCGAGGTTGATGCCGATGCGAAACCGCATCGGGTTCGCCTGAGGCACGTCCGAATCCTGCTGGGAGATTTCCTGCTGAATCTCGACCGCGCATTGCACGGCCTCGACGACGCTGGCGAACTCGGCGATCACGGCATCGCCCCAGGTATTCACGATGCGGCCGTCGTGACGCTCGACCAATCGCGCAATGGCCGTGCGGTAGCGGCGGAGCGTCTCCAGCGTTCCGGTCTCGTCTGCTTCCATGAGACGAGAATAGCCGTACACGTCAGCGCACAGCACGGTGGTCAGTCGTCGTTTCACTTTGTCGTCGGTCATGGTCGCTATGCTAGCCTCCCCGATCGGAAAATGCATCAGGCATCGCATCCATCGCCAGCACCGTTCAACCATCGGTCGTCCGGTCGCCCTCCAGCCCTTTGCCGAACCGCGCGCCAGCCGTCCCGATGGCGCGAAACGTGGTTACTTTGGCGAATCTGCCGCCCGTCCGGACCACATGATGAATTCGTCCAAGCCAGGGAGAACGTCTGTGACAAGCAGGATCAACCAGCCCACGCTGCATCACGTCAATCTGAAGACCACGCGTCTGCAGGAGATGATCGACTGGTATGGGACAGTCGTCGGATCAAGGCCGAACTTCCAGTTTCCGGGCGGTGCCTGGCTCACCAACGACGGCGCCAATCATCGCATCGCGTTGCTGACGTCGCCCAGGATGAGCGACGATCCGGATAAGCTGGTGCACACCGGGATGCACCACATCGCGTTCGAGTATGGGAATTTCAACGACTTGCTCGACACCTACGCACGGCTGCTCGAGCTCGGCATCAAGCCGCACATGTCGCTCGATCACGGCGTCACGACGTCGTTCTATTACGTCGACCCGGACGGCAACAGCGTCGAGCTGCAATACGACAATTTCGACGACTGGAACAAATCGTCGGAATGGATGCGGACCTCAAGGGAGTTTGCGAGCAATCCGATCGGCGTGCCGGTCGATCCGTCGAAGATGGTTGCGGCCCGCAACGGCGGAGCGTCCCGCGACGACCTGCATCGCCGGGCCTTCGCCGGCGAATTTCCGCCCTCCGAGCCCTTCGATCCGCGCGTACCGCTGGATTGACGAAGGCCCTTCCCTGACCGGCAAATGCATCAGGCATCACATCTGGCGCCATCGCGGTTCAGCGACAGGCCGTCCGGCCCCGAAACCGTCATAACCGTGCAACGAATTGCTGTCAGCCAAGTTGATTCTGGTCGGAAGCTGTGGATCGGAGGAATGTCATGTCCATGACCAAAATTCCTGCTGCACTTTTCGCGATTGGCGCGATATTGCTCAGCGTACCTGCAATGGCTGCTCCGGCCACCCCTTTGTCCGGCGCCGCCAAGTCGATGGTGCAGGAGAGCGACCTGGTGCAAGCGCGTTTCGGCTGGGGGCACTGGCACTGGGGCCATTCGCATCGTGTAGGCTATCGCTGCCGTCCCTATTGCGGCTGGGGCGGCTAACTTCGGACCTGTCGCCACATAAGCATTGTTGGCTCATCGCTTCAGTTGGCGCTACCGCTAACAGCGCTATCAAAGTGTACACGTGCCCGAGTTACGGCCTGTGCTCGCAGACATCGACCCATTCGGCCGCGGTGAGCTCGGCCATCCGCTCCGGGGTGATGCGCACGGCGCTGTGGGTCGAGCCTGCCGCCGGCACCACGACGTCGAATGCCTTCAGCGACACGTCGCAATAGATCGGCAGCGGCGATTTCAGCCCGAACGGGCAGACGCCGCCGACCTCGTGGCCGGTGATCTCGGCGACCTCTTCCAGCCCCAGCATCTTCGGCTTGCCGCCGAACTGCGTCTTCACCTTCTTGTTGTCCATCCGCGAGGTGCCGCTGGCAACGATCAGGATCACGCGCTCGCCGATCCGCAAGGACAGCGTCTTGGCGATCCGGCCGGGCTCGACCCCGTAGGCTTCGGCGGCCAGCGTCACGGTCGCGGAGCTGATCGGGGATTCGATGACGGATATGTCGGGGGCATTTTCGGCGAAGAAGGCGCGAACGGATTGCAGGCTCATTCCAGTCTCACGGGCGGGCGGTGATGCTTAGGCGATCCTTAGGCGATCCTTGGCAGCTCGGAGAGCGCGCGGACACGGTGGTCCGGCGCAAAGCCAAGCTCGTCCATCTGGGTGCGGATCGCCTTGAACATCGTCAGCGGTGCCACGAGTTCGGTCTCGACGCAAGCCAGCGCCATCGCCTCGGGCGTCACCCGTTCGATCCAGGCGACGTTCAATCCATACGACTTCGCGCCGGCCACGTCCCAGGGATTGGAGGAGACGAACAGGACCTCGTCCGGCCTGGTGCCGAGCACCTCGCCGATCAGCTCATAGGCCTCCGGGCTCGGTTTGAAGATCTTCCTGGCATCGACGCTGATGGTGGCATCGAGCAGGCGGTCGAGACCGGAGTTGCGCACGAGCGCATCGAGCATCTCCGGGCTGCCATTGGAGAGAATGGCGAGCTTGCGCGGCTTCAGCGCCGCAAGCGCTGCTGCCGCGTCCGGATAGAGATCGAGATGCAGATATTTCTCGATGACGCGCTCGAACGCCTCGCTCTCGTAAGCGAGCCCGAGCACGCGCAGCGTATAGGCCAGCGAGTCGCGCGTCACGGTGGCAAAATCCTGGTAGCGCCGCATCAGCGAGCGCAACCAGGTGTATTCAAGCTGCTTGATCCGCCAGACCTGCGTGATGATCTCGCCATAGCCCGGAAACGCGTCTTCGGTGGTCTCCGCGACCGACTGGATGTCGTAGAGCGTTCCGTAGGCGTCGAAGACGACGGCTTTGAGGGGCATTGGCTCGGTCCTTTTTGACCTTTGCGGAAGGCGCACGGACAATACCGAAACGGCCCGGTGCGCGACAAGGTGGGAACCTTCTTCAAGAAATCGTCACCCCGTCGACCTCGCGCAGCAGATTGACACTGCCGCCGGCAGGCGTTTAATTCGGGGCACGGGGATTTGCGATCTCCCCGCGAGGCGACATGCCCAAGTATCGCGTCCTGGTCACCAAGGACGCTGCATGTCTTCTTTCATCTCGATCTCATCACAGAAATTGTCCGGTCAATTGGTGCCGCCAGCGCGCCGGCCCTCGTCGATGTTCGTATCGATGCGGGCCGCGCGGTCTATTTGCGCGCGCGACAAGACGGGGAGCACCAGGAGCTAGCGAGCACGCGGGGCACGTTGGGGACGACGATCAAGTGGAGGACGCCATGACCACGAATACCGACCGCCGAGACTTCATCAGGGGCGTGGGGGCCGCCGCGGCATCGACCGCACTACTCACGGGGACGCAAGCCCTTGCGCAAGTCAATCAGCCAACAGGAGCCAAGCCAATGACATACCAGCCCAAGCCGATGCCGTTCGATCCGAAATCCATTACTGGCATCTCGGAGAAGGTCCTCGTCAGTCACTACGAGAACAACTATGTCGGCGCCGTAAAGCGACTCAACGCGATCGGAACGCAACTCGCCGAGCTCGACTTCGCGAAAGCTCCGAACTTCGTCATCAACGGCCTGAAGCGCGAGGAACTCGTCGCGTCAAACTCCATGATTCTCCATGAAATCTATTTCGACGGGCTCGGCGGTGCCGGCAAGCCGAGCACAGCACTTGCCGACGCGATCGCGCGCGATTTCGGCAGCATGGAGCGGTGGCGCGCCGAGTTCTCCGCCATGGGCAAGGCCGAAGGCGGCGGCTCCGGCTGGGTGATTCTTTCCTACTCACCGCGCGACAAGCGGCTGGTCAATCAGTGGGCCGCCGACCACACGACGACGCTGGCCGGGGGACGCCCCGTGCTGGTGCTCGACATGTATGAGCACGCCTATCACATGGATTATGGCGCCGCGGCCGCGAAGTATGTCGACATCTACATGGAAGCGATCAAATGGGACAACGCGGCAACGCTGTACGATCAGTACAGGCGGGAAGCTTAGACGTCGCGCAAAGAATGAGCGCAGCGCGCTTGGGGGCGGCGTTGTTCCTATTGTTGGTGGAAGGAAACGCGATGGCAGAAACTGTAAATTTTGACAACGCAGCAACCGGCGCAGCGCCCGAAGGCTGGACTCTGACGATGACGGGTCGTGGCCAGCCCAAATGGACGGTCGAGGTGGAGTCGACGGCGCCAAGCAAGCCGAACGTCCTGAAACAATCCGGTCAGGCGACGTTTCCAGTGGCGCTCAGGAACGGCACCAGCATCCTGGACGGGTTCGTCGAGGTCAAGTTCAAGGCGATCGCAGGCTCCGAGGATCGTGCGGCCGGTCTTGTCTGGCGCGCAAAGGATGCCGACAATTACTATGTCGTGCGGGCCAACGCGCTTGAAGACAATGTTGTGCTCTACAAGACGATCAAGGGTGTTCGCAGCGCGCTCGATATCGTCGGCCGGAAAGGCGGCTATGGCGTCAAGGTATCGGTGCCATCAGGTCGATGGCATTCCCTGCGTTGCGAATTCGCGGGAAAGCTATTCAAGGTGACGTATGACGGCAAGCCGATGTTCGAGGTCGAGGACGAATCGATCAGGGACCCCGGCATGATCGGCTTGTGGACCAAGGCCGACAGTGTCACCGTATTCGACGACCTGACATACGATGCGCTGAACTAGATGCCGTAATGGGCCCTGCTCCGAGCAAGGGGTGATGATGGTGGCTGTCCCCCGATAGATGATGAAACGGGGTCACGACTTGAGTCGGCCCCAAG
>Ga0207647_10003567_pt1 | contig 11681 bp, 9 predicted proteins | sample KBSCornC2_FD_184295 | JGI IMG/M metagenome (GOLD analysis project Ga0207647, IMG submission 184295) | Corn rhizosphere microbial communities from Kellogg Biological Station, Michigan, USA - C2 (SPAdes) (version 2) | ecosystem: Host-associated > Plants > Roots > Rhizosphere ...
GTGGATGACGATCGAGCGGAACATCATGCTGCCGCTGAAGATCGTCGAGCCGTTCCGCTCGAACTTCCGCAGGCTGCGCAAGACCGAGTTCCGCGACAGGGCCAATGCACTGCTGGAGCAGGTTGGGCTCGGGGGATTTGGCAGCCGCTATCCCTGGCAGCTCTCCGGCGGCATGCTCCAGCGCGCCAATCTCTGCCGCGCGCTGATCCACGAGCCGCGCATGTTGCTGCTCGACGAGCCCTTCGGCGCGCTCGACCAGTTCACCCGCGAGGAGCTGTGGGCGATCCTGCAAAATCTCTGGATGACGCATAAGCCGACCGTGCTGCTGGTGACGCATGACCTGCGCGAGGCCGGCTTCCTCGCGAGCCGCATCTGCGTGATGAGCGCGCGCCCCGGCCGCATCCTCGACGACAGCCGCGTCGAATTCGCCCGGCCGCGCACCGTTGCCATGACCTTCGAGCCGGATTTCGTCGCGCTGAACCAGAAGCTGCGCGCCTTCATCGAGGATGCGCGCAGCGCGGCTGAGCAGGGGACAGGCTGATGTTCGGGATCGATATCAGGCAGAAGGCGTGGTCGGCGGGGCTGATCGTGCTGTTCTTCGTCGCCTGGGAGCTGTTCTGTCTGATGACGGGCATGTCGGATTTGGTGCTGCCGCGGCCGTCGCAGGTGTTCGTGACCTTGTTCCAGCGCTTTCCGGTGCTGTGGCCGCATATCGTGCAGACGCTTGCGACGACGATGTTCGGATTCGTGCTCGGTGTTGCGCTCGGCGTCGCCCTCGGCGCAATCATCGGCGTTTCCAAAACGGCTTATGACACCTGCTATCCGCTGCTGATCGGTTTTTCCTCGATCCCCAAGGTCGCTGTGGTGCCGATCTTCGTGTTGTGGTTCGGCTCGGGCACCGTGCCGGCGGTGCTGACCGCGCTGTCGATCTGCTTCTTCCCGATCGTGGTCAACATCGCCACCGGCCTTGCGACAACCGAACCCGAACTCGAGGACGTGCTGAAGGCGCTCGGCGCCAGCAAGTTCGACATCCTCTGGAACGTCGGTCTGCCCAGAACCATGCCGTTCTTCTTTGCCTCGCTGAAGGTCGCGATCTCCTACGCGTTCGTTGGCGCCGTGCTTTCGGAGACGGTCGCCTCCAACCGCGGCATCGGCAACGTCATGATGACCGCGTCCTCGAATTTCAACGTGCCGCTGGTGTTCGCCGGCCTGTTCGTGCTCGCCGGGCTCGGCGTCGCGCTCTACGCCGTGTTCTCGCTGATCGAAGGCCGTGTCACCGGCTGGGCCACGCGCAAGAACGACGTGATCGCCACCTGATTTTTCACACCGTCACGCAATGAAGCTTGAGGAGGTCTCGATGTTGAGAAAAGTAACTGTTGCGCTGCTGGGATTGGCCCTGTCCGCGGGCATCGCCACGGCCGAAGACACCACGATCAAGTTCACGCTGGGCTGGAAGACGCAAGGCAGCGACGCCGCGTTCTTCTACGCCAAGGACAACGGCTTCTTCAAGGAGGAGGGCCTCAACGTCGTGATCGACCAGGGCGAGGGCTCCGGCGCCACCGTCACGCGCGTCATGTCCGGTGCCTATGATGCCGGCTTCGGCGACGTCAACGCGATCATCCAGAACGCCTCGACCAAGCCGCAGGACGCGCCCGTCATGGTCTACATGATGTGGAACCAGCCGCCTTTCGCGATCGTCGCCAAGAAGACCAGCGGCATCAACACCATCAAGGATTTCGAGGGCCATACGCTCGGCGGCGCGCAGGGCACGCCGACGACGCGCCTGCTGCCGGTGTTCACCCGCAAGAACGGGCTCGACGGCGAGAAGATCAAGATCTCCAACATGGCGCCGAACCTCCAGGAGCCGATGCTGATCAAGGGCGACATCGACGCCGCGCTGGTCTTCAACATCACCAGCTACTTCAACCTCGTGCTCAACCGCCAGGACCCGGACAAGGACTTCAAGTGGTTCTCGTTCGGTGAGTACGGCCTCGATCTCTATTCCAACGGCGTGATGGTCTCGAAGAAACTGCTCGCCTCCAACCCGAAGGCGGTCGCCGGCCTCGTTCGCGCCATCAACAAGGGGGCGATCGCGGTGGCCAAGGACCAGAACGCCGGGATGAAGGCCGCGCTGAACTACGACAATCTGATCGACGTTGCCGTCGAGAAGCGCCGGCTGCAATATTCCTTCGAGAAGCTGATCGTCTCGCCGGAGATGAAGGAGATCGGCATCGGCGACATCAAGGATGATCGCATGACGCGCGCCATCGGCATCGTGGTCGAGGGCTACCAGCTCGCCCGCGCACCGACGCCGGCGGAGGTCTTCTCGCGCGAATTCCTGCCGCCGCGCGCGGAGCGGGAGCTGATGTATACTGCCAACTAAACTTGGAGCGACGGTCATGGCCACGGAGATTTCGGCAGCCACCCTGTTCCGTGGCCCTGACCGCGGCGTCAGCGACAACGTCGTGCTGCGGCACGACGGCGGTGTCATTACCGGTATCTCTGAAGGGGCGGAGGCCGGTCCTCGCTCCTTCGTCGTTCCGGCCTTCGTCAACGCCCACGATCATGCCCGCGCCACCGCCTCGTCCTTCGGCGCGGTCGGCATGCCCCTGGAAAGCTGGATCCTGCGGACCGTGCTCGGCACGCCCGTCGATCCCTATCTGACCGCGGCGTCCGCGCTGGCCCGGTCCGCCAAGGCCGGCTGCGCGGCCATGATGGTGCATTACACCCGCCCGAGCGGGACGATGCCTTTGCTCGATGAAGCCAAGGCTGTTGCGAGGGCTGCATCCGACGTCGGCATCCGCATCGCTTTTGCGATGGCCGTGCGCGACCAGAATCCGATCGTTTATGGCGATGCTGAACCGGTGCTTTCCGGCCTTTCGCGCGACGACCGCAAGACCATCGAGGAGCTGTTCGTCCGCGCGCCGATGGCGCCGAAGGCCTATGTCGAGCTGACCGATGCCATTGCCGCCGCCATCGCCGGCCCGATGGTCGATGTGCAGCTCGGGCCTGCGGGCGTGCAATGGTGCTCGAAGCCGCTGCTGGAGGCGGTGGCCGAGAATTCGGCGCTGACCGGCCGCCGCATTCACATGCATCTGCTGGAGACCGTGTATCAGCGTGCCTGGGCCGACCAGAACTTTCCGGACATGGTGCGCTGGCTTCGCGACATCGGCTTCCTCTCGGAGCGGCTGACGCTGGCGCACTGCATCCACGCCCGTCCCGATGAGCTGGAGATGATCGCGGCCTCCGGCGCGCGCATCGTCACCAATTTCAGTTCGAACATGCATCTGCGCTCGGGGCTCGCCCCGATCGCCGCGGCGCACGCATGCGGCTGCGCCATCGCGGTCGGCGTCGACGGGCTGGCGCTGGACGAGGACGACGACATCCTGCGCGAGATGCGGCTGGTGCAGATGGCCCATGGCGGCCTCGGCTTCAAGGCGACATGGACGCCGGCCGAGATGTTCGCGCTCACCATCCGCAACGGGCGCCGCGCGACCGGCGCGCCGGGGAGCGGCGAGCTCGTTGCGGGCAACCCCGCCGACTACGTCGTCATCGATCTCGATCGGCTCGATCGCGACCGGATCATGCCCGTCGATCCCATGGCGCTGCTATTCGCGCGCGGCAACGCATCGTTGGTCAAAGAGGTCGTCGTTGCCGGCAAGTCGATCGTCAGGGACGGGGTCTGCGCCGGCGTTGATCTGCCGGCCATCGAACAGGAGTTGCGGGCGATGTACCGCGCCAATGTTGGCAGGCTCGCCGGCTTCCAGCGGACCTGGCCGCCCCTGTCGGAGCGACTGGGCGGCTGGTTCGAACAGCAGCTGACCTGTCAGTAGTGCGCCCGAGGCTCCCTTCGGCCCGGTTGTATATAAAAGCGCGATAGCTGGTAGACGCTGCCTCTTCTGGCGGCTGGCGGATGTCTGGGCTATTAGCTCCGCGATAGCGTCTCGACACGAGTCGATGACCCCCTTTTAGGAGCCCCCGATGCGTCTTCCCACCGTTCTCCTGGCCGTCACATGTCTTGCGGGCGCAGCTTCAGCCGAAGACCTGTCGGGCACGCTCCAGAAGGTCAAGGAGACCAAGAAGATCACACTCGGCTATCAGGAGGCCTCGGTCCCGTTCAGCTATCTGGACGGAAACCAGAAGCCGGTCGGCTTTGCCATGGACATCTGCCTCAAGATCGTGGACGCCGTGAAGAAGCAGCTCAACATGCCCGACATCGCCATCGACACTCTCGCGGTGACGTCGTCGAACCGCATCCCGCTGATGGTCAACGGCACGCTCGACCTGCATTGCTCGGCGACCACCAACAATGCCGACCGCCAGAAGCAGGTCGCCTTCACCAATACACACTTCCTCAGCGCGACGCGGTTTGCTGCCAAGAAGGCCGCGAAGATCAACACCATCGACGATCTCAAGGGCAAGGCGGTCACGGCGGTAGCGGGGTCGGTCAACCTGACGCAGCTCGCCAAGGTCAACACCGAACGCAACCTCGGCATCAATGTGATGCCGGCCAAGGACCAGGCCGAGGCCTTCCTGCTGCTGGAGACAGATCGCGCCCAGGCCTACGCGCTCGATGACGTCCAGCTCTCAGTCGCGATCGCACGATCCAAGGAGCCGGCGCTGTTCATGATCAGCGAAGAAGCGTTCTCGAAGCCGGAGCCCTACGGGATCATGCTGCGGCGGGAGGACGCGCCGTTCAAGGCACTCGCCGATCGCGCCACGGCAGAGCTCTACGCGAGCCCGGAGATCGAGGTCCTCTACAAGAGGTGGCTGGAATCCCCGACGCCGCCGAACGGCCTCAACTACAACGTCCCGATGTCGGCGGCCCTGCGCAACGCCTTCAAGAAGCCGAGCTCGAGCTTCGATCCTGATGTCTACGTGGTGAACTGAGGCGAGGGCGCTACCGCGTCCGCGGCGTATCCAGCAACTGGCCGCCAGGAACGCGCCGATTGCTGCGATTGCCGCCAGCGCGAGCGCCCAGGTCGCGAACAGCCGATGACCGATCAGCGCGCCGCTCAAGAGCGGGGCGCTGACATTTGCGCCCGACATCAGGGACTGATAGAGGCCCATGATCATGCCCTGGCGGTTGATCGCGGTCGAGCGCGACAGCTCCGCGGTCACGGGGCCGGCAATGAGCTGGCCGGCAACGAGCTGGCAGACGGCATAGACCGAGATCGGCGCGCCGAGCAGGAAGGGCGTGGCGCCGAGCCGCTGCGAATAGAACGGCAGCAGCGGCAGGATGATTCCCATTCCCGTGGCGTCCACGGCGACGACGACGAAGGTCGGGACGAGCGTCAGCGCGCTCTCGCCCGCTATCGCCTCCCTTGCCTCAGTCGTGGAACCCGGTCCCATGCCGCGTTGTCCTGGTTCGCATTTGCGTGATCGATCGCACCACGCCGGATTATATAGTTGCAGCCTAATAGTTAGTGTCCTATCTAATTTGCATGGCCCCCGCGCAGGCACATATCCATTCCGAAATCGGTCGGGTCATCGCGCGTCTCGCTCGCATGTGGCGCCGCGAGTCGGATCAGGCGCTGTCCGATCACGGCCTGTCCTATGCGACCGCGATTCCGCTTTTGCTGCTGTCGCGCCAGGGCGAGAATGTCCGTCAGGGCGTGCTCGCCGACGAGCTTGGCGTCGAGGGGCCGTCGCTGGTCCGGCTGATCGACCTGCTCCAGGCCGAAGGCCTCGTGGAGCGCCGCGAGGATCCGACCGACCGGCGTGCCAAAACGCTACATCTGACGAAGGCGGGCGAGGCCAAGGTCGAGGAGACCAACCGGGTGCTGCGGCGGGTGCGGGCAAGCCTGCTCAAGGATATCGGCGCGGATGAACTTGCGATAACCTTCGAGACGCTCCAGCGCATCGAGCAGCGGGCCAGTCGCCTGCATGAAGCCAAGACGTTTTCCGAGGCGAAATAGTCATGCGCGCAGACGAGCCGTTCCTGGTCCGCCATGCGGACCTCGTTTTCGCTTTGAAGACGTTCGCTGCGTCGATGCTGGCGCTCGTCATCGCACTCGCCATGGACCTGCCGCGGCCCTATTGGGCGATGGCGACCGTCTACATCACCTCGCAGCCGTTGGCGGGCGCGACCAGCTCGAAGGCGTTCTTCCGCGTGATGGGCACGCTGGTCGGCGCGACCATGACGGTGGCGCTGGTGCCGAACCTGATCGATGCGCCGGAACTGCTCTGCCTCGCCATCGCGCTCTGGGTCGGGCTCTGCCTCTATCTCTCGCTGCTCGACGGCACGCCGCGCAGCTACGTCTTCATGCTGGCCGGATACACGGTCGCGCTGATCGGCTTTCCCTCCGTGTCCGAGCCCGGCGCCATCTTCGACACCGCAGTTGCGCGGGTGGAGGAAATCTCGCTCGGCATCATCTGCGCCAGCCTGGTCTCGACCATCGTGTTTCCCCGCAGCGTCGCACCGGCCGTGGCCCACCGCGTCGACAGCTGGCTGTCGGATGCGCGCCGCCTCAGCGAGGTGGTGCTGCTGCGGGAGGGCTCAGGCGAAACCCGTCGCGGCAAGCGCCTGAAGCTTGCGACCGACATTGTCGAGATCGACACGCTCTCCACCCATCTTGCCTATGACCGGTTGACCGACCGCAATGCCGTGACCGGCCTCAGTGAAATCCGGCTGCGCATGCTGACTCTGCTGCCGGTGATCGCCTCGCTCGAGGATCGGCTGGCCGCGCTGGGAGAGGAGGCCTTGCGGCGGCAACCCGAGCTGAAGCGGCTTCTTGAGGATCTCGCGCAATGGATCGCGAGCGATGTCAGCGAGCGACGGCCGGCCGAGCGGATCCGGGCCGCGATCTCGGAGCAGCAGGCGGTGCTCGACGGCGGCGCCGACTGGGAGCGGATCATCACCACAAGTCTGCTGTCGCGGCTGCGCGAGCTGGTCGACCTCTCGCGCGATTGCCGTGTGCTGACCGAGGCGATTGCCGAGAGCCGCAACGTCTCGACGCTCGAACTGGCTTTCCATTCCGAGGCCGGCGCCGCGCCCGTGCGTCACCGCGACCGCGGCCTTGCATTGTGGTCGGCCGCCGGCGCGGTCGTGGCCATCCTGATCTGCTGTGCGTTCTGGATCGGGACCGGCTGGCCGGACGGTGCGTCGGCACCGATGATGGCGGCAGTCGCCTGTTCGTTCTTCGCCGCGCAAGACGAGCCCGCGCGCTTCATTCGCAGCTTTGGCCGGTGGTCGCTGGTCGCCATCGTCGTCGTCGCGGTCTATCTGTTCGCGGTGGTCCCCGCGATCTCCCATCTCGAGGTCTTGGTGGTCGCACTGGCGCCGACCTTTTTGCTCTACGGCTTCTTGATCGGCCGTCCGGCCACGGCGGGAACCGGGATGGCGCTCGCGGCCAACACTGCAACCCTGCTTGCAATCCAGTCGACCTACAGCGCGGACTTTGCATCCTACGCCAATTCCGCCGTGGCCTTCTTCATCGGCGTCGTCATCGCCGAGATCGTGACGCGGATTGCGCGCGGCGTCGGCGCGGAATGGGTCGCCAATCGCCTGGTGCTGTCGAACTGGAAGGCACTCGCGGTCGCCGCCGAACGGCGCGGCCAGCGCGATCGCGCCGAGTTCGCGGGCCTCATGCTGCATCGGCTCGGGCTTCTGGTGCAGCGCATCGCTTATCTCTCGGAGAGCGATCGCCGCGACACCGACAGCCTCGCCCAGCTTCGGATCGGGATCAACATCATCGATCTGCGCCGCGCCCGCTATGGGCTTGCGGCATCCACCATTGCCGTCATCGACGACATGCTCGATCGGCTCGCCGTAGCCTGCCGCAGTTACGCGGGCGACGGAATGCCGGCCGAGTTGCTGACGAGCGTCGACCGGGCGTTGGCCCAGGCGGTGAAGGATCCCAATGACAGCGCGCGCGAAGACGCCCTGATAGGTCTCGTCGGTATCAGGCGTGGCTTGTTTCCGGACGCGCCGGCTTACCGGCCACGCGCGGGTGAGAGTGTTGCGGCATGAGATATGTGATCGACATCTACGGCGTGCTCGTGCCGTCGCTGCTCCTGTGGATCATCGTCGCTTACGTCCTCAGCGCGATCCTGCGCCGGCTCATGCAGCGCTTCGACCTCTACCGACTGGTCTGGCATCGCGCGCTGTTCGATTTCTCGATCTTCGTCTGCCTTCTCGGCGGCGTCGTCTACCTCTCGGAGTATCTTTCATGAAGGGGAATTTCGCCTGGCTCGCTCGCCTCGCAGTGACGGTCATCGCCGTCGTCGCCGCGCTCGCCGTCGGCCGCGAGCTTTGGGCCTACTACATGGAGCAGCCCTGGACCCGCGACGGCCGCGTCCGCGCCGACGTGGTCCAGGTCGCGCCCGATGTCTCCGGCTTCGTCACCGAGGTGCTGGTCAAGGACAACCAGAAAGTCCGCCGCGGTGACGTGCTGTTCCGGATCGATCGCGAACGTTTTGCGCTGGCGCTACGCCAGGCCGATGCGTCGGTGGCCGGTCATCAGGCAACGCTCGATCAGGCCAATGCGGACCTGAAGCGCTACAGCGCGTTGACGACGGATGCTGTGTCGCAGCAGAAGCAGGAACAGGTGCTGGCAACCCAGCTCCAGGCCAAGGCGGCCTTCGATCAAGCCGTCGCCGACCGTGCCGTCGCCCAGCTCAACCTCGATCGCAGCGAGGTCCATGCCTCCGTGAACGGCGTGATCACCAACATGGACCTGCGCCCCGGCGCCTACGTCACGGCCGGGAAGGGCGTGATGGCGCTGGTCGACACCGACACGCTGCATGTGGAAGGCTATTTCGAGGAGACAAAACTCGCGCGCATCCGCGTCGGCGACAAGGTGCGGGTCCGCCTGATGGGCGAGACGGCCACGCTGTCAGGCCACGTCGAGAGCATCGCCGCCGGCATCGAGGACCGTGACCGCGCCGACGGCGCCAACCTGCTCGCCAACGTCAACCCGACCTTCAGTTGGGTGCGCCTGGCCCAGCGGGTGCCGGTGCGCATCGCGCTGGATCCTGTTCCCGACGCGATGTCGCTGGTTGCGGGACGTTCGGCGACGGTGGAGGTATTGGACTAACGCGAGCGCAGATGGAGTCGCGTTTGGGTTGGGGAAAAACCGGCAACGACCGTTTCAATACCAAATGGTGGAGCTAATCCTGCCTCGCGTGTGTGAGTCGGGGGAGTTGCTTTGGGCGTTTGGTTTTTAGTCCTAGCGGCATGCGTGGTTGGCGCGTTGCTCCTTTTGGCGTTCTGCCGATAGGACCGACAGCGGATGCACTTGTTGCTGCGAAGCATCAGCGAGCCGCTGAATAGCGGTTCCGGTCGGATGGTTTTTGACTGTGCAAGGATGACCGCGTTCACTCCCGGCGTTGGAGGCGGACGTGAGTTGGTTGCTTGTGTTTCTCATCGCCGCGAGCGCGATGGTGTTGATCGCTCATGCGATTGACGCGATGCGTTCCTGAGACTCTTCGAGACTTGGTTTCGTCGGTAGCCAAGTAAGCCACGAGAATGTTCCGAGGCCGGCGAGTGTCAATTCGAGGAACTTGGCCCTGTAAGCCGAGGTTGTCACAGCAGGAGGAATACGATCATGCTTATGTTTTACCTGCCGATCATAATCTTCAACGCGTTGCTCGAAGCAGCTACGAAGCAGAAGGATGTGCCGGTATCCATCGATGAGCCGCCAAGCTTCGATTAGACGCCGATTCCATTGCGTTGGCTTCGATGCTTACTGATGGGCCAACGCCTGCTCAGGCATTTGAATATTTCCTCAACTCCAACCGCGCGATCTGGTTTCTGTGTACCTCGTCCGGGCCGTCGGCGAGGCGCAGCAGACGCGCGGTGGCATAGGCCTGCGTCAGGCCAAAATCGTTCGAGGTGCCGCCGCCGCCATGGGCCTGGATCGCCCAGTCGATGATCTGGCAGGCCATGTTGGGTACGGCGACCTTGATCATCGCGATCTCGCTCTTCGCGACCTTGTTGCCGACCGTGTCCATTGCGTAGGCGGCGTTCAGCGTCAGCAGCCGGGCCTGTTCGATCATGATACGGGATTCCGCGATGCGCTCCTGCGTCACCGTCTGCTCGGAGACCGGCTTGCCGAAGGCGACGCGGCTGCGGACGCGGCGGCACATCTTTTCCAGCGTGCGTTCGGCCAGTCCAATCAGGCGCATGCAGTGGTGGATGCGGCCGGGGCCGAGGCGACCCTGCGCGATCTCGAAGCCGCGGCCCTCGCCGAGCAGCATGTTCTCCTTCGGGACCCGCACATTGGTGAAGACGACCTCGGAGGCGCGGTCGGGCACGCCGTAGAAGCCGAACACGGGGAGGGGACGCTTCACCTCGATGCCTGGCGTGTCCATCGGCACGAGGATCATGGATTGCTGCTCGTGGCGGTCCGGATTGTCGGGGTCGGTCTTGCCCATGAAGATGCAGATCTTGCAGCGCGGATCGGTCGCGTTGGTGGTGTACCATTTGCGCCCGTTGATGACGTAATGGTCGCCGTCGCGTACGATCGAGCTCTCGATGTTGGTCGCGTCGGACGAGGCGACCGCAGGCTCGGTCATGGCAAAGCAGGAGCGGATTTCACCCGCGAGCAGCGGCTTCAGCCAGCGCTCCTTGTCCTCTTTCGTGCCGTAGCGCTCCAGCACCTCCATGTTGCCGGTGTCCGGCGCCGAGCAGTTGAACACTTCGGGCGCAAGATGCGAACGGCCCATCACTTCGCAGAGCGGGGCATATTCGAGATTGGTGAGGCCCGCGCCGTGACTGGACTGCGGCAGGAACAGGTTCCAGAGGCCTTCCGCGCGTGCGAGCGGCTTCAATTCTTCGACGACGGGATAAACCTTCCAGGGCCCGAGCTCTTCGGCCTCGCGATAGAACCGCTCCTCATTGGGATAGATGTGCCGGTCCATGAAACTTTCGAGCTTGCGCTTGAGCTCGACGACTTTGGCCGACATCGGGTACAGCATCTTTCGTCTCCTTGAGCGATGGACGGCGCGGACGTCAGCGTGATCGCGTGCCGCCTCAAGCGACGCGGTAGTCCCTGAACTTCTCGCGCAACGCGGATTTGAGCACCTTTCCGGTGCCGGTCATCGGGAATTCGTCCAGGAACTCGACGGCATCAGGCATCCACCAGTTCGCGATCTTCGGGCGCATGTGGTCGAGCAGGGTCTTGCCGTCGACGGTCGCGCCCTTCTTGCGAACCACGAGGAGCAGGGGGCGCTCCTGCCACTTCTCATGCGCAATCGCGACCACGGCAGCCTGCAGCACGTCGGGATGCGACAAGGCGACGTCCTCGAGCTGGATCGAGGAAATCCACTCGCCGCCGGACTTGATCACGTCCTTGGAGCGGTCGGTGAGCGTGACGTGGCCCTGCGGGTCGATCACGGCCATATCGCCGGTGATCAGCCAGCCGTCGCGGTCGAGGCCTTCGTCGAGCTTCATATAGCCCGAGGCGACCCACGGTCCACGCGCGCGCAGATGGCCGACGGTCTTGCCGTCGCGCGGCAGCTCGTTGCCGCCGTCGTCGACGATGCGCAAGGCTGTGCCGAAGCAGGCGCGGCCCGACACCTGGCGCCGGTCGAATTTCTCCTTGTCGCCGAGATGCTCGGAGCCGGGCCGCAAGCCCGGCATCGAGCAGCCCAGGGCCTCGGTCATGCCCCAGGCCTGGACGTAGTCGATGTCATAGTCGCGCTTGAGCTTCTCGACCATCGCGCGCGGCGGCGCCGAG
>Ga0207647_10003571_pt1 | contig 11672 bp, 9 predicted proteins | sample KBSCornC2_FD_184295 | JGI IMG/M metagenome (GOLD analysis project Ga0207647, IMG submission 184295) | Corn rhizosphere microbial communities from Kellogg Biological Station, Michigan, USA - C2 (SPAdes) (version 2) | ecosystem: Host-associated > Plants > Roots > Rhizosphere ...
CCAGCATGCTGGTGCCTTGCTGCCGTAGCTCAGTGGTAGAGCGCATCCTTGGTAAGGCTGAGGTCGTGAGTTCAATCCTCACCGGCAGCACCAGCATCCCCTGCATCCGCTAGGGCCGGAGCACGCCCTCTTCAATGATCCGAATAGGATCGGTGCCGGATCAAATCATTCGGCACCGGATCGCCTGGCCGGGCGTATTGATCGCGATAGGTCCCCGACACGGGAGGCGCGCCACGATGCCCGCAAGTCGCACCGCCACAGAGCCGCCAAAATGGGCTTTGGGCCCGATGGGCGAGCGGCTGACCCTCGACAAATTGCCGCCGCCCGGCACGCACCGCTGGGTGATCCGGCGCAAGGCTGAGGTGGTCTGCGCGATCCAGGGTGGCCTGCTGACGAGCGCGGAGGCGATCAAGCGCTACAATATCAGCCCCGACGAACTTGAGGCCTGGGGTCGCTCGGTCGAACGCCACGGCATGCGCGGGCTGCGCTCGACGCGCATCCAGCACTACCGGCATCGCGAGAAGCTGTTTCCGCCTTCCTGATCGCGGCACGCGTGCAAATCGGCCCGCACTTTCCCATCTTGCGGCTTCCAACCGAGAAGGAAGCCCGCATGGCCCGCCGCATGAAGATTGATTTCGTATCCGACGTCGTCTGCCCGTGGTGCGTGATCGGGCTGCGTGGGCTCGAACAGGCACTCGAACGGACGGGTGATGCGGTCAGCGCGGAAATCCATTTCCAGCCCTTCGAGCTGAACCCCAACATGGCGCCCGAGGGTGAGGATGTCGTCGCGCATATCCAGCGCAAATATGGCTCCACGCCCGATCAGGCGGCCGCCAACCGGGAGGTGATCCGCGAACGCGCCGCAAGCCTCGGCTTCACCATGCCCGGCCTCAACCAGGATCGCCGCATCTATAACACGTTCGACGCGCACCGCCTGCTCCACTGGGCCGAGCTCGAGGGGAAGCAATCCGCGCTCAAGCACGCCTTGTTCCGTGCTTATTTCACCGAAGGCCGCGATCCGTCCGACCATGATGTGCTCATCGCGCTCGCGGCCGAAGCGGGGCTCGATAGCGATGCCGCACGCGATGTGCTGGAATCAGGCCGCTATGCGCAGGAGGTGCGGGATGCCGAACATCTCTGGCAGTCGCGCGGAATCCACGCTGTGCCGGCGGTGATCATCGACGGCAAATATCTGATCCAGGGAGGCCAGCCGCCCGAGGCGTTCGAGCAGGCGCTCCGCCAGATCGCCGCAGAGCCCGCCGAACCGCACAACTAAAGACTCCGAAGCGCACAAAAAAAGAAAACCCCCTCCGCCGCTGGCGAAGGGGGTTCGAAGGTGGGTTGGGAAAGCCTTACCAGCTGCCGCGCAGGATGAACGAGTAGCGGCGGTCCTCCAGGAAGTAACTGCGCGGCGCTAGGGCACCGGCCGTAGTATATTGCTGGAGCGTCTTCGTGATCTCGTTGTTCAGGTTCACCGCCTGGACACCGATACGCAGACCCTTGGCCACGGTTAGGAAGGCCGACGCGTCGAGGTGGCCCTCGGCGGCGTTGTAGATCGGGTAATACGGGAAGATCACGTCCGTTGCCGTCAGCAGGAACTTCGAACGCCACGTGTACGCGGCGCGAAGCGATATCGGACCCTTTTCGTAGAACACCGCCGCGTTGACATTGTGCTTCGACAATTGTTCCAGCGGCAGTCTGCCGGGCTTGATCGGCGAATTGTTCGACGGCGAGCCTCCGTTCAGGAAGCTGTTCGGCAAACCCTTGCTCTGCAGATAGGTGTAGCTCAGGCTGGTGCCGATGCCGCTGAGCAGCCCGGGCAGGAAGTCGTAGGTCTGTTGATAGGCAACCTCGACGCCCTTGATCTTGCCATGGCCGTTGAAATTGTCCGGACCACGCACCTGCGTCGCCAGCGTGATGCCGTTGCTGGTGATCGAGCGGTCGAAGATGTTCTGATAGAAGAAGTGATAGACGTCCTTGTAGAAGGCATCGATCGTCAGCGAGCCGACCCGGGCGAAATACCATTCGTAGGTCAGGTCGAACTGCGACGCGAGCGCCGGCTTCAGGTAGGGATTGCCGGCAGTCGCGCTGAGTGCCGAGCCATCGCCGCTGAGGCCCACGGAGACGAAGTTGCGGATATCGGCCAGGTCAGGCCGGGTCAGCACGCGCGACGCCGCGAAGCGGATCAGCATATCCCGGTTCAGGCCGAACTTCAGGTTCAGGCTGGGCAGGAAATAGTGATATTTGTTGTTCGCGACGTTGGTCGTGGTCGTACCGGTCGCGAACTGCTGCAGCTTCGCATAATTGTCCGGACCCTGCGCGCAGACGCCGGTCGGCGGCGGGATCGGCGTGCCGGCGGGAACGCCCGGCGGCAGGGTCGGCGGCGGACAGCGGACCGAGAACGGGTCCGTCACGCCCAGCTGGGCGGCGGTCGGCGCACCGATCGAGCCGGTCGAGGTGATGTCGTCGGCCACGTAGCGGAGGCCGATATTGCCATCGAGCTTGATGTTGCCGAACAAGGGCTCGTCGCGGCCGAAGCTCAGCATCACGTACGCGTCTTTGTTCTTTTCGCTGACCGGCTGGATCTCAGACGGCAGATAAGACGTACCCGGAACCACACCAGCGCGCAGCCCGGCCGGGGTCCACGGCGTCGCGTTCGCGCCATTCTGGGTGACCCAGGTCTGACCGATGCTCTGGAAGAACTTCGTCGCCTGGCTATAATTGTTGATCAGGTCGCCGTTGTAATAATAGGCTGCGGGTGGGCCTGCAGCCGCACCGCGGAAGAAGTTGTCGAACGTATACAGCGCGCTGTTCTGCGAAACCTGATTGAACGACACCTGCTGGCCCGACCACACTTCGGACAGCGCACCCCAGTTGTAGGTGGTGTACCGGACCACTTCTTCGCGGTCCGCGTAGCGGGCGCCGAACTTGACGCGCTTCAGGAAGGGATCGTCACCGCCGAAATTGTAGGCGATATCGGCCTTGCCCGCCCATTCATGGCCGGTCGAATGCTCGATATGATCCATCGCCGCGCGCCAGAATTCATTGTTGCGGTCGGCGAAATATTGGGAGTCGTTCTCGGCCACGACGAGCGGATTGGGCGTGGCCCAGCCCGCCGCCAGCGTGAGCGGCTTGTGCGGAACGATCTGCGGCAGGTTGCCGCTAATATCGAGGTAATTGTCGGCGAAAGTCGAACCGAACACGCTGACGTCGAGGTCATCGTGCTGTGCGCGGGTATAGTCGCCGTCGAGGTTGATCTGCCAGTGATCGTCCGGCGAGAACTTGAAGTTCAGGCCGTAATCGTTGACGCGATTTTGCTCGTTGACCTGACGGCGCGACAGGCTCTGCTGCTGGCCGCCGGTGGGGACACGCGTGTCTGCCGAGCCGCTGGTGCTGTTGCGCCAGCCGGTGCCCGGATAGGTGATATAACCCTTCTCGAACAAGCCATTCGAATCATAGGTGTAATTCTGGGTCGTGCCGGCGGGGCATTCCGCGCGCGTGACGCCGTTCGGTCCGTCACCGTTCTGCTGACAGCCCGCCGGATAGGTGTTGTATTCGGCAAGGTCCGGCCCGGTTTCGAACGTATGCTCGCCCCATGCATTGACCGAGCTGGTGTGCAGGAACTGCGCGGTCAGCAAGGCGCGACGGTCGAGGCTTTCCCACTGGAAGGCGGCCGAAATGCCGCGACGCTTGCGATTATAATCTTCCTCGCGGAACTGGCCGCCGACCGGCGCATAAAGCGTGCCGGCATTGTCGAGCAGGCCGTCCGCGCCCGGGGTGCTGGCTGCGCCGCAGGTGTTGAGGCCGCCGCCCTGGTTGGGCAAAGTCGTGGAATCGGTCGTCCCCGGCAGCGGATTGCGGCAGACGAGAGTGCTGGTCGTGTTCGACTGAACCGCCAGCTGACCGTCACGCGTCTGGATGTTGGCGACGTTGAGGCCGTTCGACTTTGAACGCAGCTGCGAGAAGGAAGCCGAACCGAGCAGGCCGACGCGGCCGATGCCCGTATCCCAGGTATCGCTGACCAGGAACGACCAGGTCGGCGTCCAGCGCTTTTCCAGATCGCCATAATTGCCTTCCACGTCGAAACCGATGTGGAAGCCCTTGCTGTCGAACGGCTTGCGCGTGTTGAGGTTGACCGTGCCGGCGAGGCCGCCTTCGATCATCTCGGCAGTGGCGTTCTTGTAGACCTCGACCGAACCCAGTAGCTCGGCGGGCACGTCGGCGAAGTTGATCGCCTGGCCGCCGACGCCGGCGGAGAAGGTGTCGCGTCCGTTGAATTCCGAACGGACGAAGGTGAGGCCGCGGACGACCACGCCCGAGCCCTCGACCGAGAAGTGGTCAGGGTCGTTGCTGCCCGCAAAGCGGTTCATCGCGACGCCTGGCACGCGCTGCAGCGCTTCGGTGACCGAACGGTCCGGCAAAGCACCGATGTCCTGCGCGGTGATCGCGTCGACGATCGTATCCGAATTGCGCTTGATGCTCTGCGCATTGGCAAGGCTGGCGCGGATGCCGGTGATCGTGATTTCCTTGGTATTGCTACCGTCGGACGCGTCCGGCGCGGCAACCGCCGTGCTAGCGGTGACCGGCGTTGTCTGCGCAATGACCGGCGCTGTCATTGCGGCCAAAGCAAAAACGGAAATGCCGCACTTGAGCCCGGTTGCCGCATTGGCGCGGCGCGAACGTTCGCCGAACGTTACCAACATCAAACCCTCCCACATTCCGGCAGCATTGAGTCGCGCCGGTTCGGGAGAGGCGTTAGCGATACCATCGTTTCCTGAAACGAGATTTCGTCCACGGTTTACCGCATTCGGGGTAGCGTGTGTTTTCCATGCAACGCATTGAATTTGTTCCGTTTCGGGCCGTTTTTAAGGCCGTTTCGGGACTGGCACGAAGCGGCCTTAATTCGCTTCGCGCGCGCGATTCTTATAAGATAAACACGCTAGGACGCTGGCTGGTTCGATTGGGCTGATCCGAAGCAGTTGGAGCCGATGCTGCCACCTGCTGTCATCATGCCGTGACGGGTCCGTTGCAAAGGTGGGTCGCAATGGCCTAGCCAAGGCGCATGCGAAATTTGCTCCTGCCTCTGGCCGCCGCCTTTCTCTCTTCTTCCGCCCTCGCCTCCTCCCCCTCGCCGGGACTCGGCTACGACATCGTCGAGGGGCTGACGACCGAAGTCGGCCAGCGCCTGGCCGGTACCGAGGCTGAGGCGCGCGCCCGCGACTGGGCGGTTGCACGCCTGAAGGCGCTCGGGTTCGCCAACGTCCATGTCGAGCCGTTCGACATGCCGGTCTGGGTGCGTGGCGCCGAAACCGCCGAAGTCGTCGCCCCTTTCCCGCAGAAACTGGTGCTGGCCGCGCTCGGCAATAGCGGTGCTACTCCGGATGCGGGCATCACGGGCGAGATTGTCGGCTTCCCTAGCCTGGAAGCACTCCAGGCTGCGCCCGACGCTGCGGTGAAGGGCAAGATCGTGTTCGTCTGGCACCGCATGATGGCGATGCAGGATGGTTCGTCTTACGGGACCTACGGGCCGATCCGCTTCGCCGGCCCCTCGATCGCCTCCAAGAAAGGCGCCGCCGCGATCCTGATCCGCTCGATCGGCACCGATCATCATCGCGTCGCGCATACCGGCGTCACCGACTGGCCGAACGGGGCGAAGCCGATTCCCGCCGCCGCGCTGACCGTGCCCGATGCCGAGCAGCTCGAACGCATCCTCGCACGCGGCAAGCCGGTGACGCTCCACCTGACGCTCACGCCCAGGATGGTCGGCACGCATCAGTCGGGCAACGTGATCGCCGAGGTGCCGGGCACCGATCCCTCAGCGGGAATCGTGCTGATAGGCGGGCATCTAGACAGCTGGGATCTGGGTACCGGCGCAATCGACGATGGCGCGGGCGTCGCCACTACCACCGCCGCCGCCAAGTCGATCCTCGACGGGCCACGCCCCAGGCGCACGGTCCGGCTGGTCTGGTTCGGCGCGGAGGAGCCAGGCGGCTTTGGCGGCATCGCCTATGCGAAAGCGCACGGCAACGAGAAGCATGCGCTGGCGGCCGAGGCCGATTTCGGTGCGGACAAGGTCTACGGCTTCCGCGCCAGCTTCGCGCAGCCCAAGTCGGCGCTGCGCGAAGAGCTCACCTCGAAGCTCAACCTGATCGGGGTCGAGCCCCGCCCGGGCCAGGCGGATGGCGGGGAGGATGTCGGGCCGATGGTGCGGAAGGGCGTACCCGTGATCGATCTCGAAAATGACGGGACGCGCTATTTCGATATCCATCACACCGCGGACGATACGCTCGACAAGATCGACCCCGCTCAATTGGCCGAGGCGATCGAAGCATGGAGCATAATGCTGCGCACAGTCGTTGATAGCAACGATCCCATGACGCCCCTGCCGCCCCGTCAGGACCAGGAATGACCGTTCGCCGCCTTGCTCTAGCTCTCCTGATCGCAACGCCTGCCGCAGCGCAAGCGCCATCCGACAATGCCGAGGTCCGCGCCGCGGCGCAGGCGTTCGACGATGCGCAACTGCATGGCGATCGGGCGGTGCTGGAGCGGATGCTTGCGCCCGATTTCCTGCTGGTTCATGGCTCGGGCCGGATCGGCGACAAGAAGGACTTCATTGACGGCTTCACCGATCCGAACGCGCATCTCGACCCGTTCGACATCAAGGATAAGCTGTTCCTGCGCCCCACGGCCGACACCGCCATCGTCGGCGGTGATGCCTGGATTACCGGCACCGATCACGGCAAGCCGTTCAAGCAGCATTTCCGCTATTCGGATTATTTCGCGAAGCGGAACGGCGCCTGGATCGTGGTCTATACCCAGGTTACCGCGTTGCCCGCGCAATGAGCGACGCTTTCATCAAGACGCTGGCCGACGCGCTCGCCCCCCTGCCTCGGCCCGCTTCGGCCAAATGGCCCGAGGGCGAACCCTATGATTGCCTGGTCAACCAGCCGGGCGCGCAGCTCTTGATCTTCGCGCCGCGCGGCACCGATCATCAGACCGAGCATAATCGCGACGAGGCCTATATCTGCGCGACCGGCCACGCGACGCTGGAGATCGAGGGCAAGCCGCAGCCGTTCGGAGCGGGCGACCTGGCGTTCGTGCCGAAGAATGTGCCGCATCGCTTCCTCGACATGAGCGAGGATTTCGCCACCTGGGTCGCCTTCTTCGGCTGATCCGCTGTCCGCGAGCGGACACTTCAACGTTGGCGGAATGTTCGGAACCGGACAGCTCCAGACAACCATAGCCAGCCGCACATTGGGATTTCCCACCACTAATTAGCGCCCAACAAGGGCGGAACAGGCATTTCAGCCCGCGTTCACGCTCTTGAAGGCATTTGGCACGGGCCCTGCAATGTAGTTGGCAACACCGATCGGGATCGGCCCGATCGACCAAGACGGACGAGTAAGATGAGCAACCAGATCGCCAACGAGAGCCCCCGCGACAACCTCTTCGGCATCTGCCACGCGCTGGGCGAGATTTTCGGCTTCAACCCCATCTTCCTGCGTATCGCGCTGCTGGTGGGCGTGATGCTGAACGCGGAATATGCGCTGGTCGCTTATTTCGCCGCCGGCATCGCGGTGCTGGTCGCCAAGCTGGCAACACGCTCGAGCAGCAAGCGCGTCGTGAAGGCCAAGCAACTCGTCCACGCCTGAGATTCAAGGTTCGGCGACCCGCCGACACCTCCTGTAGGCGGGCCCTTCTGATCCCCGCGAAGCCCCTGCTTCGCGGGGATTTCTTTATCGCATCGCTTCGATCAGGCTCGAAATCGAGACGAAGGCGAAGGCGACCGAGCTGTCCGCCACGCCATAAGGCAGGAAGATCAGGTCGCCGTGGCGCATGCCGCCGCAGCTATAGACCACGTTGGGCACATAGCCTTCGCGATCTTCGTCCGCGGGCGAGAGCAGAGGCTGGCTCATCCGCCCGATCAGCTTGGACGGATCATTCTTGTCGAGCAGGACCGCCCCGACCGAATATTTGCGCATCGCGCCGACGCCATGGGTCAGCAGCAGCCAGCCTTCGTCCAGCTCGATCGGTGAGCCGCAATTGCCCATCTGGACCATTTCCCAAGGGTATTTCGGGACGAGCAGAAGTTCGCCTTCACCCCAGCTGTCGAGCTTGTCCGAGCGGATCAGGAAGACATTCTCGCCATCCTGGCGGCCGATCATCAGATATTCGCCGTTCACTGTGCGCGGGAACAAGGCCATGCCCTTGTTGCGCGCGGCGGGCCCGCTCATCGGCTGGAGCGTGAACGTCCGGAAGTCCCGCGTGCGCAGCAGCTCCGAGCGGATCGTCGCGCCATTATAGGCTGTGTAGGTACCGATCCATTCCTTGCTGCCATCGTCGTGCGTGAATTCGACCAGGCGCATATCCTCCAGCCCCTTGGACTGGGCGGCGGTCATCGGGAACAGGACGGTGCCCGAAAGCGAGCTGTCCGCATGGCGATGGACTTCGATCGCGCCATTGCCGACTTCGGCCGCGCTGTCGGCGGCGGTGGCGAAGGGGGGCTCGGGCATGAGCTCGACCGTCGGGCCGGGCCCGAGGATTCCCTCGCGGAAGGAAACTGAGGAGATATGCCCCTCGCCCACGGCGCGCAGCGACATGGCGATGCGGACCGCACCCTTTGACAGGCCGGACTGATCCGGGTGCGGGATTACGCTGGGGTTCATCAGCGCGGCCGCGGCATAGCTATATTCGTGGCAGAAATAGGCGCCGATCAACTGGCGCTTCATCTCCGAAATCTCGGTGCCGTCGAGCGCGAGCGCCTGCTCGATCTGAGCATAGCGGGTGATGAACACCGCGCGCGTTTGCCAATGGCGCGCCTCGAAATCGCGCAGCACCAGTTCCAGCTCGATCTCGGCCATTTCCTCGTCGAGCGCGAGCACCGCGTCGACGATGCGCCGGACGCGCCCCGGGCGGCCCGCCGTGCCCGCATCGATCGGAATATGAAACGGGCGCACCACAACCCTGGCCGGATCGGCCGTCAGGCGGAGCGGATGGTGGATTACATCAAGCAAACAAGCACCCCGGCGTCTGGTCGATACGGTTGCGCACCGGAAACGACCGGCACCCGAGCCTTATTCCGGCACCCGCCCGGCAAATAAAGCCTTATTCGACGCAGGTCACCGCATTGGCCTCATCTACCGAACCCGGTGCGGACTTTCTCAGGTTCGGATCCCGCCGTGACCGCGGCCCTGGTCATCGCCGCGCACACGAACTGGAAAGCGAGGATCGACTCAGCACCCTGATTGAGGTTGACCCGATCGCTCATGAGGCCGTCATAACAGCCGCCATCGGCCAGGGTCGCAATCGGTAGCGACAGGTCGTTCTCGCCCAGATACCAGCCCTGCGCACGCCAGGCTACGTCCAGCCAACGCGCTTCGCCCGTCAATTTGTGCGCGAACAGAGCGGCATCGGTGGTCGCCCAAGCTTCCAGCGGCTGCTGGTCGAAAGGCAAAGGCTCGGCATAGGCCCGACCGAAACTGTCGGTGCCGACCGCACGGAACTGACCGTCGCCATTGGTCTGGCGCTGGTCGAGCCATTTGAACGCCGCCAGACCCTCAGCGATCATGTCCTTCTCGCCGAGCAGGTCGCCTGCCCGCAGCATCGCCTCGGGCAGCCGCGCATTGTCGTAAGCGAGGACCGGCTCGAACCAGGTCCAGCCGTCGCGACGCTCGCGGCGCAGCTCGGCGAGCAGACGCGCGCCGAAATCGCGGACCAGTTTCCACGCCATCGGGTGTTCGCGATGCTGGCGCAGCACCGCATCCGCGCCGAGCAAGGCGAAGGCCCAGGTGCGAATGGAGTCCAGCGCGAGCGCATGTGGTGCGACCTGATCGAACAGGTTGAGCGCCCAGCGACGCATATTGGGATTGCGGGCCTCGGCAGCAGTCGCGCCGATCGCCCAGAGCGAGCGGCCGAAACTGTCTTCCGACCCCTCGGCTTCGAGCCATTGCCGATCGAAACCCATGAAGTTGCGGAAGCGGCCGAGCTCGCCATTCCAGGCATGCTGGACAAACGCGCCGTAAACCGTCGCGAGTCGATCGGCCTGTACCTCGTCCTCGCCGCCGAAACGATGCATCAGCATTAGCGCCCGGCAATTATCGTCTACGCAATAGCCGTGGTTACGATCCGGCACGGCATAATTGCTGTGCTGGATCATGCCGGTTGCGTCCGTCATGCGCTCGATCGCGTCGAGACGGGGCGCGACGGCAGCGCGCTCTGCAGGGCGCGGGCGATGGATGCGGACGGGGCGCTTTCGTAGCGCCTCCTCGCACACGGCGACATAGGCCTCGGCGAGCTCGCTCCACAGCATGGTGCGCCCGATACGGTAAGCCCGATCGGCCATCTCGGCCATACGCGCCGGCTCGTCGAGCAGGGCGATGATCTGCTCGGCAAAGCAGCGGCTGTCGCCGAATGGCACAAGCACGCCGAGGTCGCCCGCCAGCAACTCCGCGGCATGCCAATAAGGGGTCGATACGACGGGCTTGCCCAGCGCGATCGCGTAGGAAAGCGTGCCGCTCGTGATCTGCGTCTCGTTGAGATAGGGCGTGATGTAGATGTCGGCGGCCTGGAGATAATCCAGCAGCGCCTCCTGATCGAGGAAGCCGTCGATGAATCGCACCGCGTGCGCAACGCCCAGTTCCTCGGCAAGCGCCTTCAGGCTGTCGCGATAGGCTTCCCCCTCGCGCGCAACGAGGTGCGGATGCGTCGCGCCAAGCACGACATAGAGGGATTCGGGGTGCGCGGCGATGATCGCGGGCATCGCACGGATCATCGTCTCGATACCCTTGTTCGGCGAAAGCAGGCCAAAGGTGAGCAGCACGCGCCGCCCCCCGAACCCGAAACGCTCGTGCACGCTTTCCGGTCGAATGAAGGGTCGATCGGGCGCGCCGTGGGGAATCACCGCGATCTGATTCCAGGAAATGCCGTGAACGCGAACAAGGAGCTCCCGCCCCTTCTCTGCCATTACGATCAGCTTGGACGCGCGACGTGCGAGCGCCTCAATTACGGCACGCTGGTCCGCATTGGGCTGTTCGAGGACGGTATGAAGTGTCACCACCACCGGCGCGTCGACGCGATCGAGCAAACGAAGCAGCAGCGCGCCCGCGGGACCACCGAAAATGCCGTATTCGTGCTGGACTAAAACGACATCCGCGTGGCTGTCATTTATACGCTGCGCCGCGACACGATAGTCGTTCAGATCCTCCTGCGCGATCGCACAGGTCACCTCCGGGCCATAAGCATAGGCGCCGCCCGGATCAGTCATGGCGTAGAGGTCGAGCGCGATTTCCGGGAATGCCGTGTGAAGCGCCTGATATACGTCACGTGTGAAAGTAGCGATGCCGCACAAGCGCGGGGGACTGTTGCCGATCAGTGCGATACGCTGAATTTTGGTCGCCCCGCTGGTCGTCATTCGTTGTCCTTCATTTGTTCCGTCGTTGCTTCCCCCGCTCCGCAATCCTGGATCGATGTTGGGAGCACCATAGAATTGGTGTGCCCGAAGAAATCTTCAACATTGAAAAGGTTGCAGAGACGTTGCTGCGATGCAACGAAACAGGCCCAGACGAGTTTGATGAGCGCTAAATTCAGCGTTGACGGGCAAAACCGGCGCGCTAATGGAGCCTTCGGGACGGCATTCGGGCCGGGCCCGGAACGATTACGTGGAGCAGCTCGAA
>Ga0207647_10003574_pt1 | contig 11664 bp, 9 predicted proteins | sample KBSCornC2_FD_184295 | JGI IMG/M metagenome (GOLD analysis project Ga0207647, IMG submission 184295) | Corn rhizosphere microbial communities from Kellogg Biological Station, Michigan, USA - C2 (SPAdes) (version 2) | ecosystem: Host-associated > Plants > Roots > Rhizosphere ...
GAAGTCAACCACCCGCTTCACAGGTACCAGAACCTTCATCGATCCTCTTTCTTTAAAGAATGCAGTCGTCCCTAAACGCTCGGCCGCGGAACCTAATGGAAGATAATTCTCGGGCTTGAACTTAGTTTTTCACCGCTAAGCAAGTACCCTGTATGGGGGCCTTTGTCTACCAGCCAGGCTCGGAGGATAGGGGGATCGAGCTTCCGGTGGAACGGTGGCCAAGGTCTGGCGTTGGCTGTCGGTTGCAGGCAACTGGGTTAGGGCGGCCATGAAACGCGCAGATCAAGGCATCGAAAGAGACGCGAGAGGGCAGGAGCAACCCGCTGATCGGCAACGGGCGCAGACGGTGCATACGACGAAGTCCAGTCCGCCCTCAACAAAGGATCGGAAGTCCGGTTCCGGTCCAACGTCGGATCAGCCTCAAACCTCCGGTAAAAACGACCGCAAATAGTGGCGCAACGCGTTCGCCTATTCGCCAGCGAAGGGCGTTTCGCCCGCGGTTTCTTTTTCGGCTTATTCAAAAATGACGTTATTCGTCGCGGCCGCGGCATGACGGCCCTTTTTGGGCGATAATTCGTTCGCCGAAAGCCTCGGGTGGCGACCTGTCAGCCTAGCTGGCAGCTTTTCCTGTGATGTCGCCCCTGTCCCGCTTCATTTCTGCGTGTGCGATTTTCAGATCGTCAATCGCGCGGTCGAGGTCCTGATTACTGGCTCCAATCGAGGTATAGAAGCGAGCGGTCCACACCTGGTCGAGCTTGACCCGGGTCCGGCCGTCGCGGCTCTTTCGTCGATCGAGCAGGCGGCGCGCCACTTCCAACTGGGCTTGCTCTATGTCGCAATCCAATAGGGTTGCTATCTCGTGATAGGTCATCCAGATTTGCGGCATCCGACGGCGCTCCTGTTGCCGCGACACTAGGCCGAAATTGATGAAGATCGGGTTGCCGAAGAGCGCTCGAATGTTACTGAATCACGCGGACCACGAACCCTTCTCCGCAAGCAGCGTAAATGTCTCGCCGGCTGAGTCGACTGCCGTGGTCTCTTCGCAAGGATATTCATATGCCTTACAGATCGTCCTGGATGACCGCAGAACTGGACGTATTTCGTGACCAATTCCGCCGCTTCCTTGAGAGGGATCTCGCTCCTCAGGCGGAGAAATGGCGGAAGCAAAAGGTCGTGGATCGGTCGGCCTGGCGCGCGCTCGGAGAAATGGGTGCGCTCCTGCCGAGCATTCCGGAGGAATATGGCGGTCTGGGTGCTAGCTTTGCCTATGACGCCGCGGTGTTCGAGGACCTGGAAGCCATCGTCCCCGAATTGAGTAATGGCGTTGGAGTCAGCAGCGGCATCGTGGCCCATTACATCCTGAACTACGGATCGGAAGAGCAGAAGCGTCGCTGGCTGCCTGGAATGGCGAAGGGCGACATCATCGCGGCGATTGCGATGACGGAGCCGGGCACGGGCTCCGACCTGAAAAGCGTGCGAACCACCGCGCGTCGCCACGGCGATCATTATCTCGTCAACGGTCAGAAGACTTTCATTAGCAACGGTCAGACGGCCGACATTGTGGTTGTCGTGGCTCGTACCGGGGCGGAGGGATCCAAGGGCCTTTCGCTGCTGGTGCTGGAGACCACCGATAACCCGGGTTTTCGACGCGGCCGTAACCTGGACAAGATCGGCCTTGCTGCCGCCGATACATCTGAACTGTTCTTTGACAACGCCGCGGTTCCCGTCGCCAATTTGATCGGTGGCGAGGAAGGACAGGGCTTTGCGCAACTGATGCAGCAATTGCCTCAGGAACGGTTGATCGTCGCGATCACCGCGGTCACCGCCATGGAAAAGGCGGTTCGCCTTACGGCAGATTATACAAGAGAGCGCCAGGCGTTCGGCAAACCACTTGCCGAGTTCCAGAACACTGCGTTTACGCTTGCGGAGCGAAAGACCGAAGCGATGATCGGCCGCGTCTTTGTCGACTGGTGCGTCGAGCGGTTGATTGCAGGAGATCTGGATACGGTCACCGCCTCAATGGCGAAATGGTGGTGCTCGGAAAAGCAGATGGAGACCATCGACGAGTGCCTGCAACTGCATGGCGGGTATGGTTATATGCAGGAATATCCTATCGCGCGCATGTTCGTGGACGGCCGTATTCAGAAGATCTATGGCGGCACCAACGAGATCATGAAGGTGCTGATTTCGCGTTCGTTATAGGGACAAGCGACTCAGAAGCTGGCTGGATCATGCCTTGGAGTGTGGTCTTGCAGTGTGGTAAGGTGAGAAGCCCAGGCCCGCCGGGGTTGAGCAAGCTTGCCAAGGCCGATCCGCACCGTCAGATAACTGCAGGACAGGTTCAAAGGACCGGAAGCTAGACACAAAACAAGGGAGCAAGAAAAAAATGATGTTAGGTATCGATGTCGATCCAGACGTCTATAAGGCCCTGAATGACCGGAAAGCCCCTGGCGAAAACACCTTGAACGACGTTCTGCGTTCGCTACTCAAGCTGGGTGTCAGCACGGCGAACAGCATGGGGGACGCACGTCTGCCGGTTCTTCCGACCAATGCCAAACCGCGCCAGGCGCCGAAAGGGGATGGAGGCATCAAGCGTATAGCTGTGCTCGGCGCGACCGGAAGCATCGCTGGCAAGGTTATCGACGAAGCTCTCCGCCGCGGCATTGCCGTCACGGCCATCGCCCGCGATCCTTCCAAAGTGTCGGCCCGGGACGGTGTCAACGTCAAAGCTGGGGACGCTAACGAGCCAAGCTCTCTGGCGGCTGCCTGTTCAGGCGCCGATGCCGTCGTGGTCTCGATCCGGTGGCCAGGGATCGATAACGCGAAGGTCATCGACGGCATTCGTAAAGCCAAGGTGAAGCGCGCCATCTTTGTCCTTGGTCACGGTACCTCCTTGCGCGAAGACGGCCGTCGACAATACGTCCATGCGGCGGAATATCAGGGCATTCCGGTTCCCCCGGGTGTTCCGGCCGTGCGCGCGCTCGATGCCCTTTCCGCGACTTCCGATTTAGATTGGACGGCGGTAACCTGTGCCCAGGATATCAAGTCTGGCGAACGCACAGGCACTTTCCGGGTGGACGGTGACGCCAGAATAGTCGTCGATCAGAACGGGAAGAGCCGCATCTCCGAACAGGATTTTGCGATTGCGATCATCGATGAACTGCAGGAGGCGCACTACGTCCGCCGACAGATTTGCATCGGCTATTAAGCCCCGTTCGCAAACTGTTATCTGCGCGTAGCGCGTGGACCAAGCTGACAGCCCCGCTCAATGAGCGGGGCTTTCTTTTGCTAGACCCTGGACCACGAGCCTGTTCAGGCGGTTTGCAAATGCCGCCGGATCGTCGGGCAATTCGCCGTCGAGAATCTGGGCCTGTTCGAGCAGCAGAAGCGACAAATCCGAAAGCACATCCGGTCGGGATTTGGCGTCGGAAATGGCGGTCACCAGCGGGTGACGAAGGTTGATTTCCAGGATCGGTTTGGCCCCGGCCCCTTGCTTGTGCTGGGCCAGCAAGCGCTCCAATTCCCGGTCGGGGCCATGCTTGTCGGCCACCAGGCAGGAGGCGCTTGCCGTGAGACGCTGCGATGCCCGCACGTCCGCGACCCGCTCGCCGAGAACGGACTTGATGGCAGCAATTGTCATGGCCTCCTCAGCCGCGGGCTCGGTGGCGTCCTTGCTGTTGTTCTCAATCAGCGGGATCAAGGCAAAATCAATTTCGCCCTTGCTGAGCGATCGCAGCGGCTTGCCGTCGAATTCAAGCGGCACTGACGTCCAGAATGCATCCACCGGGTCGGTCAACAGCAACACCTCGATCCCCCGCGCGGCGGCTGCTTCCAGTTTTGGATTCGAACGAAGTCGTTCTGCTGTGACGCCTGTGAGAAAGTAAATTTCCGTCTGATTGGGCTTAAGCTCTGCGATATATTGCTTGAGCGTGCGTTTCTCGCCTTGGGTCGTGTTGAAACGCGCCAAGCTCAAAAGCTTCTCGCGGCGTTCGAAGTCTTCGTAAATCCCCTCTTTGATCACGGGACCGAAAGCATCCCAGATGCGGCTGAAATTCTCCGGCTCCTTGTCCCCGAGCGTCTCGAGTTCGCCAACGAGTCGGCTGGTGACGGCTTTGCGAATTTGCGCAAGCTGGGGATTGTTCTGCAGCATCTCCCGCGAAATGTTGAGCGGCAAATCTTCGCTGTCGATCACGCCACGCGCAAAACGAAGGTAGGCGGGCAGCAGGTCGGCATCCGACGTGATGAAGACGCGGCGGACGTAAAGTTTCACTTGGCCCTTGCGCGACGGCTCGAACAGATCGAACGGCTTGGACGACGGCACGAACAGCAGGACGGCGTAGGAATAACGGCCCTCGGCGCGATAATGCAGCGTCATCGCGGGTTCGTCGAACGCGCCCGCGATCGATTGGTATGCCCGCTTGTAGTCTTCCGGTTGGAGTTCGGATTTTGGCCGCTGCCAGAGTGCGCTTGCGGAATTGATTTGCCGAGGCTCGCCTTGCTCGGAAACCAGTTCGATCGGAAACAGAATGTTATCGGAATAGGTGCCGACAACGCGCTCGATCTCGTAAGTCTCGAGATATTTTTCAGCGTCGGGTTTCAGATGCAGGACGATTTCAGTGCCGCAGGCGAGACGCTTTTTGACGTCTTCCTCGGCGGGCACGATCTCGAATCCGGCACCGCCTGATGATGACCAGGTCCAGACCTCATCACTGCCCGCCTGGCGGCTGGTCACCACGATCCGGTCTGCAACCATGAAGGCGGAATAGAATCCGACGCCGAATTGGCCGATAAGCCCGGCCCCATCCTTGCTCTCATTCATACGAGCAAGAAATGACTTTGTCCCGGAGCGGGCAATGGTACCGAGGTTATCGATCAGTTCCTGGCGATCCATACCGATCCCGCTATCGGCGATCGTCAGTGTCTTCGCCGCCTTGTCGGGAATGATGCGGATTTTTGGCGACGTCTCGCCCTTGATCAGCGCGGGGCTGGAGATCGCCTCATAACGCAGTTTGTCGCAGGCATCCGAGGCGTTCGAAATCAGTTCGCGCAGGAAGATGTCGGTTTCGGAGTAGACCGAATGCACCATGAGGTGAAGAAGTTCGGAAACTTCGGCCTGAAACGGCTGCGATTGAGCGGCGATCGTCATCTTGCTGGTATCCGCTGAGAAAAAAGGAATGGCGTCGATATAGCCAGCCGGATTTCGTGGTCAAGCTTGGCAGGCAACAAAGCGATGCTCTGCTCCCACCCAGGGACGCAGGAACGACCTTATCCCTCCGTCGAGCGCGGTTCCGAAGGAATCCGCCGGCTGGTCTGCCTTGCAGCAATGTGCAGCCGGCTCAGGAATCGATCGAACTGCGTCCGCGGCGCTATTCGGCGGCCGAACTGACCTGCTTGCCGAGCGAGGCGCGCAATTCCGCCTTTCGTACCTTGCCGCTTGCCGTCATCGGCAGCGCTTCGGCGAATACCACCTTGTCCGGCATCCACCATTTGGAAATGCGGCACGATAGGTGATCGCGGATCTCCTGGTCTGAAACCGCAGCTCCGGGCTTGGGAACGAGTACCAGAAGCGGCCGCTCCTGCCACTTCGGATGCTCCATGGCGATCACCGCCGCCTGCTGGATCTTGGGATGCTCCAGCGCTGCGGATTCGATCGCCATGCTGCTGATCCATTCGCCGCCGGATTTGATGACGTCCTTGGAGCGGTCGACGATCTCGACCGATCCGTCCTCGTGAACCCTTGCGACGTCGCCGGTGGACAGCCAGCCGTTAGCGGTGGCGGTGGGCTGCCGATAATAGCCGGATGCCACAATCGGGCCGCGGACTTCAAGGTGGCCCATGGCGACGCCATCATGGGGCAGAGGCGCGCCGTTGTCGTCGATGATACGCAATTGCGTGCCGAATCCCAGGCGTCCCTGACGCAGCTTGAATTCGAAGTGCTGGTCGGCGGGCATTCCCGGTGGCGGCGTGCCGCGAAGCCCGCCGGCAATCTCGGTCATGCCCCATATCTGGCCGACCTGATGCCCCCGGCGTTCAAGATCCTCCACCAGCGCCGGTGGGGCCTTGGTGCCGGCAATCATCGTGGCGCGCAGCGACGGCAAGGTCAGTCCGGTCGCTGTCAGATAATTGGTAATGGCCATCCAGACGGTCGGGACGGCGGCGGATACTGTCACGTTCTCGGTGCGAATGAGTTCGCAAAGTTTCTCGGGCTCGAAATTGCGCCCGGGCAGGACCAGCTTCTGTCCGTTCATGGGTGCAGAGAATGGCATCATCCAGCCATTGGCGTGGAACATCGGGGCAATGGGCATGGCCGCTTCAAGTTGCCCTGGCTGGTAGACCCCAATCATGTCCGCCGAACTCATGAACAGAGAGGCCAGGACGATCGACCGATGGGTATAGACAATACCTTTGGGGTCGCCGGTCGTGCCAGACGTATAGCAGATGATGCTGGCGGTTCGTTCGTCAAAGGAGGGCCACTCATGATTGTCGTCTGCTGCCTGCAGCAGGGCCTCGTAAGACAGCACATTCTGCAGGGATGTCTTCGGCACTTCCGCGCCGTTATCCATGTAGATCCAGCCTTTGACCGTCTTCAAATGCGGCGCGAGGGCTTCGGCAAGGCTGAGGGTAGCGGGATCGATGAACATCCACTGGTCCTCGGCATGGCTGATGATCTTGACCAGTGTCTCCTCAAACAGGCGCGGATTGACGGTATGCAGCACCATCCCCTGTCCGGTCACCCCGTAAAACAGCTCGAAATGGTGATGGGTATTCCAGGCCAACGAGCCGACGCGGTCACCAAATTTCAGGCCGAGCGAGACAAGGGCGGCGGAGAGCTTGAGGCAGCGCTGCTTGGCATCCGTATAAGTGTAGCGATGGATGCTGCCATCGACGTTGCGGGAAACAACTTGCGTCTTGCCGTGCGCAGTGGTGGCATAGTGCAGAATCTCCGACACCAGCAAAGGCGTTTCCATCATCAGGCCAAGCATGACCCTCTCCTCGGGTATTGTGCGGGGGCTTTTTTGCGACTTTCGGCGCGCTTTTTCAAAATGCTAAGCACAATTTGAGTCCTCGGGCAACGACGCCTGCCTTGGTCGTAGCCAGGGGGCCGTTAAGCCCCGATTTCATTTATTCCGGTTCGAAAGAACGCTGGAAAACCGCGCATTCCGGTGTAGCTTGACGCGGACAGGTTGTCTTGCGACGTTGCCCGAGCAAATCTGCGCTCGGCACGGCTTGGCGGCTGATTGCAAAAAAAGAGTTGGAGGACGCCGCCTTGAAAATCGAATTCTTTTTTGACTGTTCGAGCCCTTGGACTTATCTCGCGTTCGAAAGAATTCAGCCGCTCGCGGCTGAATTCAATGCAGAGATCATCTGGCGGCCGATTTTGGTCGGCGGCATCTTCAACGCTGTCAATCCGGGAATCGAATGGACCAACCAAAAGGAGCGCATACCGCCCCCCAAGATGGACTACTTCTTCAAGGACATTGCCGACTGGGCGCGGGCGACCGACATCACCATCAAGTTTCCGCCAAAGGGGCATCCGGTCAACAGTGTGAAGGTGATGCGGGCGTGCCTCGTCGTTGAACCGCAGGGCAAGCTCATTCCTTGGGCTCGGGCAGCGTTCCAGGCCTATTTTGGCGAGGACCGCGACCTTTCTTCGGATGCCGTAATAGTGGATATATGCCGCAAAGTCGGGATCGAACCTGAACCGCTTCTGGCAAGGATTGCTGAGCAGCCGGTAAAAGATGCTTTGCGTGCCAACGGGGACGAGGCGATGGCCCGCGGCGCCTTCGGTTCGCCGACCATGTATCTGGACAAGGACGACATGTATTTCGGTGTGGACCGCTTAGTCCTGCTGCGCGCGGCGATGGAACGCAAACGCGAAGCGTTGCAGCGGGCCTGATTTCAGGGCGAGGGGCGGTGTGCGCCAAGGTGAGTTCGACGAGCCGGAGCGATTGAAAAGGCTCGGTTCGGTTGCCGCTACTTGGAGTTGATGATGAAGGCAGTGGTGGTTGAAGCTTTCGGTCCCCCCGACAGCATGGTGATAAAGGAGCTACCCGTTCCGACCGTGGCGGGGGGGCAGGTTCGCGTAAAGGTGCAGGCGGTCAGCATCGGCTTTGTCGATACGCTGAAGGTGCAGGGTCTTTACCAGACCAAGGATCAGCTCCCGTTTACGCCAACAATGGAATTTGCCGGCATTGTCGATGCGGTTTCCGAAGGTGTGTCCGGTCTTTCTCCCGGGCAATCAGTTCTGGGAATAGCCAGGAACGGCGCGCTTGCCGAATATGTCGTTGCCCAGGCCAGGGATCTCATGGTCCTTCCCGACGGATTGGATCCGGTCACGGCAGCGGCATTTCGCTCCAATTATTTCACCTCGCTTTATGCGCTCGAGCGCGGCCAGCTACGACCCGGTGAGTACTTGCTCGTGCTGGGAGCGTCCGGCGGCACGGGTATTTCCGCGGTGCAAATCGGCAAGCTGTTGGGTGCCCGCGTCATTGCGGCGGCTTCGACGGCAGAAAAGCGCCAGTTCGCGGTCCGCCACGGAGCCGATGCGACGGTGGACTATACGCAGCCCAATTGGCGCGACACCTTGAAAGACCTGACCGGTGGTCGCGGGCCGGACCTGATCTACGATCCCGTCGGCGGCGATGTCGCGATCCAGGCGTTTCGTTCAATTGCGTGGAACGGCAGGCATGTGGTGGTGGGATTCGCCTCGGGCAAAATCTCGGCCCTTCCGCTCAACCTGGCCTTGCTGAAGGGCGGCATCCTCCTGGGCGTCGATGTCGTACAAATCGCCAAGGAGCCGGGGGGAGATCAGCTTGAGAAGCGGCTGCTCGCGGGCTTGGTTGGTTGGCTGAAGGATGGCAGGCTGAAGCCGGTCGTGGGGCAGGTCTTTGAATTCGAGAATTTCAAGGACGCCTTCAAGGCGCTGACCTCCCGCACCGCAGTTGGGAAGATGGTGGTAAAGATCGGATCGTAAAGCCGGTCTTCCTGCAAATGTCGCCGCATCAGTAAGAAGGTCGGGTCGCCGACCTTTTTTTATGCATCGAGAGCGGAGCTAAATGTTCGGCAAGGGCCGCCCCGGAGGTTTGGCGAAGATTCATTCTCCCGGCACGGGGCTTTCCGGAAATTTGTTGTACGAACCGGCATAACAAGAGAATTTTCTGAGATTGTCGGTGCAATTTTTTCGTTCATCTTATGCAGAGATGCAAAGTGGAGCATTCCCCCGCGGAATGCGGAAACTGCGGATACCGGCAAGGATTTCAGATGGCGGATGTTGCGGTCAAAGCGGCTGAACCAGTCTCATTGAAAGGTCTGAACGAAGACTGGCTGGCGGTCATCATTGGGCTTCTGGTGTTTGGCCTGGCCCTCGTCAGCGTGAGCGGAACCGACGTGCTCGGATGGGCTGTGGTGACGTCGGTCTATACCGATCTTTCCAAGGCCCTGGGTCCGGTCTCCAAAACCTACGCCGCATTGGGAAGTGTAGGCGCGCTGCTTGCCACCTATTTGGCCCTGGTTGTTGTTCTCAGCGCCGGCGTGGCGGCGCTCGGCAATAACGTCAAGCGATTCGCCGCGGCGTTTACCGTTCTTTTTGCGCTGGCTTACGCGAGCTGGATCGCCGGCAGCTGGGCCTACATCGCGGCGGTCACGCCAGCCGAACAGCAGAAATTCGGCATCTCCTGGTCGTTGAAGTTGACCAATGAAGGCGGTTTCATTGTCGCGCTGCTCCTCGGCCTTGTGATCGCGAACTTCTTCCCCCGCCTGGCTGAATGGCTGAAGGACGCCGTTCGGCCCGAGCTCTACATCAAGGTGGCCATCGTTATCCTGGGGGCCACCCTTGCCGTCACTGCAGCAGGCCGATTGACGCTGGCATCCTCCCTGTTGGTTCGGGGCGCCGCGGCGATCGTTGAGGCCTATCTGATCTACTGGGCGGTTATCTATTACATCTCGCGTAAATGGTTTGGCTTCAGCCGGGAATGGTCGGTGCCCCTTGCGTCAGGCATTTCAATCTGTGGCGTCGCTGCCTCCATTGCCACGGGAGGTGCGATCAGGGCACGCCCGGCGGTGCCAGTCCTCGTATCCTCGCTGGTGGTGGTGTTTGCGGTGGTGGAAGTATTGATTTTGCCGTTATTGGCGCAGACTTTCCTGTGGCAGGAACCGCTGGTCGCGGGAGCCTGGATCGGGTTGGCGATCAAGACGGACGGTGCCGCGGTCGCCGGCGGTGGGATTACAGAATCCCTGATCATGGCCAAAGCGGCAGCCGAAGGTATCAAATATCAACCGGGCTGGATTCTGGCGACGACGACCACGGTCAAGATTTTCATCGACGTCTTTATCGGCATCTGGGCATTCATCCTGGGCTACATCTGGACCAATCATATCGACAAGGGGGCCGACAGGGTTCGGCCGGTCGAGATCTGGCAGCGGTTCCCGAAATTCATTCTCGGATTTCTGCTGGTCTTTGCGGTGTCGTTTTGGCTCGCAACGGGCTCGTCAGGCGACATTGCGAAGGCCATTCCTGCCGCGGCGTCGGAGGCCAATGTCTTCAGGGTCATCTTTTTCATCCTGACGTTCTTTTCGATCGGCATACTGTCCGATTTCCGCAAACTCTGGCAGCAAGGCTTCGGCAAGCTTGCCGCCGTTTATTTCGTAAGCCTGTTTGGATTTGTGATCTGGGTCGGGCTTTTGATCTCGTGGTTGTTCTTCGCCGGCTTCAAGCCGCCCCTGGCTAGCTGATTTCCTGGAGATAAGGCCATGACGGAACCGGATCTGAAAAACGAGATGGCACAAAGGACGGCGGAGCCGCTTCTGCCTATCGAAAAGAAATTGATTGGCTGGAGCCTTGGGATCGGAATCGGGTTGCTGATCGTCCTGATCGCCTTCAACCATTTCGTGCCGATCAACCTTTAATTTCCTGGGTAAATCGCGCCAACAGGCGAAGGAGCAGCCACTGCAGGCGTGCTGCTGCGGTGGCACGGCGGCTGCATGGAAGATAATGACCGCCTCACCGGATCATGCTGTGCTGATTTCGATGCGACTAATCGATTGTACCAGGAACCTTGGTACGAATGTCGCATTCGAGAACTAGGCATGGCCGCGGTCGAGCCCGACTTAATCGGTCTTAACCGCCAACGGAGCGCAGATCGCCAATGGAGCGCAAATAATGGGTGCCGAAGTAAGTCCGCTGGCGGGTAAGCCTGTCGAGTCCTCGATGCTGGTCAACGTGCCGCGGCTGGTTTCGTCTTTTTATACGGAAAAGCCGGATCCCGCCGTCTCCTCGCAACGGGTATCCTTCGGGACCTCCGGCCACCGTGGTTCTGCACTGAATAATGCTTTCAATGAAAATCATATTCTGGCAATCAGTCAGTCGATCTGTGATTACCGGAAAAATAGCGGCATTTCCGGGCCGTTGTTCATCGGAATCGATACCCACGCGCTATCGGAGCCCGCGCTGATCAGCGCCATCGAGGTTCTTGCTGCCAACGGCGTCGATACCATGATCGACGAACATCGGGGCTACACACCGACTCCGGTCGTTTCCCACGCCATCCTCGTTTACAACAAGGGCCGCTCCGAGGGGTTAGCCGATGGCGTCGTGATTACGCCTTCGCACAATCCCCCGGAGGATGGCGGTTTCAAATACAACCCCCCGCATGGAGGACCTGCCGA
>Ga0207647_10003575_pt1 | contig 11661 bp, 15 predicted proteins | sample KBSCornC2_FD_184295 | JGI IMG/M metagenome (GOLD analysis project Ga0207647, IMG submission 184295) | Corn rhizosphere microbial communities from Kellogg Biological Station, Michigan, USA - C2 (SPAdes) (version 2) | ecosystem: Host-associated > Plants > Roots > Rhizosphere ...
TCGGCGGAGGTCTGCGCGCTCCTGGAGATCTCGGCCGCCAACCAGCGGGTGCTGCTGCACCGTGGCCGGGCCGTCGTCCGCGCCGCTCTGGAGCGCTACTTCGACCGGCGCCGGACCCCGGTGGAGGTGACGTCGTGACCTGCGAGGAGCTGGTCGAGCTGGTCACGGCGTACCTCGACGGCAGTCTGGGTGAGGGAGAGGTCCGGGCCTTCGACGAGCACCTGGCGCTGTGTCCCGGCTGCGTTCGCTACCTCGAGCAGTTCCGGTCGACCATCGATCTCCTGGGCACCCTGCCGCAGAAGTCGCTGACCGACCCCGCGCGGGAGCAGCTGCTCGAAGCGTTCGCCGCCTGGCGTCGGACGCCGGGCGACGGCCCCTCGTAGGCCGGCGGCGGGTCGACCGGAGCGCAGCCTGACCGTCCCGGAGGGCCGAGGTGGCGGTCTCGGGTGCTGGCTAGAGTCGGGGCGTGGGGCTTGTCGCCGATCCGGACGAGGAGACCGTCGCGTGGCTGCGCGTCCTCGACCGTGAGGCCGCCGACCACGACGACGGTCTGGCGAGGCTGCACGAGCGCCTGCTGCGGATCGCCCGCGCCGAGCTGCACCGTCGCCGTACGCCGATCGCCGGGCCGGAGCTCGACGACCTCGCGCACCAGGCCGCCGCCGACGCGATCCTGGCGATCCTGGCGAAGCTGGACACCTTCCGCGGTGAGAGCCGGTTCACGACCTGGGCCTATCGCTTCGTGATCCTCGAGGTCTCCTCGAAGCTGGGACGTCACCACTGGCGCACCCCCACCGCCACCTGGGACGAGGACCGGTGGGAGACGCTGCCGGACCGGCTCGGTGTCGACCCGCACGAGCAGGCCGAGGCGAGGCGGCTGGTGGAGGTCGTGAGGGACGCCGTGGACGGGACGCTGACCGACCACCAGCGCGCCGTCTTCGTCGAGGTCGTGCTGCACGGCGTACCCCTCGACGCGATCTGCGCACGCGACGGGACCACGCGGAGCGCTGTCTACAAGACGGTGTTCGACGCCAGACGTAAGATCCGCGCCGCGCTCGTCGCCAACGGGTATCTCACCGACGCAGGCAGGGAGGGGTGACGCCCATGGGCGCCCGGGAGCGGCTCGACGCCTTCCTCGACACCGATCCCCGGGACGTGGGGTGCGACCGGGCGGTGGAGCTCCTGCACGTGTACGCCGAGCTGGTGGCCGGTGACCCGGGAGCCGCCGAGGAGCAGTACGCCGGCGTGGCCGTGCACCTGGCCGCCTGCGGCCCGTGCCACGAGGATCTCGTCGGCCTCCTGGCGGCGATGGCGGCGGAGGACTGAGTCGCACGACCGACGGGCCGGGACGACACGTGGTCGTCCCGGCCCGCGATCGGCCGGTGGTCGGTTCTGTGCTCGGCCTCAGAGGGCCACGATGCCCTCGCCGCCGACGGCGTTCGGCACGACGACCGAGCCCCTCGGCGTCAGGCTGCCGTCGTGGCCGACGCTGAAGGCGTCGACCGTGCCGGTGGCGCCGGCCTGGACGTACAGGTAGCGACCGTCGCCGCTCACCGTCGCGTCGACCGTGCCGCGGTCGGTCGCGGTGGTGCCGAGCGAGGACAGGTCGCCCGCCGGGCCGACGCGGAAGGTGGACAGCGAGCCGCTGCCGGCGTTGGAGGCGTACACCGTGTTCCCGGCCGCGACCAGCCAGCAGGTGGCGGCCTGGGCCGTGGCGGCGGTGTCGTGCGCGGTCAACGTCCCGTTGCGGGCGATCCCGAAGGTGGCGACGGCGTTCGGGCCGGCCTCGGTCACCGCGAGGTCGCCGCGGGCGTCGAAGTCGAAGCCGAACGGCACGGTGCCGGGGAGGTCGGTCTCGACCGGGGCACCGAGGCCGGCGGGGCCGGGACGGAAGACCAGGATGCTGTTGCCGCCGTTCTTGGTCGTCACCACGAGCCGGCTGCCGTCGGGGGTGAAGCCGATCTGTCCCGGCGTGCTGGTGAACTCCGGGGTCTGGTTCGGGTCGAGCCCCAGGTCGTGGTGCCAGGCGGGGATGCGCACGAGACGCCCACCGACGGTGTCGAAGCCCTGGACGGAGGCCCCGCCACGCGCGTTGAGGACGAACACCCGGCCGCGGTCGACGGTGATGCTCACCGGGAAGCTGCCACCGCTGCCGATGACCTGCTCGCGGGAGAGCCGGTCCCCGTGCACGCTGAAGACCGTGATCGAGTCGCTGCCCGCGTTCACGGCGTACAGGCGGTGCGCGTCCTGGTCGTAGGCCAGCGAGCCCTCGGAGGCGAGGTGGTCGACGACCGACCCGGCGAGGACGCCGCCCAGGCCACCGGTCGGGTAGCTGCCGACCTGGGTGAGGCCGCCCGAGGCCGTGCGGTCGTAGGCGGTGATCGCGTTGCCGGCCGGGTCGTCGTTCTGCACGAAGACGACGTGCGGGCCGGCGGCACCGATCGAGGACGCGGCCGCCGGGGACGGCGCTGCCTGTGACGGGGCGCTGACCAGACCGGTCGCGGCGGCGGCCAGCGAGGTGGCGACGAGGGCGAGGCGAGGAAGCGAGGACATGTGGGTCTCCTTGGGTGTCACGGATGTGTGTCACCTGGTGAGCACCCTCAGGGGGCCTCGTCTTACGCCGGCCGCGCCGCCGTTGAGACTCTCGTAAGAACTCGGGCTCGGAGCCTCGTCCGCAGGGAGACCGGCCGGCCGTGGGGTCAGGCCTCCTCGGACCTCTCCTGGTCGCGCCGGACGGGTCGTGGCTCGCTCGTCCTCGACGTCGTCGGGGGCTTCGGGGTCTCCAGCGCCCTGGCCTGCCTGCGCTCGAGCTTGTCGACGCGCCGCTCGACCATCGCCTGCCTGCTGGCGAGCACCCGGACGAAGTTGCCGACCGTCGGGATGAGCACGAACACCGGCCACACGAAGCCGTCGTGCCCGGTCATCCACCAGATGGCCCAGCAGATCAGGTTCGGGATCAGGACCCCCATGAAGGCCTCGCCGAGCTCCTCGCGGTACTTCGCCCGCGCCTGCCGCTCCAGCTCGGCCCGGGACTCGCGGCTCACCGCCGGTACGGCGGCGTCCACGGCGAGGTCGCTCAGGGGCATGACCAACGCGCCGTACGTCTTGGCCGCCTCGACCTGCGAGCTCCGCTCGTCGAGCTCGTCGCGGTCGATGCGACCCTCGGCGTATGCCTCGGCGAGCGCGTCGTGGACGACGGCCCGGTCGCGGTCGGAGGCCCGCATGCCGGCGTACGCCGGGTCGCGCGGGTCGTGCTCGAAGCGACCCCAGAGACCGTCGGTGCTCCCCGTGCTCACCCGTTCATCGTAGGACGCGCGGCCTCCCCGGGCGGGCCCGTGAGCAGGTCCCAGGCGGCCGCGGCGATCCGCGCGATGCCGGCCTCGCGCTCGTCCTCGGTCCCCGGAGCCGAGACGAGCACGGCCATCCCGATCGGAGGCCGACCGGGAGCGCGCACGAGTGCCACGTCGTGGTTGACGGCGGTCACCCAGCCGGTCTTGTTGCCCACCACGACGTCGTCGGGCAGGCCGGCCGGGATGCCGTTGCGGTACTCCTGCGCCAGCAGGGTCTTCTCGCAGGCCGCGGTCGCTGCCGGGCCGGCGACCCGTCCCTCGGCGAGGGCGACCACGAGCCGGGCCATGTCGTCGGCGGTGATCAGGTTGTCGATGCCCGCGTGGCGGGCCGGGTAGTCCTCGATGCCCCGCACGATCGCGGTGCGGTCGGAGCAGCCCGCGTCGGCGAGCACCGCCGCGACCTCGGCGACGCCGACCTCGTCGAGCACGACGTCCGTGGCCAGGTTCCCCGAGACGGTGATCATCCGCCGTACCAGGTCCCGGAGGGGGACCTCGGTGCCCAGCTCCGCCCAGGTCCGGGGGTCGGAGTCCTCCTCGGGATCCAGCGAGAACCGCTCGCCGGGCTTCTGCGAGGCGAAGTCGTTGTGCACGGGGACGAGCCGGCCGAGGTCGAGCTGCCCGCGCTCCACGAGCCGGTGGACGGCGATCAGGATGGGCAGCTTCATGATGCTGGCCGAGTAGTGCCGTGCGTCCGGGTCCACCGAGACGCGCGCCGCGTCCTCACCGGAGACGCGGACGACCACGGAGACCACACCGTCGCCGCGGCGTACCTCCTCGACGGCGGCGGCCAGCGGGTTCGCGGGGTGCGTCGACTCCATCCCGGCATCGTAGGGAAAGGGCGGTGCCTGGCCACCGTGGGGAGCCTTGGGGCTTACGATGCGGCAGCGAGTGAGACGGGTCGAGCCTGGGAGGGGGCCCACGTGTCCACCACGAACCGCTGGCTGACCCTGCTTGTCGTGGTGCTGGCCGTGGCGGCCGCGTACGGCGCCGCGCTGTCCTGGCAGACCCACGGGGCTCGCGCCGACGCGGCCACCCGGCAGGACCGCTACGGCCAGGCGATGCGCGCTGCGGGGACCGAGGTGACGGCCTTCGTCAACATGCGCCACGACCGGGCGCAGGAGTCCGTCGACGCGGTGGCCGCAGGTGCGACCGGGGACTTCCGCGCCCACTACGTGAGCTCGGCGGACCAGGTGATCCGGGCGATGAAGCGCAGCCGCTCGACCATGACCGGGCACGTCGTCTGGTCGGGGGTCAGCGACCTCAGCCCCACGCAGGCCACGGTCATCGTGGCGACGTCCGGCACGGTCGCCAACCGCCGCACCGGCGGCCGCCAGGAGGCTCGCGAGTTCCGCTTCCAGGTGTCGCTGCTCCGGGTGGGCGGACGCTGGCTGACCTCCGACCTGCAGTTCGTGGGCGGCGCCCGGTGAGCCGGCGGACGACGGCCGGGCTCGGCGTGGCGGCCCTGGTGCTGGCCGCGGCCGCCGGGGCGGAGAGCTGGTACCTGTGGGGGACGTCCGCCCCGTCCCCGACCGTCCAGCGCCCGGTGGTGGTCGGGGACGTCGACGCCCAGGCCGCGGTCGACACCGCGGCCACCGACGCGGCGGCGATCTTCTCCACCTCGTGGCGGCAGTACGACGCCCACCTGGACCAGGTGACGTCGCTGATGACCCCCGACATGGCCACGCGCTACCGCCGGTCGGCGGTGCCGGTGCGGGACCGCGTGGTCGCCAGCCGCACGAGCACCGCGACCCGGGTCGCGGCCTCCGGGGTCGTGCAGGCCTCCGACGACCAGGTGCTGGCGTTGCTGTTCCTCGACCAGCGCACCGTCGCTCGCGGCGAGCCTCCCGCCTATGCCTCCCGGCGCGCGCTGGTGACCCTGGTGCGGTCGGATCACGGGTGGCTCGTGGACAACGTCCAGACCCGCTGATCCGTGGACTGACTGGCCGTTCAATGCGGCGTCGGGCAGAGTAGCCCCGTGCCTCACCACGACACCGACCTGGCCATCATCGGCGCGGGCCCCGCGGGACTGTTCGCCGCCTACTACGCGGGCTTCCGCGGCCTCCGGGTCGCGGTCGTCGACTCCCTTCCCGAGCTGGGCGGGCAGGTGACGGCGATGTATCCGGAGAAGCTGATCCTCGACGTGGCCGGCTTCCCCGCGATCAAGGGCCGCGAGCTCGTCGAGGGACTGGTCCAGCAGGCCAACACCGCGGAGCCGGAGTACCTCCTCGACCGCACCGCGACCGGTCTCGAGGCGACCGACGACGACGTGACGATCACCCTCGAGGACGGCACCACCGTCACCGCCAAGGCGATGATCATCACCGCCGGGATCGGCAAGTTCAGCCCGCGGCCCCTGCCCGCCGGAGACGGCTGGCTCGGCCGCGGCATGGAGTTCTTCGTCCCCAGCTTCGCGCCGTACGCCGGCAAGGACGTGGTGATCGTCGGGGGCGGCGACTCGGCCTTCGACTGGGCCGTCAACCTCGAGCCCCTTGCCGGTTCGATCACGCTGGTGCACCGTCGCGACGCCTTCCGCGCGCACGAGCGCACGGTGCAGGCCGTCCGCGACTCCAGCGCCGAGATCATCACCAAGGCGCAGGTCACCGGACTCTTCGGGGAGCCGACGGTGTCCGAGGTCGAGATCACCGTCGACGGCCAGGAGCCGGTACGCCGGCCGGCCCAGGCCGTGGTCGCGGCCCTGGGGTTCGTGGCCGATCTCGGGCCGCTGCAGAAGTGGGGGATCGAGGTGTCCAAGCGGCACGTCGTCGTCGATGCCTCGATGCGCACCAACCTGCCCCGCGTCTTCGCCGCCGGTGACATCACCGAGTACCCCGGCAAGGTCCGGCTGATCGCGGTCGGCTTCGGCGAGGCGGCCACGGCGGTGAACAACGCGGCCGTGGTCATCGATCCCACCGCCCACGTCTTCCCGGGCCACTCCAGCGAGGGCTCCTGACAGGCGGCGACGGGGCCTCGTCGTACCGCCGGTAGGGTTTTGCCTACCGGCCGGTAGCAAGGTGGCGGCGGCCAGACCCTGGAAGGCGGGCCCGTGCGCGTCGCACTGCTGTCGTACCGCAGCAAGCCGCACTGCGGCGGTCAGGGCGTCTACGTCCGCCACCTGAGCCGCGAGCTGGTGCGTCTCGGCCACGAGGTCGAGGTGTTCTCCGGGCAGCCCTACCCCGAGCTCGATCCCGGCGTACGCCTGACCCGCGTGCCGAGCCTGGACCTCTACCGCGAGCCCGACCCGTTCCGGACGCCGGCGTGGCGGGAGTACCGCGACCTCGTCGACGTCCAGGAGGTCGCGACGATGTGGACCGCGGGCTTCCCCGAGCCGCGGACGTTCAGTCGCCGCGTGCTCCGCCTGCTGCGCGAGCGGGCCGGGGACTTCGACGTCGTCCACGACAACCAGACGCTCGGCTCGGCCCTGCTCGGCGTGGAGGCCGCGACCGGCGTCCCGCTGGTGGCGACGGTGCACCACCCGATCAGCGTCGACCGACGGATCGACCTCGAGACCGCGCCGTCGTGGCACAAGCGGGTGTCGCTGCGGCGGTGGTACGGGTTCGTGCGGATGCAGGCCCGGGTGGCCCGCCGGATGCGGATGGTTCTCGCGCCGTCGGAGTCCTCCGCGCGGGACGTGGTCACCGAGTTCGGCGTGGACGCCGACCGGGTGCGCGTGGTGCTGCTGGGGGTCGACGACGGGTTCGTCCCTCCGACGGCGCCGCGCGTGCCCGGGCGGATCCTGGCGATGGCCAGCGCGGACGCCCCCATGAAGGGCATCGCGACCCTGCTCGAGGCCTTCGCCAAGCTTCGCACCGAGCGCCCCGAGCTCGAGCTGCTCCTCGTCACCCGGCCGGCCCCCGGCGGGCGCACCGAGCAGCTCCTCGACGCGCTCTCGATCCGCGACCACGTGCGGTTCGTCCACGGTGTCGGCGATGCCGAGCTGGTGGAGCTGATGGGCTCGGCCGAGGTGGCCTGCGTGCCGAGTCTCTACGAGGGCTTCTCGCTGCCGACCGCGGAGCTGATGGCCACGGCCACCCCGCTGGTCGTCTCCCGGGCCGGGGCCATCCCCGAGGTCGTGGGCCCCGACGGGCTGTGCGCCGACCTGGTGACCCCCGGTGACGTGGGCGAGCTGGTGGCGGCGGTGGAGGCGCTGCTCGACGACCCCGCCCGCCGGGCGAGGTACGGCGGCGCCGGCCGCAGCCGGGTCGATGAGCTGTTCAGCTGGCGGGCGGTCGCGGCGGCCACGGCCGCGGCGTACGAGGAGGCCGTCGCCGACTTCCAGGAGGAGAAGCGTGCTCACCGTTGACTTCGACCGACTCGGGCTGCGGCCGGGCGAGCGCGTGCTCGACCTGGGCTGCGGGGCCGGACGCCACGCGTTCGAGATGTACCGCCGTGGCGCCGACGTGATCGCCTTCGACCAGGACGCCGACGAGCTGTCGGGAGTGCGCGACCTGTTCGCGGCGATGCGGGACGCGGGCGAGGTGCCCGAGGGTGCCGAGGCCGACGTGAAGGAGGGCGACGCGCTCGCGCTGCCCTTCGCCGACGGCGAGTTCGACCGGATCGTCGCGGCGGAGATCCTCGAGCACGTCCCCGCCGACCTGCAGGCTCTCGCCGAGCTGGTCCGCGTGCTGCGGCCCGGCGGGACGATCGCGATCACCGTGCCCCGGTGGTTCCCCGAGGCCGTCTGCTGGCAGCTGTCGCGGGAGTACCACGACACCCCGGGGGGTCACGTCCGCATCTACACCGACGCGGAGCTGATCGGGAAGGCCGAGAGCGCCGGCCTGGTGTACGACGGTCGCCACTACGCCCACGCGCTCCACTCGCCGTACTGGTGGATCAAGTGCGCCGTGGGCGTCGACAACGACCGGCACCCGGTCGCCAAGGCGTACCACCGGCTCCTGGTCTGGGACATCATGAAGAAGCCGCGCCTCACCCAGTGGACCGAGCGCGCCCTCAACCCCGTGCTCGGCAAGAGCCTGGTCGTCTACCTCCACAAGCCCTTCGACGCCCCGGACGACGATGTCGCCTGAGGTGCTCAGCCGGGCGGACGTCGCCGCGTCCGGGGCCGCGATCGCGTCGGTGCAGGAGGCCGACGGCGCGATCCCGTGGACCGTCGGCGGGCACGTGGATGCGTGGAACCACGTCGAGTCGGCGATGGCCCTGCTGGTGGCGGGTCGGTCGGCGGAGGTCGACGCCGCGTGGGGCTGGGTGCGTCGCGCGCAGCGCGCCGACGGGTCGTGGCCGCTGAAGACGGTCGGCGGTGTCGTGGAGGACGCGAGCGGCGAGACCAACATGGCGGCGTACGTCGCCGTGGGGGTGTGGCACCACTGGCTGGTGCGGCGCGAGCTGGGGTTCGTCGCCGCGCACTGGCCCGTCGTACGACGGGCGCTGGATTGGGTGTGCGGGCTGCAGCTGCCCTTCGGCGGCATCGCCTGGTCGCAGGAGTGGCACGCGGGCGCGCCGTCGCGGGTCAACGAGGACGCGTTGCTCGCCGGCTCGTCCAGCATCCATCACGCGCTGCGAGCCGGCCTCACGCTGGCCGAGCTCCTGGAGGACCCGCAGCCGGAGTGGGAGCTCGTGGCCGGGCGGCTCGGACATGCGCTGAGCGAGCACCGGGACCTGTTCCTGGACAAGTCGACGTTCTCCATGGACTGGTACTACCCGGTGCTCGCCGGGGCCGTGCGCGGCGAGGCCGGTCACCGGATGCTGGCCGAGCGGTGGGACGACTTCGTGGTGCCGGGGCTCGGCGTGCGCTGCGTCGACACCGAACCGTGGGTGACCGGTGCTGAGACCTGCGAGCTGGTACTGACGCTGGAGGCGCTGGGGGAGCGCGAGCGGGCCGTGGGGCTCTTCGCCGAGGTCCAGCACCTCCGCCAGCCGGACGGCGCCTACTGGACCGGGTACGTCTACCCCGACCAGGTCACCTGGCCGGCCGAGCACACGACGTTCACGACGGCCGCGGTGCTGCTGGCGCACGACGCGCTGGCGGAGGTCACGGGAGGGGCCGGGGTCGTCCGTGGGACGGGACTGGTGCCCGGTCCCCGGCCGTTGGCACTGGAGTGCGGCTGCCTCGCCGACGCTCTCGCCGGGCGCGCCTAGCCGACGCTCTCGCCGGCGTCGCCCGTGCGGCGCTCGAGCAGGCGCAGGGAGCCGACCGCCCCGCGTTCCTCGAACGCGCCCGATGCGAGCGCGCGCAGGTACACGTCGTACGGCGGACGTCCGCCGTCGGCCGGATCGGGGAAGACGTCGTGGATCGCGAGCACGCCGCCCGGCATCAGCCAGGGCGCCCAGCCGGCGTAGTCGGCGTGGGCCGGCTCGTCGCCGTGCCCACCGTCGATGAACAGCATCGACAGGGGAGTGCGCCACAGGGCCGAGACCGTGGCGGAGTCGCCGACCACGCCGACCACCACGTCCTCGAGCCCGGCGTCCGCGAGGGTCCGCCGGAAGAAGGGGAGGGTGTCGATCCGCCCCGTGCGCGCGTCGACCAGCGCGGGGTCGTGGTGCTCCCAGCCGGGCTGGTTCTCCTCCGAGCCGCGATGGTGGTCGACGGTGATCACGACGCCGCCGACGGCCCGTGCTGCTGCTCCCAGATAGACCGCGGACTTGCCGCAGTAGGTCCCCACCTCGAGCACCGGCCCGTGCGGGAGTCTCTCTCGTGCCATCCGATGGAGCGCGAGCCCCTCGTCGTCGGGCATGAACCCGCGAGCGGCTCGGGCGTGCGCCAGGAGGTAGGAAGCGTCGTCCACGCCGGAGGACGCTAGTACGCCGTGGCGCCGGCGTCCGGTCAGGTCGGGCTCATCGGCACGCTCGCGGCCGAGGGGCTCGCCGCGAGAGCGCCGGTGGCGATCAGGCGGTGGAGCAGCGTGGTGGTCATGTCGGTGTCCTTCGGGTGCTGGCCGGGGCTCGTTCCGGTGCTGGGTCCGGGGCCGGGCCTCGGCGATGTCCCCAGGCTCTCCCGGCGGGTGGGCCCTCGTCTGTCGGGTGGCTGACACAGCCGGCATCCCGGCGTACGGCGTCCCAGGAGTCACTCACGTCTCAGCCGACAGGCATCAACCTGCAGGCCCTCGCCCCTGCGCTACCGCCGAGCCCGGTGCCACTCGAGGTACCGCTCGACGGCACGGACGACGTGCTCGGAGCGGATGGAGGGGAAGACGTCGAAGGCGTGCTGGGTGCCGGGGAACTCGGCGTACGCGACGCTGCTCTTCGAGGTCTCGCGCAGGGCGGCGACGAACAGCCGGGCCTGCTCGACCGCCACCAGGCTGTCGTGGGCGCCGTGCAGTACGAAGAAATCGGGCGCGTCCTCGGTGATCCGCAGGATCGGGGAGGCGTCCTCGAAGACCTCGGGGTCCTCGTCCCAGCGCCGTTGCACGATCGTGGGCGCCAGGTAGCGGTCACGCATCAGCAGCGCGTTGCGCAGCCCCGTGGCGCCCGCGAAGTCGTAGACGCCGTAGAACGGCACGGCCGCCTGCACGCGGGTGTCGGCACCCTCGAAGCCCGGCTGGTACGCCGGGTCGTTGGGTGTCAGTGCCGCCAGCGCGGTCAGGTGTCCGCCGGCCGAGCCGCCGGTGATCACGACGTACGACGGGTCGCCGCCGTAGTCCTCGATGTGCTCCTTGATCCAGGCGATGGCGCGCTTGACGTCGATGATCTGGGCGGGGAACGGGTCGCGCGGCGCCAGCCGGTAGTTGATCGCGACGCAGACCCAGCCCCGCTCGGCCATCCGGTGCATGAGGGGGATGCCCTGGTCGTTCTTCGACCCCATCGTCCAGCCGCCACCGTGCACCTGGAGCAGCACCGGTGCGCCCGCGACCTCGCGGTCGATGGGACGGTAGACGTCGAGGTACCCCCGCTTGCCGGCGTCGCTGTAGGCGATGTCGCGGTCGACCCGGACCCGAGGGTTGCGACGCGAGAAGGGGTTGAGCAGCTTGCGCCACGGCGTGCGCAGGTCGACCTTCGTCGGCCGTTCGCCGGGCCGGTCGGCGTACTCCTCGCCGAGGCTGTCGACCAGCGACTGCTCGGCGAGCACCTGCACCTGCCGGCTCTGGCGCACGAGCTGGGTCAGGCCGATCGCGGTCCCGGCGGCGAGGACGAGACCGAGCCGGCTGCGGGGGCGGCCCCGGCGCGCGAGGTGGACGGCGGTGTCCGCGGCGGTCAGCGCCAGCAGCTGCGGGGCCAGCTCACCGGTCGGCCAGCCGAGCACGAACGAGGCCAGGCCGCCCCGCAGGCCGGTTGCCGGGGGCCGCAGGGCGTTGGCGGTCAGGGCGACGGTGACGAGGCGACGACGCAGGAACGACACGACCCGATGCTACCCACCGGTAAC
>Ga0207647_10003579_pt1 | contig 11646 bp, 18 predicted proteins | sample KBSCornC2_FD_184295 | JGI IMG/M metagenome (GOLD analysis project Ga0207647, IMG submission 184295) | Corn rhizosphere microbial communities from Kellogg Biological Station, Michigan, USA - C2 (SPAdes) (version 2) | ecosystem: Host-associated > Plants > Roots > Rhizosphere ...
CGCTCACCCTCCTGTTGCGTGAGGTGTTGCACTTAGTATGTGAATCCACGACGCCTAACTATTCGCTCAAGCGGACCACTGCGGGTCGGTCGCGGGTGCTATCATGCGTTATCGCGGCAGCGGCCGCTTAGCTCAAGCGTTAGCTGCCTTCAGTAGTGATACCGTAGCTGTGCGATCAAGAGCGACCCGTCGGCGACCTTGTACACGATCCGGTGCTCGTCATTGATGCGCCTTGACCAATACCCCGACAAAGCATGCTTTAGCGGTTCGGGTTTTCCGGTTCCGGTGTGCGGCGTTCGCGTAATCTCTTTTATTAGCTCGTTGATTCGGAGCAGTAGCTTCTTGTCTATCTTTTGCCAGTACAAATAGTCTTCCCAAGCCTGCTCCGAAAAAATCAGCTTCACTTCGCCAAGCTCCGCGCCTTGCCTTTCCCGTTTTCAAGCGCAGCTATGCTTTCAAGCAGCCGCTGCGCGTTCTTGGGACTGCGCAGCAAATAGGAAGTCTCTTCCAAGGAGTTGAAGTCATCGAGCGACAGCATTACAACCGCTTGCTGGCCGCTGCGGGTAATGATAATTGGCTCGTGGTCTTCACACACGCGGTCCATGGTGTCAGCTAGCTTGGCGCGCGCAGCGCTGTAGGTAATCGCATCCATTGATATGCTCCTGTTGTACGTGTTACTGTACACGTTACAAACATATGTGTCAACGGCAGCTAACTGTTCGCTCAAGCGGACCGCTGCGTATCGTCGGCTAGCGCTATCATGCGCTATCGCGGCAGCGGCCGCTTAGCTCAAGCGTTAGGTGCTGCATGCGCGGTCTACTGGCATTGATGCTTATCGCCCCTTTCGGTGGCAACGCCCGGGCGGCTGAAATTCTCGTCACTCCGACTTACAGAATTACCGTCTCCGAGCGCTGCGAAGAGGGCGTTGTTGGGTGTGACAAGGTGTCATACGTTGGCGTCAACATCAAAACTGGCAAGAGCATTACTCTCAACGGCAAGTCCGTTATGGTCATGTGCGCCGATGGCGTCACCCCGTGCCATCTTGCCTACTACGAGTTCAAAAACGGTGGAGTCCGATATTCCGTTTTCCCCGACGGTCGGCTCACCGTGTAGAAGGGTGGCAAAGTCATCGTGAGTGAGTCTGGCACGTGGCGGTAGTGGCGGCAGCACCTAACTATTCGCTCAAGCGGACCGCTGCGGATGGGTTGCGGTAGACTATTACTCACTGCGGCAGCGGCCGCCTAGCTCAAGCGTTAGGTCTCAAAAAGGAGATGTTGGTGAACCTTGCTGCAATCGAGATGAAGGCTTTCGTGCCGGCGCGCGATCTCGCTAAGTCAACAGCCTTTTATGTCGCGCTCGGATTTGAAGTTCCATGGTCTTCGGACGACTTGGCTTATGTGCGCTATGGTTCAACAAGCTTTTTGCTACAGAGGTTTTTTGTGCCTGAGCACGCAAATAATTTCATGATGCACCTTCTGGTCGAGAACGTCGATGACTGGTACAGGCACATCCTTGCGTCTGGAGTTGCGCAGCAATTCGAGATTCGAATCGAACCCCCTGAAGATCGGCCGTGGCGCATTCGAGATTTTCCCGTCACGGATCCCACGGGTGTGCTGTGGCGTATTGGCCAAAACCTTCCAAGTTGAAACCTAACTTTTCGCTCAAGTCGGATCGCCGCGGGTGAGCTTGCGGTATTATCTTGCCGACCTCGGCCGCTGCGGCCGCTTGGCTCAAGCGTTAGGCTGGTTAATGCGAATTCGTGTCCTGAAACCTTCTTTTCCCGGCGACGAGCCGGATTTTGTTAGAGAGGCATGGGTTGGGTTGGAGCTTCCTGTGCTAGAGGGTAAGGAGCAGCCCGTTCTGGTGCCGCCAGCCAAGCTCCCGTGGCGTGCGCTAAGTTTCAGCAAGCTAGTCGCTCGGCTCTTTTCGCGGCAACTACCTGACCAGCCAATGCCGGCTTATCTTGTAAGTGCCGCGGAGGGCTTTGAAGTTCTGGAGCGTGAACGTCCGGAGGCGGCTAAGTGGTGGAAAAGACGCTTCCCCGATGCTCTTTCCGGTCGGTACAACTTCCGGTTTAACGCCGAAAACTGCCAAGAGCTGCGCCACGAACCAGCCTAACGATTCGCTCAAGCGGACAATTGCGGATGGGTTGAGGTAGACTACTAGTCATTGCCGCAGCGGCCGCTTGGCTCAAGCGTTAGGCATCTTCATGTACACCGAGGTCGTGCAATTCCGATTCAGCGACAATGTTGCGCCGTCGGAGCGTCTCAAGTTTTTGGCGCAGTTGGCTGGCGCATGCGAGGGCAATCCCATGCGAATTCCAAATCACTACTATTTCGCCATCTCAACTGGTCGAAACACTGGGTGTCGCGTTGACTTCATGATGCCGTCCGCGTTTCAAATCGGTACAACGCAACTGCGAACGGCGCAGCGGCAGGGCCTCCTGACGGTCACAAAGCCGAATGGCTTCGCCTCAACGTTGAACGAAGCAGGCCATGGCGATGCCTAACTATTCGCTCAAACGTTAGGCCCGATCCTTAAGGCAATGCAAGACTTCCACTCCAAATTGCAAGACACCCGCCCGGCTTTGGAGGGGGTGCAATTACTCCCGCTCGGCCCAGCGGCAGGCTATTGGTCGTTTCGGTTAAACCCAGCACCGCCGGCGATTCGTTTGCCTGACGACTTCGGTGGGGGCAATCGTCTCTGCATTGCACCCACTCAAACGAATCTCTCCGCCCGTGCGCAAAAGCAGCTGGTCGAGCGCTGGTGCCAGTTTCTACCCACCCTTGAGGGTGTGCGACACATTTGGTTTACGTCAAAGGTATCGCAAGATCTATTCGAGGCGGCTTGTAATGTACGTGACCTCGAAGGCTCTATGTCAAATGGAGCAGTATTAATTCTCTCACTTCGCTAAGAGCGGCAAGAGCACTCAAATACGTGCATATTGGCAGCTCTCCCGCAATAACCGACCTGACGCCAATCTCGAAGCTGGTTCAGCTCAACTGGCTCGAACTGGATAACCTGAAAACTATTTCCGACCTTACTCCTTTGCAAGTTCTGAGCAACTTAGACGGGCTAGGCTTTACCGGAGCAGAGGGTCGTCACCACACAGTTACCTCGTTCGCACCGCTTGCAAAACTCAGTCGTCTGCGCTGGCTGCATCTTGGCTCCATTCACACACAAGACAACTCGTTACGAGCATTGGGCACGCTAAAGAACCTTCGCTGGCTTGGTGTCGGCAATTTCTTCCCGTGGCAAGAATTTGCATGGCTTTCTGCGCAACTTCCAAACACCGCCTGTCTTTGGTTTACGCCTAGCGATGATCTGGGCCGTATAGGCGTCAGGTGCAAGCAATGCGGTAATGGAATCATGCTTTTGAGTGGTAAAGGGTCTGGCAAACTTTGTCCTGTTTGTAATGCAGAGAAATTCTCTACCTTTTCAGCAAACTTTCTCACCCTGCTGCGGGGGCGCGCGCCGCTGGCGTCTAACTATTCATTCAAGCGAACGAGCTGCGGGTTGGTTGCGGTAGACTGTTAAGAATTGCGGCGGCCGCCGCTTAGTTCAAGCGTTAGCCCCATGAAACTTTCTGCGGAGTGCGTCGATGATCGTGACATACCTGATGGGTTTGTTGCGCCGGCGGCGTACTGCCTAGCCGATTTTGATGCAATCTGCAGTCGCGTGTGTGCAAACCCAGGGGTCCGATACATCACGTACAGTAAGAAACTCAATAAACCGAGAGAAAGGTACCGTTGCGCTGGATTGAAGCTCAACAACGGAAGATTTGCTACGCTGTTGAAGGAAGACAAAGAGAAGTGCTTCGAAATTTGGCTGCAGCGAAAAGGTTATGGTTACTACCTGAGTGAAGTTGAAGAGGTGCGCTGCTTCATAGCAGTGGAGAAATCGGACATATTGCGATTGGACAATGGCCTGAAATGGATTCAGCCAGGCGAGGCGGAATCCATTGATTTACCTGTCATGACCATGAAGATTGTTGAGTCTGATCCGTGGAAGGCTGTACTGAATCGTGATCGTGCAGCTGGCTAACTACTCGCTCAAGCGGGCCCGCTGCGGATGGGTTGCGGTAGACTGTTACCCGGTGCGGCGCCAGCCGCTTAACTCAAACGTTTAGGGTGCAGAACGAATGATTACTGTACGTGAAGCATCCTCTGCCGATGCAGAGGCGGTTATCGAAGTGGTCCGCGAATCGATTAGGCAGTCGTGCACGATGGACCATCGCAACGATCCGTATACGTTGGCCAAATGGCTTGAGAACAAGACGCCTCAGCAGTTCGTATCCTGGATCTCCAACACTAACAACTTTTGCGTGGTCGCTGGTCTGAACGAGAATTTGTCCGGAGTGGGGTTGCTTCATCGCGGCGGCGAAGTTCGCCTGTTTTTTGTCGCCCCGGGCGCGCAACGGCAAGGCGTTGGAAAAGCAATCCACTCTTCTCTCGAAGAGAAAGCCGCACTATGGGGATTGCGCGTCGTGCACCTGCAGAGTACGGCCTTGGCACGCCCGTTCTATGAAGCCTTGGGCTACCAATCGAGCGGGGCAGCGACGTTACGCGCTGGCTTGTTGCAATGCTACCCCTATGAAAAGATACTGTTGCAACCTGACTATTCGCTCAGGCGGACCGCCGCGGATGGGTTGCATTAGAATATTAGCCAGTGCGGCAGCCGCCGCTTAGCTCAAGCGTTGGCTAACCATCCACTCAAGCGCAACACCGATGAAGTAGCAGTAAACTATTTGGCTGTTGCGGCGACGGCCGCGCGTCCAAGGCTGAACCATGAGGCTCTCATTTACCAAAGGCAGTGGAAAATTCGATCAGATGCTGGTCCACCGCCGCGACGGGACGGAAGTCGTGGACTGTCCGAAGCAGCGCATAATTCCGCACGACATGGTGCATTATGCGGTGGAAAGCACGTTGGAGAAGCGTGGTTTTCTGAGTCGGATTCGCGACGGCGAAACGGCCAATTTCCAGATGCGCTCCGAAGCGGAAAGCGATGGCGTGGAGCGCCTGGTTGAGGTGTTTCAGGGAGACGCCTGGTCTGGTGGAACCAGCTCGCCTGAGGACATGCTCGAACTGTATCAGGTCACCTGCCGTGCTCGTCAGTGTCCGCCACTCGCGGTAAAAGTGGAAGACATTTTGGCGGTTCGCGATTTGATCTGCGAACTCGATCGGCAATGGCAAGCGTTGCCTGTCGGGCAAACGGTCGATCTGGAGATCTGAATATTGCGGCGCTACTGATCGCTGCAGCGGGAGCGCGCACACCGGGCTTGCGTTAGACTGCTCGCATCGCGGCAATCGCCGCTTGAGTCAGGCGTTCGACCGCATCCATGCGCGCACTGCTGCATGTCATAAACGTCGTGCTGGTCTTGCCGGCCGTGGCACTCGCCGCTGCGTTTCTCCTTTTCGGCACTGCCGTCGCAAGTGGCTCATGGCTGGGTTTTTTTGGCGTGCTGCTCGATACCGCTGCTTGGCTGCTGCCTTGGGGGTTGCTCGTTAGTTTGATCTCGCTTGTTCTGCTTGTGCTCGGTGGCCTTACTATCCGCTTCCGTTTGCTGGCAAGTTTGTCCGTGGCTGTGTTGGCCGCTGCAAGCGCCACCATAGTGCTTGCAACGGTCTTCGCTCACGGCAATTTTTCCGTCGGCCAATTTCTATTCTTTGCTCCCGCGCTGATTTCAGCTTCGCTCGGGTTATGGCTCGCGGCAAGCGAGCGGCGTCGCCCTCACTATTCGCTCAAGCGGAGCGACTTGGCGCGGTAGCCGCCCGGCGCGGAAAGGCGTGATTGGAAATGTCGAAAATTCTGATGCCGCTTCCGCGTGCAGGCTTCGATCCGAGCGAAGCGGCGCTGAGCTGGAAAATCCTGCTCGATGCCGGTCACGACATATGCTTCGCCACGCCCGACGGGCGCCCCGCCGCCGCCGATCCGGTCATGCTCAGTGGCATCGGTCTGGATTTCTGGAGCCGCCTTGCGCCATTGCGTGAAGTAAAACTTGTCGGGCTGATCTTACGGGCTGACCGCAACGCGCGTGCTGCGTATCGGGCCATGAATGCAGATCCGCGGTTTCTTGCGCCGCTGCCGTATGCGCAATTGCGCAGCGCCGATTTTGATGCGCTGCTGCTGGCCGGTGGACACGACCAAGGCATGCGCGAATATCTGGAAAGCACTTGCTTGCAAGGCATCGTCGCGGAGTTCTTCGACGCCGGCAAACCGGTCGCGGCGATCTGTCACGGTGTCGTGCTGGCAGCGCGCAGCATTTCGCCGCGTACCGGGCGGTCCGTGCTGTACGGTCGCAAGACGACGGCGCTGACCTGGAAACTGGAGCGCTCGGCATGGCTGCTGTCGCGCTACGCAGGGCGCTGGTGGGATCGCGACTATTACCGCACGTATCGCGAGGGCCCGGGCGATCCTGCGGGTTATTGGGGCGTGCAGGCGGAGGTCACGCGCATGCTGGCAAGTCCCGCGGATTTCCGCGATGTGCCGGCGAACGCGCCGCATCGTTGGCGCAAGGCCAGCGGCCTCGTTCGCGACTCTCTGCATGACGAGCGGCCGGCGTTTGTGCTGCGTGACGACAATTATGTGTCGGCGCGCTGGCCCGGAGACGTGCATACTTTTGCACGCACGTTCGCGGCGATGCTGGACGAGCCGACTGCGCCGGCCCAGCAATTCGGCAATCTTTAACGCTGTCCGCGTCAGGCTTTCGTGCCCACTCCGCCGACACAACTCATGCTGCGCATTCTGCTGATCGAAGACCAGCGCGATATCGCCGCGAACATCTGGGATTACCTGGAGCATCGCGGCTTCGTCATGGATCATGCTGCCGATGGCGCGCGCGGACTGCGCATGGCGCTTGACGGCAATTACGACGTGATCGTGCTCGATCTGGGTCTGCCCAAACTGGACGGACTCGAACTGTGCCGCGCCTTGCGAGAAGCGCAACGCGACACGCCGGTGCTGATGCTCACGGCGCGCGACACGCTCGATGACAAGCTCGCCGGTTTCGCGCAAGGCGCCGACGATTATGTGGTCAAGCCATTCGCGATGAAGGAGCTTGAAGCGCGCATCCGCGCGTTGTATCGACGCGGCCGGCTGCAGCAGGGCGAACTCCTGCACGTGGCCGATCTTGTGCTCGATCCGGCCAATCTCACCGTCGAACGCGGCGGGCGGCGCCTCACGCTCACGCGCGCGGGCTTCGCATTGCTGGAGACCTTGATGCGGCATGCGCCGAATCTGGTGCGCCACGCCGAGCTCGCCAACGCGCTGTGGGGCGAAGCAGGCGGCGACGTCGCCACACTGCATACGCATTTATCAGTGCTGCGCGGCGTGATCGATCGCCCGTTCGAGCGGCGCCTGCTGCACACCGTACATGGGTTCGGCTACCGCATCGCCGAGAACGCGGATGAATGATGCTGGCGCCCGCGCGCCGATGATGTCGCTCTGGCGTGCACGGATTGGCTTGCGCGCACGCGTAGCGATCATGTTCGCTACGCTCGGCTTTGTCGTCACGACCTGCGTGGCGCTCGCCGCAGTTCACTTTTCCGATTCCTATGTACATCGCCTCGTCAACGAGATGTTGCGCGTGGAAGGCGACTATCTGCACGAACGTTTCAATGCCGACGGGCGAACGCCACAGCCGCACACCAAGCATTTCCATGTCTACAGCACGCTGACCGGCGCACCGCCGCCGGCTGAACTCACGGTTTTGACGCCGGGTTTGCACGAGATCAGCGACGCGCACGGCGAACGCCACGTTGCGGTGTATGAAGCCACTGCGGGGCGGCTGTACGTCGTTCTCGACATCGGCCTGGAAAGCGTGCGTGAGCGGCGTCTGTTCCGTGATCTTGTCGCGCTCGTGCTGCTCGGCACCGGCCTTTCGGCGTGGCTCGGCTGGCTGTGGGCGAGCCGCGCGATCGAGCCGGTGCGGCGCCTGGCGCGGCAAGTCGAAGTACTGGAGCCTTCGCGTCGCGGCGTCGCCAAGCTCGCGCCGGATTTTGCAGTGGATGAAGTCGGAGCGCTGGCGCAGGCATTCGACCGTTATCAGGAAAAACTTTACGAATACGTCCGCCGCGAACGCGCATTCACGGCCGACGCCAGCCACGAACTGCGCACGCCCCTGTCGGTGATTCGCGGTGCGATCGAGGTGATGCTCGACAGCGCCGACAAGGCCAGCGAAACGCGCCTGAAGCGCATGCAGCGCGGCGCGGACGAACTGCGCGATCTGCTCGACGCGCTGCTCGTGCTCGCGCGCAGCGACGAGGCCGAAGCCACGACAGGACATACGCCGGACCTCGAAGTGGTCGTCGGCAATGTGTTGCGCGAACGCGCAGATGCTTTGCGCGAGAAGCATCTGCGCGTGGAGTACGCAGGCACGAGCGGCGTCGCTGTCGCCGCGCCGTCACGCGTGCTCAGCGTGATCATTGCCAATCTGCTGCGTGCCGTCACGCAATTCGCGGAAGGCGGCGTGTTGCGCGTGCAGGTCAGCGCGAACGCCGTGCGCATTGCGCATCACGCTGCAACGAGTTCCAGCGGCGAAGCGAGCGACCGTGTGCTGGGCTTGAGCATGATCCGTCGCGTCTGCGAACGCTGGGGCTGGACCCTCGAAGAAATGCCGCTGCATGACGGCGATCACATCTTCAACCTGATATTGCACGAGGTCGACGAAGTCTAGGCGGCACCGGTGTTTTTGGCCGGATTTAACACGCGCCTGCGAAGATGCGCCTGCTGCCCTTCCCTCTGTCCCCCAGCAGACGGGCGGCATCCCGCGGCCGCTCTCTCCCCAGAGCGGCCGCAACTTTTGCGGCCATCTTGACCCTGCCAACCGATCGCGCCAGCATGGTGCCGTAATTCGGAGTGGCGATGGCAGGGAATGCAATCCCGGACAACTTGCGCAGGTATCTGCTGGCAAGTTCGCTTACAGTTCCGCATGTGGAGGCGATCCTGCTGCTTCGGCACGATCCGCAGTCACGCTGGGACGCGCCGGCCCTTGCCGCGCGGCTGTATCTGCCCGAACGGCGCGCCAGGCAACTGCTCGGTGAGCTGGTCGAAATGCGGATCTTCGTCGCGGACGCCAGCACCGGGCAGTACACGTATCGCCCCGAGAGTGTCGAGCTGGCGTCGCTGCTCGATCTGCTCGCCGATGCGTACACGCGCCATCTGGTCGAGATCACGCGCCTGATCCACACTGCGACCAGCACGGCGGCCGAGCAATTCGCCGATGCATTCCGCTTTCGCAAGGATGACTGAATGATTGCTGGAATCGTCTACACACTGTGTGCCCTGACTTCGCTGCTGTCGGCGTTCCTGCTGTTGCGCGCGTACCGGCGCACGCGCTCGCGCGTGTTGTGGTGGAGCGGCCTGTGTTTTTGCGGGCTGACCCTGAGCAACACCGTGCTCGTACTCGACAAGCTGGTGTTCACTGAAGTGGACCTGCTGCCGTGGCGCCTGGGCTTGACGCTGATCGCGTTGCTGCTGCTGATCTATGGGCTACTGCTGGCGGATGAGTGAAATGATCATCGACTTCCTGCTCGGCGCGACGACTACCGCAAATCTGGTGCTGGCGCTTATTTTCCTGCGTTTCTACCGGCGCGTGCGCGACCGCTTCTTCCTGTATTTCACGGCAGCGTTCGGCCTGGAAAGCGCCAGCCAGCTGTGCATGTGGTCCGGTTCGTACAGCGAACATGGCGTGACCGTGTTCGTGATCCGCCTGGTCGCCTACAGCCTGATCCTGCTGGCGATACTGGACAAGAATCTGCCGAAGGGGCCTGCGGACAGGCGAGAATGATGGGCCCGGCAGGATTCGAACCTGCAACCAAGAGATTATGAGTCTCCTGCACTAACCGTTGTGCTACAGGCCCAATGCAGCAAGTGTAACGAAAACGCCCGCAATCGCGGGCGTTTTCGACAGCGTTTTCCGCGACGCTTATTCCAGATCGAGGAACGAGCGTAGCTGTTCCGAGCGGCTCGGATGACGCAGCTTGCGCAGCGCCTTGGCTTCGATCTGACGGATGCGCTCGCGCGTGACGTCGAACTGCTTGCCGACTTCCTCGAGCGTGTGGTCGGTGTTCATGTCGATGCCGAAACGCATGCGCAACACTTTCGCTTCGCGCGGCGTCAGGCCGGCGAGCACGTCGCGTACGGTTTCGGTCAGCCCGGTGCCGGTCGCGGCTTCCACCGGCGATTCGACGTTGGTGTCCTCGATGAAATCGCCGAGATGCGAATCCTCGTCGTCGCCGATCGGCGTCTCCATCGAGATCGGTTCCTTGGCGATCTTGAGCACCTTGCGGATCTTGTCCTCGGGCATCTCCATCTTGATCGCCAGCTCATCCGGCGTCGGCTCGCGGCCCATCTCCTGCAACATCGCGCGACTGATGCGGTTGAGCTTGTTGATCGTCTCGATCATGTGCACCGGAATGCGGATCGTGCGCGCCTGGTCGGCGATCGAGCGCGTGATCGCCTGGCGGATCCACCACGTCGCGTACGTGGAGAACTTGTAGCCGCGGCGGTATTCGAATTTGTCGACCGCTTTCATGAGGCCGATATTGCCTTCCTGGATCAGATCGAGGAACTGCAAGCCGCGGTTGGTATACTTTTTTGCAATCGAGATGACGAGGCGCAGGTTCGCTTCGACCATCTCCTTCTTCGCGCGACGGGCCTTGGCCTCCCCGATCGACATGGCGCGGTTGATTTCCTTGATGTCGGCGAGCGACAGGAACAATGTCTTTTCCAACGCCAGCAGCTTTTCCTGCTCGGCGAGGATGTCGTCCTTGTGCGCGCGAATCGAGGATGCCCACTTCTGCTTCTTGCGGATCACTTCATCGGCGAAACCGACATTGATCTCGTGCGCGGTGAACGCCTTGAGGAAATCCTTGCGCGGCATCTTCGCCTGTTTGACGCAGATATCCATGATCACGCGCTCGTGGCCGCGAATGCCGGCGACCACTTCGCGCAATTTGCGCACGAACGCATCGATCATGATCGACGGCAGCTTGAGCTTGAGGAACGCCTCGGCCATCTGCTCGCGAACTTTCTGCGTCTTCTTGTCGGCCGAACCGTTTTTCTCGGCGGACTTCTGGAACTTGGCGTACAGCGTGCGCAGCTCTTCCATGCGTCGCGTGACTTCGACCGGGTCCGGTCCGGTTTCGCCAGGGCCGGCTTCCTCGCCTTCGGCTTTTTCCTCGTCGTCGTCCTTGGCGTCGATTTCGACGGCTTCGAGCATCGGATCGGGCATGCCCAAACCCGGCACCTCGATATCGGCGAAGCCGGTCAGCACTTCGGACAGACGTTTCTTGCCCTCGACGTGCTGGTCGTATTCCTCGACCAGCAGCTGAATCGACCACGGGAAGTTGGCCAGCGAGGACTGCACCTGGTTCAGGCCTTCCTCGATGCGCTTGGCGATGGCGATTTCGCCTTCGCGCGTGAGCAACTCGACGGTACCCATTTCGCGCATGTACATGCGCACCGGGTCGGTGGTGCGGCCGACTTCGGCGTCGACGGCCGACAGCACGGCGACGGCTTCCTCGGTCGCGGTTTCATCGTCGACCGTGGCGACCGGCGTTTCCGGCAGCAGTGTTTCGGTATCGGGCGCGACTTCGTGCACCTCGATGCCCATGTCGTTGATCATGCCGATGATGTCTTCGATCT
>Ga0207647_10003583_pt1 | contig 11639 bp, 10 predicted proteins | sample KBSCornC2_FD_184295 | JGI IMG/M metagenome (GOLD analysis project Ga0207647, IMG submission 184295) | Corn rhizosphere microbial communities from Kellogg Biological Station, Michigan, USA - C2 (SPAdes) (version 2) | ecosystem: Host-associated > Plants > Roots > Rhizosphere ...
GACCGTCGATCCCAACATTCTCGGCGGACTGATCGTCCGCCTCGGCAGCCGTCAGATCGACGGCTCGATCCGCACCAAACTGAACGCACTCGCGACTGCGATGAAAGGCTGAACATGGAAATCCGCGCGGCAGAAATCTCCAAGGTCATCCGTGACCAGATCGCGGGCTTCGGCACCGATGCCGAAGTCTCCGAGGTTGGATCGGTGCTGTCGGTCGGCGACGGCATCGCGCGTATCCACGGCCTCGACAACGTCCAGGCCGGCGAGATGGTCGAATTCGCCAACGGCGTGCAGGGCATGGCCCTCAACCTTGAGGCCGACAATGTCGGCGTCGTGATCTTCGGCTCCGACGCCGAGATCAAGGAAGGTGACACCGTCAAGCGCACCGAGACGATCGTGGACGTTCCGGTCGGCAAGGCGCTGCTCGGCCGCGTGGTCGACGGCCTTGGCAACCCGATCGACGGCAAGGGCCCGATTGCAACCACGCAGCGCAGCCGCGTCGAGGTCAAGGCGCCGGGCATCATCCCGAGGAAGTCGGTGCACGAGCCCGTGCAGACCGGCCTCAAGGCGCTCGACGCGCTGGTGCCGGTCGGTCGCGGCCAGCGCGAGTTGATCATCGGCGACCGTCAGACCGGCAAGTCGGCCGTCGCGATCGACACCTTCATCAACCAGAAGGCCGCGAACGCAGGCGACGATGAGAGCAAGAAGCTCTATTGCATCTATGTCGCGGTCGGCCAGAAGCGCTCGACCGTCGCCCAGCTCGTCAAGACGCTCGAAGAGAATGGCGCGATGGAATATTCCATCGTCGTCGCCGCGACCGCGTCCGAGCCCGCGCCGATGCAGTTCCTCGCGCCCTATACCGGCTGCGCGATGGGCGAATATTTCCGCGATAACGGCATGCACGCCGTGATCGTCTATGACGATCTGTCCAAGCAGGCGGTTGCCTATCGTCAGATGTCGCTGCTGCTGCGCCGTCCGCCGGGCCGCGAAGCTTATCCGGGCGACGTCTTCTATCTCCACTCGCGTCTTCTCGAGCGCGCAGCGAAGATGAATGATGCCAATGGTAACGGCTCGCTGACCGCGCTGCCAATCATCGAGACGCAGGCGGGCGACGTGTCGGCCTATATCCCGACCAACGTGATCTCGATTACCGACGGCCAGATCTTCCTCGAGACCGACCTGTTTTATCAGGGTATCCGTCCTGCGATTAACGTTGGCCTCTCGGTCAGCCGCGTGGGCTCAGCTGCCCAGACCAAGGCGATGAAGAAGGTCGCCGGCTCGATCAAGCTCGAGCTCGCCCAATATCGTGAAATGGCCGCGTTCGCGCAGTTCGGGTCGGACCTCGACGCCGCGACGCAGCGCCTGCTTAACCGTGGTGCGCGCCTGACCGAGCTGCTGAAGCAGCCGCAGTTTAATCCGCTCCCGTTCGAGGAGCAGGTCGTGTCTATCTTTGCCGGCACCAACGGCTATATCGATGGTATCCCGGTCAACGACGTGGTTCGCTACGAAGCGGCCCTATTGGCCGACATGCGCGCCAATCACGCTGATATTCTCGGTGCGATCCGGGACAGCAAGGACCTGTCGGACGAGACCAAGGGCAAGCTGAAGAGCGCGCTAGACCAGTTCGGCAAGACGTTCGCCTGATCTTCGTCGCCCCGGCGCAGGCCGGGGCCGCGGGAAGCAAGCGTGACGTTCGAATGATCTCCTGAGACCCCGGCCTCCGCCGGGGTGACGGAAAGGGAAGAAACAGGGAAGTGGCCAGCCTCAAGGCACTCAAGAACCGGATCTCCTCGGTCAAATCGACTCAGAAGATCACCAAGGCGATGAAAATGGTCGCCGCCGCAAAGCTGCGTCGTGCGCAGCAGGCGGCCGAGGCCGGCCGGCCCTATGCCGAACGGCTCAATGCCGTGATGGCGAGCCTGGCATCCAAGGTTACGGTTGGGCCGAGCAGCCCCAAGCTGCTCGCCGGCACGGGCTCCGACCAGCGCCACCTGCTAGTGGTCGCCACCTCCGAGCGGGGACTTGCCGGTGCGTTCAACACCAATATCGTTCGCGCCGCGCGCAAAGCTGCCGACGAGCTGATCGCGGCAGGCAAGGACGTGCGCTTCTACCTGATCGGGAAGAAGGGCCGCGCGGTCCTGCAGCGCCTGTATCCTGGCCGGATCGTCCATCAGGTTGATCAGAGCCATATCAAGAACGTCGCCTTCCATGATGCGCACGAGGTCGCCAAGGACCTGATCGCCCGTTACGAAGCGGGCGAGTTCGACGTGGCGCATCTATTCTTCGCGAAGTTCCAGTCGGCGCTCGTCCAGATTCCGACCGAACTGCAGATCATCCCGGTCTCGATACCGGCTAATGATACGCAGGCGGCGGGCAGCTTGGCGGCGGTGGAATATGAACCCGACGAAGAAACTATCCTTGCAGAGCTGCTGCCACGCAACGTCGCGGTCCAGCTGTTCCGCGCGATGCTGGAAAATGCTGCGTCCGAGCAGGGCAGCCGCATGAACGCGATGGACAATGCGACCCGCAATGCGGGCGACATGATCAATCGCCTGAGCATCCAATATAACCGCACCCGCCAGGCCGCGATCACGACCGAGCTGGTGGAAATCATCTCGGGCGCCGAGGCGCTATAATTTTTCCGTCATCCCCGCGAAGGCGGGGATCCATATCCTCGGACGTCGAGGCTGGAACGCGACGGTACAGAATATGGATTCCCGCCTTCGCGGGAATGACGATTAGAGAGAAGGCAGAGTAGGAAAAGTCATGGCAACCGCCCCCGCAATCTCCTTCGGCACGAACAATGTCGGCCGCATTGCTCAAGTCATCGGCGCCGTCGTCGACGTCGCTTTCGATGGCGAGCTGCCGTCGATCCTGAGCGCGCTCGAGACGCGCAATGGCGATACCCGCCTCGTGCTCGAGGTCGCGCAGCACCTGGGCGAGAACACCGTCCGCACGATCGCCATGGACTCGACCGAGGGCCTGACCCGCGGCCAGGAAGTCACCGACACGGGCTCGCAGATCCGCGTCCCGGTCGGCCCGAAGACGCTCGGCCGCATTCTCAACGTCGTCGGCGAACCGATCGACGAGCGGGGCCCGGTCAACGCCGAGACCACCGCGCCGATCCATGCCAAGGCGCCGGAGTTCGTCGATCAGGCGACCGAGACCAACATTCTTGTTACCGGCATCAAGGTGATCGACCTGCTCGCGCCTTATGCCAAGGGGGGCAAGATCGGCCTGTTCGGCGGCGCCGGCGTCGGCAAGACCGTGCTCATCCAGGAGCTGATCAACAATATCGCCAAGGGCCATGGCGGCACCTCGGTGTTCGCCGGCGTGGGCGAGCGCACCCGTGAGGGCAACGACCTCTACCACGAGTTCCTCGACGCCGGCGTTATCGCCAAGGATGCCGAGGGCAATCCGATCAGCGAAGGTTCGAAGGTCGCGCTCGTGTTCGGTCAGATGAACGAGCCGCCGGGAGCGCGTGCGCGCGTCGCCCTCTCCGGCCTGACGATCGCGGAATATTTCCGCGATGTCGAAGGCCAGGATGTGCTGTTCTTCGTCGACAACATCTTCCGCTTCACCCAGGCGGGTTCGGAAGTGTCGGCGCTGCTCGGCCGTATTCCTTCGGCCGTGGGCTACCAGCCGACGCTGTCGACCGACATGGGCGCGCTGCAGGAGCGCATCACCTCCACCAACAAGGGGTCGATCACCTCGGTGCAGGCGATCTACGTCCCCGCCGACGACTTGACCGATCCGGCGCCGGCGACCTCGTTCGCCCACCTCGACGCCACGACCGTGCTGTCGCGCGCAATCTCCGAACTCGGCATCTATCCGGCGGTGGATCCGCTCGATTCGACCAGCCGCGTGCTCGAGCCGCGCGTCGTCGGCCAGGAGCATTATGAGACGGCTCGCGCCGTCCAGTCGATCCTGCAGAAGTACAAGTCGCTGCAGGACATCATCGCCATTCTAGGCATGGACGAGCTGTCGGAAGAGGATAAGCTCACTGTCAGCCGCGCGCGTAAGATCCAGCGCTTCCTCAGCCAGCCCTTCCACGTCGCCGAAGTCTTCACCGGCATTCCCGGCAAGTTCGTGCAGATCGAGGACACGATCCGCTCGTTCCGCGAAGTCGTTGAAGGCAAGCATGACGATCTGCCCGAATCCGCTTTCTACATGGTCGGCGGCATCGACGAGGCGATCGAGAAGGCGAAGAAGCTGGCCGAGCAGGCCTGATGGCCGAGCACTTGCGCATCGAGGACGCCGTCAACGAAACCTGCCCATGGTCGGGTGACCCGATCTCGGCGGATTCGCTGACGCTCTATCGGGGCCAGGTGGTTGGTTTCTGCAATCCCGGCTGTCGCGACAAGTTCGCGGCGGCCACCCGCGCTTTCGACAGCGCGATCGAGGAACGGTAATGGCGCTCCACTTTGAACTCGTCACGCCCGAGCGGCTCCTCTTCTCGGAGCAGGTCTATATGGTCGTGGTACCCGGCACTGAGGGCGATTTCGGCGTGCTCGAGGGGCACTCGCCGGTGATGGCTGTGATCCGGACCGGCGAGCTGACGGTCTATTCGGCACCGCAAACCGTTGCACAGCGCATTCATGTCGAAGGCGGTTTCGCAGAGGTCAATGAAAAGGGCCTGACCGTTCTCGCCGAGGCCGCGCAGGAAGTCGCCTGACTGCGCTGACCACGCGCACTATCTCGCGATAGCATTCGACGCCCATCATTGTGGCAAGGCGCTAGCCCTCGGTTCTTACGAGTGGCGAACCTTTGTCTTGTTTCCCCTGCCTCGCCCGCATCCTTAAATTCTTCGCAAGCTTTCCGCTCTATTCACCATGCCGGACCGGGCATTTCGAACCGGGCTGTGGGGTGTTGGATGAGCGCGTTCGGACGTCGAGGCGGACTTGGAGGGGGCAATCGTCCCTCTTTCGGCGTGGCCAAGCCGATGCAGGTCAATGGAGCGATTCAGGGCGGCGAGCAGTTCCCGCCGGTCGAGACCGTCGCTGTGCCTGCAGATTCGGCAGCCTCATCCGGATCGCAGGATGCGCTGGCACGGCTCGCCGATCGCCAGGCTGCGTCGGGCGAAGCCGGCGTCTCCAAAGCGGAGGGCTTCGAGGCCTCCGTCCACAAGATCAAGGAGCAGGTCCTTCCACGCCTACTCGAACGCGTCGATCCCGAAGCTGCCGCTACGCTCAGCAAGGATGAGTTGGCCGAAGAATTCCGGCCGATCGTCAGCGAGGTGCTGGCCGAGCTCAAGATCACGCTCAACCGGCGCGAGCAGTTCGCACTGGAAAAGGTGCTGGTCGACGAACTGCTCGGCCTCGGGCCGCTCGAGGAATTGCTGGCGGATCCGCTGATCAGCGACATCATGGTCAACGGTCCAGACCAGACCTATGTCGAGCGCAAGGGCAGGCTCGAGATCGCCAACGTCCAGTTCCGCGATGAGGAGCATCTGTTCCAGATCGCGCAGCGCATCGTTTCCAAGGTCGGCCGCCGTGTCGACCAGACCACGCCGCTTGCCGACGCGCGCCTCCAGGACGGCAGCCGCGTCAACGTGATCGTGCCGCCGCTTTCGCTGCGCGGCACCGCTATTTCGATCCGTAAATTCTCCGCCAAGCCGATCACGCTCGACATGATGGCCAAGGGCGGCTCGATGTCCGAGAAGATGGCGACCGCGCTCAAGATTGCCGGCGCCTGCCGCTTCAACATCGTCATCTCGGGCGGCACGGGCTCGGGCAAGACGACGATGCTCAACGCCATCTCCAAGATGATCGACCCGGGCGAGCGCGTACTGACGATCGAAGACGCGGCCGAGCTTCGGCTGCAGCAGCCGCACTGGCTGCCGCTCGAAACCCGGCCTGCCAACCTCGAAGGCCAGGGTGAGATCTCGATCCGCGACCTCGTCAAGAACGCGCTGCGTATGCGCCCGGACCGAATCATCCTGGGCGAAATTCGCGGCGCCGAATGTTTCGACATGCTCGCCGCGATGAACACCGGCCACGACGGATCGATGTGCACGCTTCACTCCAACTCCCCGCGCGAGGCGCTCGCACGCATGGAGAACATGGTGATGATGTCGGACATCAAGGTGCCGAAGGAGGCGATCAGCCGTCAGATCGCGGATTCGGTCGACCTCGTTATCCAGGTCAAGCGCCTGCGCGACGGCAGCCGTCGTGTGACCAACGTGACCGAGGTGATCGGCATGGAAGGCAGCGTCATCGTGACGCAGGAGCTGTTCAAATTCGAATATCTCGACGAGACCGCAGACGGAAAGATCGTCGGCGAATATCGCTCGATGGGCCTGCGCCCCTACACGCTCGATAAGGCGAAGCAGTTCGGTTTCGACCAGCCTTTCCTGGAAGCCTGCCTGTAAACGGCGGCAGTCGATGAGCGGCCGCTCCGCCATGATCCGGGACAAGAGCCCTTATGCCCTGTTCGCGGCGTTGGCAGTCCTGTTTGCTCTCCCCGCGGCGGTGGCGCCGCAGATGACCCATGACAGTTTCTGGATCGACGTTAGCTGGTCGCAGCAATTCACGGCCCTGCTGCGCACCGGCAATCTCTATCCGCGCTGGCTTCCCTGGTCCTATGGCGGGCTCGGCTCACCGGCCTTTTATTATTATGCCCCTCTCTCCTTCCATCTGACCGGTCTGTTCGGGCTACTGGGCCTGTCGACCTACAAGGCACTGCTGGCGGCATTCGGCACGGCCTGGTTCGGGTCCGGCGCGACCATGTATGGCTGGCTGAAGGCGCGGACGCGTGCGCCCCTCCTCGGCGCTCTGCTCTACATGGTGCTGCCCTATCACGTGATGGACTTCTACGCGCGCGGCGCGCTGGCGGAATTCTGCGCCTTCGCTGTAGCGCCTCTGGTAGCGACCGGACTGCGCGACACTATCGAGCGTGGTAGGGTCGTGGGGTTCGGCCTGACTTATTCAGTGCTGATCATGACGCACTTGCCGACTGCTGTGATCGTCAGTGTGCTCCTGATCGGGCCTTATGCGCTCTGGTCGACACGCGCGAACCCGCGCTGTCTGCTCCCGGTCCTATATGGCGGGGCGTTAGGCATCGCCGGTGCCGCAATCTACCTGGTTCCCGCGCTGACGCTGCAAAGCTTCAGTTCGGTGGGTGCATTGTGGGACGCGAAGTTCCTCAACCCGGCCAACTGGAGCCTGCTCCACCCTGAATTGTGGGTGAGCAAAAGTTATGTGCTACTGTTCGCGGGCCTCGCCGCCAGCACCGCACTGGCTTCGGCGCTGCTGAGCATCCGTCAGTGGAGCTTTTGGTCTGGCTGGACGATCGCGGTCTGTCTAATCGTTGTCGGCCTGCTGCCGGGCTTCTGGTCATTGCCTGTGCTCAAGGCCGTGCAATTTCCTTGGCGCGCGCTACTGCTCGCCGAGTTCGGCCTAGCCACACTCGCCGCGTCCTGGCGCGGGTCGCCCGTGATCGCGACCGCTACCGTACTGCCGCTGATCGCCTTCGCGCTAGTCATGGGCACGCCCGCCAACCCGATGCATGGCGAGCCGATGCGGCCGCTGCCGACGGGCGACGTACAGGACGTCATCGAATACCTCCCGCGGGGAGCGGTTGGCCCGAATCGCAGCCCGCGCGACGATCTACTGACCCAGGCCGCCGCCGCCGCACGCGCGCATCCCGGCAGCAGCTTCCCTTATCCGTCGGTGATGAGCCGCTGCGGCGATCGTCAAGTCGCGGCGGAGCCGACCGGTGAGACCCCATTGGTCGTCGCGCCGGCCGCCGGTTGTCGGCTGACAGTTCGCCGCCTGACCGTCGAATGGGTCGGCCTGGCGATCAGCCTGTGCGCTATGCTGCTGCTCGCGCGCGCAGGCTTGGCGCGCGGCCGAACGCGGATGCCCTGCCCCGCCCTTAACGCGAGGGGCGAGACGCAACTCAAAACACTCCATTAACCTCAAGAGGCTAAGCCTCCGCCCGGCGGTCCGTGAAGTCATAGGAGCCCGGTCATTGGAACAGTCGCTGGAGCAATTCGCCCATAGCGGGGACAGCTGCGCCCCGCGTGCTCTGATCGCAAGATGCCGGCCTTGAACGTGCCCGCACGCGCCCGGCGCGTGCGCCGCATCCCGCGTCCGGACGGATCGGCGTATGTGCTGCCGGCGATTGCCCACGACGACCGCAACTCGCCATGGGCAAAGCTTGGTTGGCGGCTTCGCCCGGTGCTCCCCGTCGCGCGAAGCCGCTGGATCTTCGCCGCCCTTTTCTGCGCTGCTTTCCTGATCCGGCTGCCGAATTTCGGCAACCCGGCCTACGAGGTGGACGAGGAATTCTACCTGCTGGTCGGCGATCGCCTCCTACACGGCATGCTGCCTTACGTCGACATTTGGGATCGCAAGCCCATCGGGCTCTTCCTCATCTACGCAGCGATCCGATTGCTCGGTGGCTACGGCGTTCTGCAATACCACATCGTCGCCACTTTGTTCGCGGGAGGTACGGCGTGTCTTATGCATCGCCTCGCGCGTCCTGGTGCGGGAAACGTCGGCGGATTCGTCGCGGGCCTTGCTTATCTCGTGTGGATCGAAACAGCAGAAGGGGGCGGCGGGCAGGCACCAATCTTCTACAATCTATTCGTTGCCGGGACGGCAGGGCTTGCTCTCAGGGCATTCAGCACAACCGACCGCGGCGATTTCCGCCGCCTTGCATTGTTAGCGATGATCTTGGGGGCCTTCGCCATCCAAATCAAATATACTGCCGTCTTCGAAGTCGCATATTTCGGCGCGCTGCTCTCCTGGGGAACCTTAAGACGGACGGGCAAGCTGGCCTCCGCAGCGGCCGAGACGGCCCTGATCGCGTTGGTCGCGCTGTCACCTACCCTGCTCGCCCTCGGCTACTATGCTTCCATCGGAGAGGCGCAGACCTTCTGGTTTGCGAATTTCGTGTCAATCTTCCTTCGAGCGCCCGCCGCTTCAGGAGAGTTGCACGACCGTTTTACGCAGATGATCCTGCACATACTACCGTTCGCGGTATGCTGTGCTGCCGCTTTTTGGCACATTCGGACGGATCGACGCACGGAAACACGCCGCTGGCAATGGATCATGATGGGCTGGATGCTTGCGGCGCTCGCCGGCTTCTTCTCGGTCGGCGCGCTTTACTTTCATTACATGTTGCCATTGTTCGTGCCGTTCGGCGTCGCGGCCGCGCCCATTTTCGGCCGCTGGCCGTTAGGATACGTTATGGCCGGGCTCGTACTCTGGCTACCATTTTCGCATCTGAACTATCCCGACTTCGCGACATCCAGAGAGTTTCGCACCAAGACGGAAGCGATTGCAGCGCTGATCCCTTCCGACGTCGATCAACGCTGCATGCAGATGTTTGCAGGCCCGCCTATCCTGTATCTTCGCAAAAATGCCTGCTTCGTGTCGCGGTATGTCTTTCCCGATCACCTCGTCTCGAGCATCGAGACTCACGCGATTGGGGTAGACGCGGCGGCCGAGATAAATCGCATAGCTCAGAGGGAACCACGCGCTCTGATTGTCGATGAGCACGCGTATCACCTCGATCCAGTCAGCTCTTCTGCCCTGAAGAACGTCCTCCTTAGATACTACCACCGAGTTGGCGGAGTATATCTCGAATATCATCGGATCGACGTTTGGGTAAGCAACCGCTAGTTCTCATGAACTCTCGACAACCAGTGATGCACGGGCCCTGCGACACGAGGAGCAGAATGCCGGAGTTCACGTCCCTATATCTTGACTTGGTCCGCTGCATGGCAGCGGCGGCGGTATTTCTCTATCACGCAGCGGCCCTCGGTTATTCCATTAGACCCCACGCCTTCACCCTCCACGGCGAAGAGGCAGTGTGCATCTTCTTTGTGCTGTCGGGCTTCGTCATCGCTCACGTCACAGACAGCAAGGAGAATGATTGGCGCAGCTACACCGTTGCGCGGCTCGCGCGCATTCTGCCGGTCGCGGTTCTCGCTCTGCTCGTTACGAGTTTAGCGGATAAGATAGGGATCCTTCACAATCCCCAGCTGTACGTCCACGCCAAGTTCTACAACGCAGATGGTGGCGTCGGGTCGTGGCTCCTGGCTCTCAGCTTCGGCAACGAGCTGTGGTTCCAGCATTCGGTCGTCGGGACGAACGAGCCTTTTTGGTCTCTGGGCTTTGAGGTCCCCTATTATCTCGGTTATGGCATCGCCATCTTCGTCCCGGGCCGCCTGCGCTGGGTTGTGCTGGCTGGCTGGGCAGTCGTGGTAGGACCGAAAATCGCCCTCTACTTTCCAATGTGGATGATGGGGAAGCTCACCTACAGGCTGCTGCATCATAATTGGATGCGGCCGACCTTGCCCCGGCTCCTTGGAAGTTCGTTGCTCGTCTTTTCCGCCGTCAACTACGCAATACTCAAGATTGCACATGACACGCTGGCGCCTGCGGCGATGTTCAATTGGACCTCGCTGGAGTCATCAATAGGATCGGCGGCCTATTATTATGGGGTCGCAATCTGCTTTGGCGCCAGCCTGCTCGGCACCTTCCACATCTTTGGCCGCAGCGTTCCGGTTGAGAGGATCGGCGCGCCAGTTCGTTGGCTCGCGGACGGTTCCTTCACACTGTACCTGATCCACCTACCGCTGCTGACCGCAGCAAAGGCTATCTGGCCATCGACAGCCGCTCACCCGGGTGGCTCGCTGCTCATAATGTGCGGCGTTTCGTTAATCTGTTACGGCCTTGCATCGTTGGTCGAACGCCGCAAAGCTATGTTTCGCGATCTTTTTCGTAAGCTGCCGCTATTGGGTCTGCCGGCCGCTCCGACACAACTCGCACCAGAGGCGCAACGGATCTGATCACTAGCGCGCCCTTATTAGAAGAACTTTCGATCGGCCGCGGCCACGCCACCCTGTCCAGGAGATTTGCCCTTATTGGGCCAAGATCAGCTGCCCAGCTTGTTCAGCTTTTCCTGCAGTCCGGCCAGCTGTTCCTTGAGTGCGGCCAGCTCATCCTCCTTGCTCGCGGGAGCGGCGGGTTGCGCCGCGGGGGGAACGCTACCCGGTACCGTACCCGCCTTGAACGCGTTCGCCGCAGCCTCGAACATATCCATGTTGCGCCGCGCGATTTCCGCAAAGGGGCCGCCGGCAAACGTGCCCTCAATCGCCTGCCGGAACTGGCTCTGGTTGCGGCGGAACGCCTCCATCGAGGCTTCCAGATATTGTGGCACCATTGCCTGCATCGAATCGCCGTACATGGAGATGAGCTGGCGCAGGAAGTTGACCGGCAACATCGTCTGGCCGCGATTCTCCTCCTCCATGATGATCTGGGTGAGGATGTTGTGGGTGATATCCTCTTCGGTCTTCGCGTCGATGACCTTGAAGTCGCGCCCCTCACGCGTCATCTGGGCCAGGTGATCGAGCGTGATGTAGCTCGATGACTCGGTATTATAGAGCCGGCGGTTGGCGTATTTTTTGATGATCACCGTTCCCGAAGCTTCGGACGACTTCGCCATGCCGCAATCACCTCCTGTTTGTGACAATGACGTAGCATCGATGCTTGATGCAGCGCAACACAGACCGCGGCCTTTGCCGCTTTTCTTGAGTATGTTGCGCAGCGAAACCACAGGTCAGCCTGACCGCACCGCAGCAGCGCTCAAGGGATTGCGGCTCTACCAAGAGGCGAGCCGGCCCGCCG
>Ga0207647_10003586_pt1 | contig 11636 bp, 9 predicted proteins | sample KBSCornC2_FD_184295 | JGI IMG/M metagenome (GOLD analysis project Ga0207647, IMG submission 184295) | Corn rhizosphere microbial communities from Kellogg Biological Station, Michigan, USA - C2 (SPAdes) (version 2) | ecosystem: Host-associated > Plants > Roots > Rhizosphere ...
CTTTGACAAATATGCGGACAAGATTGTGCCTGCTATTATACAGGATAGCATAAGCAACAAAGTATTGATGCTGGGATATATGAATGAAATAGCTTACAATCGTTCTATAGAAGAAAACAAAGTCATTTTCTATAGCCGCTCAAAACAAAGATTATGGATGAAAGGAGAAACATCCGGTAATTATTTATTACTGGATACCATCATGCCCGATTGCGACAATGATTGCTTGTTAATAAAAGTTTCACCTTCAGGCCCTATCTGCCACACTGGTACAGACACATGTTTTGCTGAAGAAAACATTACCTCATTCCTACCTGTGCTGGAAAAAGTTATTCAACAAAGAAAGATCGATCTTAACTCCACCTCATACACAAGCCAACTATTTCAAAAAGGCATCAATAAAATAGCACAAAAAGTAGGTGAAGAAGCTATAGAATTAGTAATAGAAGCTAAGGACAATAATGAAGAGCTATTTAAGAATGAAGCCGCAGATCTTTTATATCACTACCTGGTATTGCTTCATGCAAAGGGATTTTGTTTGGCCGATATTGAAAGTGTTTTGGAGCAACGCCACCTCAGGTAATATAGTTACTATAGCTGAGTAGCAGTATATACTATATTTGCAGTATAAGTACCACCTGGTAAAGCAAAGCCCGGATTAGCCTTATACTTAACAGAAAATGTTTGGTTACCACCTGCACTGCCATAGTTTATTATTGTACCTGCACCTGAAGAAATACTTGAATAAGTGCTGTAAGACAAACTACCGCCGGTATTATTAGCCGTCACCATCATCTGCAATACATTTGATATCTGCACAGCAGGCGCTGGTGAAACTGGACCTGTATAAGTAAAATTGACTGCGTTTGATTGTACGCTTACGTTAAAGTGTTTATTAGACATCACTACCATTTGCTGGTCAGCAGAAGTTACACCATTTGCATAATCAGTTACAGTGGTAAAGGGTAGGTTTACCGCTGCACCCGTGCTGCTGCCTGAACTCACAAAAGAAATACTGATAACATCAGTAAGATTCAGATTTACAGTCTGTGTAGCGGTAGCAGATACAGTTTGTGCATTAGCGACAGTTGCGAAAGCAGTGAAAAGGCTGGCGATGGCGATGATCTTTTTCATTTTATTCTGTTGTTCTCTTCGTTTTGACATTGCAAAGATTCAACGCTGGCACGCCATGGCAAACAATTCAGACCAGCTTAACACCAGGTTTATATTTGCTTAACAAGCCATTAATAAATAAAGATTCATCTGTCCATTACATAATTTACTCTTTACTTTGGCATATTAATTTTGATGCCTATTTGTAATGGCATTATATTTAATCAATACTATCTACATCTTAATATAAATGGCTATAAAATATAGAAAGGCAAATAATTCATTGCTAATAAATGCATTAAAAATATTATTAGCAATAATATTTACTATATCAAATGTAAATGCCTTTGCGCGTCATATTAAAGACACTGTGCGTTTCAAACGGTCAATTGCAGAAAAAGTGGCATTGAGATTATCAGACAGTGCATTAAATGAAATAGGCATTGACAGCCTATTAAGCAAGATTGAGAATGTACATAATACACTTAACTATATAAATAATGCTACAGGCATCAGTTTCAACACCAGGGATATTGAAGACAATTTTCCAACAATTGATTCTAACGTAGACATTATAGACGATAACCTATCGCTTTATAATAATGTACTGGACGTAAAAAACCTCCAGATGTTCAATGTATTACTTAGCGACCTGCAGGATCAGCTAACTGACTGGCGCAGTTTGTTATTTAAATACAGCAAACAACTGGATGACATGAACGACCAGATGAATGCCTTCAGAAAAGATACAGTTTTGAGGTCTCTTATTGCCGACTCTTCGTTTAGAAGCCTATACCAAACCGAAATTAACGACTTGAAAAGCAAATGGGCCTTAGCTAAAAAATCCATTGCAGACAACAGAGCGCATCTTAATCAGTTGCAGGCAAATGTATCCAACGAATATTTTGAAACTATAGACCTTCAAAATAAGATAAGAAGTATACTAAGGAAAATAAGCGTCAAATCTCTGGGTAAGGAATACGATTATTTATGGAATATAAATAGCAATACAATAGGAGAAACAAAAGCCACTCATGATCTTGTACGAAAATCTTATCATGGACAAAGAAAAATTCTCCATTATTACTTTAAAAGAAATTGGGACAACCAATTCTGGATGTTGCTTGTTGGCCTCGTCTTTATAGCGTGGGTATTTACAAACTATAAAAAGTTTTACAGCAGAAAAAACGAAGAAACTCCGGCACTATCTTTTAAATATATTAAACAGATTCCACTGCTGGCTGCCATTATTCTACTGTTTAGTATTGCTCCGCTGTTTGATATTCATCCCCCTACCGCATATGTAGAAATCGTTGAATTCTTCCTGGTTATTTTTATCACCTTTTTACTCTTCAGAAATTGGCCCAAAGATCTTTATCTGTATTGGCTTGTAATTGGTGCATTATACATTACCCTTTCATTTACCGGCACATTGCTTACACCGGGTATTGGCTTCAGATTGTTTTTGTTTTTCCTCAATCTGGCAGCTGTCATTTTGGGTGTGTTATGGTTAAGAAGACTAAAAAAACACACCATTACATTTCTTACAACTATAAAAATTGTCTCAGTAATATTTATCGTACTTAATACTGCCGCAGCATTATGCAATCTATTTGGCAGATTAAGTATTGCCAAGATATTTAGCACCACTGCCATTTATGGTTTAACTCAAATAATAGGGCTCTCTCTTTTTATAGAAATAGTATTAGAAGCTTTTCAACTGCAAATAATTGTGAACAAATTAAAAGGTGGACTGTCTGCTAAACTCGATTATGACAGGCTGCAACAGCTGTTGAAAAGAACTTTAATGACCTTATCAATTATTATCTGGATCATTGTTTTCACCATTAGCCTCAATATCTATAATATTCTGTATCAGTTTACTGTTACCTTCTTAACAAGGCCACGTAAAATTGGCAGTACCTCATTTGAGATCGGCAACCTATTATTGTTCATTGTCATCATCTATGTATCTAATTTGTTACAGCAGGGCATCGGCTCGCTGTATGGTAGAAATAAGACCAACTGGGATCCTGAAATAAAAAAGAATGGCTCCCGCCTGGCCATGACAAGGCTTATTTTCATAGTCCTTGGATTTCTAATTGCAATAGCGGCATCAGGTTTGCCTATTGATAAAATAACTATTGTACTCGGCGCACTAGGCGTAGGTATAGGCTTAGGACTACAGGCCATTGTCAATAACCTTGTTTCAGGAGTTATCCTGATATTTGAGCAGCCATTTAGAATTGGTGACTACATAGAAATAGGAGATAAAAGAGGTCGAGTACTGGACATTGGTATACGCTCCAGCAGGCTTATAATGGAGGAAGGCGCTGAGATTATTATGCCTAATGCCGATCTTCTGTCAGGAAGGGTTATTAATTGGAGCACGCATAATGATAATATTCGTATCGACTTGCCAATATCCATTCAGCCAGGTCATTCTTTCGACGAAGTAAAAAAGGCTATAATAGATGAACTTAGCAAAAATGATCTTATAGTAAAAACATTACCACCCGACATTTTATTAAGTGGCCTTACAGATAAATCAATGAATGTTTCTGTACTGGTATGGGTAAATGATGTACACAGAATACAAAATACCAGGAGCGAATTGCTAAATGATATCTATCGCGGACTAGATCAAAAGGGAATAAAGGTTATTTAGTCAAGCCCCGGCTAAAATTAAAATGAGTATAGCACACCACTAGTATGCTATACTCATTTAAGTATGGTTTAAATCATTGTTTCTGTAGCGGCGTTTTAGATATTATATTACCATTCCTGTCTGTCACCACCATTATATATAAGCCCACAGGTACATTAGGCAAATGAAATGTATTTGCCGATTTATCATTTTCAATATTGAATATTTGCTGTAGTCTTCTTCCCATATTATCATATACAGACACTTGGTCTCCTGCAGAAGCGCCCGTTATTGTAATCTCATTTCTAAATGGATTTGGGAATACCTTTATATCTTCACCTGCGGTGTTAAGACTGTTTACACCGGTATTTGATTGCGTAGAAGTATCAAGTGCCCATGGTGCTACCGTACTGCTCAATGCAGAATCTACATCTCTCCTGGCACCGCCAAATATATATGCATAAGAGATAATTACGCTATCAGTAGGTACAGGGTTCAATGTGCTTATTTTGAAAACCAGCCCTATTCCCTGGTCAGCAGTAATGGAGTCCTTATATTGATAAGCTGTAGTATCTCCCTTTCCTCCAAATCTCCCAAACATACTGTCCAACCCATTAGTTCCAACTCCTTTATTCGGAGATAGGCCGGATTTAATAATAAAACATTTTGCTATGCTATCTCTTGTTCCAAGGCCTAAATAGGCACCTGAACTTCCGGTTGAAGAAACCAAAACAGCATTCAGCGGATTAGGCAATTGATATTCTATTTTATTCTTTGTTGTAAAGCTGCCCGTTTCCGGCTCATCATTGTCTGCATCTACAGTGCGTAAATAGTAAACATTATTGCGCACCGTATGCGAGCGGTTTTTAAAGATTACATGTACATTAAAAAATATTGCTGTAGTATCAAGGGTAGTTACTTGTATTATTTCTACGCTGTCAAACATCCCTCGCCATATAGCTTTCCGCACACTGCCTATGGTAGTATCCAAAACGTTATGACCCTTTAGTCCGGGATCCATTAGAGATCCGCCACAGCCCATTTGATTCCAGGCATCAGCGCGAAAGGAATCAATCTGTATGCTCCAACCTTCCTGGGGTGAACCAGGTAAAAAATAATCGCCAAAATATGGTATAGTACCTACTGTCCAGCCATCTTTATCAGGGTCAGCCACAAAACCAAGTCCTTTGCCTATAGTACCGCAAGCGCCTCCACATAAAGAATCATTCCCAACTGCTGAGCCACCCTTAGGGTGATACCCCGTTGGGGCATCAGCGCTTGAGCCATAGGCCCCGTTCCAGTTAATGCCTACTTCCACATAGTTACCTTTTAGAAAGGCATTGCAATCTACCAACTGAGCATTTACTTGTATGCCCGAAAATGCAAAAGCAGCTAATACAAAAAGTTTTAAAGGATAGAGTGTTTTCATAGCTTTATTTTTAGTTAAATATCAATAAATTTACATAAAACGTTTATCAATTATTGCATAAAAAAATTAATTTATTACAATAAATTAATTACTTTTTAATAATTATATAATAGCGACACTTTTTTCTTATAAATTAATTGGTTAATTTTAAGTTATCTATTTACAATCTTGCTGTTAAACAATGATAATTAAGCAGTTTTGAATTTTTATTGCTTAATATTTGTTTCAAATAGATTATCCTCATGAAAGCAAAACCACTAACAAAAAAAGAAGCTAAAAACTTAAGTGAAGCTTATCAGCATCTGAAAGGAAGCATTATCTTTAACGGTAAAGATGATTATAAGGTGATAGATTGCGTTTGTGTTTCTCCTTCCTATAAAAAAGATAAATTAGCTTTTATAAAAAAGTATAGTCTTTTTAGAAATGCCGAGAAAGCTATGTCTCAATATGAGGGCATTTACTTTGATGTTCTTGTCATTTTTAAATCATCCACTTCACTTGAAAGTAACCTGCAATTTGTCGAGTTAAAAAACTTTTTATATCAGGCAAATCAGCTTACGGGCTAGCCTATAAAATGCTTATTTTATTTTTCCTAAACCCCAATCTTGCTCTGCAAATTGGGGTTTGACATTTATCACCAATATCCTATCTATTATAATAATATTACGCCTAAATATAAATTTCCTATCTTTGGCTCCAACTCTATTCCCATGCCCAAGTTATTCGGTTAAAGAGGATGAATTGATAAACTTACTTCTAAGATCGGATAAGAGAGCACTGCAAATGTGCTCTTTTTTTTGTCCTTTATTGTCCCATACATATAAAATAAAGAGCCACGCTGACAGCGTGGCTCTTTATTTTATAATAATATCAACAGTTATTGCATCGTAAATTCAGGTAACTTATAGCTTGGTGTATTTGTACTTGGGTATCCAATGGCTGCACTTTTAGTAGTTGCTACAAGTTTTACTGTTCTCAAAAAATCATCTACAGACCTGTTTATTATTTTTTTGCAACCTCTTGTGAGTCTTGCCGATTTCCGGCCCCTTTCTATCTTATAATTATCCCTTAACCACACTACTTTTAGGGATAACTCATTATTTAAGGCCTTCACTTTATGCATCAGTTCTTCAAAAGAAGGAGCATATCCTTTTTCTATTATTCCTTTGGTAATATCTTCCACATACTCTGTTGTAATCGTTTCAGCAATTTGACTGAACAATGTAAGTGACTGTTTACCAAAGAGATTTGGTATTTGCGATAACATAGGTGTGTTCGGTTTATATTAAAATCTAAAGTACAACAACATGTTTCAAATGCTAGTTACCCGTTTGTTATTGTACTTTATATTACAAAGTAAACTTATTTACAGAACAAAAACAAGAAAGGGAGTACGTGAAAAGTACTCCCCCCTATATTTAATAAGAATTTAAAGCTATTTAACCTCTATTACAGCCTGCGATGCTGCCAGGGGAACATCACTACCCGCGTCCAGTGCGCCAATGATAGTATATTTACCCTTTGGCACATCATTTGGCAATATCAGGTCCACATATCTTTTTTGTTCGGGGAATATTGGGAATCTTTTGGGGCCTACCTTTATTTTTTTAGCGTTTTCACCACCTTCCAGCGGTGAAAGCTCCAAATAAGCGGAAACTCTCATTTGCGTCCCTCCCGTATTCTGGCAACCTATTATATAATGCCCTTTTTCATTTGGTACACTTTTAAAAGCCAGCATTTTTATTTCTTTACTCATAAGCGGTGGCGTCTGGTACACATGCACCCCCATACGCATTTGGTCAGTAATGGCCGTAGCTCTTTTCACATCGCTTGCTACAGGTGCCACCATTTCGTTTACCGTTTCCAGAAAGAGCATCGTCCATTTCATTTCGCTTGCAGCTCCTGCAGAGTCCGGCACTGCCATTCTTATATTTAATGTTACCGTTTCATTTGGTTGTAAATCAACAAATGGCTTGTCCAGTGTTATCCAGTTAGCACATGAATGTGAAAATGTACCCGGCTTTTGATAAATATGCCTCCCGAGTGAATCACGATAAAAGTCTTCAAAATATATTTTCAAACTCTTTCTTTCCTGTAGTGTATTGCTAATCTGCAATTTTGCGATGGCTGTTTGTCCAGCGCCTAATGTAAAATCTATAGTAGCGGGGTTTACAGACAAGCCACCACTTTGTGCGTAGCTATAGTTGGTGGCTAAAACCAAAAATATAATAGGGAGAAGCAACCTATTCATAAAATTTAGATTAATTTTGATTTGTAATATCGCCTGCAAAAGTAATTTTATTTTTATACTTCAGTATATAAAATCATCATGAAACCACTACTTTTTATATTTTTTTTTATATGTGGTCTTATCTCGAACTGTGATATAGGCCACGCACAGGCTGCTAACCCTGACAATAATATTTCTCTTGCCGTCAATCAACCACTTATTTTTTCTTACAATTTTGCAGATGAGTTGGTACATGACAAGATAATTAATAATGCATTAGAATTAAAAGTCCGTTCAGCACAATACAATACTAACCTTTATGCTACTTTGGTCTTAACAGGGGGTGATATCACCCAGTTCTCAAAGCAAATTTCACTTCGACTTAAAAATAAAACTTCTATTAGCGCTGCTGCTGGCACAAATACCGACATTTATTTAGCAAATACTCCTGCTTTACTTTTCTACCAGCCACGCATGATTGATAACACCCCATATTATTCATTTTATTATGATGTGGTTATGCACCCCTTCACTTACCAGGTGCGTCCGGGTACTTATAATTTCTCTATCCTTTTTACAATGACACAACCATGAAAAAAATATTATTCACAATATGTGTAGTTGTCATCGCGCCTTTTTGCAGTTTTGCACAATCCGGGGGCTTATTTTCATTAAATCAAACAGCTAACGGTACAATTACATTACCTCCCTTGCTCGATTTGAGAGTAACGGCATTGAACAACACAGGTATACAATTTGAAGGAGCTAAAGATTTTGCTAATGGTAAACATGTTAGCAGTCAGTATCAATTAAAAGTATTAAGTAATATCCCCTGGTATATAAGTGTACGGGCAAGTGATCCTATGCTTACACCACTCACGCCCACAACCCCACGTGACATACCTGTAACCATTGTGCGATTAAAGCCCAGTAGTAGTAATAGCTATATTAATCTGACTACCGCTCCGCAGACAATAGTAATAAGTGAAAACAGTAACCTGGAGAATACCTATTATATAGATATGAAATTCGATCCCACCTGGACACTGCCGGGCGGATCTTATAATATACCCCTGGAATTTACTTTAAGTCCCCAATAAGACTCTTTCTTCCATAAATTTTTCAGGCATATCCTTTGAGGATATGCTTTTTTTGTTCTTGAAATAGCCGTTAGGTAATTTCCCCAATCATTTTTTACTTAAAAATTGCTCCCTGAGTTGCATTTTTCTAAATTTTTAACCAAATTTTATAGATTTAAATATTAAAAACAATTGTGAATATCCTGTGAATTAGTGTTAATAAACGTAAAAGCCTATTGTGTTATATTGCTAACTTCTAATAATATAAAATATTTAATTAAAAATGAATAATTTAATATTTATTGTATAATTATTTGTTTATTAACACTATTTTTTAATCTATAGGTTAAATATTAAGACTATAATATGCTAAACAAAAATAATATATCGTTATAATGTGGATAACCTTTCGATGTGGAATAACCACCTCATTAAAACTACATTAAAAAATATTTTTTAAGAATTATTAGCACTGAATTGACAATTATCTTGATCCCACAGGAATCCTTTCCTGGTAGGCTCTTTAGGTGTGTTAAGGTAATAAGATCCTACGGCCTTTTTCTTTGCTAGCTACTTTATGGTACACAAATTTTAAAGTAAAACGCACTTTTTGTTGAATAGTGGTTAATAACTAAGACGCTACTCCGCCTTTTCATGAGCAATCTTTGTGTCATCAATTCATCTCTTTAACCATCAAAATTTTTAACAAATGAAAAAAGTAATCCTCGCATCGCTCGCAATGGCAGCTTTCGCAACAGCAAACGCACAGTTAAACGCTAGCGCTTACGCTCCACAGTCTGCATCTGTATCTGACAACGTTCAGGTTCAGGTTCCTAACGTATTACTTCTGAGCCCTAGCGGTCAGTCAGTAATCCTTTCTTCTACTAACCTTTTAGGTGGTGTAGTTAGCGGAACTCAGACTTACACAGTTTCTTCTAACAAAGAATGGATGGCTTCTTACAGCATCACTGGCGCAACTGGTACTGAAGGCGGCAACGCTTACACTCACGGTGACGGAACTCACTTCGGCTGGAACGGCGGTAACGCTCTTAACACTGATGATGGTGATGACAACAACATCATGCCTTTAAGCTTACTTTCTTTGAAAGTTACAGCTCCTTCTTCTTCTCTTGATGGACCAGGTTCTATCGTTTGGGGTGCTAACTACACTCCAGTACACACTGGCGGTTCTCAGCAGATCATCAACGAAGGTATGTGGGGTGGTAACGTTCCATTCTCTTTGAACTATCAGTACAACTTCAACACTTGGAACTACATGGGTGGTATCTATCGTGCTGATGTAACTGTTACTGCTACTCAGGAATAAGCTTAATACTTCTCTTATAAATTAAGCCCTTCCCCGGAAGGGCTTAATTTTAAAATCAAATAATTCTTTTTAAACAGGCATTCCCTATTAACACTATAAACTAAAACCAGTCAGGGACTGTAGGCGGTAGAGAGAGAGCATTTAAACAAAACCACGCACCCCACTAATGATCTCTGGTGTTAGACATATCATTCTTCTTTTAGTTTTCACCTTTGCAATCTTTGCAGTTAAAAATGCTGCTGCACAGGGTAGTCCTTACTATACCATTACTTACAAAGACTCTTTACAAAAAGACCCTACATCTCAGTTTCTTTACAATAACCTCACAGTAAAGAATACCTTCAACAAACTTATTAGTCTTACAATTTCCATTACCACTCCTCAAGGCTGGAACTTAATTTCTGAAGAACAGGTTACACTGGATCTTCCACCTGGTGAAACTCAGGTATTACCGTTAACCATCGCAAGACAACCAGGTGCATTAGCAAAATGGACAGCAGTAAACATTGATGCACAGTTAAAAAATAGTCCTCTCAAAGATCAATACCAGTTTTATGTAAAAGACAAGGTAAGTACCACTTTTGGCATCTTCCCTTTTACGCAAAATATACAGGTTACCAATTATCAAAAAGATTATGAGGTAAAGCTCCTTATCAAGAATAAAGGGAATATAGATCAGCACTATAAGGTAATTATTGAAAACAGTCTGTTTGAATTAAACGACAAATACCTCGTTACAATACCCGCGCGTACTGATAGCAACGTAACATATACATTCCATATCAATAAGGAAATGTGGAATAGGCTTAAAAAAGAAGAAGTTCGTGTAAGGGTTATTAACGACAGCAACAAAGAAAATTACTACTTCTATACAGTAGATAAAATAGGCAGTATCTCAAAGCAAAATTCTCAGGCTTACGAAACCTTCCCAATAACATTGGAAGGCGGATTAATGCAATTTAATAACACCCTGGCCTATTATGGCGCCGTAACGGGCAATATTCCTTTTAGTAAAGAAAGCAGCCTTGGCTTTTATTACAGGAGCAGAGAGTTTGGTCTTACAGGCCCGCAATACAATGTTTTTGACTTGTATTTCAATTATAAAAACTGGCAAATAGCAGGTGGTCAAATGACTGGGCCAAAAGACTTTTATACGTTTGGCAATGGCCTCCGCCTTTCATATACTGAAAAAGATGGGGTTTCTTTCAGTATTTACGGCATCCGTCATCAAAAGGGCATGGGCATCAACAACGATGTTTGGGGCGCCAACCTAGCCTACCATTTAAATAAGATAATCATCAAGCATTGTTTTTCTTCTAGTATAGATACCAGCAGAAACCTTAATAGTTATATACTTTCTAACGAGGCTCAGTTAATAAAAAACAAAACAACTTCACTCAATGTTAACGCCGGTGTTGGCTTCGATCATTCCGCAGTACCTGTACCCGGATTAAAAGACACGCTAGGTAGCTCCTTCGGTTACAATTTTCTTTATAGTAAGGATAAGCTCCGTATTGTTTCAAGTGTACAACGCAATAGCGCCAACTATCCAGGTGCATTCAGAGGCTATCAATATCAAAACCATGATGTACGTCTGCAGGGCAAAAGCAGCTTTGTTGGCCTGTTCTACAGATATACTTATTCCAAAACAAATTATTTCAAAGACAGTATTTATAATCTCACCAGCTACAATTATAATCTTTCAAATTATGGCGTACAAGGGGGTTGGGGAAATAAAGTCATGAATATTATTGTGGGCACCGGGGTTTTATCACAAACAGGACAAACCACTTCTCCACCTCGCTATCAAT
>Ga0207647_10003590_pt1 | contig 11626 bp, 10 predicted proteins | sample KBSCornC2_FD_184295 | JGI IMG/M metagenome (GOLD analysis project Ga0207647, IMG submission 184295) | Corn rhizosphere microbial communities from Kellogg Biological Station, Michigan, USA - C2 (SPAdes) (version 2) | ecosystem: Host-associated > Plants > Roots > Rhizosphere ...
TGCGCGAGCGGCGGCGCGTGACCGCGCGCGTGCGCTCGAGCAATCCGCTCTTCAATGCGTGGATCGACCGCTCGCTCGCGGACCTTGGCCTGTTGACCACCGACCTCGCGACCGGCCCGTATCCGTATGCGGGCATTCCGTGGTTCTCCACGCCGTTCGGCCGCGATGCGGTGATCACGTCGTTGCAGACGCTGTGGTTGCAGCCGCAACTGGCCGCAGGCGTGCTGCGTTTTCTCGCCGAGCATCAGGCGCAGGAGAACTCGCCGTTTCGCGATGCCGCGCCCGGCAAGATCATGCACGAGATGCGCAAGGGCGAAATGGCCGCCACCGGCGAAGTGCCGTTCGCGCTGTATTACGGCGGCGTGGACACCACGCCGCTCTTCATCGTGCTGGCCGGCGCCTATGCGGCGCGCACGGGCGACGTCGGTCTGATCGACGAATTGTGGCCGGCGCTCGAGCGCGCGGCCGGCTGGGTCGCGGGCGTGTGCGACAAGAACCGCTACGGGCTGCTCGACTATCAGCGCGAGTCGGACGGCGGCCTCGCGAACCAGGGCTGGAAAGACAGCCACGATTCGGTGTTCCATGCCGATGGCCGCTTCCCCGATGGCCCGATCGCGCTCGTCGAAGTGCAGGCGTATGCGAGCGCCGCGTTCGACACGATGGCCCACTACGCGAAGCTGCGCGGCATGCACGACGCCGCCGCGCAATACAAGGCGCGGGCGAAAAAGCTGCGCGAGTGCGTCGAAGAAAAATACTGGATGGAGGAGTCGGGCTTCTACGGCATCGCGCTCGACGGCCACGGCGAATTGTGCCGCGTGATGGCGTCGAATGCGGGGCACCTGCTGGCTTTCGGTTTGCCTTCGCGCGAACGCGGCGAATCGGTGGTGCGCGCGTTGGACTCGACGCTCTTTCACACCGGCTGGGGTGTGCGCACGCTCGCCGCGAGCCAGTCGCGGTTCAATCCGATGGCGTATCACAACGGCTCGGTCTGGCCGCATGACAACGCGATCTGCGCGCGCGGCCTGTCGCGCTACGGCGGCAAGGCGTCGGCGGTGCGGCTGCTGCAGGCGTTGTTCGAGGCCGCGGTCAACTTCGACATGCGCTTGCCGGAGCTCTTCTGCGGTTTCCCGCGGCGCCGTGGCGAGCCGCCCACCGCTTATCCGGTCGCCTGTTTGCCGCAGGCATGGGCTGCGGGTTCGCCGTTCATGATGCTCGAAGCATGCCTTGGCATCACCATCGACGCCGAGCGCCGCGAAGTGCTGATCGAGCAGCCCATGCTTCCCGAAGGTATCGACTGGCTCGAACTCGGCGACTTGCGAGTGGGCGATGCGTCGGTGTCGATCACGTTCCGGCGCATCGGCGAGAAGGTGGTCGCCTCGGCCGAGCAGGGCGATGTGCGGGTGGTCGCGCTGCTATAGCGCGGGCGTCCGGCGTTTTCTGTCGGCGTGCCGGACGTCGTCAGTTTATTTCTAGCTCCCACCGAAAAAGAGGTCGCATTGCGGGCCCGTGCCACAGGGTCTTGCGCGTTTGGCGCCGACTTGCATTTTCGTATCGGGCATGCCGCCGTATGCCTGGGTCGCCGCGCCGGGGGCGGCATCCTGGGTCGTGGCGTTTTGCTGTGCGGCAGGCTGCGGCGTATCGGGCATCCCTTGCGAATGCGCGAAGCCGGCGAGGACAAACAAGCCTGCTGCGGAAGCAATCATCAATCGTGTTTTCATGTTGGCTCCTGGAAAACATCGGGTTTTCGATCCATGCGCATGGACATTCGCGAGCGCCGAAATCGTCGTCTACCTGGGATCGTCGGACGCGCGCGTCCTTCGGGTCTGCGGGGCTGATGCCCGAGACCCAGGTTCAGGTTGTCGGAAAAGAGAAGTGCAGTGCGCCGAGCGGAGTTGCCGGACGGAGAGTGGCGTGCGAACTGGCAGTGTCGACGAATTTTGTGGACCGCCGACACGTAATAATCGCCCTGCATCTACGTTATAGGGCGCGCGCTGCGCAAGCGGTAGTGAATCTTCGCGTGGGGTCCGCCAGCGAGCACACAAGCGGCTTTTTACGCCAGCCCGGGTTCAATAGCCGGCCGGCTGGCGGATTTGGCCAGCGGCCGGGGTAACGGGAAGGGCATCCGCCAGGTCGAACCGCGCGCGGCTCGATCCTCATCGAAGCCGCTGCTCAGATAGGCGAAGCCGGCAGCACGTAGTTGAGCGGAACGAACGCGCTGCTGCAATCGACGGGCGTCGCATTGCCCGGCGAACCCGACACCGTCACGTCATTCGAGGTCGACGTCACGATCTCATTCGAAAAGCTCACGGGACCCGGACCGAGCGTATAGTGCGTCGCGATGTCCTTGTCGAAAAGCGGCTGCGTGCCGTCGAACACGACATTGTTCAATGCAATGACGAGCGGATTCTTTTGACCGTTTTGCTCGTAGCCCTGGAACGTGATACGGCCTCCACCGTATTGGGTGCTGCCCAGATAGTGCAAGCCGCTGATCGTGATGCCGGTGAAGTTGGGATACAGCGTGCCCGTCGACGAACTGTAGAACGGATCGAATACCAGCGGCCGGGCAACGTTGCGCATGCACACCTGGCTGTAGGCGACGTTGCTCACCTTGCCGCCACGCGATGAATCCGACTTGATACGCAAGCCGTTTCCACTGGGACTATCGTTGCCGTCGATCGTTATGTCGGTGACGGAAACATGGCTCACGCCGGCATTCGTCTCGCTTCCGATCGACATGCCGTGTCCATAGTAGAAGTGGTTGTGCGCGAATGTCAGATTGTTGCTGCCGGGCGATTTGCTCGCCTTGATCGCCACATGATCGTCCCCCGTGCTGATGTACGAGTAGGCGAGCAGCACATTGCTCGACTGGCCGGGGTCGAAACCATCGGTGTTCTTCGCGGTCTCCGGCGTGAAACAGGTGGCGGGCGTGATCGCGTCCGGCGTGGTGCCGGCCGGACAGGCGTAGCCGCTCACGCTATATGCGAGGCTCGGGGTAAGGATCTTGATGTTCCATGCCGTCACGCCGGCGACGCCATCGGTGACCACGTGAAAGTTCGGCGAATTCTGCAACGTAACGCGATAGAGCGTAAATGCGGAGCCGCCGGTTATCTGCACGAGCCGCGGATTCTGCTGGTAGAGCCCCGCCGTCTTGTTCTGGTACGCGACGTCCCACCAGGTACGCGCGCCCGCATTCGGACCGCGGGTGAGCAGGCTGCCGCCGCGGCCGTCGATGGTGCCGTCGCCCACGATCGAACTGCCCGCCGTGCTCTTGGCGAGAATGAGCGGATTGCACGATTTGATGTTCGACGCCGTCGCGGTGCCGCACGTTCCCACGCCATTGTCGAAGTCAGCGGGATTGCGCGACGCGAAGAGCGTCACGCCGCCGTCGATCCACAACGACACGCCCGACTTGAGCGTAAGCGGACCGCTGAGAAAGGCCGATTCGCCCGAGGCGCCCTTCGTGAGTTTGACGGCCTGGCCGGACGGGCATGCGTCGATCGCGGCCTGGATGCGCGCCGTATCCGGTTGGGAGAATGACGCGTTCGCATCCGCGAAATCGATCGAGCCCATGACGGGTGTCAGCGATGCGGCGATCGGTTTGCAAACGGCCGCGGGCAATGACGGCTCGTTGACTGTTCCCCATTGCGTCGTAACGGGCGCCGACGTGTCCGTCCACGTACTCGCCGCTGAAGCGGATTCAGCGGATAGCGCAGCCGACAGCACCAACGCGCAAATCGTGACGCGTGACACGGACGTCATGCAATACGATTCCCTGAATGGCGATTCGCGTTTTTTCAATTGTCTTTTCCTTTTTATGGATTCAGCTAATCAACGGCGATTGGCTCATGACGCGATATCGGCTCGCGGCGCTAGAACGTCGTGCGTTCCGTATTGACCGGAGCGCACGGCGCATCGTTTATCGTGCGAAAAGCTTTGCGCAAGCGGCGCGCCGTATATCCATCGAGTACGCGATCTTACCGTGCCAATCTTTCAAAAAAGCCATCTGCTTTCGCTCAGGATTTCCTTATTTTCTTGTGAGGGAATGTTGATGCAACGCGTGGCGGGACCATTCGAGAGCGGGCCTAATCGGCAAAAAAAGCAGCCACGTAAATGACGAGCTTTCGCCTGTGTACAACATATTGCGGTCATTGACCTCCGCGGCCTTATGGGATTGCTCAAGATGATCGTTTCAAATGGCACCGAATGATTGCCGGGGGATACCCATGGGGATTTGCATATCCACGAACCGCTCCAGCAGCGCTGGAGATGAAACGCCGGGCACGACGACCCATGCCGCGACAGCTAGTCCGGAGCAGCGGCGAAGTCGCTCGCTGGGGGCGCGGCCAACAGGCCTATCGTCCCGTCCCCCGAGTCCACCCGAGGCCATGGAGCGTGAGCTTCCTTATGGGGTAGGCACCGCGTTGAGTGCCTATGTGGATGCCACGAGCCTTGGCCGGCTCGCAATGACCAGCCGCTCGGCGACAGTCTGGTTGCCCGAAGCGCTGGGGCGCATCGAATCGATTGCCGCAGCCGTCGTCAGCGAGATCGAGGCGTTTTCCAACCCGGCTGCCCAGGGATTGAGCGGCACCTCGCCGGCGCTTCGCCGCATCGGCGAACTCCCTCCCGATCGTCGTGCCCAGCTTCTCGAAACTGCCGTATCCAGGTACGTGCTGCAATTCGGCGGCGACGGCGACGAGGCGATCGTTGCTTCGCGCAGCCGGTTCGGGGAGTTGTGCAATCAGGTCCAGGCACTCCCTCGCAACGAGCGGTTTACTCAATTGGTATCCGGGTTGGCGAGAGACGCGTTGGCGGAAACCTACCATACCGGACAGCAGTGGAACATGCGCAATACGATCGAACCGTTGCGGCAGGTTCTGCCGCTCATTGCCGCTTTGCCGAAGAGAGAGCGGCACTCGCTCGCCAATTACCTCAGAAGCAATGTCATTCATCTGATCCGCCCAGCGGACCGGAATGACGCCGTCATCGCAATCAATCGCGCGGTCGGGCATCGTCGCCGCGGCAATCTCTGTGGCGCGGTAGAAGATTGAGCGGACCGGTGCGAATCGTTTGCATGAATTCGGGAAGCCGCTCATAACCTTATGAGCTTTGCTTGGTTGCCGTGCGCCGCGCAGCCCGCTAACGTCGAATCATTTGGCAAGCGGCTCACTCAACCTCTCATCTGGCAAGCTTATGGATTCTCGCGATACATCGGGCTCTTCTATTTCAACGGACGCTTCGGATACGCCGGCAGCCTTCGACTCGCTCGATCCACGCCGGCGCACGCTGCTGAAAGCCGCTGCCGCAAGCGCGGCAGCCCTGGCCGCTGGGGCGCCCTGGTCCGTGCAACGGGCTCTGGCTCAGACGCCGTCCAAGGGTAAAACCTTGCGGATCGGTTTTCAGAAATACGGCAACTTTGTCGTGTTGAAAGCGCGTGGCACGTTGGAGAAGCGGCTGGCCGCCCAGGGCGTGTCCGTGCAATGGCTCGAATTTCCCGCGGGGCCTCAGCTTCTCGAAGGCTTGAATGCGGGCGCGGTGGATGTCGGCTCGGTCGGAGAGACACCGCCGATTTTTGCTCAGGCCGGCGGGGTCGAATTCGCGTATATCGGCCACGAGCCGCCGGCGCCCAAGGGCGAGGCGATCGTCGTGCCGCATGATTCGCCGATTCGCTCGGTGAAGGATTTGCGCGGCAAGAAAGTCGCGCTGAACCGCGGATCGAATGTGCACTTTCTGCTGGTCAAGGCCTTGCAGAATGCGGGGCTTTCATACAGCGACATTCAGCCGGCGTTTCTGACACCGGCCGACGCGCGCGCGGCCTTCGTGCAAAACAGCGTCGACGCATGGGTGATCTGGGACCCGTACCTGGCCGCTGTCGAGCGGCAGGCGAACGCGCGGGTGATCGCCAATGGCGAAGGTCTCGTGCGCAATACGCAGTACTACGTCGCCGCGCGCAAGTTCGCCGACACGCAGCCGCAGTTGCTGCGCGAACTCCTCGCGGAACTAGATCAGGTGGATCGATGGAGCCGCGACAATATTCCGGCCGTCGCCAGCCAGTTAGCGCCGCTCGTCGGTCTCGACGCGGCCACGCTCGAGGTGGCGCTGCAGCGCACGAGCTACGGCGTGCAGCCTGTCGATGCGGCGACGCTCGACTACCAGCAACAGATCGCCGACACGTTCACGAGTTTGAAGCTGATTCCGAAGAAGCTGGTGGTGGCGGATGCGAAATGGCGTGCCGCCTAGATGTCACCGGACCTCGCGCAACAGCGAGGTCCGCCTGGCCGACGTAACGATCATGGCCCAACAGGCGCGTGCGCGATGCCGGCCAGATATTCCCACGGATAGATGCCTTGCGCGTGCCCATCGCTGAACACGATCCGCACGCCGTAGCCCATCGGCTGAATCTCGACAATCGCGATGCGCGGCCCGCTTCGCGGCGCCGCGCCCGACTGCGCCATGCGGCGACAGGTCGAGCAGGGGCACCGCTCCCTGAGCGTCGCGTTGTCGATCCATTGAGTCTGTCCTTCATGCCACGTCAGCGAAAGTCGCGCTGTCGCGGCATGAAGGGTGACGCGTTCGGGCGCATGCATCAGTGTCCCTCGTCGATCTGCGCCAGCGCGATGCGCACGGCTTTGCGCACTTCCGGATCGGGATCGGTCGCGGCGGCCTGCAAGAGCGGCAGCGACGCGCGGTCGCCGAGTTCACCGAGCGACAAGGCGGCTTCCTTGCGCAGATTACTGATGGCATGCGTGAGCAGCACGGCGATGACGGCGCCGGTCGTCGCATCGCGGAGCTTGCCTAGCGCCCGGACCGCCTGCAAACGCACTTGCCAGTAGTCGTCATCGAGAGCCGTGATCAGCGGGTCGCGTGCCTCCGCCGCGCGCAGTTTGCCGAGCGTGGCCGCGGCTTCCTCGCGGACCTGCCAGGCGGAGTCGCGCAGTGCGCGAAGCAGCGCCACGATGATTTGCTCCGTGTCCGCCGCTTCGACACCCAACGCGCCGATCGCCGCGCGACGCACGGCGGCGTTCGGATCGTCCGTCGCAATGACGGTAAGGGGGCCGAGCGCGCGCTCGCTCTTCAACCAGCCGAGCACGCTCACTGCTTCCAGCCGCACACCGTCTTCGCTCGCCGTCAGCGCGGCCAGCGCGGGGGCGAGCGCACCCGCATGACGCAGTTCGCGCAAACCGCGCAGCGCCGCCTGGCGCACGAACGGATCGCGATGACCGGCCCACGGCGCGAGCAGCGGCCCCGAGCGCGGGTCCTTCAGATTCGACAGACTCTGCGCGGCGGCGTCGCGCACCTCATCGGCACGATCGGTCAACGTTTCGCAGAGCGCCTGAACCACGTCGGCGCGTTCCCACGCGCCGAGCACCTGGGCGGCCTGCGCGCGCACTTGCGGCGACGCGTCGTGGCGCAACGCGGCGACGATCGGGCCGAGCACCGTTTCGTCCTCGAGGTCGGCGAGCGCCAGCAGGGCGATGCGGCGCACCGCGGCGTCCGCGGACGCGAGGCGCGGCAGTAGTTCGGCGGCTTCGGGATCGAGCGAATCGGGGTCGAACGTAAGCGAAAGCGAAATATCGGTCATGAGCTGAAAGAGGTCTGGAGTGAGCCGATGCAGCAGGTGCGTTCAATGCGCGAGTCGATCGTGCGTTGCATGCGTGGCGTGCGTTGCATGCGTTCCTTCGCGGCTAGCGCAGCAGATACGGAATATCGACCCTGACCGCCCCGGTCGGGCAATCTTTCTCGCATGGCATGCAGTACCAGCATTCGTCGAACTTCATGTACGCCTTGCCCTTGCTCAGGTCGATTGCAAGCAGATCGAGCGGGCAGACGTCGACGCAAACGGTGCAGCCTTTGTCGGCGATGCATTTGTCTTCATCGATCGTGACGGGCGCGGCGCTGCGCTGAAAAATGTCGTGCGGTGTGGTGGACATGGTGGTTCCTCAAGCGTCGGCAAGCGCGGGTTCGCCGATGCGCAGATTCTGATAGGCGTGGCTCTCGCGATCGTCGAGCGGCACCACGTAAGGTTGCACGGCGCGTTTCTCGCTGACCATGCGGCCCGTTGCGTCTTTCCTCAGATGCGTGTGGCAAAACCACTCCGCGTCGTTGCGCTGCGGATAATCGACGCGATGGTGGTACAAGCCCCAGCGGCTTTCCGTGCGATACAGCGATGCATGCGCCGCCATTTCCGCGCAGTCGCGAATCGCCCGAACCTCGGCGGCGCGCATCAGTTCGTGCGGGTTGTCGGCCTTGATCTGCTCGATGTCGGCGGCGATTTCGGCGAAGCGTTGCAGGCCGATTTCCATCTTGCGCGTGACCTTCGGCGGTTGAAGATAGTCGTTCACCATGCGGCGCAGCTTGTATTCGACCTGCGCCGGAGCGAGCCCCGTCTTCCGTTCGAGCGGCGCGTAGATGCGTGTCCGCTCGGCGTCGATCTGCTCGCTATCGAGGGCCGCATGTTCACGGCCTTCGACGTATTGCGCGGCGTTGCGGCCCGCGAACCAGCCATAGGTGAACGCGCCGAGCATATAGTTGTGCGGCACCGCGGCCATGTCGCCGGCGGCGTAGAGACCGGCAACCGTGGTCTCGGCGCGTTCGTTCACGTAGACGCCGGAGGCGCTATGGCCGCTGCAAAAACCGATCTCGGAGATGTGCATTTCGATCATCTGCTCGCGGTAATCGGTGCCGCGTCCCGCATGAAAGCGTCCGCGGCTCGGGCGCTCGTTGGTGTGCAGGATCTGCTCGATCGTTTGAATGGTTTCCTCGGCGAGATGGTCGAGTTTCAGAAACACCGGACCATTGCCGCTCTGCAACTCCTGATAGAACTCCCACATCATCTGACCGCTCCAGTAATCGCACTCGATGAAGCGTTCGCCCTTGCTGTTCGCCGTGAAACCGCCGAGCGGGCCGGTCACATAAGCGCAGGCGGGGCCGTTGTAGTCCTTGATGAGCGGGTTGATCTGGAAACACTCGAGATTGGCTAACGCAGCGCCGGCGTGATAAGCCATCGCGTAACCGTCGCCGGCGTTGGTGGGGTTTTCATAGGTGCCCATCAGGTAGCCGGACGCGGGCAAACCCAATCGTCCCGCGGCGCCGCAACTGAGAATGACCGCCTTCGCGCGCACCACGTAAAAATCCGCCGTGCGGCAATCGAAACCCAGCACGCCGCACGCGCGTCCTTGCGCATCGGTCAGCACGCGCGTAACGACAATGCGATTGGTGATCGCAACGCGCGCGCGTTTGAGCTGCCTGTAGAGCACTTTCTTGATGTCGTGACCTTCCGGCATGGGCAGAACATACGAGCCCATGTGGTGCACTTTCTTCACCGCGTAGTCGCCGGTGCCGTCTTTCTCGAACTTCACGCCCCAGCGGTCGAGTTCCTCGATCGTCTTGAAGCTGTGCCGGGCGTAGGCGTACACGGCCGCCTGATCGACGATGCCGTCGTTGGCGATGGTGATTTCCTTCGTGTATTGCTCGGGCGTCGCATGGCCGGGGATGACCGCGTTGTTCAGGCCGTCCATGCCCATCGAAATCGCGCCGCTGCGCTTGACGTTGGCCTTTTCGAGCAATAGCACCTTGAGATCGGGGTTCTGCTCTTTCGCCTTGACGGCGGCCATCGGACCGGCGGTCCCGCCGCCCACCACCACCACGTCGTACTCGATCACGTGTGTGTTCATTGCGTGTTCCTTGTGCTGTTCTGTTCTTTTTGACGGTCGACGCGCAAACGGTAGCGAAACGCGTCGCCGCGAAAATAGAGGTATTCGTAATCGATCGGCGTGCCGTCCGCGGCATGCGTGAGGCGTTCGATCCGAAGTACCGGGCTGCCTTCCTCCACGCTCAATGCTGCGGCGATTTCGTCGTCCGCCAGAATGGCGTCGATCGAGACGTCGGCGTGACCAAGCGGCACGCCGCAATCGTTCTCCAGAATCAGAAAGATGTCGCGCGTGACGAGGTCGGCGTTGGCAATGCGCTTGCCCAATGCTTCCGGCACCCACGTGATTTCGAGCGAGACCGGTTCACGATCGAGCAGCCGCACGCGATGGATCTCGGCGACCTTTGCGCCTTCCGGCAGATCGAGGCGACCGGCGATTCGCGCGTTGGCGGCGACGAAGCGGATCTGTCTGACCTGGTTGACGATTTCGTATCCCATCGACGACATCGCTTCGGCGAAACCTTGCAACGCGCTGACGTTCTGAAAGGCTTTCGGTTTGGAGACGAAGGTGCCCTTGCCATGAAGCTTGAAGACGAGGCCTTCTTTCTGCAGATCGCCGAGCGCCTGGCGCACAGTGATGCGGCTGACGTTGAACATCGCGCACAGTTCGTTTTCAGACGGCATCCGCGCGTGCGCGGCATAACTGCCGTTCAGGATGCGCAGTCGCAGTTCCGTCTTGATCCGCTCGTAGAGCGGCGGCGCGGGAAGGGGCAGCACGATGGCCGGGGCGGGTTGTTGCATGGTGTCGTCGGGTTGCCTGTACTTGTTATGACAAGTTGCTTCACAGTCTAGTGACGGAGCGTCGGCGGGCGAACGAAGAATTTGTGGTTTGCTTTTCTGCGGTGACGCGTTGGAGTCGCTGTCCGCTTTCAATTCGATTGCATGACTTCGCGGACTCGCGCACCGGCTACAATCGGGCCTCCGTCAAAGGCTGACCCGAAGGCTCAAATGGAAATCAAATGGATAGAAGATTTCATCGCCCTTGCTCAGTACCAAAGCTTTTCGCGGGCAGCGGAGTTTCGCAATGTCACTCAGTCGGGCTTTAGTCGCAGGATTCAGTCGCTTGAACAATGGGTCGGCGCCGAGCTGATCGACCGCAGCAGCTTTCCGCCGGTCCTCACACCAGCCGGCCAACTGTTTCGCGAAGTCGCCGAAGACATCCTGGCCCGGCTATTCGATACGCGAGCCATCATCCGTACCGAGCAGCGCATCGCGGGCAAGAGCCTGCAGATTTGCGCGGGGCACACCATCGCTCTGAACTTCCTGCCGACGTGGCTCAAGGCGCTCGCTCCTCAATTCGGCGAAGTGCGTGCTCGTGTGATCCCGACAAACGTTCACGACTCGATTCTCATGCTCGTGAACGGCAACTGCGAGCTGATGTTCGCCTATCATCATCCTGAACTGCCTCTGCACCTGGATCCCGCCAGGTATGAGCATGTCACGGTCGGTCTCGATACCCTGATGCCGGCCAGCCGACCCAACGAGCGTGCCGGCCCGAAGTTCCGCCTGCCGGGGACGAAGCAGCGTCCGCTACCGCTTATCTCCTACACCGAGACCAGCTACTTTGGACGGTGCCAGGCCTTGCTGTTGAAGCGGACCTCGGACGCGTTGTCATTGCGTCTGCACTACGAGTCCGACATGGCGGAGGTTCTCAAGAAGCTGGTAATGGAAGGAGAGGGGGTGGCGTGGCTGCCGAGGAGCACCATCGCAAGGGAGCTTGCCGATGCTGAAGGTTGGGCAGATCTGCAGGCTGACGTTTCCAGGCATCGCGGCGCGAAAGGCAAGCTGGACCTGCAGCCGCACACAGAATCGTGTCGGCGCCCGCGATGAGGCGAGCGGGCGTGATCCTGCTGTCACATATCCGACATAAGAGTCCGTGACAGCGGACGAAAGTTGCGTGATGTCCAGAGAAATAATTGC
>Ga0207647_10003593_pt1 | contig 11625 bp, 7 predicted proteins | sample KBSCornC2_FD_184295 | JGI IMG/M metagenome (GOLD analysis project Ga0207647, IMG submission 184295) | Corn rhizosphere microbial communities from Kellogg Biological Station, Michigan, USA - C2 (SPAdes) (version 2) | ecosystem: Host-associated > Plants > Roots > Rhizosphere ...
GGACGGCGGCTTCGTCCGGGTCGAGGATGTCGCGACCGTCGAACTGGCGGCGCAAAGCACCGACGCCAGCGTCGCCTTCAACGGCGAGCACGCGATCTTCATCGGCGTGCAGGCGACGCCGCAGGGCAACCCGCTGACGCTGGTCAAGGGCGTTCGCGCGCTGTTCCCGGAGCTGGAGCGCAATTTGCCGCCGTCGATGAAGATGAAGGTGGCCTACGATTCCACCAAGTTCATCCAGTCCTCCATCGACGAGGTCGAGAAGACGCTGGGCGAAGCCGTGATCATCGTGATCGTGGTCATCTTCCTGTTCCTGGCGTCATTCCGCTCCGTCATCATTCCTGTCGTCACCATCCCGCTATCGATGATCGGCGTCTGCACGCTGATGCTGGCGCTGGGATTCAGCTTCAACCTGCTGACGCTGCTGGCGATGGTGCTGGCGATCGGCCTCGTCGTCGACGACGCCATCGTCGTGGTGGAGAACATCCACCGCCATCTGGAGGAAGGGAAGACGCCGGTTCAAGCCTCGCTGGAGGGCGCGCGCGAAATCGTGGGTCCCGTCATCTCGATGACCATCACGCTCGCGGCCGTGTACGCGCCGATCGGCTTCCTCGGCGGCCTCACCGGCTCGCTGTTTCGCGAATTCGCCTTCACGCTGGCGGGCTCGGTGATCGTGTCGGGCGTGATCGCGCTGACGCTGTCGCCGATGATGTGCTCGGTGCTGCTGAAGAACACCGAAGAGGGCCGGTTCGCCAAGTTGGTGAACAGGGTGTTCGGCGCGCTGACGCGCTGGTATGGCCGCAGGCTCGACCGCTCGCTCGACTACAAGGCCATTACCGGTCTGTTCGCAGTGACGATCCTCGGGCTGGTCGGCTTCCTCTACATGCACACGTCGAAGGAACTGGCGCCGGAGGAAGACCAGGGCATCGTGTTCGCGGTGACCAAGGCGCCGAAATACGCCAACATCGACTATGTCGATTTTTACGGCGAGAAGCTCGACGAGAAATTCCAGAAATTCCCGGAGACCGATCTGCGCTTCGTGCTGAACGGCATCAACGGTCCGCAGGGCGGCATCGCCGGCATGCTGCTGAAGCCGTGGGAGGAGCGCAAGCGCTCGTCGATCCAGTTGAAGCCCCTGGTGCAGGCCGAGCTCTCCAAGATCGAGGGCGTGCAGGCTTTCGCCTTCAACCTGCCGCCGTTGCCCGGCGGACCCGGCGGCCTACCGGTGCAGATGGTGATCAACTCCACCGCCGGATTCCAGACCGTCTATGAGCAGATGGAGAAGCTGAAGGACGCCGCGCGCAAGAGCGGCATGTTCATCGTCTCCGACAGCGACCTTGCCTATAACCAGCCGAATGTGCAGGTCACGATCGACCGCACCAAGGCCCAGGATCTCGGCGTCAACATGCAGAACCTCGGCAGCACGCTCGCGGTGCTGCTCGGCGGCAATTACATCAATCGCTTCAATCTCGAGGGCCGCTCCTACCAGGTGATTCCGCAGGTGCCCCGAGGCAAGCGGCTCTCGCCGGAATCGCTCGGCGGCTACTATGTGACGACCAACACCGGCCAGCAGCTTCCGCTGTCGACCGTGGTCTCGATCAGGACCAAGACCGATCCGAATTCGCTGACCCACTACAACCAGCTCAATTCGGCGACGTTCTCGGCCGTGCCGATGCCCGGCGTGACCGTCGGTGCTGCGGTCGACTTCCTCGAAAGCGAGGCCAAGAAGCTGCCGCAGGGTTTCAGCCACGACTATCTCGCGGACTCCAGGCAATATGTGCAGGAAGGCAACCAGCTCGCGATCACCTTCGGCTTCGCGCTGATCATCATCTTCCTGGTGCTGGCGGCCCAGTTCGAGAGCTTGCGTGACCCGCTGGTGATCATGATCTCGGTGCCGATGGCGATCGTCGGCGCGCTGATCCCGCTGTTCTTTGGCGCCGCGACCATGAACATCTACACCCAGGTTGGTCTGCTCACCCTGGTCGGCCTGATCACCAAGCACGGCATCCTGATGGTGGAGTTCGCCAACGAGCTCCAGATCAAGGAGCGGCTCGACCGCCGCTCGGCCATCGAGATGTCGGCCCGCATCCGCCTGCGGCCGATCCTGATGACCACGGCCGCGATGGTGACGGGCCTGATCCCGCTCCTGACCGCGACCGGCGCGGGTGCGGCCAGCCGCTTCTCGATCGGTCTGGTCGTTGTCGCCGGCATGTCGATCGGCACGCTGTTCACGCTGTTCGTGCTGCCCGCCGTCTATGTGGTGCTGGCGACCGACCATCGCGCGGCCGCCGATTCCGAGCGGAACAAGCAGGTCAACGAGCTCGACCTCGGTTCCAAGGCGCTGCGGCCGACCTGAGGCCAGTAGCAAGCGAATCGGAGGGCGGCAGCGGTCAATCCGCTGCCGCCCTTTTTCGTTGTACCCGCCGGTGCTGATGCGGTGGCCACCGCGGCTGTTGGGCGGGCCCTTGGCCGCGCTCGCGAGAGACAAGGTCTCGTCTTCTTGCTAGGTTCCGCTGGATGAGCCTCTCTCTCCATCCCGACACCCCGCAAGCCAGGACGTCGCCGAGCGCGGCGCCGGATGCAGCAGTGGCCGGCGAAGCGACGGGGCGAGGGATCAGGATCCGGCTGTTCACCAAATACGTCGCACTGTTCGTGGTCGTCGTCGCCGTCGCGCTGCTTGCCAACGGGCTGTTCGAAGTCTTCTTCTACTATCGTGAGCACAAGGCCTCGCTGATCCGCGTCCAGCATGAGCAGGCCGAGGCGGCGGCCGCCAAGATCGGCCAGTTCGTCAAGGAGATCGAGAGCCAGCTCGGCTGGACCACGCAGCTGCCGTGGTCGGCGGACTCGATCGAGCAACGCCGGTTCGACGCGCTGCGGCTGCTGCGCCAGGTGCCCGGGATCACCGAGCTCGCCCAGGTGGATTCGAACGGCAAGGAGCGGTTGCGGGTCTCGCGGCTGGCGACGAACGCGATCGACAGCGGGATCGACCTGTCGACCGACCCGAAGTTTACCGAGGCGGTCGCGCACAAGGTCTATTACGGACCGGTCTATTTCCGCAGGGACTCCGAACCCTACATGACGCTGGCGCTGGCCGGCGCGCGCAAGGATGCCGTCGTCAGCATCGCGGAGGTCAATCTGAAGCTGATCTGGGACGTCGTCTCCCAGATCAAAGTCGGCGAGCACGGAGACGCCTATGTGGTCGGGCCGGAGGGGCGCCTGATCGCGCATCCCGATATCAGCCTGGTCCTGCGCAACACCGACATGTCCGGGCTCGCGCAGGTCCGCGCCGCGCAGGCCGGAGGCGGTACCATGTCCGATCCGCTTCCCGAAGCGCGCAACATCCAGGGGCAGAAGGTGCTGACCGCATCGGCCCCGATCGAGCCGCTGCACTGGACCATGTTCGTCGAGCTGCCGGTCGAGGAGGCCTATGCCGCGCTCTATGCCTCGCTGCAGCGGCTTGCGATCGTGCTTCTCGCGGCGTCGATCTTCGCGGTGCTTGCGGGGATATTCCTGGCGCGCCGCATGGTGGGACCGATCCAGGCGCTGCGGAGCGGCGCCGAGCGGATCGGGGGCGGCGACTTCTCCCAGCGCATCGCGATCCGGACCGGCGACGAGCTCGAAGGGCTCGCCGACCAGTTCAACGACATGGGCGCGCGCTTGCAGGAATCCTATGCCGACCTCGAAAACAAGGTCGAGCAGCGGACTGCTGAATTGAGCGAGTCGCTGGAGCAACAGACAGCCACTTCGGAGGTTTTACAGGTGATTAGTTCGTCTCCGGGCGAACTCGCGCCGATGTTCCACAAGATGCTCGAGAATGCCACGCGAGTCTGTGGCGCGAATTTCGGGGTCATGAATCTGTGGGATGGCGAAACCTTCACTATGGCGGCTGATTACAATGTGCCGCCGGCGTTCGCCGCTTCGCGAAGAGACGTGGCGATCCGCCCTCATCCGGAGACTGCGCTCGCCGCCGTTGTCAGGACCCGCCAAGTTGTTCACGTTCACGATGTGCAAGACACGCCTGCTTATGTTGCGGGAGGTTCAAGCATTCGCGCAATCTCCGACCTTGCTGGCGCCCGCACGATCATTGTCGTGCCGATGCTGAGAGAAGGCGAGCTGATCGGCACGATCGCAGTCTATCGCAAGGAGGTCCGGCCCTTCACCGACAAGCAGATTGCCCTGGTCGAGAACTTCACCAAACAAGCCGTCATCGCCATCGAGAACGCGCGGCTGCTCAAGGAGCTTCGCCGACGCACGGATGATCTGACCGAGTCGTTGCAGCAGCAGACGGCGACCGCCGATGTGCTGAAAGTCATCAGCCGTTCGGCGTTCGACCTGCAAACCGTGCTGAACACCCTTGTCGGCTCGGCGGCTCGCTTGTGTGATGCGGACGAAGGCACGATCTTTCGGCCTAGCGATGGCGTCTTCTATTTGGCGGCAAGCTGCGGGCTTGACGCGGAGCAAGAAAACAAGCTTCGGACATTCGCTTCCGTACCCGAACGGGGAAGTGTGGTCGGGCGTACGCTGCTCGACGCCAAGACGGTTCATGTCCCGGATGTGCAAGCCGACCCGGAATATGCACCCTCGTCCGCTCGAAGGCGTTCAAACGTGCGTACGATGCTTGGCGTGCCTCTGCTTCGAGAGGGGACGCCAATCGGCGTGTTTGTCCTGACGCGGCATATGGTGCGGCCCTTTAGCGACAAGCAAATCGAACTCGCCACCACATTTGCAGATCAGGCCCTCATCGCGATCGAGAATGTCCGATTGTTCGAGGAGGTCCAGGAACGCACCAGAGAGCTGTCGCGGTCCCTCGATGATCTGCGCGCCGCCCAAGACCGCCTGATCCAGACCGAGAAGCTCGCCTCCCTCGGCCAGCTCACGGCGGGGATCGCGCACGAGATCAAGAATCCGCTCAACTTCGTCAACAATTTCTCCGCGGTCTCGACCGAGCTGATCGACGAGCTCAACGAGACCCTTCAATCGGCCTCGCTCGACGACAAGACCAAGGCGGAAGTCGACGAGCTGACCGGCATGCTCAGGGGCAATCTCGAGAAGGTGGTGCAGCACGGCAAGCGCGCCGATTCCATCGTCAGGAACATGCTGGTGCATTCGCGCCAGGGTTCCGGCGAGCATCGCCCCGTCGATATCAATGCGGTCATGGAGGAGAGCCTCAATCTCGCCTATCACGGCGCGCGCGCCGAAAGGCCCGCCTTCAACGTCACGCTCCAGCGCGCGTTCGACCCCGCCGCCGGCCTGGTCGACATCTATCCGCAGGAGATCACGCGCGTCTTCCTCAACCTGATCTCGAACGGTTTCTATGCTGCGGCCAAGCGCAAGGAGAGCGCAGCGGAAGGTTTTGAGCCGACCCTGAGCGCCGCAACCAGGAACCTCGGCGACAAGGTCGAGATCCGGATCCGCGACAACGGCACCGGGATTCCGCCCGAGGTGAAGGAGAAACTGTTCAATCCGTTCTTCACGACCAAGCCGGCCGGTGAGGGCACCGGGCTCGGCCTGTCCATGAGCCATGACATCGTCGTGAAGCAGCATGGCGGCACGATCGAGGTGAAGACCGAGCCCGGTGTATTCACCGAATTCATCATCACGCTGCCGCGCACGATGGCAGCGGGCGACACTGCCGGAGGCAAGACTTGAACGTTTATATCCTGGTCGTCGATGACGAGCCCGACGTCGAACCGCTGTTCAGGCAGCACTTCCGGCGCGACCTGCGCGCCGGCCGCTTCCAGATGGAGTTTGCCCCCTCTGCGGCCGATGCGCTGAGGCGTGCGGCCGAGGTTCGCGATCCTTCGCTGATCCTGATTCTGTCGGACATCAACATGCCCGGCATGAGCGGGCTCGACCTGCTGCCGAAGGTGCGCGCCGACTATCCGCACGTTCCCGTCATCATGATCACCGCCTATGGCGACGCCGAGACACGCAGAAAGGCGATCGAGCGAGGCGCCCACGGGCTCCTGACCAAGCCGATCGACTTTGCACTGCTGCGCCAGGAGATCGACACGAGGCTCGAGCAAGCCGCATGACTGCGACCATCCTCTTCGTCGACGACGAGCCGGACCTCGAGGCGCTGATCCTGCAAAAGTTCCGCAGGCAGATTCGCGACGGGCTGCTCACCCTCATGTTCGCCCGCGACGGCCTCGAGGCGTTGGAGGCGCTGGAGCAGAATCCGCATGTCGACATGGTGGTCTCCGACATCAACATGCCGCGGATGGACGGGCTGTCGCTGCTGGCAAAGCTCCAGGAGGCCGAGGACAAGAAGTCGACCATCATCGTCTCCGCCTATGGCGACATGAGCAACATCCGCATCGCCATGAACCGCGGCGCGTTCGACTTCTTGACCAAGCCGATCGACTTCGCCGATCTGGAGGCCACGATCCAGAAGACCATCGGCCACGTGGAAATGCTGCGGGAGGTACGGCGGCGCCAGATCGAGGCCGAGCGCGCCCATGCCTCGCTGTCGCGTTTCTTCTCGCCGGAGATCGCAAGGCGCCTGGCTGCGGATGTCGAAGGCGGCATGGAGGTGCAGTGGCGCGATGTCGCCACCCTCTTCACCGACATCACCGGCTTCACGTCGCTGGTCGAGAGCGCGGCCCCGCAGACACTCGGCGAGCTCCTCAACGAATATGTCGGCGGCATGACCGAGATCGTCTTCGCACATGAAGGGACCGTCGCCAAAATCATTGGCGATGCGATTCAGGTGCTGTTCAACGCCCCCGGCGACCAGCCGGACTATGCGACGCGCGCGGTCGCCTGTGCCCATGATCTGGACGCCTGGGCGGAGGACTTCTCCGCGCGCTGGAAGGCGAGAGGCGTGAACTTCGGGGCGACCCGGATCGGTGCCCATGCCGGCCCGGCGCTGGTCGGCAATTTCGGCGGCAACCGTTTCTTCGACTACACCGCCTATGGCGACTCCATCAATATCGCGGCGCGGCTGGAAGCCGCCAACAAGCATCTCGGCACCCGCATCTGCGTCAGCTCCGGCGTCGCCGAGGCGGCCGAGAATTTTCAGGGCCGTCCCGTGGGCGAGCTGATGCTGCGCGGGCGCAGCGAGCCGCTGCGCGCGTTCGAACCGCTGCCGCGGGCCAAATTCGAAGCGCCGGTGACGGCGCTCTATTCCGAGGCTTTTGCCAAGATGGAGGCCGGCGACGCCGCCGCCATGCCGGCCTTTGCCGCGCTGGTTGGCATGCATGCCGACGATCCGCTGGCCGGTTTTCACCTGAAGCGCCTGCTCAACGGCGCCAAGGGCATTCGCATGCAACTGGAATAGGAGCCCGTCATGACGCGTGAATTCTCCGCCGGCAATTACCGTTTCATTCCGTCCGTGTTCCAGTATTCGGCCGGCGCCGCCGCGGACGAGGGCTATGAGATCGAGCGCGTCCGCTTCGATCGCCTGGTGCCGCTGGCCGAGGGCTTTGCGCTGGCGGCGAAGTTCATCCAGGAGGCAGGCCGTCCGCTGACCGCGTTCTGCGCCTGCGAACTGCGCTCGCCGGCGGCCTTCAGCGAGGAAGGCTTTCGTGCGTTCAACCTGCACTATGTGAAGACGCTGTCCGAATGGGGCATCTTCGACGGCACCACCAATCCGGTGGCGCGCAGCAATGTCTGTCCCGAGATCGATCCGCCGTCAGCGCCATCGTTCTATGCGTTCTCCTTCACGCGCCCGACGCGGTCGAAGGCGCCGAGCTTCGTGATCGCCGGCGGTGCCGAAGCGCGCGAGGGCAGCGGGACTTATGTCGAGCGCACGGTGCGCTACCGCGACCTCGGCCCGGAGGGGCTGCGCGAGAAGGTGCGGTTCACCACCACCTCGCAGATGGAAAACCGGATGGCGGCCTTCGGCTTCAGCTGGAAGGACACCACCGGCGTGCAGGCCTATTCCGTGCACGACTTCCACCATGCGCTGGTCGACGAGCTGGTCCGCCGCGGCGCATTGCGCTCCGGCCTGACCTGGCACTATGCCCGCCCGCCGGTGGTCGACCTCGAGTTCGAGATGGACTGCCGCCGCGTGATGCGCGAGGTGGTGATCTAGCGCTGGCGCGGGTCGAGCGCGTCGCGCAGGCCGTCGCCGAGCAGGTTCAGCGACAGCACCACGAGGAAGATCGCGAGTCCCGGCCAGATCGCCATCCACGGCGCCTGGGTCAGGAAGCGTTGCGCCGCGTTGAGCATGCTGCCCCAGGACGGTGCGGGCGGCTGCTGGCCGAGCCCAAGGAATGAGAGCGCGGCCTCGGCGATGATGGCGGCGGCGATCGACAGCGTCGCCTGCACCAGCAGCGCCGGCAGGATGTTGGGCAGGATGTGCGAGAACGCGATCCGCCAGCCGGGATTGCCGAGGGCGCGTGCGGCCTCGACATAATCCTCGGCCTTGACGCTCAGCACCTGGCCGCGGGTCAGGCGGATGAAGATCGGGGTCGCCGAGATGCCGATCGCGATCATGGCATTGCCGAGGCTCGGACCCAGAAACGCGGCCAGCGCGATCGCCAGGATCAGGAACGGGCAGGCCAGCATTGCATCGGTGATCCGGCTGATCAGCGCATCGACAAATCCGCCGCGATAGCCGGCGAGCAGGCCGAGCGGCACGCCGACGCCGAGCGCGATTGCGACCGAGATCAGGCCCGCGAGCAGGGAGGCGCGCGCGCCGTAGACGATGCGGCTGAGGATGTCGCGGCCGAGCTCGTCGGTGCCGAACCAGTGCGTCGCGGTCGGCGGCTTGCGCACCAGGCTCCAGCTCGTCGCGATGGGATCGTAGGGGACGATGAGAGGAGCAAGCGCCGCAAGCAGGATGAACGCCGTGATCACGACGAGTCCGAACACGGCGGCCTTGCGCTTGAACAACCGCCGCCGTGCGCGGCGCGCCGGGCTGTCAAGTTCGGACGCGTGCGCGGTGGAGGGGGCGGCGGACAATGCGGCATCGGTCATGGTGCTAGCCCCGCAGCCGCGGATTGACGAGGATATAGGCGACGTCGGCAACGAGGTTCAGCGTGATGTAGACCGTGGCCGTCACCAGCACCACGCCCTGCACCACCGCATAGTCGCGGTTGAAGACGGCGTCCACGATCAGCTTGCCGAAGCCGGGAATGGAGAAGATCTGCTCCGTCAGCACCGCGCCCGACAACAGCGTGCCAAGCTCGAGCGCGCCGAGCGTGATAATCGGCGTCAGCGCATTGCGCATCGCGTGCTTGAGGATGACGGAGCGCTCCGACAATCCCTTCGCGCGCGCCGTGCGGACATAGTCGCTCTCCAGCACCTGGAGCATGGCGCTGCGGGTATGCCGCATCAGGATCGCGGAAATCGCGTTGCCGAGCACGAAGGCGGGCATGATGGTGGCGGCCAGGCTCGCGCGCCAGTTCTCGGTGAGCGGCACGTAGCCCGAGGCCGGCAGCCAGCCGAGCTCGATCGAGAACAGGAAGATCAAGAGGATCCCGAGCCAGAAATTCGGCGTCGAGATGCCCCACAGCGCAAACAAATTCGCGCCATAGTCCCAGGCCGTGCCCTTCTTCACCGCGGAGACGATGCCGGCGGGAATGCCGATGAAAAACGCGATCAGGATCGCCATCGAGCCGAGCTGGAGCGTCACCGGCAGTTTCTGTGCGATCAGCTCGCGCACCGGCATCTTGTTGCGCAAGGACTCGCCGAAATTGCCGGACAGGACTCCCTTGAGCCAGTAGACATATTGCACGGGGATCGGCTGATCGAGCTTGTACTGCTGCCGGATCTGCTCGATCACGGCGGGATCGCGTTCCTCGCCGGCCATCACCAGCGCCGGATCGCCGGGGAGCAATTGCTGGAGCGAAAAGATCAGCACCGACACGAAGAACAGTGTCGGCACGATCTGCGCGATGCGGTGGGCGAGGAACTTCAGCATGGCCCCACCTGTGTCCCGGGTGATGCCGCGATCACTTGAACTTCAGCCCGACCACGCGCACGAGGCCATCAGGCATCTGCTTGTAACCCTGGAGCTTGGTGGTGTGAGCGATCAGGAGCTTACGGTGGTAGATGTAGATGATGGGCAGATCGTCCAGCACGATCTTGGTCAGCTTCTCATAGATCGCCTTGCGCTCGGCGACGTTGGAGGTCATCCGCCCATCTTCCAGGAGCTTGTCGGCCTCGGGGTTCGAATAGACACCGTCGTTCTGCGGCGCCTTGCTGCGCATGAAAATGTAGGAATTGCCGTCCGGGTCGATGCGTCCGCTCCAGTTGATTTGGAAGATCTGGAACTCGCCCGCCTGGGCCTGTTTGAAGGTGGTGGCGAATTCGACTGCGCGGATCTTGATGTCGAAGCCGGCTTCGGCGGCCATCGATTGGACGACCTGCGCCACGGCTTCGTTTTCCGCGCCCTTGGGGATCATGTAGTCCACGGTCACCGGCACGGTGACGCCGGCTTCCTTCAACAGCGCCTTCGCCTTGGCGATGTCGCGTCCACGCACCGGGAATGCCTTCTGATAATAGGGATGCGTCGGGCTGACCCATTGGTTGCCGGGGCTGAATTCGCCGTTGAACACGACCTGGTTGATGGCCTCGCGATCGATCGACAGATCCAGCGCCTGGCGGACCTTTGCCGACTGGCTCAGCGGCCCCTTGGCCTTGTCGTTGCCGATGTTGACGGTGAGGCCGTAATAGCCGAGCTCCGGCGCCGTCGACAACACGAGGCGGGAATCGGCACGGACGTCCTTGATGTCGGTAGCGAGCACGCGCTCGATCAGATCGAGGCCGCCGGACTTGAGGTTCGCAAGGCGCACCGTGGCATCGACGATCGGCAGGAACACGACGCGATCGATATGGATGTTGTCCTTATTCCAGTAGTCGGCGAACTTCTCGAACACCATGCGATCCTGCTGCACGCGCTCGACGAACTTGTAGGGACCGGCGCAGACCGGATGCAGGCCGAACTTGTCACCGGCCTCCTTCGCCGCCTTGGGCGAGACCATCATGCCGGAGCGGTCGGTGAGCTGGGCGATCAGGGGCGAGTACGGCGTCTTCAGCACCAGCTTGATGGTGAGGGGATCGACGACCTCGACATGGTCGACGCTGGCGAGCTCGGATTTGCGGAACGAGGTCGGCAGCGTCATGTGACGCTCGATCGAGAATTTTGCCGCTTCCGCGTCCAGCGGCTCGCCGTCGTGGAATTTGACGCCTGGCCGGAGCTTGATCGTCATCTCCTTGCCGTCGGCCGACGTCTCGTGGGACAGCGCGAGCTGCGGCACGATGTTGAGCTTCTCGTCGATGTCGAACAGCTTGTCGCAGAACGCGGAGAACACGATGCGGCCGACATAGGTGCGGCCGATGCTGGGATCGAGGATATCAGGGTCTTCGGCGATCCCGATGCGAAGCGTGGTCTGAGCCTGGGCCGTGCCCACGAGCGACGTCAGCAAGGCCGACGCCAGGATTGTCAAACGCATAAAGCTCATCGCTCTCAACCTCTGTTTCACGGCCGTGCGGGGTCCGTCCCCAATGGACTAACCCCGCCGCCGCGTGCTGCTTCCGGACCGGCGCTGAAGGCGGCAACCAATTTTTCAAGAACCGGCGAGAAACCGCCATCCATGGGGACGATGGCCGCGGAGGACGGCAGTTCCGACGTCCGGTGGCAGGCCGTTGCATGCCCGATGCCATCCGAGACTAGCTGAG
>Ga0207647_10003595_pt1 | contig 11617 bp, 8 predicted proteins | sample KBSCornC2_FD_184295 | JGI IMG/M metagenome (GOLD analysis project Ga0207647, IMG submission 184295) | Corn rhizosphere microbial communities from Kellogg Biological Station, Michigan, USA - C2 (SPAdes) (version 2) | ecosystem: Host-associated > Plants > Roots > Rhizosphere ...
ACATGGCGGGCGAGGGCGCCGAGGGCGGTCTGGACGTCCTCGACGACGATCGCGGGCACGCCGACGGGGCGCGACGCCAGTACGGCGACCGCGCCCGCTTCGACGACCTGGGCTGCGAAGTCGTGGCCGTCGACCCGTTCGCCGACGAAGGCGGCGAAGAGGCTGCCGGGCTGCACCTCGCGGGAGTCCCGGACGACCGGAGCCGTGACCTGGACGGACGGATCCGGTATGTCGTGCGTCTGCCCGCCGACGACTTCTGCGATCTCGGCGAGAGAGAGGGCGATCACAAGTTCATCCCTGGGTCTTCTGGATGGCTTCTCGAAGCACCTGGCGGTCGTCGAACGGACGGACCACCCCGGCGATGTCCTGGCCCTGCTCGTGGCCCTTGCCCGCTACGAGCACGGTGTCCCCGGGCTGCGCGCGGGCGACGGCTGCGGCGATCGCGGCTGCCCGGTCCTCGAAGACCTGGACCTCGCCGCGCTCGTGTGCTGGTACGGACGCCGCGCCCTCGAGCATGGTTGCAAGGATCGCGAGGGGGTCCTCGGAGCGGGGGTTGTCGGAGGTCAGTACGGCGGTGTCGGCGAGGCGGGCCACGGCGGCGCCCATCGGCACGCGCTTGGTCCTGTCCCGGTCGCCGCCGCAGCCGAGCACGACGTGCAGGTTCCCCTCGGTGACCTTGCGCAGGGCGCGCAGGACCGATTCGACGGCGTCGGTCTTGTGGGCGTAGTCGACGACCGCGAGATACGGCTGCCCGGCGTCCACGCGCTCCAGGCGGCCCGGCACGCCGGGCACGGCGGCGATGCCGTCGGCGGCGGTCTGCGGGTCGAGGCCCGCGGCGGCCAGGGCGACGATCGCGGCGAGGGTGTTGGCCACGTTGAAGCCGCCCGGCAGCGGTGCCTTCGCCTCGATCCGCTCGCCCTCGGGGCCGATCACGGTGAACGTCGAGTCCATCGGGCCGACTTGGACGTCCTCGGCGCGCCAGTCGGCGTCGGGGTGGCCCTCGGCCGAGAAGGTCACCACCGGGACGGTGGCCTCGTCGACCAGCCTGCGGCCGTACTCGTCGTCGAAGTTGACGACGCCCAGTTTGCTGCGTTCCGGCGTGAACAGCTGTGCCTTGGCCCGGAAGTAGTCCTCCATGTCGGAGTGGAACTCCATGTGTTCCGGGCTGAGGTTGGTGAAGACGCCGATGTCGAAGACGCAGCCGTCGACCCGGCCGAGGACCAGCGCATGGCTGGAGACCTCCATCGCGACCGCCTCGACCCCGCGCTCGCGCATGACCGCGAACAGGGCCTGCAGGTCGGTGGCTTCGGGGGTGGTGCGCTCGGACTTGATGCGCTCGTCGCCGATGCGCATCTCGACCGTGCCGATGAGACCGGTGTTGCTCTTGGTCTTCAGGCCGCCCTCGACGAGGTAGGCGGTGGTGGTCTTGCCGGAGGTGCCGGTGATGCCGATCTGGAGCAGATCGCGGCCCGGATGGCCGTAGATCGTGGCCGCCAGCTCGCCCATCCGCCCGCGCGGGTCGTCCACCACGAGGACCGGCAGGCCGGTCGCGGCGGCGCGCTCGGCGCCGGTCGGGTCGGTCAGCACGGCGACCGCGCCGAGGCCGGCGGCCTGGGTGACGAAGTCGGCGCCGTGCAGGCGGGCGCCCGGGAGGGCGGCGTACAGGTCGCCGGGGCGGACGGCGCGCGAGTCATGGGTGATGCCCGTGACCTCGGCGGCGCTCTCCGGCGCGGTGGCACCCAGCTGATCGGCGAGTTCCGCGAGGGGTGTGGCGGAGAGCTGCACCGGCCTGGGCGGCCCCGGGTATGTCACGGATACGCCCTTCTGGGTGGTTTGGGACTGATCAGCGTGTGGCACGGCGGTGAGCGTACCGGGCGCACCCGCTTGCGAGCGAAGTGAGGGGGCGGGGGCGCCCGGGTTGCCCGAGTCGGGAGTGATCATGGTCACGGAGCGTTCCTGGCTGGTTGCGCTGATCAGAAGGTGACGGGCAGGTTCGCGGCCTGCGCACCCGTGGGCGGGACCTGGAGGGTCTTCAGTGCGAACTCCATCACCTCCTTGTAGATGGGTCCGCAGATCTGGCCGCCGAAGTAGCTCCCGCTCGTGGCGTTCTGGATGGCGCAGTACACGGTGATGCGGGGGTTGTCCGCAGGTGCGAATCCGGCGAACGAGGAGGTGTAGCCGCGGTACTGGCCGGTGGCCGGATCCACGCGGTTGGCCGTACCCGTCTTGCCCGCGACCCGGTAGCCGGGGATGCGCGCCTTGTTGCCGGTTCCCTCACGGTCGTCGACGACCGACTCCAGCATCTGGGCGAGGGTCTTCGCCGTCTTCGCGCTGACGACCCTTGTCTTCTTGGGCTTCGCGGTCGGGGTGAAGCGCCCGTCGGGCCCCTTCGTGCCGCGCACCAGCGTGGGTTCGATGCGTACGCCGCCGTTGGCGATGGTCGAGTAGACGGACGCCGCCTGCAGCGCGGTGACGGACACGCCCTGGCCGAAAGGAATCGTGTACTGCTGCGACGTCGACCACTTCTCCGGCGGCGCGAGGATGCCCTTGGTCTCGCCGGGCAGGCCCAGTCCGGTGTAGCTGCCGATGCCGAACTTGCGCAGGTACGAGTAGAGGACCTTGTTGGCCTGCGCCTGCGTCCTGCCCAGCTGGCCGGTGGCCAGGATGGTGCCGATGTTGCTGGACTTGGCGAGCACGCCGTTGAGCGTGAGGTTCCAGGTGTCGTGGTCGACGTCGTCCTTGAAGAGCCGGTCGCCGCGGTGCAGCCGGTTCGGCACGACGACATGCGTCAGCGGTGTGGCGACGTTCTCCTGCAGTACGGCAGCCATCGACATGATCTTGGCGGTGGAGCCGGGCTCGTAGGCGTCCTCGACGGCCCAGTTGTGCAGGGCGTTCGGGTTCGCCTTGGAGAGGTCGTTCGGGTCGAAGCCGGGCGCGTTGGCCATGGCCAGGATCTCGCCGGTGCGGGTGTCCTGCACTATCACGTACCCGCGGTCCGCCCCGGACTTCCTCACCTGCTGGCTGATCGCGTTCTGCGCGGCCCACTGGATGTCGCGGTCGAGGGTGAGCTCGACGTCGCTGCCGGGCACGGCGGGCGTCTCCGTGGAGCCCGCGGTGGGCACCAGACGGCCGCCGGACTGGGCGTAGCGGATCTTGCCGTCCTTGCCGGCCAGCTCCTTGTTGAGCTCCTGCTCGACGCCTCCGCCGCCCTTGCCCTGGTCGTTGACCCAGCCCAGTATCCCGGCGGCGAGGTCCCCGTTGGGATAGACCCGCTTGCTGCTGGGGTCGGCGAAGATGCCGGCGAGGACGTTGACGGTGGACTTGTCCTTCTCCCCCTTCGCGACGAGCGCGGTCTTCAGGTCCTTGATCTGCTTCCAGACCTGGGGGGTCTGGCGGCGGGCGAGCAGGACGTAGCGCAGCTTCTTGTTCTTGGGGCGGAGCTTGTGGACGAGCTCGTCCTGCTCCATGCCGAGGATCGGCGCGAGGAGTGCGGCCGCCTGCTCGGGGCCGTTGCCGACCTTCAGCTGTTCGCGGGTGAACATCGTGGGGTCGGCCGTGAGGTCGTAGGCGTCCACGCTGGTCGCGAGGGCCACGCCGTTGCGGTCGAGGATGCCGCCGCGCTCGGCGGTCAGGACATGGCCCACGTAGCGGTTCTGGTCGGCCTTGGCGGCGTATGCGCTCGCGTCGACGGCCTGCACCTGCAGCAGCCGTACGACGAAGGCGATCAGCACCAGGGTGAGCGCCAGGCTGACCATGCGCAGCCGGGGCCGGGGGCTGCCCAGCCGCAGGGCGGCCGGGGCCGCGGGGCGGCCCGGTGCCGGGCGGCGGGCGGGACGGGCGCCGGGGCCAGGGCGCCGGGCGCCGGCGGCGGGGCGGTCGGGGCGCGCGGGGCCGGGCACGCGGCGGCGCGGCGGTTCCCTGTCGGACACTTCCGTCACCTGCCGGGGGTCGTGGTCGTCTGGGCGGGATCGGCTTCCGGGGTGGGGGGCGTGCTGGGGGCCGGCGGGGCCGCGGCGGGCTCCGGCGGGAGCAGGACGAGCGGCAGCTGCACCGCGGACTGCTCCACGGCCCGGTTGACGGCCTGCTCGCCGGCGACCGAGGGGACGCCCTTGACGGTCCCGTTGGGATTCAGGAACGCGGGGTCTCCGCCGGGCATCATGCCGAGCTCGCGGGCGCGCTGCTGGAGGGCCTCCGGGGCGGAGTAGGAGTCGATGTCCCGCTGGAGCCCCTGTTCCTCGTCGGTGAGGCTCTTGGTGTCCTTCTGGAGGTCGTCGAGCTTGAACGAGCCTTCGCTGAGCGCGGAGTTCAGCACCAGGAGCGCGATCAGGCCGCCGCCCAGCAGGAGCACGACGAGAAGGACGAACGGGGTACGGGCCGCCTGTGCGCGGCTTCCCGCTCCGGGGATGAGGCGTGCAAGACGGGCGGCCCGCCCCCTCAGTTCGGGTTTCCTGCTCACGCGGCCTCCAGTGACTCCGGTTCCCCAACCCACTCGCTCGCCAACTCGTTCACGCCCCTCATTCGATGGACTCCCTGATGCGCTGGGCCCCGCGCAGTCGCGCCGGTGCCGCCCGCCGGTTCTCGGCGACCTCTTCCTCGGTGGGAAGTTCGGCACCGCGGGTGAGCAGCTTGAGCCGGGGCTGGTACTGCTCGGGCACGACCGGCAGCCCGGGGGGCGCGGTGGTGGCCGCTCCGGCCGCGAACACCTGCTTGACCAGGCGGTCCTCGAGGGAGTGGTACGACAGGACGGCGATGCGTCCGCCCACGTCGAGCGCCTGCACGGCGGCCGGGATGGCCCGCTCCAGGACGGAGAGCTCGCCGTTGACCTCGATGCGCAGGGCCTGGAAGGTGCGCTTGGCCGGGTTGCCGCCGGTGCGCTTGGCGGCCTGCGGCAGCGCGTCCCGGATCAGCTCGACGAGCCGCGCGCTGTTGCTGAACGGCTCCTTCTCGCGCTCGCGCACGATGGCGGCCACGATCCGCTTGGCCTGCTTCTCCTCGCCGTACGCACGCAGGATCCGCACGAGTTCGCCCGCCGGGTAGGTGTTGAGGACCTCGGCGGCGCTCATGCCGGTCGTCTGGTCCATGCGCATGTCGAGGGGGGCGTCCTGGGCGTAGGCGAAGCCGCGGTCGGCCTCGTCGAGCTGCATGGAGGAGACGCCGAGGTCGAACAGGACGCCCTGCACGCGCGCGATGCCGAGCCGCTCCAGTACGTCCGGGAGCTCGTCGTAGACGGCGTGCACCAGGGTGGCCCGCTCACCGAAGGGCGCGAGCCGCTCGCCGGACAGGCGCAGCGCCTCCTTGTCGCGGTCCAGGGCGACCAGCCGGGCCTCGGGGAACTGCGTCAGCAGGGCCTCGCTGTGGCCGCCGAGGCCGAGGGTGCAGTCGACGACCACCGCTCCCGGCCGCTGCAGGGCGGGGGCCAACAGGTCCAGGCACCGCTGGAGCATCACCGGGACGTGTCGACTCTGGCTCAAGGGGCCCTCTCAGATCCGGCGCGGGCCTACGCACCGCCGGGTCCCCGCCCGCTCGTGAAGGGGAGGTCTGCCGGCGCCAGGAGCGTCAGCCGACCGAGAGCGGGAGGAGGCCGAGCCGTACGTACGCGCCGCGCACGTGGGGAGACCGTCCGTGCGAGCCGGGGTCTCCGGGGAATTCAGTCCAGCAGGGAGAGCCTCGCCTCCCGCTTCGCGTCACTTTAGTCCACCGTGTCTCGCGGTCAATCAACTGGCCTGCGCGTCGCGCCCCGGTGTGAGTGCGAAGCGGCAAATCCGGGAAAATCACCCGTACGGCTCCACCTCCGCCACCCATGTGGGTTACCTCACAAGAGGACTGTGATGACGCTCTTCTCCCGCTCTCACACCGCGACCGGATCGCCTGTGACCAGTACCGTCATAGGTATGACGACTTCTGCATCTGTTCCCACCGAGTCCGAAGGCGCCATACGCGGCGGCACCGTCACCGACCGCCTGGTCGAGGCGAACGGACGGTACGCCGAGGCATTCACCGACCCCGGGATGGACGCCCGCCCCGTCCTGCGCGTGGCGGTCGTGGCCTGCATGGACGCCCGCCTCGACCTGCACGCCGCACTCGGCCTGGAGCTCGGCGACTGTCACACCATCCGCAACGCGGGCGGCGTCGTCACCGACGACGTGATCCGCTCGCTCACCATCAGCCAGCGCAAGCTCGGCACCCGCAGCATCGTCCTCATCCACCACACGGGCTGCGGCCTGGAGGCCATCACCGAGGACTTCCGCACCGAGCTGGAGGACGAGGTCGGCCAGCGTCCCGCCTGGGCGGTGGAGTCCTTCCGGGACGTCGACCAGGACGTACGGCAGTCCATGCAGCGGGTGCGCACCTCGCCGTTCCTGCTGCACGCCGACGACGTGCGGGGCTTCGTCTTCGATGTGAAGACGGGTCTGCTGCGCGAGATCGACCCCGCGTGACGGCGCTCGGCCCTTCTCGTTTTTCGTAAATCCCGCGCATGCTGGAGCCCAAGCGTCATAAAACCTGACATACCGCAGACAGTTGTCCACAGTCGAGTGACACGAATCGGTAACGGCAGCAAGAATGCGGGGTGTGGCGTCACGCGGAACTATTCACGCGTGGTGTCCGTGTTTCGGGGTGGGCCGGTCCGCATCGCAGAGCGACGGCCCGGAAAGAACGGGCCGAGGAGGGCCGGGTGACGACCTATGACGATCGAGCGAGCCTTACAGATCTGACTGCCACTGTGGAGCGGGTCCGCAGTTCGGTGGAAGGAGTGATCGAGGGCAAGCCCGAGGTCGTACGGCTTTCGCTGACCGTACTGCTCGCCGAGGGACATCTTCTGATCGAGGATGTCCCCGGCGTGGGCAAGACCATGCTGGCCAAGGCGCTGGCCAAGTCCATCGACTGTTCGGTGCGACGCATTCAGTTCACCCCCGACCTGCTGCCCTCGGACATCACGGGTGTGTCCATCTGGGACCAGCAGCGCCGGGACTTCGAGTTCAAGCCGGGCGCGATCTTCGCGCAGATCGTGATCGGCGACGAGATCAACCGCGCCTCGCCCAAGACGCAGTCCGCGCTCCTGGAGTCGATGGAGGAGCGTCAGGTCACCATCGACGGGCAGACCTACGAGCTACCCAGCCCCTTCATGGTGGTGGCCACGCAGAACCCGGTCGAGATGGAGGGCACCTACCCGCTGCCCGAGGCCCAGCGCGACCGCTTCATGGCCCGGGTCTCCATCGGCTACCCCAGCGCGGACGCCGAGCTGCAGATGCTCGACATCCACGGCGGGGTGAACCCGCTGGACGATCTCCAGCCGGTGGCACACGCGCACGACGTCGTGAAGCTGGTCGAGGCCGTCCGCGGCGTCCACGTCGCCGAAACGGTACGGCGGTACGCGGTGGACCTGGTCTCCGCCACCCGCAACCACCCCGACCTCAGACTCGGCGCCTCCCCGCGCGCGACGCTGCACCTGCTGCGCGCGGCGAAGGCGTCCGCAGCCCTGAGCGGCCGGGAGTACGCGCTGCCGGACGACGTGCAGGCGCTCGCCGTGGCCGTCCTGGCGCACCGGCTGCTGCCCACCGCCCAGGCCCAGCTCAACCGCCGTACCTCGGAGCAGGTGGTGCAGGAGATCCTGCAGCGCACCACGGTGCCCGCCGCGCCCCAGCAGCAGCCCGGCTTCGGCGGCCTCGGCCGCGGTACGCCCGCGTACCCCCAGCAGCCGCCGCGGAGGCTGTGATGACCACCGGGGGGACGGGCCACCCGGACACCGGCCACAGCGAGAAGGGCGGCGTCCGTACCGCCCTGGCGGGCCTGACCACCCGCGGACGCTCCTTCCTGGCCGCCGGCATCGCGGCCGCCATCTGCGCCTACGTCCTGGGACAGAGCGATCTGCTGCGAGTCGGCCTGCTGCTCGCCGCGCTGCCCCTGATCTGCGCACTGTTCCTCTACCGCACGCGCTACCGGGTGGCCGGCAGCCGCCGGCTCACCCCCGCGCGCGTGCCCGCCGGCAGCGAGGCCCGCGTCCATCTGCGGATGGACAACGTCTCGCGGCTGCCCACGGGTCTGCTGATGCTCCAGGACCGGGTGCCGTACGTGCTCGGCCCGCGCCCCCGCTTCGTGCTGGACCGGGTGGAGCCGGGCGGCCGCCGCGAGGTGTCCTACCGGGTCCGCTCCGACCTGCGCGGCCGCTATCCGCTGGGCCCGCTGCAGCTGCGCCTGACCGACCCGTTCGGGATGTGCGAGCTGACCCGGTCCTTCTCGACGTACGACACGCTGACGGTGATCCCGCGCGTGGAGGCGCTGCCGCCGGTGCGGCTGAGCGGGGAGTCGAAGGGGTACGGCGACGGGCGGCAGCGCTCGCTCGCGCTGGCCGGCGAGGACGACGTGATCCCGCGCGGCTACCGCTACGGCGACGACCTGCGCCGCGTGCACTGGCGCCTCACCGCCCGGTACGGCGAGCTGATGGTGCGCCGCGAGGAGCAGCCCCAGCGCGCCCGCTGCACGGTGCTGCTCGACACCCGGGGCCTCGCATTCCAGGGCGCGGGCCCCGACTCGGCGTTCGAGTGGGCGGTCTCGGGCGCGGCCTCCGTCCTGGTGCACATGCTCGAACGGGGCTTCTCCGTCCGGCTGTTGACCGACACGGGCAACTCGGTGCCCGGCGAGGGCGCCGACGGGTTCGCCGGCGCCAGCCAGGAGACGGCGGACGCGGCCGGGCTGATGATGGACACCCTCGCGGTGGTCGACCACTCCGACGGCGCGGGCCTGTCGCGGGCGTACGACGTGCTGCGCGGCGGGAACGAGGGACTGCTGGTGGCCTTCCTCGGCGACCTCGACGAGGAGCAGGCGGCGGTGGCCGCCAAGATGCGGCAGCGCAGCGGAGGCGCGGTCGCCTTCCTGCTGGACAGCAACGCCTGGGTGCGGGAACCGAGCGATGTGCCCGGTCCGTTGGACAGGAGCGAGGAACGGCTGCGGATGCTGCGGGAGGCGGGCTGGACGGCCCTGAAGGTGCCGCGGGCCGCGTCGCTCGCCGAGTTGTGGCGTCTGGCGGACCGTGAGCGCACGGGTCTCGCCGCGACGAGCGGGACGAACGGCGGGGGGGCGGGCTCATGAGCGGGCGGGCACGACTGGCGCTGTGCGCCTGGGCGGCCACGCTGATGGCGTCCTGCGCCCTGCTGCCGCTGGTCTCGCCGGCCACCTGGATCCTGCAGGTGGCGGTCATGCTCGCCGTGCAGACGGGGGTGGGCGCGGCGACCCGGCGGGTGCCGCTGGCGCGGCCGCTGACGGTGGCGGCGCAGGCGCTGGTCACGCTGATGATGCTGACCCTGGTCTTCGCCCGGCAGCAGGCCCTCATAGGCATCGTCCCGGGTCCCGACGCGTTCCGTCACTTCGCTGATCTGCTGCAGCAGGGCAGCGACGACATCGCGCGGTATGCGATCCCGGCGCCCCTGGAGTCCGCCGGCATCCGGCTGATGATCCTCGGCGGGGTCCTGGTGATCGGCCTCGCGGTGGACACCCTCGCGGTGACCTTCCGCAGCGCGGCTCCAGCCGGACTGCCACTGCTGGCGCTGTACTCCGTGGCCGCGGGGCTGTCCGACGGCGGCACCGACTGGCTGTGGTTCCTGGTCGCGGCGGGCGGCTATCTGATGCTGCTCCTGGCCGAGGGGCGCGAGCGGCTCTCGCAGTGGGGCCGGGTCTTCAGCGGGGCGGCGCGCAGCCCGGGCGGGGAGCCCGGGGCGGTGGCACCGGTGCGCACCGGGCGCCGTATCGGCGTGGTCGCACTGGGTGTCGCCCTGGTGGTGCCCATCGCGCTGCCCGCGATGAACGGCGGCCTGCTGGACGCCGCCGGGACGGGCGTGGGCGGCGGCAACGGCAGCGGCGGCACGATCTCCGCGGTGAACCCGCTGGTGTCCCTGCGCGACAGTCTGAACGTGGACCAGGACCGCCAGGTCATGTCCCTCAAGACGAACAGCAACGACATCTCGAACCTGTACCTGCGGATCGTGTCCCTGGACGACTTCGACGGCAGCACCTGGAAACCGTCCAAGCGGCACGTCACCGGAGTACCGGACAGCTTCCCGACCCCGGCCGGCCTCGGTGGGGACGTCAAGCGGGCGGAGATAGCGACCCGGATCTCGGCCGCGGACTGGTACGCCCAGGACTGGCTGCCGATGCCGTACCCGCCCAGCGGCGTGGACGTCGGCGGGAAATGGCGTTACGAACCGGTGGGCATGACGCTGGTCGGCGACCACGGCGAGACCACCCGCGGGAAGACCTACCTGGTCAAGAGCCTCGATGTGCAGCCGACGGCGGAGCAGCTCGCCGACGCTCCGGAGCCGCCCGCGTCCCTCAAGCGCGACTACACCAAACTGCCGGACTCGCTGCCCGCCGTGGTGGCCAGGACTGCCCGCAAGGTCACCGAGGGCGCGACCAGCCACTATGAGCAGGCGGTCAAGCTCCAGGACTACTTCGCCCTGACCGGCGGCTTCCAGTACAGCACCCAGGTGCAGGTCGGCAGCGGCTCGCAGGCGATCGCCAAGTTCCTGAAGGACAAGGAGGGCTTCTGCGTCCACTTCTCCTTCGCGATGGCGGCGATGGCCCGCAGCCTGGGCATACCCGCCCGGGTCGCGGTGGGCTTCGCCCCGGGCACGCCACAGGCGGACGGCTCGGTTTCGGTGGGGCTGAAGGACGCCCACGCCTGGCCCGAGCTGTACTTCGAGGGCGTGGGCTGGACCCGCTTCGAGCCGACCCCGAACCGGGGCGTGACCCCCTCGTACACGCAGTCGGACACGCCGGACAACAATCTCCCGCCGGTGCCGCGGTCCTCGCAGTCGGCGGGTGCGTCCGCGTCGGCGGCGCCGTCGGCGAGCACGAGCTGCTCGGCGCAGCAGAAGAAGCTGGACGCCTGCGCCGCCGCGCTCCCGCTGGAGACGGCCAAGCCGGGCGACGACGGTCTCCCCTGGTACAAGATCGCCGGATGGTCCCTGCTGGGGCTCCTTGCGGTCGCCGTGCCGCTGCTCCCGATGCTGTGGCGGCTGCGGCGGCGCTCGGTGCGGCTGGCCTCGGCCCAGCACACCGTCTCCGGCCTGACGCTGACCCGGGAGGGCCGCAAGGCACGGGGCGCGGACGCGGGCAGCACGGACGACGTCGACGTGACGGCCCTGCCGGTGGAGGCGGATGCGCGGTACGCCGCGGAGGTGGCCGCGGGCCATGTCCTGGCCGTCTGGCGCGAACTCACCGACACGGCCTGGGACTACGGCATCGTGCCGGACGATGCGCTGACCCCGCGCAAGGCGGCCGCACGCATCGTGCGGCTGGGGCAGCTGGACGCGGCGACCGCCGAGTCGGTGCACCGGGTGGCGAGTGCGGTGGAGCAGGTGCTGTTCGCACCTCAGCCGCGGGACGTGCCGGGACTGGCGGACCATGTGCGCAGGCTGCGGGCGGCGCTGCGGTCCAAGGTCAGCTGGACCACCCGGGTACGGGCGGTCCTGGCGCCCCGGTCGGCCGTCCGCGCGGTGTGGGACCTCACGGACCGCTGGACGGCCTTCAAGGCCCGCTGCTCCGAGCAGTGGTCGACGCTGGTGCGGCGGCCGTCCGGGCAGCAGAGCGGCTGAGGACGGCGGTGCGGCCGCGCCGCGCCGCC
>Ga0207647_10003596_pt1 | contig 11616 bp, 10 predicted proteins | sample KBSCornC2_FD_184295 | JGI IMG/M metagenome (GOLD analysis project Ga0207647, IMG submission 184295) | Corn rhizosphere microbial communities from Kellogg Biological Station, Michigan, USA - C2 (SPAdes) (version 2) | ecosystem: Host-associated > Plants > Roots > Rhizosphere ...
ACCCGGCAAGAGGGAAGATGCTTCAGAAGTGAAACCCGCCTCCACAAATCAGGGCCTCACCCGTGACATAGTCCGAGAGCGGAGAGCAGAAAAACAGAACCGCACCGGCAGCTTCTTCGGGCGTACCCAGGCGTCCGAGGGGACAGGCTTTCTTCACGGATTCCAGCATGCTGGGTTGGACGCCAATACGAATCTGGTGACCATGCATTTCCATGTTTGCGTTGTCGCCGTTGAGCGGCTGCACAAGCCGTGTCTCAATTAAGCCAAAGCCAACAGCGTTTACGTTGACGTTGTACCGGCCCCACTCCTTAGCCAGCGTTTTGGTCAAACCGATTACACCGGCCTTCCCTGAGGAGTAGCCGGCCTGCCCGGGATTGCCGTCTGTACCGGCGATGGACGTGATGTTGACTACCTTGCGCATCACTCGCTCGTTATTGTTGGACTCGATTTTTGCGGCTTCGCGAATATAAGTTGAAGCTGCGCGCAGGATCCGGAACGGTGTCACCAGGTGAATTTCCAGCATGGCTTTGAACTGTTCGTCCGTCGTTTTCTGGATGACGCTGTCCCAGCTGTAGCCTGCGTTGTTAACAATGACATGAAGGGAGCCGAAAGTTCCGAGTGCGGCCTCTACGACCGCTTCTGGCGTCGATGGGTCAGTCAGGTCCCCGGTAAAGTGTCTCACTCGCCCTGGTTGACCGAATTCGGCTTCCGCTTCCAGAAGCAACTCTTCGTCCATATCACTAAGCATCACATTGGCGCCCGCTGTAATCAGGCGTTTTGCGATGGCTCTGCCAATACCCCGTCCAGCACCTGTAACAAGGGCTGTTCTACCTTCTAATGTAAAGGACATCTCACACACTCTCTTCTGTTGATCCAATAGCAGCATGCTCCGTCACATAGAGGACGGCTATCCCACCGCCCTCTATGTTCGGTAAACAAAAGTTGTAGCGAGTCATACCCTGAATTTGCAGCTCTGTGGCGTATTACCAGAGCTGTGACGTTCACAGAAGGACTCCTTGAGGTGCCTCATAAAGGAACGAAGCAATTCAAGGGCCAAAATGGAAACCCAAACGTCCGCACGAATCGACAGCCGAAGCCGACGCACAACGAATTGCATGTAAATTGCAAGACGCTTCCGGGCTTCCAACGGGTGCACCTGGACATGGATTGAAGTCGACTACCGACGTCGTACCCGCAGGAATAGTCGGAGCAGAGGGCGTGCTAGCGCACCCTCTTCTTTACTGTGCTCGCAGTACGCTCGAGAACCGCGTCGAGAAGGTACTGTCGCTGACAGACAGGAAGGGCGCCGACCACATCCTGGAGGTCGTTGGAGGAAAGAGGCCTGACACAATCGATGCTGTGTATGCATTCGAAGACGCTCACAAAGCCAATGAACACCTGTATCGTGGAGCGTTCGAGAAGATTGTGATCCGCGTCGGCAAATAGAGCGCATAGAGCCCAAGAAGACAGCCTTATCCCTCAATCTTGGTCGAGGCTTTGCCATGGCTGCCCGAGACTTCGCAAAAACACTGTTCGTAACAAAACTCAATCCCCTCCAGGCGCATCCGAGTAACCTACGCACCTGAGAGTCAAATTCCATTGATTTCCCGAGAACTCATGGAATCGGAGGAAGTTATGAAGGTGAGAGAAGTGATGACATCCAATCCCGTCTGTTGTGTTCCGGAAGATACAGCACAACATGTGGCGAAGCTGATGTGCGAACAGAATGTTGGAGCACTCCCTGTAGTTGCCGATCAGCAATCCCGCACGCTGACAGGGATCATTACCGATCGCGATCTCTGTTGTTCGGTCATTGCTCAAGGCCTCGATCCCAAAAGCACGAAGATCCAGAGATATATGCGTCAGAATCCAGTGTCCTGCCGCGACGGCGAGAACCTGGAACACTGCGAAGATGCAATGCAAAAGCATCAGATTCGTCGTGTTCCAATCGTTGATGGCGAGGGCCGTTGTATCGGCATCGTCGCGCAAGCCGACCTGGCCCTCAAAGATAGATCAGAGAGAGTATCCAAAACCGTAGCGGAGATCTCCAGGAGCCGGTCTGTAGCGGCATGATGGGAGATCAACATATCTACATATCTACAAATGACCTGACACCAGCCATCTGGCTGGTGTCAGGTCGTATGCAGTCAATGGGTTATAGCCGAATATGCTAGAAGATCACGAGGCGCTGCTTGGCTGCGTAGATTACGAGAGACGTTCTATCGTCCACCTCGAGCTTGCGAAAAATAGAAGTCAGGTGATGCGAAACAGTAGCAAGGCTGATATGGAGCCGATCGGCTATCTCCTTGTTACGCAGGCCCTGGCAGATCAGTTCGACGACTTCACGCTCTCGTGGGGTGAGAGACGCGACCTTGCATTCGTCGGCATCGGGGACCTGACGCCTTGTAAGAACCTGCTCAAGCATGCGTTCTGCCGCGGCCTGCTCCAGCCAGACCCCGCCATTGATGACCTTACGGATGGCCATTGGAATCTGCTGGACGGGCCATTCGCGCTGAAAGACACCTTTGGCTCCGCATCGCAAGGCGCCTTCCAGAAAGGCCATATCCTTTCGATTCGTGACCACAATGACTCGGGTCTCCTCAATCTCGCTAACGAGGAGCTCCAACTCTTTCAGTTCTTCACGAAGGATTTCTGCACTGACCAGCAACACATCGGGTGAGTAATTTCGTACTGCATCAAGGAGCCGCTCTGGGTTTTGACATTCTGCAAGAATCCTTATATCGGATTGGTCGGCTACTGCACTTCTCAGACCTGAAAGAGACATTGGTTGATTATCAGCAATGACTACATCGATCGCTGCCATATTCCTCCTCGCCCTGATTGGGCAAACCGCGGCAGCCAAGTGGTCCCAGTGCGTGTGATTCACGCATCTAAATATTAAACACGGCCCACTCTTACTTTCGCGTTTAGATGCGGTGAGGACGTGATCGGTTGGACACGGAGATCTTTACTAGATATGCGCTTTAGATATCGTTGGAAAGTTGTTGCAATTTCAGTCGTTTGTGCCGGCGCCGCGATCGCAGTGTTTGATCACTGGCGCGAATCGGCGCACTCTTTTGCGGCTTCTTCACCCACGACGAACGCGCAATCGGCAGAACAGGCCCGCAGTGCGTATGACTTCGTTAACAGCATTGGTGTGAATACACATCTGAACTATTTCGACCGGGAGTATGGCAATTTTTCTTTTGTCAAAAATGAATTACAAATGAGCGGTATCCGACATTTACGTGACGGCATACATTTTCAGGATCCTGGTTATAACCGTCTTATGTATGGCCGCTGGGCGGAGCTTGGCGCGCTCGGCATTCGGTTCGATGCGGTTGTGGACCCGCGGAGCAATCTTGGCCCAATGAGGCCGGAGATACTGGAAGAGGCGGACAAATTGTCGAATCATTCGATTGAAGCGTTCGAAGGGCCGAACGAGATGGATATCAGTGGACAGTCCGATTGGACCTCTACAGACCGCGACTACATCAAGGCCCTTTTTCGTTCAGCAAGATCACTCGGAGGCGGCAATCGTTTCCAGATCATCGGCCCATCGCTGGCCTTCGCAAAACGCGGTTCAGAGCTGGGGAACCTCACTGATTCTATTGATGCAGGGAATCTTCACCCATATCCCGCAGGGAAGATGCCGTCGCACGTCTTTCCAGAGCAGACGGACTTCGCAAAAAATGTGTCGGGGACGAAGAACATTGTCGTTACAGAGACCGGTTACCACAATGCCTTGAACGATCATACGGATCAGCCTGCTGTCTCGGAGCTGGCCTCATCGAAATACATCCCACGGCTGTTTCTTGAGCACTTCTCGCGAGGAATTCAACGGACATATCTCTATGAATTGCTGGATGAGACGGCTGACCCGGGTCTTGCGAACAATCAACTGCACTGGGGGCTGATTCGCGCTGACAGGTCTGAGAAGCCTGCATTTATCGCAGTAAAGAGACTTATCGAAGAGCTGAACGACACGGCCACACCTGCCCGCCTTCATTCGTTAGCATGGTCGCTCGAATCGAAAGACTCTCGCATCCATCATGTGTTGCTCGAGAAATCGAGCGGGGAGTTCGATCTTGTGCTTTGGCAGGAGACACCAAGCTACGACACCTTCTGGCAGAAGGACATTTCGAATTCACCCATCGCAACAACATTGACGCTGGCGGATCCCGCTCGTCGCGTTATTCTCTACGAGCCCTCAGTACAGGGTGATCCGCTGAAGGAATGGAAGGATACCGCGAAGATTCCTTTGGCCATTCCGGATCACCCGCTCGTTATCCGCATCGTTACGCGATAGCAGCGCGTAACGATGCGGGATCAGAAGAAAAAGTGATCCTCGGTAAGCAGTGACCGTACGCCGGCTATGACGCGGCCAAGGCGGGTAGACCTGACGGCCGCAAACCTGGGGCTAATAACCCCACCGAAGCCGGTGTAGTGAAGAATGCTGCCCGAGGTTCCCAGGCCCGCGAAGTCGAAGATCAGTCCCTTGTTTGCCGCATGCTGGATGGCCTTCCATACCAGCATGCTTGCCGCTCCATTTCCGGCAGCATCACTGCGAGTACAGGAGATGTAATAGGACGTCTTGTGATCCCAGGCGCAGAAATTCGCTGCCACGATCTCTCCCGTGCGATTTCTGGCGGCAATCACGCGTCCCTGGTTGTGTTGGAGCGCAGCCTCGATAAGCCTTTTACAGGCCGAGAGATCCAGCTTGTTGCGCACGCTTTTTGATGAGAGATTCTTCTCATACCGCCGGATAAAGGCATTGGCGTCTGGCATCTCAACCGTCTCAAACTGTTCTTCTGCCCGGCGGATTACATTGCGCGTTTTGTCGCGCATGCGCTGCCAGATCTCTTTCTCCGAGGCCGGCGGCACTTCATAGGTAAATTGCACATAGGTGCGAAAGGCCTGCTCTTGAAAGGGGATGACGTCGGGCGTTCCCCCGTGACAGCGAATGCATTGCCACGATGATGGCGGTAGCTTATGAATGAGCTCCCGGGTAATTTCAAGTCTGCGAAGATAGCGTGTGTTTGCACTGCCTTCTCCCTCATCAATTCCTGGTCCCAGAAAGTAGGTGAAGGGGGGAGTCCAGATTCCTTTCAGGCCCAGACGGTTTCTCATCATAAACGGAAGCCGGCCGACGGTCTGGTTATTCGCCGAGACCTCCAGGGTGGTATGGCGTCCTTCGGTGGCAGCCTCCATCCACCAGTCTTCGTGGAAGACGGTAGGAATAAGGCTCATCCGGGATGAGGGGATAGCGGTTTTGGGCGCGACAGCATCAGCGCCCGGAGGTTGGGCGAGCCTGGTTCCGTTGCGGGGAGAAGTTACCTGGAGAAGAGTCGTGTCGTACAACGGTTTTCGCGAACTTTTTGGTTTCTGCGACTCTTCCGTGCTGGTCGCCTCAGTCGTTATCTTCATAGGGAGAGTACTCCTCGCATGGCGCGCCGCCTTTCTTTCCAACGTCGCGCATGACCGAGCAGGCAAGACACGCTGGATTCTTCTCGCAGCGTGCGAAGATTGCATTCGTCTTCCGATATAGATTCGATGGGAACATGTTGTGAGCTGCAAGCCCCCTTATTTCTGCCAAACTACGTTGGACCCTGTGTCGATGTTCGGCGATAAGGAGAGCTCCTCATAAACGCTCTGAACTTCGCCGGCCATGACACTGACCCGATAGTCTTCAATTCCGTTCAGCGCCTGTTTCCTCCATGCATCGCGCTCATCCTCGGAGCCGATCAGGGACGATATGGCTCTTGCGAGTGCTTCCGGAGATTGGGGTGGCACCATGACCCCGGCACGCCCATCGTCCAGGGCCTCGGAGATGCCATCCACGTTGGTTGCGACAATGGCGCAGCCCGTCTGGCGAGCCTCAATCAGTACCAGTCCAAACGACTCTCGTCTTGAAGCCAGCACGAACACATCCGCGCTCAGCATGTATGCCTGAGGTACTGCCTGAAACCCCTCGAAATGAATTCGATCATGGAAGAGGGACTGCTGTGCTCGCTGTTCGAAGATATTCCGTTCCGGTCCATCGCCAACGAGGTAAAGATGCGCCGTTGGGAATTTCCGCCCTACAGACTCAAATGCCTCGATGAGTTCCGCAATGCCTTTGCGGCTTGTCATACCGGCGACAGTAACAATCGCTGGATGCTGCAATTGCACAGGCTGAATCTCATCGAGTTGCGGTTGACGCTGGTTTTGCAGCGTTCGGTTGAGAACAACCCTGATCTTGTGCGGGGCGATTCCCTGGCCCTCCATTGTTGCGGCAACCGATTGACTCACGACGATAATGCGGTCAGCGAGCCCCATCAGGATGGAGCTTCGATCATGGACATTGTGAACGTGGCCGACTAGAACGAATCGCCGGAACCTGCGCCAGACCCATGCAAGCAGCAGTCCGGTGCGCATGTGTGCGTGAACGACATCCGGCTGGAACTCCCGTAGGATCTTTCCAAATTGAATGACGGCGCGCAGTAGCTGCAGAGGACGGCGGGTCTGATTGAGCGTAATGTGGGTTGCGCCGGCTCTCTCCAGCAAGGGCTGATACCCTCCGCCGTCTGAGATAACAGCGACGGGAACCCCTGTTCGCGCCTGCTCGGCAGCGAGATCGACCGCGGTATTGACGATGCCATTACCCTGATCGGTTACGTCGTTGAGGATATGGAGAACTCGCATGTCCCCTCCTAGGTGGTTGCGTAGCTGGCGGTTGGGTTGGGTTGATAGTCGAGTGCCCGTTCGCGCGTCTCTGGACTGGAGGCTGCAGCGAGGCTCATGGATGCAAATGTCCAGACCATGAAGCCCAGAACGCCCAGCATGACGCTGTTCAGCATGGACTGTGCGACAAAGCCAATCAGGATCGCATGCGACGCGAGGACAAAGGGATCCCGCCGACTACGGCGGATCACTTGAAAGAGGAGATAGCCGAGCCCCAACAGGTAAATGAATGTGCCGACCCAGCCTAGGGAATAGAGAAACTCAAGTAAGGTACTGTCATGGGGACCGATCATATCGTCGTCGCCTTCGGTGTTGTGGTTGGTATCGGTGCTTCCGATGCCTTCACCCCAAGGCTCCTCAGCAATCTCGCGAAGAGCTCGTTGGTGGCCTTCAATACGGGCAAGATAGCTCACGTCCTGTGATGGCTGCGAGAACGTACGCATGCGTGTTTCAACAACCTCATCAACACCGGGAACCTGCGTAGCGGCCAGCATGAATGCGATGCAAGCGAGCGAGGCAATCGCGAAATTGACGCGCGCACGCATTCCGAGGCGGAAGAGGAGATATGCGCCGCCGGCTACCAGACTGAGCCACGACGAACGGCTGAGGGTCATGATCAAGCTAACGAATCCGCATGCCGCAGCCAGCAGGCGTAGCTTCTGCTTCGAGTTGAATAACAGCAGAAGACCGGTGGCCATCGCCGCGGCGAAGATGGCCGGTGCATTCATAGTGCTGAATGCGCGGGTCTTCATAGGATCGATTTCGCCGAAGGAATTCATCTGGACGTGCAACATCCAGCCACGGTCCCATTCTGGAAGGACAAAGAATTGATAAATGCCGTAGGCTCCCAGGATCAGTACGCCGTAGAGAAATGACTTTTCAATCACCCTGCGGAACTCTGGGTAGAACTCTCGATTCTGATAAATGAACAGGCCAAAGATGACGGGGACCAGCCAGTTCAATAGTGCGCGTAATACGTTGAACAGCGGAAGGGTCACAAGACCAAAGACGGCGCCATAAAAGATTGCCGCCAATGCGCAGGCATAAGGAACGGTTCCCCGGTCGGTAAGGCACCGCAGATTCGCAAGCAGAGGAATTCCTGCGAGACCTGCAACAAGATAGGGAGCAATTTCAACCGGGTTTGCAGGCGTGTATCCCGATTGATAGTCCGCCATGCGGCCGAGAAACGGAGTTACAAACCATAGCCAGAACGTTAGGCCAACATAGTGCGGTTTCGAGCGCCAAAGGAGAAACGCGCCTATGGCCAGGCTGAGGGCAGGGAATGCAAGCCGCAAAAGTCCGGCCTGATGGCCAAGAATCAAGATTGCAGGCATTCCCGCGAGTATCAGGATGGCACATAGGACCTGTCCACGATGCAGCGTCGGATGGGCGACGGCGCCGAGGGGATACTGCTGTACATCTGTGAGAACAGTCATGCGGCACGCTCCATACGCCAGCCCGAGACCACACTCCACAAGAGGCGGATATCTGCCCCTTCGGGGACCAGGCTCGGTGGCTTGGTTTTGAGGAACCAGTGGAAGCCGACATAGACGAAGATCAGTCTCGCGACCGTCGACGTGAGAAGCGACACTGCTGCTCCGTATATTCCATAGCGGGGGATCAGCAGAAGCATCATCGGAATACTGAATGAAAGCCCAACCGCCTGAAGAACGGTGACGACGCCTGGCCGATCGAGAGCCATGAAGGCCTGAGCCAGAATAAAGACAGCTCCCGAGAGCACGACTTCCAGAACCAGGATGCGCAGCACGCCGGCGGCTTCAACATATTCACGGCCATAAAGCAGGCGCAACAGGAGCGGGCCGGCGAGACAGACGAAGATGCCGCATGCAGCCGTCACAAGTCCGCTCACGCGCACGGCGTCGCCGGTCATAGCAATGACTTCGTCTGCAGAACGTCCGGCTGCCTTGGGGAAGAGCACCATGACTACCGAATTTTGAAAGAGGTTGAGCATCCGGGACAGGCTCAACACAACTACGTACGATCCCATAGCACTGGGACTCAGCATGCCCACTACCAGTACCTGGTCGACCTGTAGTGTCAGTGTTCCTAATACGTCGATTCCGTATGAGCGAATTCCATAGCTCAGGATCTGCTTCACGGTCGCCATTCGTGCGGGTACAACTCTTGCAGAGACCCGCCGCAAGCGCGTGGCCATATACCAGAACGCCGGGCCAGACGCTGCGATGTATGCGATCGCGGCGGTGAGTGGCGTAAGGTGATGGGCGACCACAAAACATAGAAGACCAATCAGCGTTGCAAAGGGTGTGATGATCTGGATTGCATTCGACCCCGAGAAGTCATGCGATGCCTCAAGCACTGCGCGGCCGACGAGAGTGACCGAGCAGAGCGGCACCGTGATGAGAAACCATTGCGCCGCATGTATGGTCGACGGTGAGTATTGATGTAACCAATGGGGAAGCAGGAACACGGTGATTGCCGTGGCAAGCATACCCAATATCGTTGCCATGAAAAATCCATTTGCAATCAGCTCTTCTCGATCTTCAGGGCGAAAACGCAAATAGTAGATCAAAGAACTGGGCACGCCCAGTGTTGTAACGCTTGCAATGAAGAGAGGCCACAAGATCATAGCCGCCAGTTCGCCACGGCCCCAGGGCAAGAGCATTCGAGCGGTGAGTATCCCTGTGGAGGCCTGAAGCACAAGAATGAGAACCTTGCTGGCGATGGAATGAACGACCGCACGTGCACCGTGTCCAGCGCTTGTTTCGGCTGACTTCGGTGGTGAGATCGATTCTGTGGACGACACGCTCATCCAGCCCTCCGCTGTAGCAATTTCAAGCTATGAACCGCAGGCGATACGCTGTCGAGAAAGCCCAGCAGACGCTCCTGAAAGACGTTGATGTCATAACGCTGCGCATTTCTCCGGATAGCTGCTGGGTCCCACTCCTGGCTTTCCAGTCTTTCCAAGCCCTCGATCAGCGAGTCGACGGTTTGTTCGCCAAAGCGAACGCCGTTCATGCCTTCTACCACCGTCTCCGTTGCGCCTCCCGCGTCGTATGCCACCACAGGCCGGCCCGCCGCATTGATCTCAAGCGGAGCCATCCCGAAATCTTCCTCGCCTGGAAAGATCAGAGCGCGGCAACGGCTCGCGTAGCGATTGACGTCGGCATCGGACTGACGCCCAAGGAAGGTAACGCTTGGTCCTGCCATAGCCTCGAGCGATTCGCGGGCCGGACCATCACCGATAACAATCAGGCGCCGATTGGTTCGCGTGCATGCTTCAACCGCGAGGTCGATCCGTTTGTAGGCGTTCAAACGAGAGAGAATCAGGTAATAATCCTCGGTTTCTTTGCTCACCCAGAACCGCGACGTAACGATCGGAGGTTCGATGACAATTGCGTTCACGCCAAAGGCTTCTTTTAGACGGTTTGCCACAATGTGCGAGTTTGCGATAAAGAAATCGGGCCGTGTGGCTGCCTGCATCTCCCACTTTTTCAAGGCCTGGACCATAAGATGCAGAAGCATCTTGGTCGGTTTATTGAAGTGTTCGCGCGCGATGTATTCAGGAAAACGCCAAACCCAGCGCATCGGGTTATGGCAGTAGCAGACGTGAATCGCGTCTTTGCTGCGTTTCACTCCTTTTGCATATCCGCAGCAGCTGCTGACGATCAGATCGTATGCGGTCAGGTTCGCCGACTCTACACCGAATGGATATAGAAGGAAATATTGCCGGTACCACTTGGCCTTGGCAGGCAGTGCCTGCATCCAGGTCGTCGTGGCATCCGCATCGCGAAGATATGGGGGCAGCCGCTCGGGCACCGCCATTGTGGTGTGAAGATCTGCGCCGGGTAACGTCCGGAGGATCGCTTCGGTTACCCGTTCTGCACCGCCGTTCTGTGCAAGATAGTCCTGGAAGAGAGCAATTCTGGGCATAAAACCCCTTGTTCCCCGAAATCTGACTACTCGAGGAATCTTGTTTTGAAATCGTGTTCTGTACTGCTTTTCGTGTTCACCTGGCAGCGGACAAGAGGACCGAGCTCATGCGGATTGGGCGCATGTCGCTGCCGTGTTGTTGTTGGGACTACCCGTTCATAAAGGTTCTTCAGCTCCGCCCGAAATCTCTCCGAAGAGAATCGCGGGCACGTCTCGAGCCGTGCTGTCATGGCCGCAGCGTCGAGCAGAACGCGATTCTGCGATAACTGAAGCAGTCTGCCTGCGAGGCCGGCTGTGTCTCCCGGCTCAACGAGCCACCCAGTTCGCGCGTCCTCAACGATCTCCGGAATTCCTCCTGTGCGTGTCGTAAGCACAGGGGTACCGCTGGACATCGCTTCTATGAGGACCAGGCCAAAAGGTTCATCCAAGGAGTTCAATACAAGCAGATCGGCCGCTCGCAGGAGTGCCGACGTATTGCGGATTTCACCGATGAGGTGCACCCGGTCCCTGAGTTCCGGTGTGGCCGCCACATGGCGAAGGGTCTCAAAGTACTCCTGCTCATGCTCGAAGACGACCTTTCCCGCGATGACGAGATGCATCGTCGGGGCCAGTTGATGTATTCCCTGGAAGGCTCGGACGAGTTCCACAAGCCCCTTGCGCGCGCAGATCTGTCCTACAGCACAAACCAGAAATGCATTGTCGGGAACTCCGATCGTCGACCGGAAAGCACGATCGCCGTAGGCCTTCAATGGAAACTGCGTCAGATCGGTTCCGTTATAGATGGTGTTCACCTTCCTGCCGAAGGGAAGCCGGCCGCGGAAAGCCTTGGCTACAGCATCGGAGACGGTGACGATCTGTGTGCGACGAGAAAGAAAGGCGAGGGCACGGATTGCGCTGCTGAAAGGATGTCGCGGGAGCGTGTCATGCACGTGCCAGATTGACGGACGCGACATGCCTGCAGTCGCCAGGGAAACGACGATG
>Ga0207647_10003598_pt1 | contig 11614 bp, 7 predicted proteins | sample KBSCornC2_FD_184295 | JGI IMG/M metagenome (GOLD analysis project Ga0207647, IMG submission 184295) | Corn rhizosphere microbial communities from Kellogg Biological Station, Michigan, USA - C2 (SPAdes) (version 2) | ecosystem: Host-associated > Plants > Roots > Rhizosphere ...
AAAGCCGATCTAGCGATCCGCTGCGCCTACTTCGTTCGACAACTACGGCAGGCTCTCGAAATGGCCACCGGGGATGAAACAGGGCTAGGACTTCGTGGTTTTGGCCATCTTCGATGAGACGCCCGTGGGCCATGGTGTCTCATCGAAGATGGCCAGCCCAGGTCAGAGCTTTGATCGCTGGCCAGGTTCAACGAGACAGGTCACCAGATAGGTCGCCCCGACCGCTGGCCACCATCGTCTGCAACGGTGTCCTGTCTTCGTGAACCTGGCCCGGTCTCGCTGAAGTTGACCAGACTTGAGCCTGACGGACTTGTAGTTGGCCCCGTGATCGTCGGGACGGTCGACGGCTCCCGGCGTATTCGAGGATCCATGCGGCTGGAGCGCCGCTGGCGCAGTGCTTGAGGAGATCCGCGCCACGGTCGCCACTGACGTCTGCCCTCGACCGAGGGCTCACGGAGGCGGCCAAAAACCTTCCCGAAGGGTGAATCGCAACTGCCGCCCTACTGCATTTAGAACGTAGAAGGTGGTTGAGTCGGTCCGGAGGGCGTGGAACGTGGGATGGACAGGGCGTGGTGGCTATGCCCGGCACGACGCGGAGTTCACGGAGTACGCGATGGCGCGTACCGCACGGTTACGCGAGACCGCGTACCTGCTGTGCGGAGACTGGCACCGGGCCCAGGACCTGGTGCAGGCGACGCTGGCCAAGCTATACGTTGCCTGGCCGAGGCTCGAGCGCGGCGAGGGGTTCGACGCCTATGCGCGGCGGGTGCTCACCAACGAGTTCCTCGGGCATCAGCGGCGTCGCAGTTCCTCCGAGCGGGTCACCGACGAGTTGCCGGAGAGCGCTGCGCGCTCGGAGGAGCACGAGCTCCGGCTGACACTGCTGGAAGCTCTCGCGAGGCTCTCCCCCAGCCGACGTGCGGTGGTCGTCCTGCGCTATTGGGAGGACCACAGCGTCGAGACCGTCGCGGACATGCTGGGGATGAGCACGTCCGCGGTGAAGTCGGTGAGCGTACGGGCCGTGGCCGAACTGCGTTCGATGCTCGGCACGGACTTCCTGGTTGATCTCACGTCCGCCTGATAAGGATCCGGCGAGCGGACACAGTTCGGGGCCATGTCAGAGCCCCGTCAATACTTTTCGACGAGTAGAGGCGATTGTCGATATGCAAACAGCAGACGAGGAACTGCGTGCCCGGCTGCGGGAGGAACTCGACGCATGGTCCGCTCCTCCGCTCGGCACTCTGGCCGCCGACGGCGTCAGCGCCGGGCGACGGCTGTGGCGTCGGCGCCGCATGGTGCGGGCTGTCGGCGGGACGGCGGCAGCGCTGGCGGTCGGGGTTGGCGTGGCCACAGCATCCGCGGTGTTCGGTGCGGACTCACCAGCCTTGACGGCCGCCGGCCAGGTAAGCGCGCCGCCCGGATCTGCCACCACCCCGGCGCCGCCCACCACGATGGGCGAGATCTTCCAACAGTGGGCACACTGCCCGGACTCGGCACTGACCGTCGTGAACCTCCTCCCGGGCGACCCACCGGACCTGCAACAGCGATGGCGCGACGCCTGCCGCCGAGACATCACGACGCTGTCCGCGCTGCTGCCCGGCTACGAGATCACCCCGGACGTGACAGACATCGCCCACTCGGGGAACTCGCCCCTCGACATGGGGAAGTTCGAGAACCCCGCGTACGTCGTCCCCGCCGGCGACACCCCTTTGATGGGCCCGAACCTGTACCGCGTAGTCGCGCGCAACGGCGACGTCACCTCGGTGACCATCCGTGCCTCCAGCCGTGACAACCTCGCGAAGCCGACCTCGGGCAAACAGGTCACGCTGCCCGGCGGGCTGACGGCAACACTGGCAGTGCGCAGCGGCAACCGGGAAAAGAACGACACCGGCTGCGAGATCTACGTCAAGAACGGCAACAAGACCTTCGTCATGCTCAGCCCGGCGAACCCGAACTTCGACTTTCAGGCCGTGGCCACCAGCGCGCCATTCGCGCAGTTGATCGCCCAGGCCCTGGCCGCGCCGGAGAGCTGACCCCCAGCAAATCAGGCGGCTCGTGCTCGGTGGCACAGCCGCCGGGAACACGCATGCCAATTCCGGGGCGGTTTATAGCATTTCACGCCTTATAGAAGGGTAACGACAGTGACCCTGAACCACCCGCCGACCGAAGCGACGGCCGCGGTCACAACCACCGCGACACCGACATCGCGGCTCGACAGAGTCCGACCACGCGCCCAGCACCTGCTGGTAGTGATCTCGGCGGTCATCGGGGTGATCGGGGTCCTGATGCTCTGGGCCGGCCCGGTACAGGGCACGGCGCGCGTCAGGACCGACACGGTCCAGTACACGCAGCGCGCGTACGAGCTGGCCGGCGATGACAAGGCGACGGCCAGTGACAAGGCGGTCCGCTTTGTCTGCGACGACGAGGTGGACTACACCGGGGTGCCGCGTGCGCAGTGTGAACTCGGCGCTTATGGCGTGCTCGGCTTTCCCCCGCAGTACCAGGCGATATTCCGGGCCCGCCCCGGCCTTCCGGCTCTGATGTCGGTGTTCATCAGGTTGTTCGGCGACCAGGGGATCTACCTGGCGATTCTCCTCCTGCAGGTCGCGACGGGCGTGCTGATGGCGCTCACGGCCCGAGCGCTGGGACTACCGGGGCTGTGGCCGCTGGCCGCCGAGGCCGCATACTTCCTGTTGCCTTGCGGCGACGTCGGCACCCGAGTGATGTCCGAGGCCGCCAGCGCGCCGGGATTGGCCGCGCTGCAGTATGCCGCGGCACTGATGGTGCGAAACAGCCAGCGCAACGGCGCGGTCACGACCGCAATCGTGGCCTTCGCCTGGCTCTTCGCGGTACGGGCAGCCGACGCGACCTTGGCAGCGGCGTTCCTACTGATCGTCGGTGCCGGCGCTTGGGTGACCGGGCGACGCCGCCGACGAGCGGAGCCGCAAGCACACATGCAGCGAGCGCACATGCCATGGGCGATGCCCGTGGCTGTCGTATCAGGCGCCTCACTCGCGGTGATGGTCGCGATCAGCGCCGCCCTGTCCTGGCCGACGGTGAACCAAGGCGTCGCCGACATCATGACCGACCATTTCACGCAGCCGGTGACCTCGGACATGTACATCCGCTTCCTGCACGCCGAGTTCCGGTTCTGGCGCGCGTTCCTGCCGATGATCGCCGGGGGTGCCTACCTCGTGGTGCTCGCCGCACTCGGTCTCTGGGGCGTGGCCCGGTGGCTGCGTGGCTGGTCAGCCGCGGTGTTCCTGGCATTGCCCGCGGTGGGTGCGGCGTCGCTGGCGCTGCACCCGGGAGACTGGGCCCGCATGCTGGCGCCGATGTGGATCGTCGTCGCGATAGGGCTGCCTCTGCTCGCGGTGGCGAGAGACGATCGCAGGCTCGCGTAGTCGCGCTGGTCGAGTCCTTATCAGACCAGGTCAAGGTCGCCAACCTACTTGCCCTGAAAGGCGTCCCGCCGGCGTGGGTGAGCGAGAACAGGGCGATGGGGCCACATTCAGCAGGTCGGCCAAGAAAACCTGCGCCAGAGGCCAGATCGAGGCGAGCCGACAAAGGGATCTTTGCTCTGGAGCCAGATTCAAGACTCCGAACGCCGTTCGCCAGTCGCAACATCAATCTTGTCCACGCAGGTCAGCGCGTCAAGAACGGGCCAGATTCAAGGAGACGGGACAAACGGGACGTGATTACCATGATCGAAAACTGGCCGGCATCCTGGCCCGGACTCAACTGCGTCGACGGGAGACCTGGTGACCGCGAGCCTTGACGATCTGGCCCTGCTGCTGCCGCCACCCCCGGGAACTGTTGCAGCACCGCCATGGGACCGCGCAGAAGCGGAGTTCGGGCTTCAACGGCCCGGGGTACCGCGCGTTCGTCGAACGCTATGGCGGCGGCGTCATGACTACTCACCACGGTGGCCTCGAACTGCTCGAGGTATTCGTCCCCTGCCCCGCGCCTCCGCCACCCAGCGTGCAATGGCCAGGATCGTGAGTGCTTCGCAGTGGGTTCCACGAACTACTGGACATCCAGTACTACGAGGCGCAGATCTTCGAGGGGATCGATGAAGACGACGGGGGTGGGCCGGTCCATCCGTTCCACCCCGCCCCCGGCGGCCTGGTCTGTTGGAACCAACGAGACAGGAGACTTTTCTTCTGGCTGGCCCAGGACCCCGACCCCGACCGGTGGCCCGTCGTGACGTGGGCCCGAGGCCCCGTCACCACCTTCTGGACCCAAGGCGGCATGGTGGCATTCCTCCTTGAGCTGTTCTCGGGTCGTCATCCGGCGTCGCCTCTCGTGGACAGGCCTGGTATCCACTGGACCATGGAGTCGGACTGGGAAAGACGCGGACTGGCCATCACAGCCGGCGCGGCATGAGATCGCTAGTACGTGGTCACGCACGACCGTGCCAACGACGGAGGAACGCCCAAACCAAACACCATCGCTGGTCCGGGACAAGTTCGAAGGGAACCCGACGCCCGGGCAAGTTCCACCGAACTCGATCCACGCAGCTCAAGAAGTTGCCTGCGGATCGACCTATCTGGGAACGGACACCGGGTCTCGCCCGGAGAGCGCCCAGCTTAGGCTTCGGGCAGGTTCCGGAACGCCTCGGGGACGTGTGATAGCTGCTCAGCAGGTTCCCAACCGGCTGGCTGGGCTTCGGGACGGAACCAGCTACCGGGATCGGCGAGCCACGCCTGACGTTTCCGCGCCACGCCCGCAGGGGTGGCGTCCTCGTAGCCGAACTCAGTGCCGCAGCAGTCGCAGATCTCGAAGTTCGGCGTGTTGCCGTCCCATCCCCAAGGCGGATCTTCCTGGAGGAGGCCGCACACGCGGCAGTGGAGTTCGGCGTCGGTCATGGTTGTCCCTGGGCGTAGAAGTAGTCCCGGTTTGTTGCGTACCCGTGTTGGGCGGGGTCAGGCTTGAAGTACGTCCTCGGGGTGCCGTCCGCCATCTTCACGCCGAATTCCTCGGTCGCCGGATCGTAGCGGACGACGCCGTTGACGTTGCCCTGTTGATCATATCGGTACCTGGTCAGCACGTTGGGGTCGCTGCTGTCGAGGAAGTCGTTCGCGCTCTCGACGTACTGTTTTGCGTTCTGGATGTCTTCGAACTCGCCACCGTGCTTCTGGAAGTGGCTGTACGCGTTTTCGACGCCCGTCTTGCTATTGGTACTCGACCAGATCGGGTGTCCCGATCCGCCGCCCGGCGCGGCCGAGCCGCCGCTCAGTCCCAACGGGTCGGCCCAGACCATCGGATTGGGCACGTAGGCGTGATCGTCGGGCGCGGGAGCCAGACCCAGCGGATCCGGTGTGGTGTACCGGGCGGTGGAGGCGTCGTAGTACCGGTAAATGTTGTAGTCGAGGCCGGTCTCGTCGTCGTGGTACTGGCCGGGGAAACGCAGTGGGCAACGCACACCTTGTGCACCCTGTTCCCCGACGAGGCCGCCGAAAAGGCCCTGATCGCGCCGCCACTCGACCTGGCCCTCGACGGTGACCAGTTCGCTGGGGGCGCCGACGAGGTCGGTGATGATCGCATGGAACTGACGGTCGATCAGATGCTGCGGTGCGTTGAGGGCGCTTGTGCGCTGTTCCTGGGCGACCGGGGTCCAGGTTCCGGGTCGGTAGTCCCAGTTGGTAGTGATGATCCTGGCATCCGCCGATTGGACGACTTCCTCCTCGGCCACCAGCGGGCCGTCCCAGGAGAAGCGGACTTGCGTGACCGGTGCACCTGAGTTGTCGAAGCGCTCCTTGGCTATTCGCCGGCCAAGCGGATCGTAGCGATAGCGCCACGTATCGCCAGAAGGCGTCTGCACCTCGATCAGACGGTCGAAGGCGTCGTACGCGTAGGCCCAGATCTTTCGACTACCGGACAACGTTCGGCGGACAGTCCGCACAAGACGGCCGCTCGCATCGTAGTCGTACGAGGTACGACCGGCTTGCCGGATAAGGGTGCCCGCGATGGTGCGCGGTCCGGCGGTGGGACCGTCTGGCGAGCGGGTGTCGTTCGCCTGCACGACAGCGCCCGAAGCGTCGTACGCGTAGTTCTCTGTCCAGGTGGCGCCGTGAACCGCGGTGACACGCCCGGAGGAATCGATGTCGAGAGTGCGGGATCCCGTTTCGCTGTCGAAGACTGCGACCGGGCTGCCATCGGTCCGGTACGACCATGCCTGCTCGAGCACCGCCCGGCCGGACGATGCCGGGGCTTCCACCTGGAGGACTCGGCGCCTTGCCAGCCGGCCTGTCGAGTCCCACTCATTGGTGAGCGCGGCCTTCGGGCTGAACTGGACATGCGATTCGCGCCCGGCGGCGTCGTAGCTGAAGGAGAAGCTCTCCGAACCAGCCTGGAGCGAAAGTGAGCGGCCGGCAGCGTCGTAGGACCAGTTGGTCGTGCGGCCGCTCGGTGTGGTCAGGCTGACGCGGCGGCCCGCGGCATCGCGGAGGTAGTTCACCGTGCGGCCGTTGGTGCTCTCGGACACCACTCGGCCGAGCGCGTCACGGTGGTAGACGATCTCGGAGACGCCGTCGCCGATACTGGTCCGTCGACCGCAGGAGTCGTATTGCGTGGTGATGGCCTGGCCGTCGGAGGCGCGCTGAACGACAGCGCGTCCCATCGCGTCCCGCTCGTATTCGATGACGTCACCGTTGGCGGCGGTGCGGCGCATCAAACGGCCGGCGGAGTCGTACTCGTAGGACAGGGAACGGCCGTTGAAATCGGACTCACCGACCAGGTTGCCGACCTCGTCATACCGGTAGTCCCACGACTGGCCGCGAGGGTTGAGCACGGCACGCAACTGCAACTCGGTGTCGTAGTCGAACCGGTGGCGCGAACCATCGGGGTCGACGCGGGCCACGACCTGACGGAACGGACCGATCTCCAGCTCTGTCGAGTTCCCAGCCTGGTCCACGTAACGGATCAGGTTCCCCATGGGGTCCCACTGCCACGACTCGACACCGCCGTCGGCATGTGTCCTGGACGTGCGCCGCCCTTCACCGTTCCACGTAAACCTCTCGATCGCCCCCAGTGCGTCGGTGATCGCGACAACCTGACCCCGCGCGTCACGCTCTGCCGAGCGGCATGCGCCATCAGGCTCGGTGATGCGCAACCAGAGCCCGGCGGCATCGGCCTCGATGGACGTGGTGTTGCCGAGTTCATCGGTGGAGGAGGTCATCCGACCGAATTCGTCGTAGGTGAAGGTCTTCGCCAGCCCAAGCGGGTCTGTCACAGCCAGCAAGTTGCCACGGTTGTCGTAGCGGTACAGCCAGGTAGCGCCGTCTGGCTCGGTAATCTGAACCGGGTTGCCGTCGTCGTCGTACGCGGCGGTGATGACTGAGCCGTCGGGACGCGCGATCCGCGTTCGATTGCCTCGTGCGTCGAGGGCGTATGTGGTTATCCGGCCCTGCCTGTCTACGTGGCGAAGAAGCCTGCCGGCTTCATCGAACTCGTACGAGACCGCCTGGCCGAACATGTTGGTGATGCGCTCGACGCGCCCGTGCCGGTCGTACTGGTAGTGAGTGGCCGCGCCCAGCGAATCCGTGACCGATGTGGTCCGGGTGGACCGGTCGTAGAGGAACGCGGCGGAAAGCACGCCGTTTTGGCCGACGGCGCGCTCCACCCGCCCAAGCTGGTCGTACTGGTACTCGTACCGGAACCCGACTCGATCGACCCATGCTGTAATCCGGTCGGCGTCGTCGTACTCGTACCTGTACTGATGCCCAATCGCATCAACGTTCGCGATGAGGCGACCGCGAGTGTCGTACGTGTATTCACGCACCAGCTCGCCCTCGTGATCACTCTCGTCAGCCAGGAACCTGATCCCAACGAGGCGCAGGTCGGCTCCATTACCCACGGTGTCCACGGCAAGTCGATAACCGCCAGAGTGCACAACGGCCAGCGGCGTGCCCGACCCGTCACGCTCGACGGCGATCCGGTTGCCGTTGCGGTCTGAGATCGCCGTGAGGTCACGTATCTCGCCAGATTCGTCGCGATAGTGGACTGCGCTGAAGTGACGGGTCTGGCCGGAGACGGGGTCGCTGATGCGGATCTCGTCCGTCCTGCGGTCCCACGTCAGCGGCCACCGAGCGCCGGCGGCGGGCAGAACAGAGGCCTCACTCTGCGGGAGGGGGTAATGCAGGGTCTGAGCGTCGTCGCCGGCGAAATGGACTCCGGCTTCGTTGATGGCAAGCCGCTGATCAAGGGTTGAGGACCAGCCGGGGCCGAACAAGCGGCCGGTGCGATACCCGGACGCGTAAGCACGGTTCAGCTCGAGCGGCAGAATGCCCGGCAGCACCAGGTCCGTCTCGGTGACGATCATCTGGCCGGAGACGACGTCGACGGGGTCACCCTCGACGTTGGACTCACCGTTGCCGTCGACGTGCTGACCCTGATTCGCCAGTTCAGCTTCCGGGTCCTCAGCGGCGTCAAGAGCGCCCGCTTCACCCTCGAGGGCTCCCGCCTCCCCTTCGAGGTCTTCGGCCCCTGAGCCCAGGGCCCGGCCGCCGACGAAGGTGAGGGCGAGCATGCCAGCTCCGAGCAGGGCGTCGCCCCAGTGGCCTTGCATCGCGTCGCCGATGGCGCCCATGGCCGTGCCGGCGATGGCCACGATGTTGTCGATCTCAGCCAGAGCCGCGGTGACCACGTCCACACCGGGGATCCACGAAGTGGCCAGGGCGATGATGTCCAGGATCGGGGCCAACTCGCCCGCAATCTTGCCGATCTCGCCGCCCCACTTGGACAGGTCCTCGCCGACATGTTGCCACCAGGACTTGTTGTGGATGCCGTCGGATTGGGCGTGGTGCAGGGCGCTGCCGCAGGTTTTGGCGGCGTTGATGCGGTCGTTGTAGGCGTCGTTGGCCTGCTTGGTCAACGCGGCCATCTTGGCTTTGGCGTTGTTCAGGTTGGTCTGTGCGGTGTCGTGCGCGGTTTGGGCGTCCGTCACAGCTTTCTGATTCGGGTTCGCCGCCTGGTTCTGCTGCGCCGTCTTCAGATCCGTCGCCGCGTTGGTGGCGCTGGTGGTGGCGCGCTGCAGATCGGCGTGGGCGTCCTGGGCCTGGCGCAGTGCGGCGTCGGCTTTGGTCTGCGCCGCCTGCAGCTGCGGCCAGTACGCCGACAGCGCTTCAGAGGCTTCGGAGTACGACGTGTACAGCTTCTGCAGGCGTCCCGGAAGCGGGCCGAACTGGCCTTTGAACGCATCAGCAGTCTGACCTATCCACTGCAACGCGTTCGCGTCCGCGCCGAAGCTGTTCAGCCCGTGGTACGCCGACTCCACATTGTGGGCGAAGTCCCCGAACTCCTTCGCCAGCGCTTGGACCGACTCGACGACACCTGGCGTCGGATCCCCCTCCAGACCCAGGATGTCCCAACCCGTCGGACGTGCCATCGGTCAGCCCTCCCCCATGTACGCGATGAACGCCGAGTTTACAAATCGCCCCCGCGTCCGGTAACTGCCGCGTCGGCCGTAACCGGTTGCGTAGACCTTTTCACCGCCGACAATCCGGCCAGTGCAGCCGCAGCGAGTACGAGCACGAACACTGTGTAGTCGCGGGCGGTGTCGATGAGCCCTCCGCCGTGGACCACCAGGACCCCGGCGACGACGGACGGCACTCCCATGCCGAGATAGCAGACGATGTAGAGGACGGACAGTACGCCGGCGCGCTCGTGCGGCTCCGCGCGATGGACGACAGTGCGGATGCCGCCTTGGAATCCGGCGCCGAATCCGAGACCGGCGACCAGCGTGGCGGCGAAGAAGCCGAGGGTGGATCCGCTGTCGATCGCGACCAGCGCGGCTATCGCGGACGCCGCAAGGACCATGCTGCCGAGCAGCATGACGCGGCGCGGCGGCGTACGGTCCAGGGCCAGAGCGGACAGCGATCCGGTGACGGCCAACAGGAAGAGGCCGAGGCCCGCCACGACTGTCGAGGTGGAACCGGACAGGTGGCGGGCCAGCGCCGGGCCGAGGGATCCGTAGAAACCGGCGAGCGCCCAGACGGCGAAGAGGATCGGAGCGGCCGCGAGGACCGGGCCTCGGAGGTTTGACGGGACGGCGAGTTCGGGACGCAGCGCCGCGCGTGCGCCTGGCTTGCGGCTCACGGTTTCCGGCATGCGGATCACCGCGAGGCCCTGGACGGCGAAGACGCCGATGAGCACCAGGTACACCAGGTGCGTAGGGGCCGGCGCGTATTGGACGAGCCAGCCGGAGAGCAGCGCGCCGGTGCCGGTGCCGATTCCGGGTGCGGCGGCGTTGGCGAGGGTGCCGCGGCGTCGGTCGACGTCGAGCAGCGCCGCGCCGAGGGCACCGATCGCGCCGCCGGTGGCGATGCCTTGGAGCACGCGTCCGAGGAACAGGGCTTCGACGCCGCCTGCCGCGGTGAGCACTGTCGCCGCGGTGATCTGTAGCGCGAGGGCGGCGAGGAGGACTGGTCTGCGGCCTACGTGATCGGACAGGCGCCCCAGCACGAGTAAGCACAGCAGCACGGCGATCGCGTAGACGCCGAAGACGACGGTCGTGGTGATCGGCGAGAAGTGCCACTTCGCTGCGTAGGTCGCGTAGAGGGGGGTCGGGGCGCTGGAGGCGGCTAGGAACGAGATGACGATGGAGGACAGGAGCACCAGGCTGCCGATGTTCGGCTTGCTGGGGGGAGCAGCAGCTTCGATCTGGTTGCGGCGTGGGCGGCTTTGGCGGCTTTGCGTGGAGGAAGTCACCTTTCCAGCCTCGCGGCGGCGCCGAGGCGTCACGAGTGGCAGAAATGACTATCTTCGTTAGGATGCCGCCATGGGTGTTCATCGGGTGGCTGTGCTGGCGCTGGACGGGATGACCCCGCTCGATCTGGCCATCCCGTTGCAGGTCTTCGGCTCGCGTGCGCAGAGCGCCTATGAGGTTTCGGTGTGCGGGCCGAGTGATTCCGTGTCTGCGGCTGGCGGTTTCGCGTTGGTGCTCAGCGGTGGGTTGGAGGTGCTGAGCGCGGCTGACACGGTGGTCGTGCCGGGCTTTGATCCGGGCTTGGGTGCGGGCTTCGATCCGGGCGACGATGCGGGCCTCGATGCGGGCGACGTGTCGCCACGCGAACCGTTGCCGGCCTCGGTCATCGAGGCACTGGTTACGGCTCGCGACCGCGGCCGTCGGGTGGTGTCCATCTGCACTGGCGCCTTCACCCTGGCCGAGGCCGGCCTGCTCGACGGACTGCGTGCCACCACCCATTGGCAGCACACTGACGAACTCGAACAGCGCTATCCCGACGTACGGGTGGAACGCGACGTGCTTTACGTGGACGAGGGCGACATCCTCACGTCGGCCGGCGTGTGCTGCGGCATCGATCTGTGCCTGCACATCGTGCGCCGCGATCTGGGTGCCGCCGTAGCCAACGAAATCGCTCGCCGCATGGTCGCCGCTCCCCATCGCGAGGGCGGCCAGGCTCAGTACGTACCCGCCCCGGTCGCGGATGCCGGCGACACTGCACTCGCCGACACCCGCGCCTGGGCCTTGCGACACCTCGAAGAGCCGCTCACCGTAGCCCGGCTCGCCGGCCACGCCGCCATGTCAGAGCGCTCATTTCTGCGCCGCTTCGTGGAGGAGACGGGCACGACACCTTTGCAGTGGCTGGGGGGG
>Ga0207647_10003600_pt1 | contig 11610 bp, 8 predicted proteins | sample KBSCornC2_FD_184295 | JGI IMG/M metagenome (GOLD analysis project Ga0207647, IMG submission 184295) | Corn rhizosphere microbial communities from Kellogg Biological Station, Michigan, USA - C2 (SPAdes) (version 2) | ecosystem: Host-associated > Plants > Roots > Rhizosphere ...
TCGCGAGCTTGACGCGCTGGGCCTCGCCACCCGACAGCGTCGTCGCCGGCTGGCCCAACCGGAGATAGCCCAGCCCGATTTCGTCCAGCATGATGCGGGCACGGGCCTCGACGTCCCAGTCGTCGCCGACGGCGTCGAAGTGCGCCTCGGAGGTGTCGCCGGATTCGATGGCGCGCAGCGCGGCCCGCGCGGCGGCGATGCCCAGCAACTCGTCGGCCCCGGCACCGACGTCGAGGGTGAGGGCCTGCGGCAGGTACGCGACGTCGCCGTCGGTTCCGGCAGCCGCCGGTAGACGACACCCTTCACGCGCACGCCCTCCACGCTTTCCGGCACCAGCGACACACCCACCTGCGCGGCGACGAGCCCGAGCGCCGTCTGCAGTTCGCGCACCTCGTGAACGGCCGCCGGCACCAGCGCGCCGTCGCGCAGCGCGGACAGTTGCTGATCCGCGAAGCTTGGCCGCGGCGTGCTCGGATAGACGATCAACGTCTCGTTCGCGATGTCCGCCAGCGTCAGCGGCCGTTCCGGATCCGCGAGCGGATGCCCGACCGGCAGCGCCGCGATCAGCTTTTCCTCGATCAGCGCCTCGCGCACGAGCTGGTCGTCGTCGAAGCGCAGACGGCCAAACCCGACGTCGATCCGCCCGCCCTTCAGCGCGCCGAGCTGTTCGAGCGTGAACATTTCGATCAGCGACAGCTCGACGTTCGGCTGCGCCTCGCGAAACGCGCGGATCACGTCCGGCAGCGCGCCATAGAGTGTCGACGGCACGAAGCCGATCACGATCCGCTCCGACAACTGCGCGAGCCGCCGCGTCAGCGGGCCGAGCTCGTCGGCCTGCTCGACGACGCGCTTCGCCTGCGCATAGAACACCCGGCCCGCGTCGGTCAGTTTCAGCGGCCGCGCACCGCGCTCGAACAGCGGCAACCCGAGTTCGTCCTCGACCGCCTGAAGCTGGCGGCTCAGCGGCGGCTGCGTCATGTGCAGCCGCTCCGCCGCCCGCGTGATGTTCATTTCCTCCGCGACCGCGATGAAGTACCGGAGCTGACGCAATTCCATTTCATGCCTCAAAGGTATGGAAGTAGTCGGAAAGAGTGTTGGACGACGCGGGGCGGGAATTCCTACCATGTGCACCAACAGGAGGAATCGCATGATAGCAACTGCCGCCACCATCGAGCGCATCGACACGCTGCTCGTCGATGTGCCGACGATCAGGCCCCACAAACTGTCGGTCGCCACGATGAATTGCCAGACCCTCGTGCTGGTCCGCGTTCGATGCACGGACGGTATCGAAGGCGTCGGCGAGGCGACCACGATCGGCGGTCTCGCGTATGGCGAGGAGAGCCCCGAGAGCATCAAGGTCAACATCGACACCTACTTCGCGCCGCTGCTGCAAGGCATGGACGCAACGCGTCCCGGCGCCGCGATGGCGCGTGCGCGCAAGCTGTTCCAGGGCAACCGGTTCGCGAAGTGCGCGATCGAAACCGCGCTGTTCGACGCGCAGGCGCGCCGCGTCGGCGTGCCGCTGTCGGAACTGTTCGGCGGCCGCACGACGGATGCGGTCGACGTCGCATGGACGCTCGCCAGCGGCGACACGCAGCGCGACATCGCGGAAGCCGAGGCGATGCTCGACGCGCGCCGCCATCGCGCATTCAAGCTGAAGATCGGGTCGAACGCGGTCGACGACGACGTTGCGCACGTGATCGCGATCAAGCGCGCGCTCGGCGAGCGGGGCGACGTCCGCGTCGACGTGAACCAGGCATGGAGCGAAACCGATGCGATCCGGGCCGGCGCACGACTCGCGGACGCCGGCGTGAGCCTCGTCGAGCAGCCCATCGCCGCCACCAATCGCGCGGGGCTGAAACGCCTCACGCAGCTCGCGCGGATTCCGATCATGGCCGACGAAGCGCTGCACGGCCCCGTCGACGCGTTCGCGCTCGCGCGGGACCGCGCGGCCGACGTGTTCGCGGTGAAGATCGCGCAATCGGGCGGCCTGCTCGGCGCGGCGAGCGTCGCATCGATCGCGTCGGCGGCCGGCATCGACCTGTACGGCGGCACGATGCTCGAGGGCGCGGCCGGCACGATGGCGTCCGCGCAGCTGTTCAGCACGTTCGGCTCGCTGAAATGGGGCACCGAGCTGTTCGGCCCGCTGCTGCTCACCGAGGAGATTCTCGTCGAGCCGCTGCGCTACCAGGATTTCAAGCTGCACCTGCCGGCGACGCCCGGCCTCGGCATCACCTTCGACTGGGCCCGCATCGAACGGATGCGACGCGACGCCCGCTGATCCCCCACGACACGACAACCGAAACCGGAGACACAGATGAACAAGCAAGCCATCGACGCCCTGCTGAAGACCTTCGACGACGCCGCGGAAAAGCCCGGCAACCCGCGCGTGCGCGCGATCGTCAACCGGATCGTGAAGGACATCTGCTACACGATCGAGGATTTCGACGTGCAGCCGAGCGAGTTCTGGACCGCGCTCAACTACCTGAACGAAGCCGGCCGTGAATTCGGGCTGATCGCCGCGGGCCTCGGCCTCGAGCGCTTCCTCGACGTGCGGATGGACGAGGCCGAGGAGAAGGCCGGCTTCCAGGGCGGCACGCCGCGCACGATCGAGGGGCCGCTGTATGTCGCGGGCGCACCGGAATCGGTCGGCCATGCGCGCCTCGACGACGGCACCGATCCGGGCCAGACGCTGATCATGCGCGGCCGGGTGCTCGGCCAGGACGGCGCGCCGATCGCGAACGCGCTCGTCGAGGTGTGGCACGCGAACCACCTCGGCAACTACTCGTACTTCGATCAATCGCAGCCCGCGTTCAATCTGCGCCGCTCGATCCGCACCGATGCCGATGGCCGCTACAGCTTCCGCAGCGTGCTGCCGGTCGGCTACAGCGTGCCACCGGGCAGCAAGACCGAGCAGCTGCTCGACCTGCTCGGTCGCCACGGCCATCGTCCGGCGCACATCCACTTCTTCGTTTCCGCGGACGGATATCGTAAGCTGACGACGCAGATCAACATCGAAGGCGATCCGCACATCTGGGACGACTTCGCGTTTGCGACCCGCGAAGGGCTGATCCCGAAGATCAAGCAGGCCGAGGGCGCGGAAGGCAAGCCGTATGGCGTCGACGGGCAGTTCGCGCTGATCGACTTCGATTTTTCGCTGCTCAAGGACAAGCAGGACGTGCCGGCGAGTGAAGTCGAGCGGGCGCGGGCGCAAGCCTGAGCGGCCGTCCGGTTCGACGCATCGATAACGCAAGGAGTACAGAATGCTGTTTCATGTGGAAATGACCGTCCGTCTGCCGGCGGACATGGATCCGGTCAAGGCGGCCACGCTGAAGGCCGAAGAGAAGGCGATGTGCCAGCGGCTGATGAACGAAGGGACCTGGCGGCATCTGTGGCGGATCGCGGGGCAGTATGCGAACGTCAGCATTTTCGATGTCGAGAGCGTGCAGCAACTGCATGACGTGCTGAGTCAGCTGCCGTTGTTTCCGTATATGGAGATGGAAGTGCGGGCGCTGTGCCGGCATCCATCTTCGGTGCGGGAAGACGATCGGTAATGCCTTTATGGTCCATGCACCGGTTATCCGGCGCATGGACCACGAAACATGGCGTCGTGGTGACGCCATGCACGCCAGCATTTACGACTATTCGACGCTCGGCAGCGACCGGGAAAATTCGAAGCCGTCACCAACCTGGTCCAGCGTCCAGCGACGCTGCGTATGCAGCTTTACCCATCGTGTACGCTCGCGGTCGTCGGACACATTTCCGATCGATATCTTGGCCTTGCCAGTCGAGTAGTTCACGCTGAGGTTTCGCACGGCGCCCGTACTGCGCATCACCGAGAAGTTGTCGTAACCGATCAGCATGAAATTCCGGTCCTGCCACCGGAATGTATAGGTGGTGGATCCCATTTCCCAACTCCCAGCACTGGCAAAGCGACCCAGCGTGACCCGCAACGCGCCCCGGTCGACAATCACGTTTCCCTCTTCCAGAACATCCGCGAGACAGGGAGATTCCCGGACCGGTATGAGCGTATCGTTTCGCAACGCGACAGCGTACCGGCCATCCGGCTGCGCAAAGGCAACGACAAGAATGCGTGGATTCGCGTCGAACGGGTTCTCGCACATGCCGTCATGCGATATCACGTTCGCAGGATCATTGTCACGTAAGACCAGCACAAGATCGTCGCGGCCATCGCCGTTCAGGTCGCCCTCCGTCTGAAATTCCAGCTTCCAGCCTTTGGGAACAAAACCGTCTGACTTTCCAGCGAGCGGCACGATCGATGGAGACGATACATCTCGAGCCGCCACGTGAACGGACCCGACAACTCCAAGAAAAATTGCGAGACTTAGTTGCCTGGCTAACGCGAATGGCTTATCCCCGCGCCGAATGGATTGCATGATTTTCATTTCGGCAAATCCCCCGTCATCCGCAATCCGTCCGAGCCCAAGCCGACACGTAGAGGCTTACCCGGATCAAGCTTCTTTTTATCGACGACGCGTTTCCAATCGTCAGCGGCGCCGGGGACACGGTACAACGCAACGACCGCCACATACTTCGTCTCCCGTTGCATCGGTTGAGACAAGCTCGACGAAGCGCCGGGGCTCACGGTAGCCGACATATCCGCTTGCAGATCCTGGGCTAGCACGGTCCGATCGTTCTTCAACAGATCGTCATACGACGCCGCATCGAACATCTTGCGATCCTTCAGCTGGTAGACGCGCACGGCAACCGACGTCGGTCGTCCCGCGTCGTCCGGGTTCAGCGCCGCGCGTGCAGTCAGATCGACGTCAAGCACCTTCACCTGCTTGAAAAACACTGCGCGGTAGGCATTCGACGACGCATCCGACACCGACTGCCAGGCACCACACCCCGACAGCACCAATACGGCGGCAGCCGTAGCCGCACTCATTCGATAGAACATGAAGACTCCGGAATCAGATCGTGCGCGGCACGAGATGCGGGTTGGGTTGCGGCGCGGGCAATGCCTCGTAGGCACCCAGCGCAATATCGATCAGCCGTTCGTCGGCAGACGGCAACACGGTCGTCCAGCCGAGACGCGGCGCCGGGCCGGCACGCTCGATCCCGACGGACGGATGCGGAACGAACCGTGACGACACTTCCATCCGCAAATACACATCGGCCTTGATGCCGACATACAGCTGGATGAATGCCATCACCTCTCGATGGAGCCATGCGCCCGGCAGCAGATCCTGAGCCTGCCGCGCATCGGCTGGCCGCAACGTCACGCGCACTGCCCGGCTGCGATACGTGAGACGCCTGCCGAGCACGTAACCGCCACCGAGCCCATTGCGCTTGCCGTCCGACAGCCCGCCCGCAGCCGGCTTCGTCGACGTCAACGGCTTCGGCCGACCGGTACTCGTCGTCACCGCCCAGAACTCGTCGACGCGAACCTCCGCCCCCGGCGCGGCGAGCGCCACCACGCCGGCCAGCCCTTCGGACGTCCGCGTGCGCTGAATCAGCAGCCCCGACAACGCGAGCATCCGCGAATCCGGCAGGCCTGCCCGCAAAGGCTTGTCGCCCCATCCGAACCCCAGCAGACACAACAGGCTCTGCGAATAATCGTCGACACCACCGGCCCGGAAACGCTCAGGATACCGATACTTCTTCCATGCGCGATACAGCAACGTCGCGATGCGGTGATTGAATGGATCGAGAAAGGCTTCCACCGCCTCATGCCCCTCTTCGCGCAACGCGATCTCGTCGATCGTATGCGACGGCATCGCGGCATCGACGCCGTAAAGCCCCATGAAGGTCGTGCGTACGGTCGGCGGTGCAGCGGGATGCTCGTCGTCGAATTCGACCGCGGCCATCTCGCCTGCGGGGAACCCCAACCGAGGACGCGGCCGGAACCGCACCGGCTCGTGCTCCGGCGTGTCGCATGTGCCGAATCCGGGTCGTTCGGGCGCACATGCCTCCAAAAGACGACAGAACTGCATGAAAGTCATCTTCGGCGCCCGCTCGAACAGCGTGGCCGCCACTGCCGACGGGCCCTTCGATTCAGCGGCTTCGGCACTCATCCGGTCGATCGATGCACTCATAGCGGTGCCCGCCCCGCCTTGCTGCGCGGCCACTCCGTCCGCGACCGCGATGGCAGGCTGACGATCGCCAGCTTCGTGAACAGATTGATCTCCGCGTAGGCGCCGAAGAACCGGTGCAGCAACTCGCCGAACAGCATCACGTCGCCTTCGCCCGAGAACGCATGCGCATCGAGCGTGACCTCGATCAGCACGCCGCGCTCGACCGCCCCGCCCGACACCTCCTCGATCATTTCCTGCGACACATGCAGGATGCCGGCGAGCCGCCGTCGGTTCAGTTCGTCGTTCGTCCAGTCGTACAGCGCCAAAGCGCCACGCAACACCTCCTCGTTCATCATCGACAGGAAGTTGGGGGCGAGATGCGACAGCACACGCCACTGGAAACGATCTTCGGTCGGCGGATGGAGCGGCAACGTCGGCGACACGAGATTGCGCACGCTCGCGACGTTCGGCGTGCTGGCCGCCAGCTCGTCTAGACTTGCCTCCCGCAGCCCCTTGCGCGGCAGCAGTCCGTTCGTGCCTGTCACGCGAAGCGACAGGCTTTCCTCCGGCAGCGTATCCATCGTTTCCCACGCATGACCGCCGAGAATCACCCACATTTCGTGCAGCCCCGATACGCCGGAACGCACGCGTGTATGAAAATAGCGCTCCGGCGCCTCATGCCGCAGCATGCCGCCGCGGTGCCGGAAAGTCGTGAACGGCACGTATTCGTATCGCTCGGCCGTATCGTGATCGAACGTCGCGATCGCATCGACCGAATACGTTTCGACATGCTCGCCCTGATGACCGGCCGGCACGACGCGATACTCGGTTTCGTGATGGTCGATCTCGATCGGCTCGGCATCCAGTTCGAACAGGTTGATCACCGGTGAACAGAACAGTCGCACGTTGTCCGCGCTGAATCGCTGATCCGACGGATAGGCGTCCTTCAGAACGATCTCCAGTTCGAAGCGGGTCGATTTTTCAGGCAGCTTCGTGATGTCAAGTCCGCACAGATCGACGAACAGGAATTTCTCGCGAAACGTGAAGTATTCAAGCAGCAACTGATATCCGGAGAACGCCGCATCGGCTTTGGGCCACAGCCGTTCTTCCGTCGAAAATCCCGCCGGCTCGATCGTGACGCCCGGCAGCGGCACGGATTCGCCATCGCGTATTTCCGGAACGCGCCAGTGAATCGCGTCGACCTGACGCGTCAGCGCAAGATGCATCGCGAATGCAGTCGGCAAATCGGCGTTCAAATGCAGCCGCAGCCGCGACAGATCCGTCTCCTTGCGCAGCGCCGACGCTTGCAACGCGAAGCCGAAGCGGATCACCGATCGCCCGTCGTGTCGCACGGCCGGCCCGGCATGCGTAAGCGACACCGGCTGCAGCGCAACATCCTGCGTGGTCCGGTACAGACATCGCACGGTCAGCGGCGCCGCGCCCTGCGCGCCGCCCGCGGCCGGCACGTTGATCGGCGCGGAGCGCACCGGCACGCCGGCCGGGACCACTACCGTTTTCTGCAGCTTCTCCGCGAACGGCGTCAGCTCGACGATCGACAGCGAAGGAATCATCCGCAGATAGTGCGGCCACAACAAGCTGACGAGCCCTTCGGTCAGTTCGGGCAGTTCGTCGTCGAGTTTTTGCTGGAGCCGGCCCGTCAGAAACGCAAAGCCTTCGAACAGGCGTTCGACATACGGGTCGCGATCGCCGACGCGGTCGAGGTTGAGCAGGCGCGCGCGATCGGGATGCGCCTTCGCGAATTCCTTGCCGGATTCGCGCAAATAGCGCATTTCCGCTTCGTAGTAGCGCAGGATGGGATCGTTGTTGTCCATGAGAATCCGTTACGAAAGAGTCAACGCGCGTGCGGGATCGAGTACCGTGAGTTCCGCCTGCAGCTCGCCGACCCGGCGTGCGAACGCCTGCTTGTCGGCGTCCTTGCGGCTGCTCATCGCTTTCAGTGCTTTGATCAGTTGCTGCTTGACCTCGAACGTCAGCGCCGGCTCCCAGCGCATCAGCGTCAGCGAACGGGACGTTCCGTCGAGTTCTGCAAGGAGTGCGAGCGCCGCATCGTGACGGCCGGCATGGTCGGCCAAGCGGGCCATCACGAGCCGCTGCAAATAGCGATGTCGATCGGTTTTCATGCCGGGCAGCGCTTCGAGCCACGCAAAGGCCGTTTCGATGCCGTCACGGGCAGCCAGTTCGCGAGCCTGGGTTTCGATCTCCGGCCAGTCGCCCGCCGCATCGCTCGCGCTATCCGCGGAAACGGGCAGCGGCGCGACCGTCTCGCCCGCTTCCAGATCGCGCACGACCGCATGCCGGGCGATCCATTCGAGCGTCGTGTCGTCGGCGAACGGCGTGCCGTCGCTGAATGCCAGCCGTTCGATGCCCGGCAGTCGTTCGAGAAACAGCGCAAAGTCGGTGCGCAGCAATTCACGCCATGCGCTGTACGGTGTGCCGACGTGGTCGAGCCCAATGTGCTGGAAATACTGCAGGTCGAACCACAGGTGATTCACGCCTTCCATGAACGCACCCTCGACACGCTCCAGCAACTCGTGCCAGTGCTTCTGCAGAACGAGGCGCTTCATCTGCTGACGCAATTCGGCACGTGGCGGCGCCAGACGCGTATGCGACGCGGCATCCGACGGCGGCACGTCGTGCACGGTGTCCCAGCGGATGCTTCGCACGAGCCGCACCGACGGCAAATAGCCGTTTTCCTGATCCCTGAGCCACGCCGACATCGCCCGCGCCTGATCGAGCAGATCGCGCGTAGACGCGATCGATCCGGCTGAAGTCTTTCCCGCGGCCGTAACGGGCGGTATCGCGACACCGGCATCGACACTGCGTGCCGGCCCTTCCTTTTTCTCGAAGCGGGAAACGAGTGACTGCAGATTCGGGCGAGCTGCATCGGGCCACGCCGCCGTATGCGTGACGAGCACATCGAGCGCGGCCAACGCGCGTTCGAGATCGACCGGCGCAAAGTCACCCCGACTATCCAGCGTCTCGATCACGCGCGCAGTCGCGAGCATTTCGAGCGCCGCCTTCTTCGCTTCGTGACGGGCAGGCAAAAGAGCTTCGCCAAACCGGTCGACGAGTGCGGCAGCCAGTTCGAGCCCGTCGGCGAATCCGGCCGGGCCGTCCTGCCGCAGGCGTGCGAACGCGTAGTAGCCGGCGACGCGCAAATCCTTGCCGGTCTCCTTGAGCAGGTGTTCGCACACGCGGACGATCATGCCGTCATCGATTCCCGACAGCTTGCCGGCTTCATCCTTCAGTTCGAAGAACGCGTCTTCGTAGCCGGGGTCGCGCCCGCATGCGGAATCGCCCGGTATCGGTGCGACCCATGCGGCCCAGGTATCCGTCCGTGCCTTCCGGAGCGAATCGATGCGGGGACCACCGACGAGTGTCTTCACAAAATTGGCAAGCGTCATGGCAGGTGTCAAAAAACGAATACGTCAGTCGGCAGCCTGAGGGCATGCCCAAACGGACGGGGGGAGGAATCGGAGCGCCCCCACGTGGTCGCCAATGGCGAAATCGCGGCCTTGGGCGTGTTCGTCTGTTTCGCCGCGCCAGGCTCGGCAGTTCGCGCTTTTGCTCGAGCAAGGCCGAGCGCGGTGCGTTGCCCGGACGCCCGCTCCGTCGTCGCCCGCATGGTGTCGTCGGGCAAGGGGCTCCCGCCCGGAAGCCCCGGCGGCAATGGCACAGCCGCATGCTTCGCGGCCGCGATTGCCGATGCCGGCAACGGCGGCGGGCCGATCGTCGACACGCGAGGCCCTGCGCTCCGAGATCCCGTCACGAAAACGCGGATCGGCAACGTGAAATTCCGCAACTGGAGAACGTCGAGCGGACCGCCGCCGGCTTCGCTGCGCAATTGCACCTTGAGCGGAATGCCCTGGCTCGTGTCGGGCGTCCAGGTCAGCAGATAGCGGGCGTTGTCCTGCTGTGTGACCTTCGCGCGCTCCAGCAATCGAACGAGGCCGAAACGCCCCTGCGAATCGAGCGCCGTACGCAAGCCGCCCTGCTCCGTTTGCCATTCGATATGCGACAGGTTCTCGAGCGACTGTCCCGGCCATTCGAACGGTGTCCACTCCTGCTTCTGGTTGAAGTAATGCAGTTCGCGGCCGGACAGCACGAATCTCATGTCGGTGACGCCCGGCGTCGGCTCGGCCCGCAGTTCATAGCGCACGCGCGCGTCACCCGACGGAAACAGGACCGTCGACGTGCGCGTGAGCTTGTTCAGACCGTTGAGGAAAGCCTGATCGATCGTCAATGCGCCGGAATCGGCTCCCTGCGCGGCGACCCACCGGTCCCCCTGCCGTTCGACGACACCGGCCAGTTGCGACGTCACGAACTGCGCGATCACGCCGCTGTCCGGACGCATGAAGCGCGCCATCTCGGGCAGCGATGCGTCGTTATCCGAATCCGCGAACGGATAGCGGCCGCCGAAGGTCTTGTTCCAGTCGGCCACGATCGCGGTGCGCCACATCTCGTTCAGGCTCGATGCGGCCGGCTGCACGATGACCTGCCACGACTGATCGAACGGCGCGCGGAACAATGCGCCAAACCCGGACCACTGTTCACCGAGGCTCGCGGCGACACGACTCGCGTAATCGCGGCTGTCGGCGATATCGGACGTCTTGCCTTGCAGCACGGCTTGCGCGGCCAGACGTGCGATCGCATCCGGATCCAGGCTGGAGACGATCTGCGATGTCTTCAGGCGCATCGCCGTGATCCGCTCCAGATAGCGTGCCAGGCTCAGGTCGCCGGTCGCTGCCATTTGCGTGGTGGCTACCTTGCCGTTCGTCGGCATTCCCGACGCGAGGTCGCTGCCCGTCAGGCGCAGGATCGGGCCGAATGCGGCGGCCAGCGGTGCGAGCTGCGGTTTGGCCTGCTTCGACGGATCTTTCTCGTCGGCGCCGACGAGCTGTTGGGCCTTGCTGATCAGCGTGTCGGACAGCGATTGGGCATTGGCGCCCGTTCCCGCCTGATACACGATCGCATTCATCAACGCGACGAGCGGCGAGCGTTGTGGGTCGCCGAGCAGCGTGAGTTGGTCGGCCGTGGCTGATAGCGTCGGTGCGGGTTGCCAACGCAGACTGTTGAGGAATAGCGCCCATGCCCGCGCGTAATCGTCGAAATAGCGCTGACGCAGTTCGGTCTTCAATGTCGACGGAGATGAATGGGCAACCTTGGTGTCGGAGAGTACCCAGTCGCTCGCCACATCGCGTTGCTCGCCGGCTTCGTCGATTGCCTTCGAGATTCGCTCTTCCCACGCGGCACGCGTGAATACGCCCGGTATGGTGGCGGTCGTGCCGAACAGGCCGCGGCTCGTCGCACCGCCGGAAGAGGATTGCGACGCTGTGTCACCGAGCAACGTCGCGAGCGACAGCGGCGGATATTTCGGCGTCGCTTCGTCGATGATCTGCTGGTAGATCGCGTCGCCGGAGTTCTGGATGCCGCGCACGCCGATGATCGTCTGACGGGTAGATGCGATCAGGCTTCCGTCGGGGACAATCGCCAATGCGGTGTAAGTGGACGCAGCACCACGCCCAACGTGTTTCGCGAAGAATGCGATCGC
>Ga0207647_10003604_pt1 | contig 11595 bp, 18 predicted proteins | sample KBSCornC2_FD_184295 | JGI IMG/M metagenome (GOLD analysis project Ga0207647, IMG submission 184295) | Corn rhizosphere microbial communities from Kellogg Biological Station, Michigan, USA - C2 (SPAdes) (version 2) | ecosystem: Host-associated > Plants > Roots > Rhizosphere ...
GACGGTACCCTTCACGTCGACAAGAACGGCGTCACATGCGCTGCTGGCGCTGGCTCCATCATGGCCGGAAATTATCACGGCTTTTTGCATCACGGCCATCTGACGGAGTGTTAGCCCGAGGCTGTTCCAAACACCTCTAACCACGGAGAATGATATGCGAAGATTACTGATCGCGGTTGCCCTCGCGGCGGCCGTGAGCCTCGGCGCGTGCACACTCGATGCACCCGCCACGCCATCGACCGTGGCGCAAAAGTCCGTGCTCGACGAGCAGGTCGCGATCACGGCAGAGCTCGCCTACAAAGCCGCACGGCTTGCCGCCGAGACCGCGACCGATGCGGGCTTCGTGAGAGGCCGCAGGGCAACTGCCATCGCCGCTGCTGATGATCGAGCCCATCGCGCCGTCCAGGCCGTGCGTAATGCCTACAATGCGAGCAACGCCACGTCCTACGCCACCGCAGCCACCGAAGCGCAGAACGCCGTCACGGCGATGCTCTCCGCCATCAAGGGAGAATGACCTTGTTCAATCTGTCCAGCATACTCCGGCTCTTGCCGGTCGTCGGCCCCGTCGTCGCGGCGGCGCCTGAGTTCAAGGAAATCTACGATCAGCTGACTGCGACCTTCCATGAGAAGGACCAGGTCACCCTTAGGGACGCCTACGCAGACCTGATCGCGGACAACGACGAGGGTCACGCCCGCCTGCAGGCCAAGCTCGCCGCAGCTGCCGGCGAATAGGAGGGAGCATGTCGCTTCTCGCGTACAGCTTCCAGCGCGGAGAGACGATCTCGCTGCCGCTCTATGCAGCACAGGGAGATTCTCTCTCCGTTTCGGCAATCGAGGCGAAACTGCGCAAGCTCGCGCCTGGCAAGCGCACGCTCGATCCAGACACGCCGGTAGCTGCCACATTCGCGGTCTCCGCGCGAGAAGCGACAGTAGATGTTCCCGCCGGCTGGACTTTCACGATCGACGCCGCGGCATCAGCTGCTCTCGCCGGCGGCCTCTATCTCGCTGATGCGCGCATGGTTGTCGCCTCCGGCGTCGTCGTCACCCATCCCGTCATGATCCAGATCGAGGAGCCAGCCACCACATGAGCGATCTCATTCTCCAGTGGGAGCTGCCCACCGGCAGGCTTGTTTCCGTCCCCGCTACGATCGTCGGACCTCCCGGGCCGACTGCAGGTTCCCGGGTGCAGCTGATCACGACCGCCGATATCATCACTCCGAACATCGACCTCTATGACATCGTGGACGTGCTGGCGCTCGACCGACCGGCGCTCATCCAGGTGCCGCAAGGGACACCTAGCGCCGGCGCGCCGCGCTTGATGTTCCGGATAAAGGACGACGGCTCGTCCCACCCGCTCAGTTGGAACGCCGCATATGCCGACGGTGGGGTTGTTCTGCCGGCTGCGACCGTGGCCGGCAAGCTGATGCACCTTGGTTTCATCTTCTACCCCACCACAGGCAAATGGATGCTCATCGCATCGACCGTGGAAGCTTAATTATCAAAGGAGACGTTATGACTACTGCCTGCCGTTTCGGCGGGCTGACCAAGCACGGTCGGCTCGCTTTCGCGCCTGGCACCGTCTATGGCTTCGAGGATCCGGACGCCGTTCCGTACTTCGTCGCCATGGGATGGGCCAAGGAGACCGAAGACAAACCCGACATCGTCATCCCGATCGGCGAGCTTGATATCAGCCCGTTCGTAATCTTCGGGGATGGTCCGAACAAGGCCAATTTCGTGATGCCCGATCGCGCGGCCGCCGCCGCTGCCGAGATCAACATGACCGTCGGCAGGGCATTGGACATCGCGCGGGCCGGTGAGGACCCGCACGATCACTCGCCCATCCAGGAGGCTTGATCGATGGCGAAGTTCACCCATTCCGACGTTCTTGATGGTGCGCTCAACATCATCAAGAACAACTCCACCCGGTTGATTGCCTGCTCGGCGCAGCCCACGACCTATGCCGAGGCGACGTCGACCTATGAGCTGGCGGACGTTACCGTCTCCTCGTCGGACTATACGATCACCAATGGCGACACGAGCGGGCGAAAGCTCACGCGCGCAGCCAAGTCGGCGGTTCCGGTCGATGTCAGCGGCACCGTCACGCACATTGCCGAGGTCGATGTGACCAACAGCAAGCTGCTCAACGTGACCACGACCGCCTCTCAGGGCGTGAGCTTCGGCGGCACGGTGGACATTGGTTCGTTCAAGAACGAGATCGCTGCCCCGGCCTGAGCCGCTAACGGCCCATCGGAGCGGTTTCGGCCGCTCCACCCTTCTCTCCATCCTTATCTTCAGCGGGAGGCCGTGAATGGCATCTGGCGACACCCTCATCAATTTCACCGCCCAGGAATATCAGCCGCCCGCATCGAACTATGCTCAGTACGGCTTCAGGAACGGGCACCCGCACCTGGCGTTCGATCAGACTGTTCAGGAAGCGACCTTCTTTGGCAACATCATGCCGCGCCATTACAGCGGGAACGGCGTCGACCTGGTGCTGCATTGGATAGCCGCATCCGGGGTGGTGACGAACAAGGTCGCGTGGGACATTGCCTTCGAGCGCATGTCCGATGGAACGACGGATCTGACGGCCGACAGTTTCGCCACGGCAGTTTCGGTCGCAGGCGTCACCGTGCCTGGGACGTCCGGCATCGAAGGCCAGAGTTCGGTCAATATCCCCTCCGCTAATATGGATGGGATTGTGGCCGGCGACACCTTCCGCATGCGGGTCCGCCGCGACCCCACCGTATCGCCAAACGCCGCTGGCGATATCCAGTTGATCGCGGTCGAGATGCGAGACCACTAAATGGCCTTCATCCTCAACGGGATCGGAGACTATTTCCCGCTAGGCTTCACACCCGTCAACACGCTGCCGTTCACGATGGCGTGCTGGTTCAATCCGGACGACGTCGCGACCGCTTATGCTCTGATGAGCAACGCGCAAAGCGCGAGCACTTTCGAGCGCTATCGGCTTATGTGCCGAGGCGACTCGGCCGGCGACCCGGTCACGATCGAGGCCCGGAACCAGGCCGGCACGAGTGCGACCGCTTCCACCACGACATCAGTCCAGGCGGGCGTCTGGCAGCACGCCGCCGGCGTCGTCACCTCGACCACGAGCCGCAAAGCATTTTTGAATGGCGGCGGTTCCGGATCCAACTCGACATCGATAAGCTTCGCCGGTGCGCTGAACAGCCTCGACATCGGCCGCACCATGTTCGGCGGAACGACCGCCAACCTCTTCAAGGGCAAGATCGCCGAAGCCGCGATGTGGGACGTGGCGCTCACCGATGAGGAAATCTTTTCGCTCGCCCAGGGCGCGTCGCCCAACCTGATCAGGCCAAACCGGCTCTGGTTCTACGCGCCCCTCATTGACGGCCTGCAAAATCTCCGCGGCGGGATCCTTGGGTCAGCCGGGTCTCCCACGCCGACCGACCACATCCCCATCACATATCCGCGCAGCGCGATCGTCGGCCTCAAGGCATCAGCCCTCAACGCGGCATCCGCTATTCACTCCCATACGGCGACGAGCCCCGTTCTATCTGGCCCGGCCGTTCTTACCCCAGATGCCGGTACCCACAGCCACGCTTCGACCAGCCCGGCAATCACCCCGCATGATGTCGTAGCGCCGGCCGATTCCACGAGCGCACACAGTCTTACCAGTCCTTCGTTGCAGCACGTGCCAGGCGCCGCGCTCGCCACACTGCCATCCACTCCGACGGTGCGCTATCGCCCCGACTATTCCGGCGTGACGGTCGGAGGCGACGGTCGCGTGCTGAGCATCACGGATCTTATGGGCTTGGCCAATGCGGCGGGATCGGCCGGCAATGGACCCAAGGTTGGCGTCGACCCCTACGGCCGCAAATATCTCGACTTCAACTTCGACCCTAATGGCGCGGGCCAGCACTGGCTCGTCATCCCCACCACGCTCGCGGACGTCTGGAGCCAGTCGACGACGGTTTTTGCAGTCGGTCGCTTCTTCTCGCAGCAATCGGGCGTCGTGTTCTCGATCGGGCAGAATGGCAACTCGCCGCCGGCCATGTCCTCGCCGCTGGCGCAGTGCACCGGCCCCGGCCTCGGGCTGCAGCAACGTCCCTATGTGGGCGCGAACACGTCCGGTTCGCAATCCACCAAGATCGGAACGCAGCTTTGCGTCCTGGGCTTCGGCGCTCGACAGACCGCCAATGGTGGTTTCCGCGTCGCCATGAACCGCCAGTGCCGGTCGCCCGGCACGGCGGTGGCTCTTGCTTCAGCCACTGGCCAAGGAGCGGAGATAGGCAGGAACGCCTACGCGCCGAGCGGCACATTCCTGAACGCGCACATCTACGAACTTGTCATCTTCACGCACTTCAACCCCGACAATGCGACCTTTGATGCGATCGCGACCGCGCTGGCGGACGCATGGGAGATCCCCGAGGTAACGCATGACGTCGTTGTGGAAGGCGACAGCATCTCCGCCGGCGTGGACGATCGTGGCATAGCGCGGTGGCTTTCCGAGCCAGTGACCGGCCTTCCGGCAACGACCCGGGTGGTGATGAGCGCGCGCAGCGGCTCGGGCTTCACGAAGTCGACAACGCAGAGCCCAACCTACCGCCGTGACCTATCCGGAAGCTGCCTCGACCTTGCGCTTTATCAGATCCCCGGCGACACGCCACAGTTGACCATCCAGATCGGCCGGAACGACATCACCAACGATGCCACGGCTGACACCGCTTACAATAACCTGGTCGCCTATCTGAACACGACGACGAACGGCGTGCTTCAGCGGGGCTTCAAGGTGGTGGTCGGGGCGAACATCGCAGAGGGCTCGACGCTCGGCATCACGAATTCCGTTCTCCGCCTGCGCAACAAGATCCTCGCGCCGCAATTCCTCGTCGATTGCAACGCAGGGCCAGGACAGACCTATGACGGCAAGCTGCGCGTCGCGAACCTCTCGGCGATCGTCGCTGGGGCCAAGGGGACCGTATTCTACGATCTCACCGATACGACCGACTCCGAAATTTATCAGCCGGATGGCCTGCATCCGTGGGAGATCGGCGAGCAGTACGAGGTCTATGGCGGAGATACCCCATGGTACGGCTACAAGGCGAACCTAACCGCCGTTCCGACCACGGTCGCCAATGAAAGCCATGCCCATAGCCTGACATCGCCGACCGTCAGTGCTGCGATTCCGATCACGCCCGCCGACGCGAGCCATGTTCACCTGGCCACCATAGCCTTTATCACGGCCAGCAGCGTCATCTCGCCGGCGGCGGGTCTGTCGGGGCATGTGGCCACGTCGCCCACGTTGTCGACCGCCTCTCCGATCACGCCGGCCGCCAGCATCCACGCGCATCAGAGCGACTCACCGCTGCTGTCGGTCGCCGGCGTCATCACGGTCGCCAGTGCAACCTCGGCACACATAGCGAGCAGCCCTTCGCTCGGGCTGGCCTATACCCTGGCGCCCAACGGCGCCGTTCATGCTCACTTTACGTCTCAGGTGTCCATCCGCGTCCCGACGATGCGGCAAGGCGCCTTCTTCTCGTTCTTCTAGGAGGTATCATGGTCGCCACCCCGGCCCGCATCGGCTTCATCAGCAAAGCGACGCGCAGCGTTCTTGCGACCGACGGGCTCGTCACCACGAAATATGGCCAGCTTGCACGCGACACCAAGGACGAGCCGATCGACACCTATTTCGACAGCCTGACGGATGCGAACGCCGTGCTCAACGAGCGCTTCAATCTGCTCAAGGCGGACCGCCGGCGCTTCAAACAGACGGTCAGGGGTGTCCTCGATGTCAACAGCACCTTCGCCTACACGCAGACCGTGCCGACCGTGACCGTCGTCGATGATGAGCGGCTGGCTAACCTCTCGGCATTGATGGTCGAGATTGCGGTGGATCCGCTCAACGATCGCACCGAAGTAATCAGCTGGGGGTAATCCATGGCGACCATGCCATTTTTCGTCGTGCCGCTTCCGCTCGGCACGATCACCACGGGCAATGAACTGTCCACCAATCTCGCCATGCATCTGAATGAATTCGACGCGGCCGGCATGACCTGGAAGACGAGCAACAATACCAACGTGTTCGTGCGCGGGGATTTCGGAGCGTACCAATCGCTCGACTTCTGCGCGATGCTTGGCGCGAACGCCATCTCGGCGACGACGCTCCGCTTGCGGCTGGGCGATACCCAAACCGAGGTCGATGGCACGGCCGATTATGACAGCGGCGCCGGCGCTTTCATCTCGCCATCGATCTCGAGGGCCGATGGTCTCTACTGGTCCCACAAGGAATTTGCGGCGCAGAGCGAGCGTTGGTGGCGGGTCGACATCGGCTCGCATACCGGAGCGTTCGAAGCCTCGATGCTCATCCTGGGCAAGAAGCTAACGCCCTCGAACTGGTATTCACCCGGATGGGGCTTCGGCATCAATGACAAGGCCAAGGTCGACATCAACCGCTTCAGCTTGGTTGACCGCACGCCCGGCGATCGCCTGCGGGTGTTGAAATTCACGCTCGGCTGGATCTCGGAGCTCGAGATGGAAACGATGTGGCGGCCGTTCGATGAGGCGATCGGCAATTCGCAGCCCGTCTTCGTCTGCTTCGACCCGACCGCCAACGCGTACCGGCAGGGCCGAAGCTATTTCGGAATCATCAGCGAAAACCCGTTTGCGGCCCAACAGAGGAATACACCCGACGGGCCTCGATTCGAGAGGTCGTTCGAGATAACCTCTCTGCTTTGAGCATCTGATACGTTTTGCCGAATTAATTAATTTCCCGAAACGTAACACTGAGATCCCCGAACCCCGGGAGCGGACCGGCTCGGGGTAGGGGCCGGACGGGCAGCGTCCGTCCGTCCGGTCCCGACCATATTCCGTACATGCGTCTCACCGGCTCACCGCTCTGAGCCTTCCATCCCTTCCATAAGGAAATTCCTATGAGATTTCGTCTCAGGGGGCTGTTCAGCCTCCCGCTTTGCTGCGCGTTGATCGCGTCGTCCGTAACTTTCGCGATGCCGTTGGGCGACGCGGCCTACATCACCGTAAACCCGAAGAACCGGTCTTACAGCGACGCTGACAAGGCCCAGGCCGCGCTCGATCTCTTCAACAGCCTTTCGGTCACCGATAAGCAGACGCTGCTCAATCCGGTCGCCTCGAAGATCCTGTTGGATGCAGCCCCGGTTCCCGCCGCGCCGCCGCCGCCCACGCCTGATCCGGTCCCGACGCCTGCACCTGCTCCGTCTCCAGTTCCCGCGCCCGTCGGCATCAAGATTTCCGATCAAACAGCGCTCGGCCAGGCGCTGGCCAACGCCAAGGGTGGCGAGACCTTCCTGCTTGCCTCGGGTGCCGGATACAGCGTCACATTGTCCGGCAAGAGCTATGCCAGCCCGGTGATCATCACCTCCGCCGATCCGAGCCATCGCGCCAAGATCAGCTGGTTCTCGCTCTCCAATGTCAGCAACCTGACGTTCCTCAATGTCGAGATTGCGCGCAACGCCAAGGATCCGGCCAACCCGAACACCGAAAATCTCGGAAAGATCAGCGGCGGCAAGAGCGTCACCTTTGACACCGTCTACTTCCACGGCTCGCTCGATAACAACGCGCTCAACGACATGGTCGGCCCGAACATCGGAAACGTCGATGGCCTGCGCATCGTCAACAGCCGCTTCGAGCAGCTGATGGCCGGGTTCCGTCTCGGCGCCTGCAACAACGTCACGGTGGCGAATAACGTCATCACCGCGTTGCGCTCGGACGGCTTCAACTTCGCGGCAAGCACGAATGTGCTCATCGAGCGCAACACGTTCTCGAACTTTCAGCGCAACACCACCGATCATCCGGACGCCATTCAGTTCTGGACCCAGGGCTCGACCAAGCCGTCCGCTAACATCACGATCCGCTACAATGTGGTGCTGCCCGCGGGCGGGAACGGCATGCAAGGGATCTTCCTGGCCGACCAGGTCGGCAACCTGCCCTATTCGAACGTGCTGATAGAGAAGAACCTGATTGTCGGTCTCAATATGGCAAACGGCATTTTTCCGAGCCACGTAAACGGCCTCACCGTCCGGTATAATACGGTGGTTTCACCTGTCGACGACGGCAATCCGGTGTGGATCAGGATCGACAAGGCCACCGGGGTGAATGTCACCGGCAATATCGCCGACACGTTCAACGGCGTCAGCGCCGTAGGAAATAAGCTGACCAGCGCCAGCGGCATCGATTTGAAGCTGCTCACGACGGCCAGCCTGGCGAAGCTCACGCCAGCGCAGCTGATCGTCCCAGGGATCGGTTATCAGCCGCAGTAACCGGGAATCTGTTTCGTCGCGCAGGCCCGGCCGGGGGAGAGATCCCTCGGCCGGGCTTTTTGCGTTCAATCAAGGTCGGTAATTTTGACCAAGCGTATCGGGAGAGCACCGTTCGGCGCGTCTTCGGGCCAGATGTGTCCTACGATCTCTCGATCTTCGAAAAGCAGCTGTCCTTCGAATTTCCGCTTGCCGCCACGCTGACCAAATACATCATCGGCGGGCGACACCATTTGATTGAACTGCCAAGTGTCGACGATCCCTTCAATCCGGCCATTGCCAACCTCGTAAGTGCCTTTGTACGCCATGATGGAATCGCCGCCGAAAATGCGCCCGGTTTCCAGCGTCACTACCCCGCCAGCCACCAATTGATCTCTCGGCCCATCATTTTGAGCCGTTAGAAAACACCACATACCCTCTACGCTCATCGACTCGCTCCCTGGTTTCCACCGGCGGAGCCCAATGCTATATCTTAACCGTGAGGTACAGTGGCGGGACCGAGGCCGATCGTAGATTCTCCCGTCCGGACTGGCAGACGAAACCGGTGAGTAGGATGCCCTTCATTCCCGGCAATGCGGAGATCTACGCCTTGTCTGGTCGCGGGTGTCCCAAAGCCGGGCCATCCGTGAACACCGGCACCCTCGTCCTGGATCTTGCCTTCGGAACTGGGGGTGGAGGCAATTCCTCGGGCCAATATGCCAGCGCCACGATTTCCCCGGTGCGCAGGTGGTAAACGGGTTCAGGCACGGGATGGATCGGTAGCGCGCAACGATTGATAGAAGCGCTCGACCATCTCGGCATTCGCTTCCCGCCATGCGAACGCCTGGTCCATCACGTCATCGACCTGCCTGCGGATGAGGCGAAGGCCGCCGCCCTTCTCAAACGCATCCTTCATCGCCTTCTCGAGCGTGCCGCCTTGCTCAGCACCCATGCGGCCGTCTTCTCCCTCGATCGTGCTGAATACGTCCCATCGCGCCAGCCATTGCTTCCGCCGAAAGAACGGGTCGCCCAGCCAGTAGACGGTGACCTCGGTCCAGCGGGGGCTTTCCGTCCGGTTGGTCGCAAAGGCGATGCGTGTGGCGTTGGTGACGTCGATCTGGGTGGGAAAGACCATCAGGCTGTTCGCTCTTCAAACGCCTCAACAATCTCCGCCGCGCGGTCGACATATTGGAGCCATCTAGGCCGGCGCTGCGGCGGAACCGTCGTCTGCGGTATTTCAGCGACGATCTGGTCCGGATCGTGCCCGTCCTGCTTTGCCAGAAGCCGCGCCACCTTTTCTATCATCGTCATATCACTGCCACCCCACGAATCGCGCCTGCCGCATTCCGCCGCTGGACGTCATCTCCATCATTTCCACAATGGCAATGCGGCCGACAAGGTCCGGCGCGATCCGCCACAGGCTCAGCCGCTGCTCGCGGGTGAAGCCGACGCACACCTTGCCTGCTACGCCATCAATATCGACAAGCAATGTGCCGAGCGCGTCCGGATTGCCATGCTGGGGGAGGGCGGCCGTCACTCGGACCTCGGCCCGCATGCTCCGCTTGATCCTCTGCCAGGCGCTTGTCCGCCGCCGGGCATAGACTGCGCGAGGATCTTTCACCACAATTCCCTCGCCGCCTGCTGCGATCACCTCGGCTGCATCGGCCTCGATCTCCGCCGCGGTCTCGAAATAGCGCCATGGGAGCACGCGCACGGCATCGCCGGTAAATTCCCCCGCCAGAGTATCCAACCGCCTCCTACGAGCCGTTAACGGCTCACAGCACGCATTCCCGGCCCATGTCTCCATGTCCATCATATCGAAAAGCCAGAGCGTGCCCTGACACCCATTGCGGCCGCGCGCCATCAAATGCGCGTGCGTGGAGGCGAAGCTGTCGCCGACGACGAATTCCCCATCGAAGAATGTCGGTCTGCAGCGCTGGCGCTCGATTGCGCGCAGCTGGTCGGCTACATGGTCGGCGCCATAGATCGGCGCGCCCTCGCGGGTCACCAGTTCGCCATTGATCCAAAGCGCGCGCCAGCCGTCTTTCTTGTCCTCGACGATGCAGCCATCAGGGGCAGGCGGTTTGCCGTCATAGTCGCGGACGAGCTGGCACAATTCCCGCGATATCGGCGCACGGGATAGGGCAGGGTGGGGCGTGTAGGCGTTCATCGTGCGGATTCCTTGATAAGATTGCGGAGCGTCAGCCGGTCGGCCTCGCGGCGGCGCATGTCGAATAGCTCGCGCTGATAGTGGAGCATGCGAATGGCATTGCTCATTGCCTGATCGCGCCAGACGTCACGCTCTCGGCGCACGGCCTCGTAGTGACGCAGCGCGCGTAGTTTAATATTCCGTCCCTCATTTGAGGTCGGAAAAATTATCGTGCTGCGGGAAAGCGCGGCCAGTTCTCGCGCCTTCGGATAGGGTGGTAGATCATTCATCGCTCACCACTCCTGCCCGAATTGCTTGTCTTCCTTGCTGTCCGGCCTGCGCACGGCGTCCCAAAGTCGGCGCAGCCAGCCTTTCTTAGGCGCGTGCGTCTTTTCCTCGGTGACGGGCGCCACCGGCTTTTCGTCTTCCATTGTCTCAAGTCCTTAGAGGCACCTCATCAGCGCGCGTCGCCTCAATCCGCGCGGACGGGCCGGAGCCCGTTTCGGCTTAGAATTCGCTGGCATTGGTGATTATGCAGCGCTCACCTTCAACCTCGGCTAGATCGATGTCGCCGCCGAGCTGCAAATCTTTTCCGATCCCCTGCCAGTCGATATTTCCACGGATCAGGCTCGGCAGCTTGTCGAGCGCGTCCGAATAGCAGTCTTCAACGAACTCCTGCGCGTAGCTCGCCAAAAGCGCGTCATCCGACCATGCGCTTTCGTCCCGAAAGATGCAGACGTCTTCCGCCTGGTCCGCCGCATCCTCTGGCTTGACGCCGCGATCTTCCACAAGCCAGCGGAAAGCTAGGCTGTGATCGCCCGCCAACGCTTCAGCGATCAGCGCCACGGTTTGAAGCGGCGTATGTTCGCCGATCAGCTTCCCAAAGCCCTCATGGTCATGGATCGCCCACTCTTCGGCGCTGGGCACCTGCTTGCCTTCATGCTCGACAGTGACATTCGGAAAGCGCGACGTGCGGAGAATGGCGTTAACGGCTTCCTGCAGCTCGTCCGCGCCCTTCCCCTCGCAATCGATCCATGAACCATGCAGGACGCCGTTGTTATAGCTGGCGAGGCACGCAACGTAGATGCGCGGCGCGGTGTAATTGCTGGTCATCGTTCAATTCCTTCAAGCCCTGCCATCATCAGGCGCGGGAAGGGCTGCCCCGCGCGACCCGCCGCAGCGGGTTTCGGCTATCGA
>Ga0207647_10003605_pt1 | contig 11595 bp, 7 predicted proteins | sample KBSCornC2_FD_184295 | JGI IMG/M metagenome (GOLD analysis project Ga0207647, IMG submission 184295) | Corn rhizosphere microbial communities from Kellogg Biological Station, Michigan, USA - C2 (SPAdes) (version 2) | ecosystem: Host-associated > Plants > Roots > Rhizosphere ...
TGCACGACCGTCTCGATCACGCCGAGCCGCAGCTTGCCGCGCAGCGCGCTTTCGCCGGCCGCGGCGGCCTGCAGCTCGTGCGTCGCCTCGACGACGGCCTTCGCATAGCCGAGCAGATACTCGCCGTTCGGCGTGAGCCGGAACTCGCGGCTGTCGCGATCGACGAGCACGGTCTGCAATTCATCCTCGAGCGCCTTCAGGCGCTGCGAGATCGCGGCCGGCGTCGCGTGCAGCGCGGTGGCCGTCGTGCGGAAGTTGCGCAGCTTCGCGAGCGTGACGAAGGTTTCGAGAAAACGCGTGTTCATGGCGATCGGCGGGACGGTGGACGCGCAGCTTGCCGGTGAAGAAAAATGAACGGGACCGGGGAAAACCCCGAGACACGTTAAGAAATTCTATACACCGGGCGCAAAAAAACTCGTTGGCGGCCAATTTTTTTCTTTTCTATTCTTCGCCGTAACCGCTGACGCAATTGCGTGAGCCCGACGACATCCCCGATCCGCCGACCACCATCATGACGCCTTCCGAATTCCGCCAGTCCGTACGCAGCGGCGCGTTCCGCCAGCCGACCGCCGGCCAGTGCGGCCCGTTCGCGCAAGCGAATCTCGCGATCCTGCCGAACGCGTACGCGCACGATTTCCTGCGCTTCTGCCAGGCGAACCCGAAGGCGTGCCCGCTGCTGGGCGTCGGCGAGCCGGGCGCGTTCCGGCTGGACGTGCTCGGCGAGGATCTCGACATCCGCACCGACGTGCCGAGCTACAACGTCTACCGCGACGGCCGCCTGACCGAGCGGGTCGAATCGCTCGAGGCGCTGTGGCGCGACGATTTCGTCGTATTCGCGATCGGCTGCTCGTTCTCGTTCGAGGACATGCTCGCGCGTGAAGGCATCGCGCTGCGCCACATCGAGGAGGGTCGCAACGTGCCGATGTACCGCACGTCGATCCCGAACCGCCGGGCGGGGATCTTCGGCGGCCAGCTGGTCGTGTCGATGCGGCCGCTGCGCGGCGCCGACGCGATCCGCGCGGTGCAGATCACGAGCCGGTTCCCGGGCGTGCACGGTGCGCCGGTCCATATCGGCCATCCGCGGGAACTGGGCATCGCCGATCTCGGCACGCCCGATTTCGGCGACGCGGTGACGGTGCGCGACGGCGAGCTGCCGGTGTTCTGGGCGTGCGGCGTGACGCCGCAAACCGCGCTGATGGAAGCGAAATTGCCGCTCGCGATCGCGCATACGCCCGGCTACATGCTGATGACCGACATCACGAACGCGTCGCTCGCGGTGTTCTGATCCGGCCGGCGCCGGCAGCCCGCATGGCCACCGATCCGGCCTCGACGCGGCGGCATACCGCGGCGGGCAGACGATTCGCCAGGCCGAAGCGAAACGAACCGCGCAACCGCGGCGGCTGAACCGCGCCGCATGTACGACACGCACCACACGCACCACAAGCCCGGCATTGACCGCACATTTCGACAGGAGCTTCACCATGGAAAGCAAGATCCTCGCGGCGCCCGCCGCCGACCCCGCGGGCCCCGCGCGCAACGGCCTGTTCGGATGGTATGCGGACGCGCAGCCGCGCGAGCGCCGCGCGTTCTGGAGCTGCAAGGTCGGCTACATGCTCGACGGGATGGACACGCAGATGCTGTCGTTCGTGATCCCGACACTCGTCGCGACCTGGGGCATCTCGCTCGCGGACGCCGGCTTCATCGGCACGATGACGCTGCTCGCGTCGGCGCTCGGCGGCTGGCTCGCGGGCATCCTGTCCGACCGGATCGGCCGCGTGCGCACGCTGCAGCTGACCGTGCTGTGGTTCGCGGTGTTCACCGCATTGTGCGGACTCGCGCAGAACTACCACCAGCTGCTCGCGGCGCGCGCGCTGATGGGCTTCGGCTTCGGCGGCGAATGGACGGCCGGCGCGGTGCTGATCGGCGAGGTGATCCGCGCGCGCGATCGCGGCAAGGCGGTTGGCCTCGTGCAGTCGGGCTGGGCGATCGGCTGGGGGCTGTCGGCGTTGCTGTATGCGCTGCTGTTCTCGGTGCTGCCGGCCGAACAGGCATGGCGCGCGCTGTTCCTCATCGGCCTCGCGCCGGCGCTGCTGGTGGTCGTGATCCGCCGCTACGTGAAGGAACCGGACGTCTACGAGAAGGAGAAGGCCGCGCAGGCACAGGTGGCCGGCACGCCGCGCCTCACGGAAATCTTCGCGCCGCAGCTGCTGTCGACGACGCTGCGCGCGGCGCTGCTGACGACCGGCGCACAAGGCGGCTACTACGCGATCACGACTTGGCTGCCGACGTTCCTGAAGACGGAGCGGCACCTGACCGTGATGGGCACGGGCGGCTATCTCGCGACGATCATCATCGGCTCGTGGGTCGGCTACCTGACGAGCGCCTACCTGACCGACCGTCTCGGCCGCAAGCCGAACTTCATCCTGTTCGCGCTCGGCTCGATGGTGATCGCGTTCGCCTATACGTCGCCGGTGCTGAACCTCACGAACGCGTCGATGCTGTGGCTCGGCTTCCCGCTCGGGTTCTTCGCGTCGGGCATCTTCTCCGGGATGGGCGCATTCCTCACCGAGCTGTTCCCGACGCGCGTGCGCGGCTCGGGGCAGGGCTTCTGCTACAACGTGGGCCGCGCGGTCGGCGCCCTGTTCCCGTTCCTGATCGGCGCGCTGTCGAAGCACTACGGGCTCGGCGCGAGCATCGGCATCTTCGCGGTCGCCGCGTACGGCGTGATGATCGTCGCCGCGCTGACGCTGCCCGAAACCCGCGGCCGCGAACTCGACGCCGCGTAAGCGGGCGCCGGCCCGCCGCCTTACCTCTTCCCTTTGATCGAAGCCCTCACGCGGCGCGCGACGCGCGCCGTGCGGCGGCGCTCGTCCTTCGCTTCAACGACGCATCGAGTTCATCGCCATGACTGATCGACACACTTTCCCCGTTTCCTCCGACGCCGCGCGCTGGCAATTCTGGATCGACCGCGGCGGCACCTTCACCGACATCGTCGCGCGCCGGCCCGACGGCTCGCTCGTCACGCACAAGCTGCTGTCGGAGAATCCCGAGCAGTATCGCGATGCGGCCGTGGCCGGCATCCGCCACCTGCTCGGCCTGGCCGACGGCGAGCCGATCACGCCCGAACGCGTCGACATGGTGAAGATGGGCACGACGGTCGCGACCAACGCGCTGCTCGAACGCAAGGGCGAACGCACCGCGCTCGCGACGACGCGCGGCTTTCGCGACGTGCTGCGCATCGCGTACCAGAACCGGCCGCGCCTGTTCGATCTCGACATCGTGTTGCCCGATGCGCTGTACGAGACCGTCGTCGAGGTCGACGAGCGGATCGGCGCGCACGGCGACGTCGTCGTGCCGCTCGACGTGCAACGCGCGGAAGCCGAGCTGCGCCGCGTGTTCGACTCGGGCGTGCAGGCGCTGGCCATCGTGTTGATCCACGGCTATCGCTACACCGCGCACGAGCGCGCGCTGGCCGAACTCGCGCGCCGGATCGGCTTCACGCAGGTGTCCGTGTCGCACGAGGTGTCGCCGCTGATGAAGATGGTGTCGCGCGGCGACACGACCGTGGTCGACGCGTACCTGTCGCCGATCCTGCGCCGCTACGTCGAGCAGGTCGCGCACGAGATGCCCGGCGTGAACCTGCAGTTCATGCAGAGCAGCGGCGGCCTGACGCGCGCCGATGCGTTCCAGGGCAAGGACGCGATCCTGTCCGGCCCGGCCGGCGGCATCGTCGGGATGGTGCGCGCCGCGCGCGCGGCCGGCTTCGACCGCGTGATCGGCTTCGACATGGGCGGCACATCGACCGACGTGTCGCACTACAACGGTGAATTCGAGCGCGTGTTCGAGACGCAGGTGGCCGGCGTGCGGATGCGTGCGCCGATGATGAGCATCCACACGGTCGCGGCCGGCGGCGGCTCGGTGCTCGGCTTCGACGGCGCGCGGCTGCGCGTCGGGCCCGAATCGGCCGGCGCGAACCCGGGGCCGGCCGCGTACCGGCGCGGCGGCCCGCTGACCGTGACCGACTGCAACGTGATGCTCGGCAAGATCCAGCCCGATCATTTCCCGCGCGTGTTCGGCCCGCACGCGGACGAACCGCTCGACCGCGACGGCGTCGCCGCGAAATTCGCGGCGCTCGCCGACGAGATCCACGCCGCGACCGGGCGGCGCGAGACGCCCGAGGCGCTGGCCGAAGGATTCCTGGAGATCGCGATCGGCAGCATGGCGAACGCGATCAAGAAGATCTCGGTGCAGCGCGGCCACGACGTGTCGCGCTACGTGCTGACGACGTTCGGCGGCGCGGGCGGCCAGCACGCGTGCGGCGTGGCCGACGCGCTCGGCATGACGCAGGTGTTCGCGCATCCGCTCGCGGGCGTGCTGTCCGCCTACGGGATGGGCCTCGCCGACCAGACCGCGATGCGCGAGCGCGCGGTGGAGGCGGTGCTGTCCGACGCGTCGCTGCCGGCGCTGAACGCGACGCTCGACCGGCTGACCGACGACGCGGTCGGCGCGCTGCTCGAACAGGGCGTGCCGCCGGAACGCATCGCGACCGAGCGGCGCGTGCACCTGCGCTACCAGGGCACCGATTCCGCGCTCGACGTGCCGGCCGGCAGCGTCGCCGCGATGCAGCAGGCGTTCGAAGCCGCGTACCGGCAGCGTTACGCGTTCCTGATGCCCGGCACGCCGCTGGTCGCCGAACTGGCCTCGGTCGAGGCGATCGGCCGCTCCGATGCGCCCGTCGAGATCGCACCGCTCGCGCCGCGCAACGAGGGCGCGGCGCCGCAGGCCCACAGCGCCGTGCGGTTCCATTCCGGCGGCCAATGGCACGACGCGGCGCTGTACGTGCGCGACACGCTGCTCGCCGGCGACACGATCGACGGCCCGGCGATCGTCGCGGAGCAGAACGGCACGACCGTCGTCGAACCCGGCTGGCGCGCGCGGATGACCGCGCAGGGCAACCTCGTGCTGACGCGCACGACGCCGCTGCCGACGCGCCGGTCGCTCGGCACCGACGCCGATCCGGTGCGGCTCGAGATCTTCAACAACCTGTTCATGTCGATCGCGGAGCAGATGGGGCTGCGGCTGCAGAACACCGCGTACTCGGTGAACATCAAGGAGCGGCTCGACTTCTCGTGCGCGATCTTCGACGGCGACGGCAACCTGATCGCGAACGCGCCGCACATGCCCGTGCATCTGGGATCGATGGGCGAGAGCATCCGCACGGTGATCGAGCGCAACCGCGGCCGCATGCGCGACGGCGACGTGTTCATGCTGAACGACCCGTATCACGGCGGCACGCACCTGCCCGACGTCACCGTCATCACACCGGTGTTCGCGGACGGCTCGGACACGCCGCTGTTCTACGTCGGCTCGCGCGGCCATCACGCGGACATCGGCGGCACGACGCCGGGCTCGATGCCGCCCGATTCAAAGCACATCGACGAAGAGGGCGTGCTGATCGACAACTGGCAGCTCGTGTCGGCCGGCGTGCTGCGCGATGCGGACACGCGCGCGCTGCTCGCGTCGGGCCGCTACCCGGCGCGCAACGTCGAGCAGAACATGGCCGACCTGCGCGCGCAGGTCGCCGCGAACCAGAAGGGCGTCGACGAGTTGCGGCGGATGGTCGCCCAGTTCGGCCGCGACGTCGTGCTCGCGTTCATGGGGCACGTGCAGGACAACGCGGAAGAAGCGGTGCGGCGCGTGATCGGCGCGCTGCAGGACGGCGCTTATCGCTATCCGCTCGACAACGGCGCGGAGATTCGCGTCGCGATCCGCGTGGACCGCGCGGCACGGCGCGCCGAGATCGATTTCACCGGTACCTCCGCGCAGCTCGACAACAACTTCAACGCGCCGAAGGCCGTCTGCATGGCCGCCGTGCTGTACGTGTTCCGTACGCTGGTCGGCGACGACATCCCGTTGAACGCCGGCTGCCTGAAGCCGCTCACCGTGATCGTGCCGGCGCGTTCGATGCTGAATCCCGAGTATCCGGCGGCGGTCGTGTCGGGCAACGTCGAGACGTCGTCGGCGGTCACCAACGCGCTGTACGGCGCGCTCGGCTGCGTCGCGTCGAGCCAGGGGACGATGAATAACTTCACATTCGGTAACGCTCAATACCAGTACTACGAGACGATCGCGGGCGGCAGCGGCGCGGGCGACGGCTTCGCGGGCGTCGGCGCGGTGCAGACGCACATGACGAACTCGCGGCTGACCGACCCGGAAGTGCTCGAATGGCGCTACCCGGTGCGGGTCGACTCGCATCGGCTGCGCGCAGGCTCCGGCGGCGGCGGGCGCTGGCGCGGCGGCGACGGCGCGGTGCGGCGGATTCGCTTTCTCGAGCCGATGACCGCGTCGATCCTGTCGAACAACCGGATCCATGCGCCGTTCGGCGCGGCGGGCGGCGAGGCCGGCGCGCTCGGCCGCAACACGATCGAGCGGGCCGACGGCACGGTCGAGACGCTCGCGCATATCGGCCGCGCGCAGATGGCGCCGGGCGACGTGTTCGTCGTCGAAACGCCGGGCGGCGGCGGTTACGGCGCGGCGGGCTGAGCGGGCGCCCCGCAACGCGTGCGGAAGCGGTGCGGCGGCGTGCACGCCGCACGGTTTTCGCGCGTGGCGGCGGGGCCGTCGTACCGGTTCCATTCAGGGCGGTGAAACGTCGGTGTGCGCGCCGGCGATATATTCACCTGCATCGATCGGCGCGATATTGCCACGCGTATGGGAATAAAGACGGGCATTCCCGTCGTAAACGGAAACGGAAATTCCCCGCTTCCCCGGTCGACTCGATGCGGTCCGACCGCTGCGGAACGCCTTGGGGTCGAGCGGTACGGGGCGGCCGGGATTCCCCGCAAACGCCCGTCCGGCGGGGCACTCCGCCGATTCTGCCGCTCCGCTTCGAGGCCCTGCGCCCGCCCGGCCCATCCCGCCAATCACGAAAAAGCCGCCGTGCCAATCGAGTCCCGATTCCTTGACACTCTCTGCCGAATGTGAGTGCCATTCTTGATCGTCATTTGATAAGATGGCTTACACATTCGTTTGGAAAACCTTGCGCACGAATGCGCAACCGCCGGGTCGCATTGGTTGGAAACAAATACGGAACGAGGGCCGCTGTCACGGCCATCACGACTGCCCCGCCGGATCCGCGCGCTGCGCGTCCGGGAATTGGGGTCAGCCAACTCGCCTCCGTCTACACTGTGCGTTTTTTCTGGATCGGGGCGTGTCCATGGATGACGAAAACGATAGCGCGGTGCTTGAAGCGCACGTCGGTACGCGCAGCCCCTGCTGGCGTCTCGGCAGCGACAGCAATGCGCTCGAGCTGGCGGCCGTCCGCGGCTTGACCAACGTCGCGGTGGCGCTGACCGGCGAGCAGGCCGCGCGAATTCGCGCGCTCACCGGCGTCACGTCGCACCTCGTGCTCGACCTTGCGCTGTTCGGCGACACGGTCACCCTCCACCTGGTCGGCCGCAAGGTCGATACGTCGAACTGGGCCGGCACGGCCTCCGCCTATTCCGATACCGCGTCGGTGGCGACCGACCTGTCGCACGGGCTCGCGTTCGCCGAGCAGGTCGTGTCCGAAGTGAATTCGCTCGTCGTGATCCTCGACCGCAACGGCATGGTGCAGCGCTTCAACCGCCTGTGCGAGGAAGTGACGGGCAAGCGCGAGGTCGACGTGATCGGCCGCAGCGCGTTCGAGCTGTTCATGAGCCCCGAGCAGGGCGCGCAGTCGCGCAGCAACATCACCGGCTTTTTCGCGAGCAACCGTTCCTTCGCGGTCGAGCGCTACATCAACACGGTCAACGGGCCGCGCCTGTTCCAGTTCCGCAACAAGTTCGTGCAGAGCGGCAGCGGCGCCGACGAGCAGTATCTGATCTGCTCGGGCATCGACGTCACCGAGGAGCGCAACGCGCAGCAGCGGCTCACCGAACTCGCGAACACCGACATGCTGACCGGCCTGCCGAACCGCCACGCGATCAGCGAGCGCATCGGCGCGGCGCTGGCCGCGGACCGCGCCGACATGCGCGGCCAGGTCGGCATCCTGTTCCTCGATCTCGACAACTTCAAGCGCGTCAACGATCACTACGGGCACATCACCGGCGACCGCCTGCTGCAGGACGTGTCCACGATCATCAGCGGCTGCCTGCCGTCCGGTGCGACGCTCGCGCGGCTCGGCGGCGACGAATTCCTGGTGCTGTTCGAGCACGGCACGCGGCCGCTGCTCGAAGCGACCGCGCAGATCATCCTCGAACGGCTGCGCACGCCGATCCACCTCGGGCTGATGGAGATCTACACGAGCTGCTCGATCGGCATCGCGATGTATCCGCAGCACGGTGATTCGCTCGAAACGCTGATCCGCAGCGCCGACACCGCGATGTACGTCGCGAAGGAAGAGGGCAAGCATACGTACCGCGTGTTCTCGCTGGAGATGAACCAGAAGGTCGCGAAGTACATGTGGCTCGACACGAACCTGCGCAAGGCGCTCGAGGAAGAGCAGTTCGTGCTGCACTACCAGCCGGTCGTCGACCTCGCGAGCGGCGACGTGCGCAGCGTCGAGGCGCTGATCCGCTGGCAGTCGCCCGATCGCGGGCTCGTCGCGCCGATCGAGTTCATCCACTTCGCCGAGGAGTCGGGGCTGATCGCGCCGCTCGGACGCTGGGTCATGCGCACCGCGGCAGCGCAGGCCGCCGCATGGAAGGCGAAGGGGCTCGGCGTGCGGGTCGCGGTGAACGTGTCCGCGCGGCAACTGCAGGACATGAACATCGTCCATCAGTTCGCATCGATTCTCGCCAGCGCGGGGCTGAAGCCGAGCCTCGTCGACATCGAGCTCACCGAAAGCAGCTTCATCGAGGATGAGGAAACGGCACACGAGCTGATGAAGGAATTCCGCCAGCTCGGCGCGAAGATTCACCTCGACGATTTCGGCACCGGCTATTCGTCGCTGTCGCAACTGTCGCGGCTGCCGCTCGATTCGATCAAGCTCGATCGCAGCTTCATCACGGGCATCGATCGCAATCCTCGCTCGCAGGCGCTGGTGCGCTCGGTCGTGTCGCTCGCGAAGGCGCTGAGTTTCGCGGTCGTCGCCGAAGGCGTCGAGACGCCCGGGGAAGCGGAATTCCTGAAGCAGGTCGACGTCGACCACGCGCAGGGTTTCTACTTCGCGCGGCCGATGCCGGCCCAGGCGTTCGAGGGCTGGCTCGCGGAAACGAGAAAGCTCAGGCTGATCGCCTGAGCCTGCCCGCATGACGGAGCGCGCCGCCCGCGACGCGACGGCGCGCTCCATTCACGTCACACCGTGCGCAGCTTCGACACGCGCCGGTTCTGCAGCATCACCAGACGTTCCATGTACGCGAGATCCTTCGGCTCGATCGTGAACGCCGCGTGAACCCATTCCTCGGTGATGTCCATCAGCTCGGAACGCGTGATCTGGAACACGCGCTCGCGGGCGCGCAGCATCGCGCGGATGCCGTTCAGCTTCGGCTTCGTCACGTCGATGAAGGTGCGCGTCGCGAGATACGCGTCGCCCGCGTCGAACGTCTGGTCGACCAGCCCGCGATCCTCGTACCACTCGGCCGCATGCGCCTCGCCGGACGAGATCAGCGATTCCGCGAGCCCGCGGTCCGCCTTGCGCGCGACCAGCGAATAGCCGCCCATGCCCGGGAACAGGTTGAACGCGATCTCGGGGAAGCCGAGCTTCGCGCCCTTCTGCGCAAGCATGTAGTGGTGCGCGAGGGCGGCCTCGAAGCCGCCGCCCAGCGCGCTGCCCTCGACCATCGCGATCGAGATCGAACCGGTGCCGAAGCCCGTGTAGATCTCGTACACGCCATCGATGCACGAGCGGGCATAGGCCATCAACTGATCGCGGCGACCGCTGCGGATTGCGTCGACGAAGAAGCTCAGGTCGCCGCCGACGTTGAACAGCTCGGGCACGAGCGAACCCGTCACCCAGAAGTCGAACGGCAGGCCGGAGTCGCGTGCGACGCGCGCGAGATGGATGATGTCGGTGACGAGTTGCTGGTTGAAGCACGGCCGCGGCTCCGATCGCAGCATCATCCACATGATGTTGCGGCCTTCTTCGTAGAACGCGGTGAGTTGCGTGAGTTCACCTGCTTCGTAAAACGGACGGCACGCCGGATGAGATTGGAGTTGCATGGTATGTCCTCGTGAGATGTGGTTTTGCAAAGAGCGCCGCGGCCGGTGCCGTGGACAACTGCCCCCGCACGGCGCCGGCCGCGAGGCACCGCCATTGTTGCGCGCACACAAAAGCCGAAATGCGGGGAAAAACGCACGACGGGGACGAGGAGGGGTATCGCGGTCGGTGTGAGGCGTGTGGACTGTGCGAATGGCGGGAGCGATGCGATCGATGGGATCGCTTCGCGGGAGGACGTCGGGGAGTGGAGGTACGGAAGTGTGACGATGCGGCGACAATCGATGCGCGCATGCCGTACGGGAGACGTGTCGCGTGTCGGTCGTTTACGCGATCAAAGCGATGCCGCGCCGTCGATCACGTCTCATGGAATGTGCGGACTGGTGCCGCGACTGTGCGTCGGTTAGTGTTGGAGGATGACGCCGCCGCTACCGCATGGCGTTGACCCGATGCGTGACCGACACGGACGCGAACAATCTGGGCAAGAGGATGGAGTTGCGGCTGCGACGCGACAACGTCGAATGCACGATCACGAACTACGTGGGCACAGCGCTGAAGTTCGCGCTGGCCTACGCGAACGAACAGGAGCGTGACAAGCGCGTCGGCGATCGCATGCTGATGCATCGATCTCGCGACACACACATACGCCCATTCCTGTGCCGGAAACTTGAATGCGTCACAACGTGACATAAAATAAAAGCAGGCCTTCGTGCCATCCGGTCTCTACACCGCAAATGAACCCGGCCGCGCGATACGCGCAGCGTGCCGGGCGAATCTTCTATTGAGAAGAACGGAGGATGGCCACAGACCTCGCCGCGACCGACGGCGGGCTATCGCCGCACGGTCTCGCGACGACGACGAGGGAAACACGACGATGATGGTTACGTTTCGATCCTCCGCCGCACCGGACATCGTCATGTTGCGCGATCTGGCGGAGTACCTGCTGGGGCTTGTCGGCAAGGGGCTGGACGTCCGCGGAGTGATTTCCACGAAACCGAGATCGCGTAACTTTGCCGCGAGTGAAGGCAAGTCAGGGATGGGGAATTTGATTTCGGTTTCGTTCCGGGATGACATAAGTTGAGTATAACGGGCAGGGAAGAGCGCAGCATTCGGCACCGGGCTGAGACTGTGGAAACGGGCTGGTTTGAGATCGCACCATGGGGTGAGCGGATCGGCCTTCAGACGCCCGTGATTCTGGCTCAAGTCCAAGGCCAGAGATGTGGGCCCGCCCGAGTGCGAAATGCTGAGTGCTTTGGGGCTAACTGAACGTGGGCAGCTTCACCAAGTCGTCGGGTGGCACGGGTTCTACCGGTTGGCCAGCTTTACGCCAGGCTCCCAGCCCTCCCTGAATGACGAACGCCCGAAAGCCTGCTTGCCTGAGTAGCAGCGCCACACGGGCGCTGGTGGCTTCGCGCGCTCAAGTGCAATAGACGTAGATGTCCTTGTCCTTGGGAAGGGAA
>Ga0207647_10003606_pt1 | contig 11589 bp, 9 predicted proteins | sample KBSCornC2_FD_184295 | JGI IMG/M metagenome (GOLD analysis project Ga0207647, IMG submission 184295) | Corn rhizosphere microbial communities from Kellogg Biological Station, Michigan, USA - C2 (SPAdes) (version 2) | ecosystem: Host-associated > Plants > Roots > Rhizosphere ...
GCTTCAGCTTCGAGGCGGAAGCGCTTGAGGTGCGCTGGTGTGGCCCATTGGCCAAGGCCAATAACTTTTACGGCAACTATGCGGTTGAGGCTCTTCTGCCGAGCACGAAAGACGACCCCTTGCCCGCCTCGGCCAACCTCCTCCAGCAACTCATAGTCACCCAACTCTCCCAACATCGAGGCGGCGCGCACACTTGTTTTCGTGCGTGGCTCAGCTTTCGCGTCAGCACTCGTGCTGGGGCCGCGGTCACCGCCATCGGCTACGGATTCGTCTGGGGAGATACCCAGCGCTGTTTCCAGAACGCAACCCATACAAAGTCCTTCCGGTGCGTCGGAAAAGATTTTCATGCCGCACCTTCGGCAAACTCTAATCACAGCCTCCATGGCTGGGGACACCTCAGGTCTATGCTCGAACCACAGCGATTAGATGGCGCAACTCATCTTCGATATCCCCGGGCGTAGCCACCGTGTGAGCGATCTCCTCTCGCAACAACGCTTGATAGCGGTGCCGAAATCGATGAAATGCCTGCCGGACTGCATTCTCAGTCATGCCTAGTTGAGCAGCGATGTCCGCTTGAGATGGCGCACCCGGTTCGTCCGGTAGCAATTGCTTCAGGCAATCAAACAAAACAGCTTTGCCACCAGCGCTGTATTCATCTTTTGAACGGCTAAGCACGCGCTCCAGCACCGTTGAAGCCCAACGGCGTTCGTAAATTTGCTCTGCAGTTACCGGGTCGGCGGGTTCCACCTCGAACCGCTCATCCATCCTTAGTTCGTCAAGCGGGATAAGCCGTTGTCCTTTTCCACGCTTGATCGCGGCAGCACGACGCCGCTCGTCCGCCAGAAAATGTTTCAACGCTCCAAGAAGAAAAGAACGAAACCGTCCTTTTTCCCTGCGAACCGCAGTGAGACTTTTGTGCTCTAGCAAATCTGCGAAAAAAGCTTGGGTGAAATCCTTTGACTCTTCTGGTCCAATCCCCTGTCGCTGCGTAAAACTGTAAATTGGTCGCCAGTATGTGCGGCAAAGTTTTTCCAGCGCGTTTTCTGCCGCCGCCGACTCACCTTGCGCCTCCAACACCACGCTCCAATGTGTGGTTGCGAATGGGGTAGCCCCCTTGGGCATGCCTCCGCCAGGCATAGTCAACGAAGTCCCCCGATCCTCGCCCGGACTCACACTGCAACTTAAGTAAAAACTCTTAAGGAAATCAAGCCTGCAAATGATCACAAGGTCGTGACATGAGAATGCCGGATGGGTTCGCGGCTATTCTTTGCTGCATCTGTTTCATTGCCTCGCTCTTTTGCTCGCGCGTTGCGTTTTTGCCAACGCGGAGACCGGGAAAAATATGGAGTCCGGTTTTGTCACCGATACTGCTCTGCATCGCGCTAAGCACCGCTGACTCATTTGGAATCTCATTAATCCCAGCTTCTCCCAGCGGCAGCGCCATATGCGCGATCGATGTCCAAACAAACATCACGATTCCACCCAGTATTCCGGCGAGAAGAATTCTCGTGACCGTGCAGAATGAAAGATCAATGAGCAGTTTAGAAGCAAAATTAAGTTTGCTGTCTCAGTTGGCGGGGGTGGCGGTTCCTTTGTGAGCGGCGATTGACGAGATAAGTTTTCGTGCGATTAATTGGCGCGGTAAATTTCTTCCCTCGCAAGTCATTTCTCTCGCGAGGTGAATACTGCTCGTAAGTTTTCAGGTTTAAATAACTCCGCACACCCATGGCGGGACATAGTAAATGGTCGAAGGTCAAACGCTTTAAAGGCGCAATTGACGCCAAGCGCGGCAAGATCTTCAGCAAATTATCGAAGGAAATCACTCTCGCGGCAAAAACCGGCGGCGGCGATCCGGGTGCCAATCCACGTCTGCGCAGTGCGATCCTGGCGGCGCGCGCCCAGAGCATGCCCAATGACAATATCGAACGCGCGATCAAACGCGGCACGGGCGAGGGCAAAGACGGCGAACAGCTCAACGAAATTACTTACGAAGGTTATGCGCCCGGCGGCGTGGCCATCATCGTAGAGACCGCGACAGACAATAGAAACCGCACCGGAGCTGAGATCCGAAGAATGTTCACCCAGAACAACGGCAACCTCGCCTCGAGTGGCAGCGTCTCCTACATGTTCCACCGAAAGGGGCAGATCACCGTCCCGCGGTCGAGCATTGAGGAGGATCGCCTGCTGGAATTCGTCTTGGAAGCTGGCGCGGAGGAGTTGACAACCGAGGAAGATCAATATGTTATTACCACCTCCCACGATCAGCTCTACGCCGTAGCTGAAGCGCTCAAGGAGGCAGGCGTCAGTACCGATGGGCAAAGGTTTACGTTTATCCCGGATACTACAGTCGCGGTCAGGGACGAGACCGTGGCGCGCCAGGTGTTACGGTTGTGCGATGAGCTTGAAGAGGACGACGACGTGCAAAACGTCTATTCAAATCTAGATATTCCCGAGGAATTGCTGGCCAGATTGCCGGCCTGAAAAACTATTGCTTACAAAGACTGTCAGGGCGCTGCCCCCCAACTGCAGCGAACAATCTTTAGCTTATGAACCAAGAAAACGAAAACCAGCCTGCGCCGCTGGAAACTGAGTCCGCTTCGCCGGGCCAACGCCATCAGCGTCCGCGTCGTCGTTTCCCGCGAAGGCGTTACCGCGGCGATCGCTTCCGGCGCGATAATTCCGAAGAATCACCAAATTCATCGTCAACCAATGCCGACAACGACGTCGCTGTCGAGACGCTTGATCAGCCCGCCTCGGGAGGCGCCCGGGAAGGTGCTGAAGGCGGCGGCGAAACCAGCGAGGCAGTTCAAGCCGAACCGGAATTTGGCGAGGGCATCATTGAAATCTCAGGCAAAGGGTTCGGCTTTCTGCGCGATCCAAAACGCAATTTTGTGCAGACAGCGCAAGATATCTTTGTCACTCCCGAAATTGTGCGTCGCTTCGCTCTGCGCGACGGCATGTGGATCAACGGCGAGATCCGGCGCGGCAGTCGTGGTCCCCAATTGACGAAGTTGGTGACGATCAATGGAGAAGAGCCGTCGAAATATCAGGGGCTCCGTCCGTTTGAAGAATTAACGACGATCAACCCGAACAAACGGATCAAGCTCGAGACAGTCCCGGATCGTTACACCACGCGAATCATGGATTTGATGACGCCGCTGGGAATGGGCCAGCGCGGTCTGATTGTCGCGCCGCCGCGCACAGGCAAGACAACGTTGTTGCATCACATCGCCGATGCGGTCGCTAAGAATCACCCCGAAATGGAACTGATTATTCTTCTGGTCGACGAACGTCCCGAAGAAGTGACTGATTTTCGTCGTTCGCATCCGACAGCGCAGCTGATGGCCAGCTCCAATGACGCCGACATAAAGAGTCACACGCGGATTTCTCAACTGGCGATCGAGCGCGCCAAACGACTGGTCGAAGCTGGGAAACATGTGTTCATCCTTCTCGATTCCATCACGCGCACCGCACGTGCTTTTAATAATGCCATGGGCGGTGGCGGCCGCACCATGAGCGGTGGCATCGACGCGCGTGCCATGGAAACTCCACGAAAGATTTTCGCAGCCGCCCGGAACACCGAGGAAGCGGGTTCGCTCACCATTGTCGCCACGGCGCTGATTGAAACCGGCAGCCGGATGGATGAGCTGATCTTTCAGGAGTTCAAGGGCACCGGAAACATGGAAATGGTGCTCGACCGAAAAATCAGCGATCAGCGGATTTATCCGGCCATTGACATCTTTTTGTCCGGAACGCGCCGCGAAGAATTGTTGTTGCAGCCGTGGGAGCTGGAGAAAATCAACCTTATCCGGCGCGGCCTGGCCGGACACAAGCCAGAGGAAGCAATTCAGCGACTGTTAATGTTTGTGAAAAAATTCCCGACCAACGCGGAGATGCTTAAAGGCATTCCGGGCTGATCGGTTCGCAGACGATTGCCGATCTCGACGCGCGCTCGGAGACGGTTCACAATTCGCTGTGCGCACTCGAAAGGTTTTTAAGAAACTCCGAAAGATCTTTTGGGGAAAGCTACCGCGCGAGATTTCCGAGCTAAGCACATCAGGAATTCATCAAGCAGTCCTGCGCGCAATCGCGGCTTCGCCCGCGTTGCCAGCCAGCGGAGATCATCTCGATGTGGGTAGCGGGACCGGCGAATTATTGCGGCTGGTTCGGGCTCATTATCCGTTTCGTTCTTTCGGATGCGATTACACGGATAAATTGCTCTCCATTCCGGGCGCCGAGATCCACACCGTCGATCTGAATCGCGAACCGCTTCCGTACAGTGATAATCGCTTCGCGCTCGTTACCTGCATCGAAACGGTTGAGCACTTGGAAAATTTCCGCGCCGTAGTCCGCGGAATCTATCGTGTTCTCCAACCAGGTGGCGTCGCGGTATTTTCGACCCCGAATATTTTGAATCTGCGCTCCCGTCTGCGGTATCTGTCGTCCGGCTTTTATAATTTGTTTGGCCCTCTGGCAGCTGATGAATCCGCCATTCACACCACGCGCGGTCACATCAACCCGGTGAGCTGGTTCTATCTTTCGCACGCCCTGCTCGGCACAGGTTTTCGCGATTTAAGAGTCAGCGTGGATAAATACCAGCGACGCTCGATCCTGGCATTTCCGTTCCTCATCGTGCCTCTGCACGCCACAAACTGGATTGTTTATCGTCGTGACAAGCGCACTTACGGCACGCTGGACGAACGGAATGCCTGGGCAGTTCGCGCGATGAATTCAGCCGACTTGTTGCTTGGGCGAACGTTAATCGTTACCGCGGTTAAGCCGGCCTAATGTGTCGTTGGTAGAGAGTGTGAATCGCCTCACGAGCAGTAAGGTAGTCACTATCGAAAGCATCAAAATCGGTATAGCCAAGACGGATGGCAAACTTTCGTTGTTCATCTGGATCGCTCGGAAGCGTTGAAACGCTTCTGTTGTCGTATCGGCGCAACACAAGTTCGCAGCGGCGCAGAAAACCATAGGACTTTTTTAGCTTTGTAACGGCCGACTTGTTCAGATGACCGTTCTGGTGCAATTCGTCGACGGCGCGCTCCCAGTTTTGTTCCCAGATGTTTGCGCGCATCTGCAACGCTTGAACAAGAAACTCCGCTTCAATGATGGCGCCAACTCCGGTCTTTAGATCGAGAAAATCGGACCCGCTTCCGCGTTCTCGCCGAATTCGCTCTACCATGTCATCGATTTTAATGAAAAGGCCGGCATCCTGGCCTGCGCGATGCCAGGCGGCTTTTGCGATCGCTATGAATTCATTTTGTAGCGGACCGCTGATAGCGCGCGCGCGGGTCAGCGCCTGTAACTCCCAGAGTTGGGCTCGGCCTGCGTAATACGATTCAAACGTTTCAAGCGAGCAGACCACAGGGCCTTTTTCGCCTTCAGGGCGCAGCCTTGCATCCAGTGCCCAGATATTTCCCTCGGCGGTTGGTTGCGCCATGGAGTTCATGAGATTCTGCGCAGCACGAACGTCCTCCCCCACAAAGAAAACGTCCAGGTCCGCGCCGTAACTGATCTCGCGACCCCCAAACTTTCCGAGCGCGATGATAGTCAATTGCTCACTTGCGAGGAGTTTCGCGACAAAAACAAGGCACGCTTCCGCGACATCGGAAAGCTCGACAAAGGTTCCTGCTGGTTGAACGAGTCCCATTACATCGCGAAGGATGATGCGCAAGAGTTGCCGCTGACGGTAGGCGCGTATCGGATCGAGATTGTTCGCGCTTGCCCCTAACGAATCGAACCGCCTTAAATTCTCTTCAACCGACCGCGGTTCATCAAATGTTGGATCCCTGGTGATGTCTTCCAGAAGTTGCGGTCGGCGAATCAGAAGATCACCCGCAAACCGGCTGGCATCGAGGGTCTTTACGATCAGCTCAAGCAATTTCGGATTCGTAACAAGCAGTTCAAAAAGCAAACTGCGCAGGCCGTAGCTTTCCACGAATCGAAGGAACTGGTTCAGAGTCGCATCGGGATCGGCAGTTTTGGCGATCCAATCCAGCAAGATCGGGCGCAGTCTTTGGAATATCTGGCGAGTTCGCGTGGCGACATGAAAACCCGTTGCACCTCGTTCGAGCTCTCTGAGGGCTTTCTCTGCTCGTTTTGCATCCTTGAAAAATTCAACAGTAATTTTGGCGGGCTGCGCTGGGCTTTCAGAGATAATCCGTTGAAATATGGGACGCACCGATCCCATTCGATTGTGGAGTGACGCTGTGAAATCGCTGGCTGACGCAAAGCGAAGGCTGTGCGCGAGCCGGCTCAATGAGTCCGGCTCGTCCGGAACAGTGTGGGTCTGTTGTTCGGCTTCGATCTGCAGGCGGTGCTCAACGCGGCGGAGGAATCGATACGCATCATCCAATGCCAGAACGTCTTCGCGCGGGAGCAAATCCAGTTCTCGTAGTGCGCGGAGCGCCTTGAGCATGCTCGGTTCCTGCAAAAACGGATTACGCGCGCCATGGATAAGCTGCAGCGTTTGCACGATGAACTCGATGTCGCGAATGCCGCCGCGCCCAAGTTTTACATCGCGCTCCAGCTTTTCCGGCCCAACCACGTCGCGCTCGATGCGATGCTTGATGTTCGCAATCTCCTCGAGCAGATCCGGCGTCGCACTCCTTGGGTAGATGAACGGCTGATGTAGCCGCAGGAAATCATAAGCCAACTCGCGGCTGCCGGCGCTTCGGCGCGCCTTGATGAGCGCAATCCGTTCCCACGTTTCGCCGAACCCAGAGTAATAGTTTTCCATGCTCTCGAGAGAACGAGCCAAAGGACCTGCCGAGCCTTCGGGGCGCAACCGCAGGTCCACTCGAAACAGCGAGCCTGCGGGATGCGGCTTCGAAAATGTTTCAAGAATCTTGTTTCCCAGTCGATTGAAAAACTGATGGTAAGAAATGTGCGGCGTGAGTTGGCCTTCGTCGCTGTAGAGAAAAAGAAGGTCAACGTCCGAACTGTGATTGAGTTCGCCTCCGCCGAGTTTGCCGAGCGCAAGAATCGCAAACTCCGCTTTTGGCGAGCCGTAACGTTGCCGCAGTTCGGTGTCCCAAAATTCGAACACGCGACGAAGGCAAATCTCTGCGATCTGTGAAAGCTCCCCGGTGGTCTCTTCCAGCGGTGCGACCGCGGCCAGTTCGCGCACGGCCACGCGCGTCATTTCGCGGCCCTTCCAAAACCGTAGTGCTTCGAAATTGTTGTCGACGCCGGAATCACTCGTCAGAGCGTGCACTTCATTGAGCATTTCCGCGCGACCACGCGATGCGAGGCACACCTCAGGCTGAGCGAGCCACAGCAGCGTTTCAGGATTGCGCGTCATCCGTGCCGCGCAGATGCTCGAGACCGCGAGAAGGTGAAGCAGCGCTGCTTCACCCAACGGAAATTGTTGGACCACTTCGGCAAGAGACATCGCGTTTGCCGGCTTGCCCGCCGTAGCCTCGGCGTAGGGGGGCCATTGTTCGTTGAGCTGAGCCAAAGTGGTTTCCACCTGCGAAGGGTTCAGCGATGTGGCTGCTTTTTCCCGAATCCAGCCCGCACGATGCTCCATCGCGCAGAACATCACGCGGTTCTGGGCGAAAAACCAGTTATCGCGGTGCCAAGACGGGGCTCCTAACCATTTCAATGTTTGCTCACATATGTGAGCAAACATTGAAATGCGAAGCAGAGCAGCGGCGCGCTACGGCGATGCCGGAGGCGACAGCACAGGAAGCAATTTTTCGTGCATTTGAAAGTTAACCGGGCAATTACCGGCTAACTCACCATCCAGCTCCACGGGAACATCCTGCTCGCTGCTTACGCGGAGTTGGCGTGTCTGAAAGTATTCAATTTCCGGAACGCGGATGTCGGAGCTGAATACAACGTCATGGAGATATTTGATGATCTCTAGAAACCCGAGGCGCTTGAACAGGACGACATCAAGTAAACCATCGTCGACAACGGCCTGCTTGAAAAAGGGGAAAGGTCCGCCGTAAAGACGCCCGTTCCCGACAAGCACAAACGATCCCTCCTTCACAGGCGCGTCCTCCGACTCGATTAAAAGCTGCGGAGGTTGGCGTCCTGCAATGTGTGCTGCAGAGATAAGATAACTCAGCGGTCCCAGACTTCGCTTGAACGTAAGAGTGGTTTCTTTGACGGCTTGCGCATCGAGCCCAATGCCACCGAGTTGGACGAAGTATTTTCCATTCGCACTCGGTAGATCAACGCGACGCATGTGTCCGGCCTCGACAATTTCCCAGCAACGCTCGAGATCGTTCACGGGCAGACCAAGCTCCATCGCGAAAACGTTGACCGTGCCCATCGGGAGGATGCCCAGCGCAGCATCGCTGCCGGCGATTCCGTTTGCGACATGATTCACGGTTCCGTCGCCGCCAGCTGCAACCACGCGTCCAAAACCTTCCTCGACGGCACGTCTCGCGAGCGCTTCCGCCTCGCCAGCACGCGAGCTGATGCGGACCGGCCAACGACCGACGATTGATTCGACTCGCTCCTGCCAGTCTCGAACGGTTTCGAGATTTCCCGCGGTCGGATTAAGAATGACAACTGTGTCAGTCATGCGAAAAAACATTACAACTGTCGTGTTGATCCCGCAGTCGCGAGAGAAACACCTCTGGCCTAATTTTCATTGCAGGATGCGGTTCAAAATGGATCTGAGATTCTTCTCCCGCGACTGCGGGATCAGAATGACAATAGGCTTTGGTCTTTGCTTCAAACTGGGGCTGCGTAACGTCTGAGGGTGCAAAAATTGCGCCGGCTGGCAGGGATCGCTCTGGGGGCATTGATTGGAATCGGTGCGGTGGTTTTGCTCGGCGTGAACCTGTATGTGCAATCACAAGGGGCACAAGGAAAGATTCAGCAGGAACTGAGCCGTAGCCTTGGCGTTCCGGTCAAGATTCGCAGCATGAGCGTGACTCCCTGGGGCGGACTTGAACTTAGCGGCATCACGATTCCGCAAACCGTATCGGTTGTGCCGAAAGACTTTTTGAAGGCAAGAACATTCCGGCTGCGCGTTCGCTTCCTTTCGCTCTTTTCGCGGCGGCCGGTGATCAAGGAAGTTGCGCTGGTCAGTCCTAAGGTTGTGTGGTTGCAGAACACAGACGGAAAATGGCGTCTGCCTAATACGGAAGCGACGCGCACACACCCCGTTCCGACAAAACAGCCTTCAGCGACCCCGCAGCCGGAAGCAGGAAGAGAATTTGTTCAAACGAACACAGCTCCCGCTGTGACGACGAATCCAGCCAGTGTTCCATCTCCGTTAAAAGCGACCGTTAAGGATGAACCACGCGGACCCGGACCAAAATTGGCCGTTGCTCCGGAAGTTCGACGAGTAAGCGTAAAGGACGGCAATTTCACTTTCTTGGATCCAACCGGCAGACTCGTTGCGAGTTTTACGGGGGTGGATTTTCGCACCAACATTCGTAGCGCGCTGGCGTTCCGGGGAGATGCAAAGGTCGCGCGAGTTTCATTGCGGGACCGTTTTTTTCTGGACCAGCTCCGGTCACCCCTTCGCTACGAGCCCGACGTTCTCGAGCTCTCGAAGATTTCTGCTCGTGTCGCAGAGGGCGAGGTGAACGGTTACTTTGCGATGCAGCCAGAAGCGGAGGATTCCCCATTCACAACGAGCATAAAATTTCATGACGTGCTCGCCGATCAGCTCGTCGAAAATGCCGGCGGTGCAAAGGGAATGGTGAAGGGCAAGTTGGAAGGAAGTTTCCACGCCTCGGGAAAAACTGGCGATCCGGAAGCGCTTGTTGGACAAGGCGAAATTTTCCTGCGGGACGGCCGCGTCCAACAATACAGATTGCTCGTGTTACTCGGTCAGATTTTGCAGATCGAGGAGCTGCAGGAGCTTCATCTGGAGCAGGCCGATGCAAAATATCACTTGAAACCGGGGCTGGTCGCGATTGATGAGCTGGTTTTGCGTTCCCCAAATATTCGTCTCACCTCGTCCGGGACAGTTGCGTTTGACGGGACGCTGCGACTTAATTCGCAGCTCGCGATCAACGACAGAATTCGCGGTCAACTTTTCAAAGCAATTCGCGACAACTTTCACCGCATCGACGAACCGGGCTATTCAGCCATCGAATTTCAGGTCGGCGGCACTATTGAACGGCCCAGCACAAACTTAGTGGAGCAGGTCGTCGGCCGGGACATCAGCAGCATGCTCAACAGCTTCTTCGGAGGAAAAAAGGACCGACCGAAAAAGAAAAAGAAGGCTGTTGAAGATGCGACGACTGCTGGGCCGTCCCCGTCTTTGCCGCCGGAGGCAGCGCTTCCCGAAGCCACTCCGATGCCAAGTCCAGTCGCGTCGCCATGAGGGTTATCGCCGGCAGCGCCGGCGGAGTCCGCCTGGCAGTTCCGAAACGCGGTGTTCGCCCGACAATGGACCGCGTCAAAGCGGCTATCTTTTCGAGCTTGGGTGAGGCGATCATCGGCGCGCGAGTGCTCGACCTTTTCGCTGGGAGCGGCGCGCTTGGGATCGAAGCGTTGAGCCGTGCGGCGGCCTCCGCAATATTTGTTGAAGATGATCGCCAATCGGCAGAAGCAATTGGGAAAAATCTAGCTAAAACGAAATTAAAAGGGCGCGTTCGACGCCAAAATGTTTTTGATTTTCTACGTCAACGATCGAACTCCGAGAAGTTTCAAATCATCTTTGCGGATCCGCCTTATGAAAAAACGCGACGCGGCGAAAGCCATGCCGAGACGCTTTTGAATAACGAAAGTCTGCCACAGTTGCTGGAGCCGAACGGTATTTTCGTTCTGGAGAAGAAGCCCACCGACACTCTCCCTCAAACGAAGCTTTGGCGCGTCCTACGGCAGAAAACTTACGGCGCAACAGAAGTGCTGTTTCTGGAGCCGATTCGCAATTAATGATTCGCTTCATCTATAATCTGTTTTGGCCACTCGGGGTCTTGTTCTTTTTGCCCGGCTATTTCGCCAAGATGATTCGCCGCGGTGGTTACCGCGAAAAATTTGGGCAGCGGCTGGGAATTTACGACGGCGAGGTGCGGAACCGGCTTTTGAACCAACGCTCAACATGGCTGCATGCAGTAAGCGTAGGAGAAGTAAACATTGCGTTGAAACTCGCGAGTGCGTTACGGGCGCTCGAACCGGATTTGCACTGCGTGCTGACTACAACCACAACGACCGGGTTCGCATTGGCGCGCAAAACTGCGCCGCCGTGGATCGAAGTCATGTACACGCCGCTTGATTACTGGCCAATCATGCGTCGTGCGTTTTCAGTGATTCGTCCCGCACGGATTTGTCTTATTGAAGCGGAGGTTTGGCCCAATCTCGCCTCCGAAGCGCATGCGCGCCGGATTCCCCTCGCGCTGGTCAACGCTCGATTGTCCCCGCGCTCTGAGCGACGCTATCGACGATTTCGGTTTTTTGTCGCGCCAACGTTCCGTCTCCTCGACTTGGTGTGTGTCCCAGAACGGCAAGACGTCGAACGATGGGCGGCGCTTGGTGTTCCGCGAAACCGAATCCAGGTGACCGGCAGCATCAAATTCGATCCTCATGTTCAGGCAGAAGCCGTACCCGCAGCCGCGTCCCTGTGGGACGCGTCCACGGAACGCTTGGTCCTTCTTGGTGGCAGCACGCATC
>Ga0207647_10003608_pt1 | contig 11585 bp, 9 predicted proteins | sample KBSCornC2_FD_184295 | JGI IMG/M metagenome (GOLD analysis project Ga0207647, IMG submission 184295) | Corn rhizosphere microbial communities from Kellogg Biological Station, Michigan, USA - C2 (SPAdes) (version 2) | ecosystem: Host-associated > Plants > Roots > Rhizosphere ...
CCAGGGCGAAACCCGGGGGCAGCAGCCCCCGGTTCGCCAGGTCGTAGACCGCCGGCATCAGCTTCTTGCGGGCCAGGTCGCCGGTGACGCCGAAGATCACCAGGCTGCACGGCCCGGCGATCCTCGGCAGCCGCCGGTCCTGCGGATCGCGCAGCGGGTTCACCGGGCCGGCCGGCTCTTCGTTGAGCTCAGCGGTCATGGGCCGCTTTCCCTCCGAGTGTCGTTCTTACTGGAACAGGGACAACAGCTGCTGTACGCCGGCCGCCACGTCCGTGAGCTGCAGCCGCAGCACCGGACGCCCGCGCTCGGCCAGGACGTTCGCGTCACCGGCGGCCTGCGCCGAGATCAGCGTGCCGAACGTGAACGGACGGTCCGGGATCTCGACGTCGGTCGGGTGCGCACCGGTGATCTGCAGGTACACGCCCTCCGGGTGACCGCCCTTGTGGTACTGACCGGTCGAGTGCAGGAACCGCGGTCCCCAGCCGAAGGTCACCGGACGGCCCGTCCTGGTCGCCAGCGCCGGCCGGACCGCGAGCAGGTCGGCATCGCGCTCGGAGTCCAGGTACGCCATCACCGCGACGTAGCCCTTGTCCTCGAGCTTGCCGAGCAGCGCGTCCACCGCGCCCTGCAGCGAGTCGACACCGTCGAGCAGGCCCTCGGAACCGCGGACCTCGACAGCGCCCTCGGTGAAGGCCGCGGCCTCCGGCTCCGGCTGCGCGTCGAGCAGGCCACGGGCCGCCTTCTTCGCGCTCTCCACATCAGGCTGGTCGAACGGGTTGATGCCGAGCAGGTAGCCGGCCACCGCGGTCGCCATCTCCCAGAGCAGGAACTGGCCGCCGAGCGAGCCCGAGGTGAGGGCCGTCGGCACGCCGCTCGTCGCCTTCTCCGCGAGCAGGGCGTTGGTGAGGTCGGCGGCCTCGCTGGTCAGCTCCGGCGCGGTCACCTCGACCGCGACGGGCAGTACGCCGGTGCCGTTCTTGCCGGTGCTCTCCGCGATCAGCTGCTCGGCCCAGTCCGGGAACCCGACAATGTCGGAGCCGTCGGCCGTGATGATGGCCTTGTCCCGGCCGGCGCTCGCCGCGAGCACGGCGCCCAGCCACAGGGCCGGGTTGTCGGCGGAGTCGGCCTGCAACGCCGGCGCCGCCTCGGCCGCCTGGTCGAGGAGCTCGGCGATGTCGGCGCCGGCCAGACCGGACGGCACCAGGCCGAACGCGGTCAGCGCGCTGTACCGGCCGCCGACGTTCGGGTCGGCGAGGAACGTCTTGCGGTAGCCCTCGTCCGCGGACAGCTTCTCGAACGGCGACCCCGGGTCCGTCACGACGACGATCCGCGAGGCCGCGTCGATGCCCGCGTCCGTGAACGCCTTGGCGAAGGTCCGGCGGTGGCTGTCGGTCTCGACCGTGCCGCCGGACTTGCTGGACACCACGATCACGGTCTTCGACAGGTCACCGTCCAGCGCGCGCTTGACGACGCTCGGGTCGGTCGAGTCGAGGACGACGAGCTCCACGCCCGCCGTCCGGGTGATGACCTCCGGCGCCAGCGACGAGCCGCCCATGCCGGACAGCACGATCCGGTCCAGGCCCTCGGACCGCAGGTCGGCCTGCAGCGCCTCGATCTCGGCGAGCAGCGGACGGGACGTGTCGTGCAGGTCGACCCAGCCGAGCCGGATCGAGGCCTCGGACTCGGCCTCCGGGCCCCAGATCGTCGCGTCCTTCGCGGCGATCCGGGACGCGATCTTCGCGGCCACCAGCTTGTCGACGACCTCGGCCCAGTCGCCGTTCTGCGTGGTTACCTTCGGAGTGCTCACTTGGCGGCGCCCTTCAGGGCCGCGGTGACGGTGTCCTGCAGCTCCGACCAGGACGCGTCGAACTTCGCGACGCCCTCGTCCTCGAGCACCTGCACGACCTCGTCGTAGGAGATGCCCAGCCGCTCCAGGTCGTCGATCACCTTGCGGTCGGCCGCGTAGTCGCCGCGGACCGTGTCCCCGGTGATCTCGCTGTGCTCCTCGACCGCCTTGATGGTTGCCTCGGGCATCGTGTTGACGACGCCGCGGGTGACCAGGTTGTCGACGTACAGCGTGGGGGAGTAGGACGGGTCCTTGGTGCCGGTCGACGCCCACAGCGGACGCTGCGGCTTCGCGCCGGCGGTCTCCAGCTCGCGCCAGCGGTCGGTGTCGAAGATCTCCTCGTACGCCTCGAAGGCCAGGCGGGCGTTGGCGATCGCCGCCTTGCCCTTCAGCGCCTTCGCCTCGTCGGTGCCGATCGCGTCCAGCCGCTTGTCGACCTCGGTGTCCACCCGGCTGACGAAGAACGACGCGACGCTGGCCATCTTGGTGACGTCGTGACCGTTCTCGACGGCCTGCTCCAGGCCGGTCAGGAACGCGTCCGCGACCGCCTTGTAACGCTCGAGCGAGAAGATCAGCGTCACGTTCACGCTGATCCCGGCGGCCAGCGTCTGGGTGATCGCCGGCAGGCCCGCCTTGGTGGCCGGGATCTTGATGAAGATGTTCTCCCGGCCGACGATGTCCCACAGCTGCTTGGCCTGCTCGACCGTCTTCGCGGTGTCGTGCGCGAGCGTCGGCTCGACCTCGATCGACACCCGGCCGTCCTGGCCCTCGGTGTCGTCGTACGTCGGCTTGAACACGTCGGCGCCGTCGCGGACGTCGCTGGTGGTGATCACCCGGATCGCCTCGTCGGTGGACACGCCCTGCGCGGCCAGCTTGCCGATCACCTCGGCGTACGCGTCGGCGTCCGAGATCGCCTTCGCGAAGATCGTCGGGTTGGTGGTCACGCCGGTGACGTGCTTGTCCTCGATCATGGCCTGCAGGCTGCCGCTGGTCAGCCGCACACGGGACAGGTCGTCGAGCCAGATGGAGACACCCGCGTCAGCGAGTGCTTTCAAGCGATCGTTCATGGTTCCGATGCCTTCTTCCGGAATGTTCTGTTGTGGTGTCTTCAGTTGGCTTCGCTCGTGTCGGCCGGCCCGACCGGGCCCGCGGCCGCGCGCCCGGGCGGTACACCCGGTCCGCTGATCTTCGCGGCGGCGGCGATGCTGTCCCGCGCGGCCTGGACGACGGCGTCGGTGGTGATGCCGAACTCGTCGTACAGCGTCTGGTACGCCGCCGAGGCGCCGTAGTGCTCCAGGCTCACGCTCCGGCCCGAGTCGCCGACGATGTCGTGCCAGCTCTGCGCGATCCCGGCCTCGACCGAGACCCGGGCCCGGACGTCCGCGGGGATGACGGTCTCGCGGTACGCGTCGTCCTGCTCGTCGAACCACTCCCGGGAGACCATCGAGACCACGCGGGCCTGGACGCCCTCCTCGGCCAGGACCTTGCGGGCCTCGACCGCGATCTGCAGCTCGGAGCCGGTGCCGATCAGCACGACGTCCGGGGTGCCCTCGGTGTCGAGCAGCACGTAGCCGCCCTTGTGCACGTTCTCGGTGGTGGCGAAGCCGTCCGTGCCGCGCGGGAAGGTCGGCACGTTCTGCCGGGTCAGCGCCAGGCCGGCCGGGCGGTCGGTGTGCTCGAGAATGGTCGCCCAGGCGGCGGCCGTCTCGTTCGCGTCACCGGGCCGGACGACGTCCAGGCCGGGGATCGCGCGCAGCGCCGACAGGTGCTCGATCGGCTGGTGCGTCGGGCCGTCCTCGCCAAGGCCGATGGAGTCGTGCGTCCACACGTACGTGACCGGGAGCTGCATCAGCGCCGCCAGCCGTACCGACGGGCGCATGTAGTCGGAGAAGACCAGGAACGTGCCGCCGTACGGGCGGGTCAGGCCGTGCAGGGCGATGCCGTTCAGCACCGCGCCCATCGCGTGCTCGCGGATGCCGAAGTGCAGGACCCGGCCGTACTCGTCGCCGGAGAACTCCTTGGTCGAGTACTCCGCCGGGATGAACGACGGCTGACCCTTCGGGGTGGTGTTGTTCGAGCCGGCCAGGTCGGCCGAGCCGCCCCACAGCTCGGGCAGCTCCGGCGCGAGCTTGGTGAGCACGTCGCCGGACGCGGCGCGGGTCGCGACGCCCTTGGCGTCGGCGTCCCAGCTCGGCAGCGCGTCCTTCCAGCCGGCCGGCAGCTCACGCTTCGACAGCCGGTCGAGCAGCGCGGCGCCCTCCGGGTTCGCGGCCTTCCACTCGTCGAACTTCGCCGTCCAGGCGGCCTCCTCGGCCTTGCCGCGGTCCAGCGCCTCGCGGGTGTGCGCGAGCACGTCGTCGGCGACCTGGAACGACTGCTCCGGGTCCCAGCCGAGGACCTTCTTGGTCGCGGCGACCTCGTCGGCGCCGAGCGCCGAGCCGTGGATCTTGCCGGTGTTCTGCTTGTTCGGGGCCGGCCAGCCGATGATCGTGTGCAGCCGGATGAAGCTCGGCTTGTCGGTGACCGCCTTCGCCGCCTCCAGCGCGTCGTACAGCGCCTGGACGTCCTCGCGGTAGCCGGTGCCGCCCTGGGTCCAGTCGACGTCCTGGACGTGCCAGCCGTACGCCGCGTAGCGGGCCGCGACGTCCTCGGACAGCGCGATGTCGGTGTTGTCCTCGATCGAGATCTTGTTCGCGTCGTAGATGACCGTCAGGTTGCCGAGCTTCTGGGTGCCGGCCAGCGACGAGGCCTCGGACGCGACGCCTTCCTCGATGTCGCCGTCGGACGCGATCACGTAGACCTGGTGGTCGAACAGGCCCTCGCCCTTCGGGGCGTCGGGCTCCAGCAGGCCGCGCTCGCGGCGGGCCGCCATCGCCATACCGACCGCGTTGCCGACGCCCTGGCCGAGCGGGCCGGTGGTGGTCTCCACACCTGCGGTGTGCCGGTACTCCGGGTGGCCGGGGGTCTTGCTGCCCCAGGTCCGCAGCGACTTCAGGTCGTCCAGCTCCAGGCCGAAGCCGGCCAGGTACAGCTGGATGTAGAGGGTCAGGCTGGAGTGCCCCGCGGACAGCACGAATCGGTCGCGGCCGGCCCAGTGGGGGTCGGCCGGGTTGTGCCGCATGACCTTCTGGAACAGCAGGTACGCCGCCGGCGCCAGGCTCATCGCCGTACCGGGATGTCCGTTCCCCACCTTCTCGACCGCGTCCATCGCGAGCACCCGCACGGTGTCGACCGCGCGCTGGTCGAGCTCGGTCCATTCAAGCTTTGGGCTGGTCTTCTCCGTCACGCCGGCGGCGCTCCTCTCGATGGTCTTCCGATGTCGCCTCAGGGTGAGCCTACTGTGGCCGGGGCGTTCCCTTGCGCACCGCTCACTTGTTTGTCAACCGTTCGCCGACTCTGCCTGTTCCCCGACCTGTTCGGCCGCAGACACACGCGATCGGAGGGGGGTGGCAGAACCCTCCTACGGGGCGTCGTAGACTGCTGAATCGTCAGCGCCGGAGTTCCGGCGTCAACCCAGATTGTTCGAGGTGTTCGTGACGGCCGTCGACCCGCGTCCCGCCGCGACGACGTCGTACCCGACGCCGCTGCCGGACGCTACCGCTGTATCAGCTGCAACGGTGCGTCCGTCGGTGCGCGACGTGGTGAAGGCGTACGTCGGTCTGACCAAGCCGCGCATCATCGAGCTGCTGCTGATCACCACCGTGCCGGTGATGTTCCTGGCGGCCGGCGGTGTGCCCGGTCTGCAGGTGGTGGTCGCCACCCTGATCGGCGGCATCCTCGCCTCCGGCAGCGCGAACACCATCAACTGCGTGCTGGACCGCGACATCGACGAGCAGATGCGCCGCACCCGGCGCCGCCCGCTGCCGCGGCACGCGGTCAGCCCGCGCTCGGCGACCACGTTCGGCGTCGTGCTCGGCGTGCTGGCCACCCTCGAGCTCGGCTTCTTCGTGAACTGGCTCTCGTCCGGCCTGGCGCTGGCGGCGAACCTGTTCTACGTCTTCGGCTACACCATGGTGCTGAAGCGTCGCACCGTGCAGAACATCGTCTGGGGCGGGATCGCCGGCTGCTTCCCGACCCTGATCGGCTGGACCGCGGTCACCGGCAAGCTCGCCTGGACCCCGGTCGTGCTGTTCCTGGTGGTGTTCTTCTGGACGCCGCCGCACACCTGGTCGCTCGCGATGCGGTACCGCGAGGACTACGCGTCGGTGGACGTGCCGATGCTGCCCGTGGTCGCCACCCCGGTCGCCACCGCGCGGCAGATCATGGCGTACTCGGTGGTCATGGTGATCACGTCGATCGCGCTCTGGCCGATCGGCGACACCGGTTTCGTGTATCCGCTGGCCGCGATCGTGCTCGGCTTCGTGTTCCTGCGCGAGGCGCGCCGGTTGTTGCTGCGGGCCCATACCGGCGCGGACGGCGCCGCCCTGCGGCCGATGCGGTTGTTCCACTTCTCGAACATCTACCTGGCGCTGCTGTTCATCGCCGCGGCGATCGACCCGCTGCTGCACTGAGCGTCGCATGCCGGGTGCGGGGAGTTTTCCCCGTTGACCTGATCGTGATCTGATGTTGCGATGGGGTCCTGCCTGTGGAGGGGGATCCACGCCTGGGGAGGCGCTGCAGCAGGGGGATCTATGGGGGTACGAGCACGTATTGCCGCACTCGCGGCACTCGCGTTGGCAGGATCAGTACTGGTCGCGGGGCAGGCGGAGGCCGGGGGCAAGCACTCTTCGAGCCTGAAGCCGGTCGCAACGGGCCTGAACGGGCCGCGCGGAGTCTCGACGTACAAGAACTGGGTCGTCTACAGCGTCTCCGACGGGTCGGTGTACGTGACCGACGGGCGGCGCACCCTGAAGCTCGGCACGGTGCCGGGCTCCGGCGGATTCGCGCCCGCGATCGACACCAACAAGTGGGGTACGACGTACGCGCTGACCGGCGCGGGCGGTGAACCGGGCCAGCCGCCGGTTCCGGGCGCTACGACCCTGTACCGGATGCGGTACGGCAAGTCGCCGGTCAAGATCGCCGACATCGGGGCGTACCAGAAGACGGACCCGGACCCGTACGACCAGGAGCAGAACCCGACGGATTCGAACCCGTTCGGCGTCGCGGCCCTGAACGACGGCACGGTCCTGGTCTCGGACGCGGCCGGCAACGACCTGCTCCGGGTCTGGCCGAACGGCCACATCAAGACGGTCGCGAAGCTCAAGCCGCGGGTGGTGAAGGTCCCGTCCGGTCTGCCCGCCACCGACCCGGAGGGCAACCCGCTGCCACCGGCGGGGACGCCGATCACCGCCGAGGCCGTCGCGACGTCCGTGACCGTCGGCTCCGACGGCTATTGGTACGTCGGCGAACTCCGCGGCTTCCCGGCAACGCCGGGGACGTCGCAGATCTGGCGAATCAAGCCGGGCACGGTCGGTGCGATCTGCGATCCGGTCAAGCCGAACAAGGGCAAGTGCCAGCGGTACGCCGACGGCTACACGTCGATCGTCGACCTGGCCGGCGGTCCGCGGGGCGTGCTCGCGGTCGTCGAGCTCGACAAGGCCAGCTGGCTGAAGTTCGAGCTGAGCGGGCCGACGCACGGCGGTCTGTTCCTGCAGTACCCGGGCAAGAACCACCGGGCCGGCTACAAGCGTGAGCTGGTGAAGGATCAGCTGACACTGCCGGGCGGCACGGCGTTCAACCGGTGGGGCGGACTGTACGTCGCCGGACCGGTCTTCGGTCCTGGAGCGGTCTACAAGGTGAGGTACTGAGAGACGCGCGGGGCGCCCGTCAGGTGGCGGGTGTCCCGCGTTCGCCGTACACAGCGGTGACCAGGGCGATCAGCAGAGCGGCCAGGAACATGTGGACGAGCACGACGGGCCAGGGCAGGCCGGTGAAGTACTGCGTGAAACCGACGGCGCCCTGGAGCAGCTCGACGGCCAGCAGCCACGCAGCCAGCTTGCGGAGTGTCCGCGAGGTAGCCGTCACCCTGGTCGCGATCACCAGCGCGATCGAGATGCCGAACAGGCCGAAGACGACGTCGGCGTGCAACTGGCTGACGAGCTCCGGGTCGAAACCGTTGCGGCCGGTCTCCGGGTCGCCGGAGTGCGGACCGGCGCCGGTGACAACGGTGCCGAGGGCAACGGACAGCCAGACCGCCACCACACAGGCGGTGGCGAGCGCGCGGACCACCGGGGGAGTGTGCGGGTAGGGGCTGGTGCGAGACCGGCGCATCATCGAGACCGTCAGCGTGATGATGATCGGCGAGACCAGGAAGTGCGCCGAGACGATCCACGGGTTCAGCCCGGTGAGCACGCTGATGCCGCCGATCACGCCCTGCAGCGGCACGCCGAGCGCGGCCGCGGTCGCCAGCCGGCGCAGGTCGCGGCGGACCGGGCGGTAGCGCATCACGACCAGCCAGGTGATGATCGCGACGATCGCGACGACGAACCCGAGCATCCGGTTGGTGAACTCGATCGCGCCGTGCACGCCGAGCGCGGCGTGCGGGACGTACGAGTCGTCGGTGCAGGACGGCCACGTCGGGCAGCCGAGCCCCGAACCGGTCAGCCGGACCAGTCCGCCGGTGACCACGATGCCGATGTTCACCGCCACCGACGCCCAGCCCCAGCGCCGGACGACGTCCAGGCTCGGCTCGGGCACCAGTCGCCAGAATCCGCGCACTGGCTCGGTCTCTTGGGGCGGGGTCTCCGTCGTCATCACCGGCACACTCTAAAGGTCAGTCCCATTTGAAGGTCCTGGAGACCAGGTATCCGAGGACCGCGGCCCACAACGCCAGCGAGAGCGCGGCGGCCCACGGGATCACGCCTTCGACGGTGGAGTTCGCGATGCCGCTGGCCAGAGCCGCGCTCGGCAGCAGGCGGACGATGCCCTGCATGCCCTCGGGGTATTCGGTGACCGGCGTCATGATCGCGCCGCCCACGAGCAGCAGGAGGTAGAGCAGGTTCGCCGCGGCGAGGGTTGCTTCCGCCCGGAGCAGGCCGGCCATCAGCAGGCCCAGTGACGCGAACGCCGCCGTACCGCACAGGACGGTGAGGATCACACCGAAGACCGCGGCGAAGCCTCCGACAGGCTTCCAGCCGAGCGCGAACCCGGTGCCGATCAGCACTGCCAGCTGGAGGGCCTGCACGATCAGGACCGCGCCGATCTTCCCCGCGAGCAGGCCCGTGCGGGAGAGCGGGGAGGCGCCGAGGCGCTTGATGACGCCGTACCGCCGTTCGAAGCCGGTGGCGATCGCGAGCGACGTGAACGAGGACGACAGGACGGCCAGCGCGAGCACCCGCGGGACGGCCTCGTCGATCGGCCGGCCGCTGCCGAGGGGGAGCCGCTCACCGAGGCCGGTGCCGCCGAGCAGCAGGAGCAGGCCGAGCGGGATCACCAGCGCGAGCAGCAACTGCTCGCCGTTGCGGACGAGCAGCTTGAACTCCATCCGCGTGTGCGCGATCACCTTCCGTGTCCACGGCGCGCTGCCGGGCTGCGGGGCGTAGGTCGTCATTGCTTGCCCCTCGGCGTGGTGAGCTCGAGGAACACTTCCTCGAGCGACTTCGTGTGGTGCTGGGTCAGCTCGTCGGGCGTGCCGGACGCGATCACCTGGCCGGCCGACACCACGTGCACCTGGTCGGACAGTTGCTCGGCCTCGTCCATCGCGTGCGTGGTCAGCACCACGGTGACGCCGTCGGCGCGCAGGTCGCGGATCAGCTGCCAGATCTCCCGGCGGCCGTGCGGGTCGAGCCCGGTCGTCGGTTCGTCGAGGAAGGCGATCTCCGGCCGCCCCACGATCGCCAGCGCGAACGACAGCCGCTGCTTCTGCCCGCCCGAGAGCCGGCGGTACGGCGTGCGCCCGCAGCTGCCCAGGTCCAGGCGCTCCACGAGCGCGGGGATGTCGAGCGGGTGGGTGTGCAGCGTCGCGACGTACCGGAGCATCTCGACGGCGCGGACGCCCGACCAGGCGCCGCCCTCCTGCAGCATCACGCCGATCTTCGGCATCAGCTCGTCGTGGTCGGCGAGCGGGTCCAGGCCGAGCACCCGGACGCTGCCCGAGTCCGGGCGCCGGAAGCCCTCACACGTCTCCACGGTCGTGGTCTTGCCGGCACCGTTCGGGCCGAGCACGGCCGTCACCGTGCCGGCGGCTACGGTGAGACTGAGACCGTCGACCGCGGTCTTCTCGCCGTACCGCACGACGAGGTTGTCGATCTCCACCGCGACTGGCACAAACGCAGCATAGAGAACGCCCCGGAGTGACCTCGCTCACGCCTACCCCTGGAGTTCCGCGTGAGCGCGGAACGGTTAGGTGAACCTTATTTGAAGGCTCCGGGGAATTACGCGACACTGATGTTGTGAAAAATCCTGCGACCACCGGAGCCGTCAGCGGCGCCGCGCGGGACGAGTCCACCCGGGATCGGGTCGCCCGCTCGATCCTGACCAACGGCCCGTCCAGCGCCGCGGTGCTGGCCGTGCGGCTCGAGCTCACCCCGGCGGCGGTCCGCCGGCACCTGGACCACCTGCTCGACGAGGGCCTGGTGGAGTCCCGCGAGGAGCGCGTCTACGGCCCGCGCGGCCGCGGCCGCCCGGCGAAGGTGTTCGCGCTGACCGACACCGGCCGGCACGCCTTCCACCAGGCGTACGACGACCTGGCGGCCACCGCGATGCGGTTCATCGCCGAAGCGGGCGGTGACGACGCGATCACGGAGTTCGCCCGGCGCCGCGTCGCCGAGGTGGAGGAGCGGTACCGGGAGCTGCTCGCGCAGGCTCCCGAGAACAAGAAGGCGGAGGTGCTCGCCCAGGCCCTGACGGCCGACGGGTACGCCGCCTCCACGGCGGAGGCGGGCCACGGCGCCCAGCTCTGCCAGCACCACTGCCCGGTCGCGCACGTGGCCGAGCAGTTCCCCCAGCTGTGCGAGGCCGAGACCGAGGTGTTCTCGAGACTCCTCGGCAAGCACGTACAGCGTTTGGCCACCATCGCCCACGGCGACGGTGTCTGTACGACGCACATCCCGGGCCCTGCCCCTGTGGCCCCTGTAACCGACGGCGAATCTGCGAGGACTGCACGATGACGCAAACCGCTCACCCCGAACTGGAAGGCCTCGGCAACTACCAGTACGGCTGGTCCGACTCCGACGCCGCCGGCGCGGTCGCTCAGCGCGGCTTGAGCGAGGACGTGGTGAGAGGCATCTCCGCTCTCAAGAATGAGCCGGAGTGGATGCTCGACCTGCGCCTGAAGGGCCTGAAGCTCTTCGGCCGCAAGCCGATGCCGTCCTGGGGTGCCGACCTGTCCGGGATCGACTTCGACAACATCAAGTACTTCGTCCGGTCGACCGAGAAGCAGGCCACCTCCTGGGAGGAGCTGCCGCCGGACATCAAGAACACCTACGACAAGCTCGGCATCCCGGAGGCGGAGAAGCAGCGCCTGGTCGCCGGCGTCGCCGCGCAGTACGAGTCCGAGGTCGTCTACCACCAGATCCGCGAGGACCTGGAGGAGCAGGGTGTCATCTTCCTGGACACCGACACCGGCCTGAAGGAGCACCCGGAGCTCTTCAAGGAGTACTTCGGCTCGGTGATCCCGGTCGGCGACAACAAGTTCGCCTCGCTGAACACCGCGGTCTGGTCCGGCGGCTCGTTCATCTACGTCCCCAAGGGCGTCAAGGTGGACATCCCGCTGCAGGCCTACTTCCGGATCAACACCGAGAACATGGGCCAGTTCGAGCGGACGCTGATCATCGTCGACGAGGGCGCCTACGTGCACTAC
>Ga0207647_10003610_pt1 | contig 11581 bp, 7 predicted proteins | sample KBSCornC2_FD_184295 | JGI IMG/M metagenome (GOLD analysis project Ga0207647, IMG submission 184295) | Corn rhizosphere microbial communities from Kellogg Biological Station, Michigan, USA - C2 (SPAdes) (version 2) | ecosystem: Host-associated > Plants > Roots > Rhizosphere ...
TCTGGCAGGCCGCCTCGCGCATGCGGCCCAGGCACATCTTGGTCAGGAAGTTGAAGTTGTCCTCGTACAGTACCACCACGTCCGGCCGGGTGGTTTGCAGGGAGGCTTCGAAGTCCTCGACGCCGCCGGCAAGCATCGCGTCGAACAGGCTGACCGCGTGCCCCATCTGCCGCAGCAGCGCGGCGACCTGGATCGTGGCGAGCGGGGGATACGGCTTGCCGCGCTCCCACTGTTTCGGGTCGAACCGCAGGAAGTAGGAGTGGCCGACGTGAATCCTCAGCATCTCGCAGTAGCCTCGATCGTAGCCATGGGGGCAGGCCGCGCACCGGCGCACGGCCGGCACGTGGGCGCCGTCGCTCGACGCTGCCTGGACGTAAGTGCCCCAGCGCGGGCCTTCGGTTGCCTCGTGCGGCAAAAATATTCGGGCCGCGGGTACATGCCAGGGACAACCTTTGTCCGCCGAAGCCGCACACACCGGCCAGCGTGTCCGCATGGCGCGGCGCGATGCCATCAACGAGGCTGGACCCGCGATCGGCGACGATGACCCTGAACCCGCACCACGGCGCCCAAGCCGCCGCTTCCGACCCGTTCGGCGAACGCTCGCGCCGGCACGCTTCGCTGTGCCGGCAGATCATGGGCGGGTGTTTCCGTTTCGAGAGCGCCAGCGCGGCGCTGCTGGACCTGGTCGACGCCGCCTACGCCGGCCTGCCGCCGCACCGCCTGCCGCCGGCCGCGCCGGAGTTCCGCATCGAGCTGCGCCTGCTGCCGCGCCGCGCGTCGCCGCCTGCCACCGAGCCGCCGCCGGTGCAGATGCAGTCCGGCGCCGGCCTGCTCTGCGGCGTGATGGACGCGTCGAACTACGTGGTGCTGGCGCCCGCGCAACGGCAGGCCCTGGTGGTGGCTTCCGAAGACATGCTCGAGCGCCCCTACCACCTGCGCTACGAGCTCATCGAATTCGCCGTGTTCACCCTGGCCACGCGCGGGCTGGGCCTGGTGCCGCTGCACGGCGCCTGCGTGGGCCGGCAGGGGCGCGGCATCCTGCTGCTGGGGGCCAGCGGTTCGGGCAAGTCGACCCTCGCCTTGCACAGCCTGCTGCATGGCCTGGATTTTCTCGCCGAAGACGCGGTCTTCGTGCAACCGGAAAGCCTGCTCGCTACCGGTGTCGCCAATTACGTGCACGTGCAGGCCGATGCGCTGCGCTTCGTCGACGACGGGGAGGTCCGCCGCTGGATCGGCGAGGCGCCGCGCATCCGCCGTCGCAGCGGTGTCGAGAAATTCGAGGCCGATCTGCGCCAGGGCCACGGCCGTCTCGCGCCGGCACCCCTGGAACTGGCCGGCGTGGTTTTCGTTTCCAGCCAGGCGGCCGACGATCCCGACCTGCTGCTGAGTTCCGTCCCCGCGGGCGAGATCGCCGCAAGGCTGTGCGCCGACCAACCCTACGCATGCGGGCAGCCGGGCTGGCATCCCTTCCAGCAGCGGATGGAGCAGATCGGCGCCCACCAGCTGCGCCGCGGGCGCCATCCGCGGGACGCCGTCGACGCCTTGCGCCGGCTGCTCGGCTGAGGCCGCCGGCCGCGCTTGCCGCCGCCGTGCGCCGGAGAGGTAACGATGAGCATGTGTGCGGCGAAGAACTTGGGAGTAGGTTGCCGGGCGTACTTGGGCAGTTCGATGTTTAACGGGCAACGGACCGAAGCGCGGAGGTGTTCCGAGCCGGGTCGATGCCCTTCACGAGGGTCACGGAAATGAAAAAACGTTTTGTGGGAGCGGTTGCGGCGGGCGCGCTGGTGGCGCTGGCTTTGGCGATGCCGGCCCTTGCCGCGCTCAAAACGGGTGCCACGGCACCCGACTTCACCGCCGAGGCCAGCCTGGCCGGCAAGCATTTCACCTTTTCCCTCGGGGAGGCCCTGAAGAAAGGGCCGGTCGTGGTGTATTTCTATCCGTCGGCTTTCACCGGCGGCTGCGATCTCGAAGCGCACACCTTCGCGACCACGAAGGACAAGTTCGATGCGGCCGGCGCCACCATCATCGGCGTGTCGGCCGACAGCATCAAACGGCTCGACGCGTTTTCGTCGGATCCGAAATACTGCGCCGGGAAATTCCCGGTCGCCTCCGATGCCGACGGCAAGGTCGCGGGTTCCTATGACCTCCAGACCGTCGCGGCGAAGCCGGGCATGAAAGATGTGCGCGGCGTGGCGATCGACCATGCCTTCATCCCGCGCACGACCTTCGTGATCGCCGGCGACGGCAGGATCGTCGCCACGTTTTCCTCGGAGGCCGATCACCTCAGGCCCGACCAGCACGTGGAAAAATCGCTGGCCATCGTGCAGCGCCTGCAGGCAGGCAAGACGCCCTAGCAGGATGTGAAAGCACTTGGCGCGTGCGGACCACGGACGGCCCGCCGCGGCCGGGCCTGCCGCAACCTTTTCCTCGGTGGACCGCACCTACCGGCGTGGGAATTCCGGCCTGGAGAGAGGTGTTGTCCTGAACCGCCACGCAGTACGTCGAAACCGCGGCCGCGTTGGCCGGTCGACAACGCGGACCCGTCATGAAGCCGGCTGAGTCGCCGCGGGCGCACGATCGGCCCGGGGATCTGCTGCGTTCGCTGGCGCGCACGCTCAGCGGCGTCGAGCGGGTGGAAACCGTCGCGTACGTGGTGCTGTCGCTGGGCGCGGCTTTCGCCGGCAGCCTCGCGGCCCTGCTGCTGGTGCCGCTGGTGCAGCCGGGGCAAACGCTGCCGTTCGGCGGCGCGCTGCTCGACCCGCGCCGCAGCGTCGAGATGCAGGCCGCCATCTTCGCCGCCGCGACCGGCGCCTTCGCGCTGTTGCGCTGGCAGGCGGCGCGGATGGGCGCGCGCCTGGTCGGCCGCTACGGCATGCACCTGCGTCGCGCGGTGCATGCGCGCCTGGTCGACGCGCCGCTGACCTCGCTGGCGGATGCGACATCCGCGGAAATCGCCAACGTGCTTACCCACAACGTTGAGCTCATCGTGCAGGGCTTCAGCGCCCTGCAGCAGTTGCTGATCGCCGCCGTCAGCGCCGCCGTCAGCCTGGGTTTCGCGTTCTGGGTCTCGCCGCCGCTGATGCTGGCGGCGCCGGTACTGGTGGCGCTGGGGTTGCTGGCGTCGCGCGCCTACGGCCGCGAGCAATCGATGGTCGCTCGCCAGTACGTCGTCGACATGACCCGGCTGTTCTGGCACAGCGAGGATTTCCCGCGGCGCCTGCGCCACGTCCGCTCGTTCGAGCGCGAGGCGGCGGAGAAGGCGAGCTACGGTGCCATTTCCGCCCGGCTGTGCCACGGCTACCGGCGCCAGCTGGAGCTGGTGGCGTCCGGACGGCTGATGCTCGAACTGCTGGCGGCGGCCGGGATCGCCGCATTGTTCGTGCTCGCGCATCGCTGGCACGGGGTCGAGCAGTCCGCGCTGATCGCGGTGTGCCTGCTGCTCGGGCGCCTGCTGCCCTACCTGGTGACGACGCGGCAGAGCTTCCAGCAGCTGCGCTCGGCGGCGCCGGCCTTCGAGCTGTGGCAGCGCTACGTGAGCCTGGCGCCGGTGCACCCGTCCGCGGCGCGGTCAGGCGCCGGCGCTTCCGGCGCTGCGCTGCACATCGAGCGGATGCGGCTGACGCCGCCGCCCAGCGGGCTCGAAGTCGGCGAACTGGTGCTGGCGCCCGGCGAACTGACGTTGATCTGCGGCGACTCCGGCATCGGCAAGAGCAGCCTGGTCGACGTGCTGGCCGGCATGATGGCGCCCGAGGTTTTCGTGGCGCGCCGCGATGGCCGGCCGCTCGATTTCGACGCGTACCGCGAGCTGGTGCGTCACGGCGCCTACGTCAGCCAGAACGTGCGGCCGTGGCAGCATTCCGTGCGCGAATGCCTGCTGTGGGCAGCGCCCGACGCCACCGACGCGATGTTGCGCAGCGCGCTGGTCGATGTCGGCCTCGACAAGCGGCTGGCCGATTCGCCGCACGGGCTGGATACCGCACTGCACAGCGCGTCGAGCCGGCTTTCCGGCGGCGAACTGCAGCGGCTGCTGCTGGCCCAGGTCATCCTGCGCCGGCCGTTCCTGGCCGTGCTGGACGAAGCCACCAGCGCACTCGACGCCGCCTCCGAGACCGCGGTTCTCGCGACGATCAGGCGCCGCCTGCCGCAGACCATCCTGATCGCCGTGTCGCACCGGCCCGGCGTGGCGGCGATCGCCGACCAGCGCCTGACCATCGGCAACGACCTCGTCGCCACGGTGGCCGGAAGACCGGCCTGTGCTGCGGTGGTGGCCGGTTCAGCCGGGCGCTTCGAATAGGCATCGCCGGCAGTTGCTCTTCATTTTGAAGCGCAGCCGCCTCATCTTTGCGGCGACTTGAGCAGCAGCGGCACGAACTCGCCCACGGCCGCTGCCAGCAGTTCGCGATCCAGATCCGGTTCACGGGTTTCCCGCACCTTCAGTCCCTCGACCAGGCATTGCAGAAGCAAGGCGCGAGGCGGGGCCACCTCGGCGGGCAATCCCTGTCCGCCGGTGTCGCGGGGGCGGGTCAGCCATTCGATCAGGCCCGCACGCAGGGTGGTGTCGAACTCGTCCAGCGCCGCCGCCACCGTGGGGTCGCGGGTGGCTTCTGCGGAGATCTCCAGCAGCAGCGCCGCGTTCATGCCGTGCTCCCGGTGGGCGTTGGCCGTGCCGTAGCGCGCCGCGATTTCCGCCGGCAGATCGACCTTCCGGTTGAGGCTGAGGTCGTCGCGCAGCAATTCCAGTTGCTGTTGCACGATCGCCAGGATGATCGCGTTCTTGTTCTCGAAGTAGCGGTAGATGAGTCCCGCGCTCATGCCGGCGGTCTCGGCGATGCTGGCCATGCTCGCGCCGTGGAAGCCGTGCTCGATGAAGCATTGCTGCGCGGCGAGCAGGATGCGTTCGCGTTGCACCTCGATGCGGGCTTCGGTCTTGTTGCTGCGGGGTTTTTCGTTCATCGTTCCTTACTCGTTCCAGCCGCCTCCGAGCACCCGGTACAGCGCGATCCGGTTGGTCTGCTCGGCCAGTTGCACGGCCACCATGCCACTTTGCGCAGCGTACAGTGTCCGCTGCGCATCCAATTGCGTCAGATAGCTGTCGCGGCCGGCCAGGTAACGCGCCTTCGACAGCGCCTCCGCCTGTGTGGCGGCCTCGACCAGGGCCTGCTGGGATTGTCGCTGGCGGGCGAGGGTGGTGGTCAAGGCCAGTGCGTCTGCCACTTCGCGAAAGCCGGCCTGGATGGATTTCTCGTACTGCGCCAGCGCGATATCACGATCGACCTTGGCCACCCCGAGACGGGCGCGAAGCCGCCCGCCCTGGAAGATCGGCAGGTTGATGCTGGGGGCGAAGCTCCAGACATGGGTGCCGCTTTCGAACAGGCCCGACAGTTCGCTACTGGCGGATCCAATGCTGCCGGTCAAGGTGATTGAGGGGAAGAACGCGGCGCGTGCCGCACCGATGTTGGCGTTGGCGGCGAGCAACTGGTGTTCGGCTGCCTGCACGTCCGGGCGCCGGAGCAGCACGTCCGAGGGCAGCCCCGCCGGCAATGGTGCCAGGCCGGTGATCCCGCTGGACATGCCGCCGGGCAGCAGGGCCGTTTCCACCGGTGCCCCAACCAGCAGGTTCAGTGCGTTTGTGTCCTGCGCGACCTGCCCGGCATACCGGTCGACGTCGGTGCGAGCTGCCTCGACTTGGGTGCGCACCTGGCTGACGTCCAGTGCGGACGCCGAGCCGGTCTGGTGGCGCTTTTCGGCAAGGTGCAGTGACTTCTCGTGGGCCTCGAGCGTCGCCTGGGCCAGCTGCAGCAGCTCCTGGTCCGCGGCCAGCGTCAGGTAAGCATTGGCTACCTCGGCGATCAGGCTCAGTTGCGCGGCGCGCCGGGTTTCCTCCTGCGCGAGATAACCCTGCAGGGCAGCCTCGCTCAGGTTGCGCACGCGGCCGAACAGGTCGAGTTCGAACGCGGCCAGGCCGACGCCGGCGGTGTAGGTCTGCGATACCGGGATGTCGCCGCCGGTGCGCTCGAGCGTGGCGCTGGCGCCCAGCGAGGGCAGACGGTCCGCGCGCTGGATGCGGTACTGCGCCCGTGCGCGTTCGACATTGAGCACGGCGACGCGAAGGTCGCGGTTGTTGGCCAGCGCGCGGGCGACGAGTTCCGCCAGGTGGGGGTCGACGAAGAAATCGCGCCAGCCGATATCGGCCGCCTGCGCCTCATGTGCTGGCGAAGAGGTCGTGCCGGAAGCCTCCGTGACATCGGCCGTGGTTGCCGTGGTGCTGGGTGGCAGCGGCCATTCCAGCGGAGTCCGTGAGTCGGCCGTGGGGAGCGGCGGCACCAGCGTGGCGCAGCCGCCGGCGAATACCGCAACGGCCAGCGCGAGCGAGGTCAGGATGGGCTTGCTCATGGGGTCGGTACTCCAACGGAGGTGGTGGCTTCCGAGAGCTGTTTCTTTCCGCCGAATACGCGCTGCACCACCACGAAGAACAGCGGAATGAAGAACACGCCGAGCAGGGTGCCGACGGCCATGCCGCCCAGCACGCCCGTGCCGATCGCGCGCTGCGCACCGGAGCCGGCGCCAGCAGCGATGGCCAACGGCAAGACGCCGAGGCCGAAGGCCAGCGAGGTCATGATGATCGGGCGCAGGCGGTCGCGGACGGCGTGCATGGTGGCGGCAATCAGCTCCATGCCGCTTTCCAGGTTGGCCTTGGCGAACTCGACGATCAGGATCGCGTTCTTGCTGGTCAGGCCCACCGTGGTGAGCATCGCCACCTGGAAGTACACGTCGCGTTCCATCCCCGCCAGCGTGTTCGCCAGCGTCGCGCCGAGAATGCCCAGCGGGGCGACCAGCAGCACCGCGGTCGGCACCGTCCAGCTCTCGTACAGCGCGGCCAGACACAGGAACACGATCATCAGCGACAGCGTGTACAGCAGCGGGGTCTGCGAACCAGCCTGGCGCTCCTGGTAGGAGAGCGCGGTCCACTCGATGCCGAAGCCGGGTGGCAGTTCGCTCACGATCCGCTCGATCTCGGCCATCGCATCGCCCGAGGACACGCCCGGCGCGCCCTGGCCCTGGATTTCCATCGCCGGCACGCCGTTGTAGCGCTCCAGGCGCGGCGAACCGTATTCCCAGTGCGAGCCGGCGAAGGCCGTGAACGGCACCATCTCGCCCTGCGCGTTCTTCACCGACCAGCGCCTGAAGTCCTCCGGCACCATGCGGGATTCCTGTTCCGCCTGCAGGTAGACGCGCTTGACGCGGCCGCGGTCGATGAAGTCGTCGATGTACTGCCCGCCCCAGGCGGTGGCGAGGGTGGCGTTGATGGCGTCCATTGTCAGGCCCTGCGCCGCGGCCTTCTCCTTGTCGACGTCGACGCGCAGTTGCGGGGTGTCTTCCTGGCCGTTGGGACGCACCGCCACCAGCAGCTTGCTCTGCGCCGCGGCGCCGAGCAGCTGGTTGCGCGCGGCCAGCAGCGCCTCGTGGCCATGGTTGGCATTGTCCTTGAGGAAGAACGCGAAACCCTCGGCCGTGCCCAGTTCCGGCATGGCCGGCGGTGCGAACACGAAGGCCATCGCGTCCTTGATCTGCATCAGCGCCCCCATGCCACGACCGGCCACGGCGTCCGCGTGCAGTTCCGGCGCGGTGCGCTCGCTCCAGTCCTTGAGCTTGATGAAGGCCATGCCGTTGTTCTGGCCCATGCCGGCGAAGCTGAAACCCTGCACGCTGAAGACGGACTCGACGGCGCCCTTCTCGTTCTGCAGGAAGTGGTTCTCGATCTTCTCGATCGACGCCATCGTGCGCTCCTGGGTCGCGCCGGTCGGCGTCTGCACCAGCGAGAACAGCACGCCTTGGTCCTCGCCCGGCAGGAACGAGCTGGGCAGGCGCACGAACAGCACGCCCATCACCACCACCATGGCGGCGAAGATCGCCATGAACCGTTTGGGCCGGGCCAGGATACCGTTCACGCCGCGCTGGTAGTTGCCGCTGGTGCGGTCGAAACCGCGGTTGAACCAGCCGAAGAAGCGGCCCGACAAGCCCTTGTGGGCCACGTGGTGCTCGCCCTTCTTCAGCGGCTTGAGCATGGTCGCGCACAGCGCCGGGGTCAGCACGATCGCCACCAGCACCGACAACGCCATCGCCGAGACGATCGTCGCCGAGAACTGCCGGTAGATGATGCCGGTCGAGCCCGACATGAACGCCATCGGCACGAACACCGCCGACAGCACCAGGCCGATGCCGACCAGCGCGCCGGTGATCTGGCTCATCGACTTGCGCGTGGCCTCCAGCGGGGAAAGGCCTTCCTCGGCCATGATGCGTTCGACGTTCTCGACCACGACGATGGCGTCGTCCACCAGCAGGCCGATCGCCAGCACCATCGCGAACATCGTCAGCATGTTGATGGAGAAGCCCAGCGCGGCGAGCACGCCGAAGGTACCCAGCAGCACCACCGGCACCGCGATCGTCGGGATCAGCGTGGCGCGGAAATTCTGCAGGAACAGGTACATCACCAGGAACACCAGCACGATCGCCTCGAGCAGGGTATGGACGACGTTCTTGATCGACACCTTGACGAACGGCGTGGTGTCGAACGGTGTCACCACCTGCATGCCGTGCGGGAAATTGGGCCGCAGTTCGTCGACGGCCTTTTGCACGCCCGCAGCGGTATCCAGCGCGTTGGCGCCGGTGGCCATCGAGATGGCCAGGCCCGACGCGGGCTTGCCGTTGTAGCGCGTGATGAAGTCGTAGGTTTCCGCACCCATCTCCACCCGGGCGATGTCGCCGAGCTTGAGTACCGAACCGTCGCCGTTGCTGCGCACGAGGATGTCGCGGAATTGTTCGGGGGTCTGCAGGCGGTCCTGCGCAGAGATGGTGGCGTTGAGTTGCTGGCCCTTGACCGCCGGAGTGCCGCCGAGCTGGCCCAGCGAGACCTGCGCGTTCTGCGCGCGGATGGCGGCGATGACCTCGTTGGTGGACAGCCGGTAGGTATCCAGCTTGGCCGGGTCCAGCCAGATGCGCATCGCGTATTTCGCGCCGAACACCTGGATGTTGCCGACGCCCGGCACGCGGCTGAGCGGATCGAGCAGGTTGCTGCCGACGTAGTCGTCGATGTCCTCCTTGGACATGCTGCCGTCCTCGGACACGAAGCCGAGCACCTGCAGGAAGCCCGAGCTGGACTTGGCCACGTTGATGCCCTGGCGCTGCACTTCCTGCGGCATCAGCGGCATCGCCAGCTGCAGCTTGTTCTGCACCTGCACCTGCGCGGTATCCGGATCGGTGCCGTTGTCGAAGGTCAGGGTGATCGTGGCCATGCCGTTGGACGAGCTGTTGGCCGAGAAATAGATCAGGCCGTCCAGGCCCTTCATGTTCTGCTCGATGATCTGGGTCACCGAGTCCTCGACCACCTTGGCCGAGGCGCCGGGGTAGGTGGCGCGGATTTCGACCGTGGGCGGCGCGATCGTCGGATACATCGACACCGGCAGGGTGAAGACGGCCAGGCCGCCGGCCAGCATGATGATGATCGCGATGACCCAGGCGAAGACGGGTCGGTCAATGAAGAAGCGTGCCATGGGGGTGCGCTCCTTAGTGGCTGCCGGCCGCGGTGGCGGCAGGCTCGGTAGTGGTGGCTACGGGCGTATTGCCCTTGGCCGGTTGCGCGGTGGAGGCGCCAGCTTCGGTGGCCCGCACGGGCGTGCCCGGCCTGACCTTCTGCAGTCCCTCGACGATGACACGGTCGCCGGCGGCCACGCCGCCATCGACCAACCACTTGTCGCCGATGGTCTGGCTGACCTGCACCGGACGGACTTCCACCTTGCCGTCCTTGCCCACCAGCATCACGGAGGTGTTGCCCTTGGGGTCGCGCGCAATGCCCTGCTGCGGCACCAGGATGGCATTGTGGCGCTGGCCATTGCCGACCACCGCGCGCACGTACATGCCCGGCAGGAGCACGTCGTCCGGGTTGGGCACGACCACGCGCAGCGCGAAGCTGCCGGTGGACGGATCGACGGTCACTTCGGAGAAGGCGAGCTTGCCCTCGTGCGAGTACTCGCTGCCGTCCTCGAGAAGAATCTTCACCGGCAGTCCTTCCGTACTGCCCAGTGCGCCGGAAGCCAGGCCCTTGCGCAGGGCCAGCAGCTCGCTGCTGGACTGGGTGAGGTCCACGTAGATCGGGTCGAGCTGCTGCACGGTGGCCAATGCAGATGCCTGGCCCGCGTTTACCAGCGCGCCCTGGGTCACCGTGGATTTGCCGATGCGGCCGCTGATGGGCGCGGTGATGCGGGCATAGCCGAGCGTCACGCCGGTACCGTCGACCACGGCCTGGGCCGCCTTCACGTCGGCCTCGGCCTGGCGCAGTGCAGCCTGGGCGTTGTCGTTGTCCTGCTTGCTGATGGCATCGACCTTGACCAGGTCGGCGCTGCGCTGTGCATGCAGCCGCGCGGTGACCAGCGTTGCCTGAGCACGGGCCAGCGAGGCGCGGGCGCTGTTGTTGTCGGCGCGGTAACTAGCGTCGTCGATCTGGTAGAGCTGCTGCCCCTCCTTGACCTCACCGCCTTCGGTGAACAGCCGTTTGCGGATGATGCCGGAGACCTGAGGGCGGACCTCGGCCACGGCGAACGGCGTGGTGCGTCCGGGCAGTTCGCGGGTCAGGGTCACCGGCGCGGACGCCAGGGTGACCACGGTGACGGGGACAGCCACGTCCTGCTGAGGGGGTGCTTTGCCGGCACATGCGGAGAGAAGCAGGGAGGTAGCGATGGCAAATGGAGCCAGGCGTTTGAGACGGGGAGTCATTGGCTGATCCAAGGGGGAATTGGGGTTGCGAATTGTAAAAGAATGAACAATCATTCTTTTATTGTCAAGCGACTAGGTGCCGGCCGCGTCACCGTGCCGCGAGTACGACAGCATCTTTGTCCAAGGGACGCCGGTCCCTTAGTCACGCCGGGATCTTTTATTGAAACGAGCCTTACCTAGTTCGGCGTGGCCTCGGGGACCCCACAAGCTTCCCTTTGGCAGGCTGGATCGTTCACTGGCTCAGCCCCAAAACACCAATGTTTGAACAGGGCGGCGAATCCCATTGTTTGAGCACTTGGTATGAACATTGGCGTTCAGATCACGCTGAAGAGCCCCGTCCGCTGGATTGGCACCCATTTGCACCAAGACGAGACATTGTCCATGATGGTGCAATGAGCGATCTGGCGTGGCGGACGTGGGCGGAGCAGATGGCGACCGGGCTGGCCCTGGTCGACGCGGATCTGCGCCTGCGCTGGCTCAACCCCGCCCTGATCGAATGCCTGGCGCTGGGCTTCCGCAGCGTGGCAGGGCAGCCGCTGGGGCTGCTGCTGGACGACGCGGACGAGGGCATGGCGCAGGCCGCGAAGGTGCTGGCGGAGCAGCGGCCGGCGCATTGGCGCGGGGTGGCGCTGGCCGCGGCCGATGGCCGCGAGATCGGCGCGGACATCGCGCTGCAGCCGTTCGGCGATGGCTTGCTGCTGGAGGTGCACGTGCTGGCCGAGCCGCCGTCGACCGGTTCGCCGCTGTCGGCCACGCTGCGCGGCTTCGCGCACGAGGTGAAGAATCCGCTGGCCGGCCTGCGCGGTGCCGC
>Ga0207647_10003611_pt1 | contig 11580 bp, 6 predicted proteins | sample KBSCornC2_FD_184295 | JGI IMG/M metagenome (GOLD analysis project Ga0207647, IMG submission 184295) | Corn rhizosphere microbial communities from Kellogg Biological Station, Michigan, USA - C2 (SPAdes) (version 2) | ecosystem: Host-associated > Plants > Roots > Rhizosphere ...
CGAACAGCCGACCAGCGCGATGGCGCTCTGCACGAAACGGTTGCGCAGGCCGCGCAGCGCAAGCAGCAAATGCAGCGCACCGAGTGTGACTACAAGCGAAAGCAGCGCGCCGGCGAAAACATCGCGAAGAGACATGCCCTTAAGCCAGGCGAGGGTCAGTTCTAGGGCGACTAATAGTGCCGCGATCTCCGCGAGCAGACGCGGCGAATGCGGTGCATCCTGCGGACCGCGGCGCAACGCGACAACATCGCGCAGCAGATATAGCAACTGATACATCGAAACCTCGAAAACGCGGTCGCGAACGCAACGCGTGTTTATGCGGCGACGCGCGGCAGCACCGCCATGATTCTCTTGAAGACTTCTGCAACCTCACCGACGCCGTCGACGGTGGCCATCTTGCCGATATCGGCAAAATGCGTCGCAACCGGGTGCGTCTGCTCGCGATAGACCTGCAGACGCTTGCGAACGACTTCCGGTTCGTCGTCCCGCCGGTGCTCGGCCCGAAAGCGGATCTCGCAACGCTTGAGAATCACCTCGTCCGGCACATGCAGTTCGATGGCGATGTCGAGCGGCTGCTGGATGCGCGCCAGCAAGGATTCGAGGGCGGCGCATTGCGCCAGATTGCGCGGATAGCCGTCGAGAATGAAGCCGTTGCGCGCGTCGGCCTGCGCGAGACGTTCTTCGAGCATGCCGAGCACGATCTCGTCCGATACGAGCTTGCCGGCTTCCATGACCGCCTTGGCCTTGATGCCGAGCGGCGTACCGGCTTTCACCGCCGCGCGCAGCAGGTCGCCGGTGGAAATGTGCGGCACGTTGAGCTCGGCTTTGAGCAGAGCGGCCTGGGTGCCCTTGCCCGAACCGTTCGGACCAAAAAAAACAATGCGCATGAGTGCGTTCTTATCCTTGAATCGCCGGCTCGCGGGCGCTGCCTGCGCCACCGCGTTCGGCTAGACTGAAGGCTAACGTACTGGCAGCACGCGGCATAGTCAAACGGAGCACGAACATATGGACAAGGGCAATTTGCTGTATGCGCAATCGGGCGGCGTCACCGCCGTGATCAATGCCACCGCGTGCGCGGTAATCCAGACCTGCCAGCGGCGCAAGATCAAGGTATACGCCGCGCGCAACGGCATTCTCGGCGCCTTGCGCGAGGAGCTGTTCGATGTGGGCAAAGAGGATCGCAGCGCGATCGCCGCGTTGCGTTACACGCCGGGCGGAGCGTTCGGCTCATGCCGGTTCAAGCTGAAATCGCTCGAAGCCGACCGCGCGCATTACGAGCGCCTGATCGCCGTGCTGCGCGCTCACGACATTCGCTATTTCCTTTACAACGGCGGCAACGATTCGGCGGATACCTCGCTGAAGATCACGCAGATCGCCCAGGCGCTGAACTACCCGCTGCACGTGATCGGTGTGCCGAAGACCGTCGACAACGACTTGCCCCTGACGGATTCGTGCCCCGGCTTCGGCTCAGTCGCCAAGTACACCGCCGTGTCGGTGCTCGAAGCGAGCCTGGACGTCGCCGCGATGTGCGAGTCCTCGACCAAGGTGTTCGTCATGGAAGTCATGGGCCGCCACGCCGGCTGGATCGCAGCCGCCGCGGGTCTCGCCGGCAAACGCGCCGACGATCCGCCGCACATCATCCTGTTCCCGGAAGTGCCGTTTGACGAAGCCAGGTTCCTTGCGCGCGTGCAAGAGACGGTGCAACGCGTCGGTTATTGCACGGTCGTCGTCTCCGAGGGTTTGAAGAATGCCGAAGGCAAGTTCCTCGCCGAAGCCGGCACCAGCGACGCGTTCGGCCACACCCAACTCGGCGGCGTCGGCCCGCTGATCGCCCAGCTCGTCAAAGCCCGGCTCGGATACAAATTTCATTGGGCCGTCCCGGATTACCTGCAGCGCTCGGCGCGGCATCTGGCGTCGAAATCCGATGCCGAGCAGGCTTATGCGGTCGGCAAGGCCGCGGTCGAATATGCACTCGCCGGCGACAACGGCGTGATGCCGATTATCCAGCGCACGTCGACCACGCCGTTCAAGTGGAAGATCGTCAAGGCACCGATCGACAAGATCGCCAACATCGAAAAGAAACTGCCGCCGAGCTTCATCTCGCCGGATGGCTTCGGCATTACACCGGCCGCGCGCCGCTACTTCGAACCGCTGATCCGCGGCGAGGATGCGCCGCCGTACGACGCAAAATCCGGTTTGCCGAAATACGTGACGCTCAAACGCAAGCTGCTGAAGAAGAAATTGCCGGCGTATTCGGTTGCCGACAAGTAAAGTCAAAGCGCTGCGGTGGCTTGCTGCAAATCCGCGACTTTGCGCTGATGCGCCGCAAGAAACGGGCGCTCGACAAAGTGCTGCGACAACCAGCTCACGAGCAGGATCGGCGGCACCATGATCACCGCCGTGCGCAGCAAGGCTGCGGCGCTGCCGGTCGCGAGCCAATGGAAATGTTGGCCGGCCTGCAGCAGCGGGTAGTGCCACAGATACAAGCTGTAGCTGATCAGCCCCAGCCATGACAGGGCACGCCCGCAGAACCAGGAGAGCTGGCTGGCCGCACCGAGAACAAACGCGCCGAATGCCGCGCCCAGCCAGCTGAAATGCAGCAGCAGCCATGGCAGCTGCAGCATGACTATGTAATTGCCAAGGCTGGTCCACACCGTCATCGCGATGCCGATGCCGATAGCACCAGCCAGAATCACACACTGCGCTGCGCGCCTCGACATCGGCGCGCGCACGTAAAGCCAAGCGCCGAGGACGCCGAAGAAAAATTCATCGAGCCGCGCCGGCAACTGCATGATGTAGCCATAGTCGAGATAGCGCGCCCATGCCGGATCGAACGCCGCGCGGTAACACGCGATGCGAAACGTCAAGGCCAACGCCATCATGGCGAACAGCACGAGCCACGCGCGCAGTCGAGCGAGCAATAACGCCAGCAACGGCAGGATCACATAGAAATCCCACTCGATCGGCATGCTCCAGTACACGCCGTTGAGCGTCTCGCGGATAGGCACGAAGTTCTGCGCGAGCAAGACATGCGAGATCAGATTGGTCGACGTAAGCGACGCAGCGTCGCCGACGAACAGCGTGACGGCGATGATGATCGCCAGTTGCAGGTAATACGCCGGCAGCACCCGGCGGCAGCGCCGTTCCCAGAAGGTAAGCAGACTCGGCGCCGGCGTGCGTCTCAACGTGGAACGATGAAACGGGATCGACAGCAGGAATCCGGACAACACGAAAAACAGATCCACGCCGAGAAAGCCGCAGCTCACCAACGGGGTGAAGTCGATCGTGTGATGCGCAACACGCAGGGCCAGAGACGGGGAACCGGAAAACTCCCACAGATGGAACAGCAATACCCAGCCGGCGGCCAGACCGCGTAAACCGGTCAGTGCCGGAAGGTAGTCACCTGCGCGCGCGGCAGCGCTGACCGCCGCGGCGCGGCTGTCGTCGGTTGCCGCTCTCATGCTGCACATTTTGCCAGACGTTAGCGCTTTTTTTGGCGCACTGCACAATTAGCGTTCGCGCGGGGTCCCGCTATACTCTGCTGGTTTCTTCGTTGCACCCCCCGTTTACCAATTAGCCTTAGGTCCAGGGAGAGTTCGATGTTGTTCGAGCAATACGGTTTGTGGATCGCGCTGGGCTGCGCCCTGCTTGCGATCGTTTATGGTGGTTGGTCGCGCGTCTGGATTCTGGCTCAGCCCGCCGGCAACGCGCGCATGCAGGAAATCGCTCAGGCGATCCAGCTCGGCGCGAGCGCTTATCTGAATCGCCAGTACCGCACAATCGCCGTCGTCGGCGTGGTGCTTTTCGTCGTGATCGGATTCGCGCTGAATTGGAGTGCGGCGTTCGGCTTTGCGATCGGCGCCTTCTTGTCGGGCCTCACTGGCTTTATCGGCATGAACATCTCGGTGCGCGCGAACGTGCGCACGGCCGAAGCCGCGCGCAGCGGCATCAACGCGGCGCTGCAAGTCGCGTTTCGCGGCGGCGCCATCACCGGCATGCTCGTCGTGGGCTTGGGCCTGCTCGGCGTCGCCGGGTATTTCATGCTGCTGACTCAGGAATTCGGCCAGAGCCAGGATCAGGCACTGCATGCGATGGTGGGACTGGCATTCGGTGCGTCGCTGATCTCGATCTTCGCGCGTCTGGGCGGCGGCATCTTCACCAAGGGCGCGGACGTCGGCGCCGATCTCGTCGGCAAAGTCGAAGCTGGCATTCCGGAAGATGATCCACGCAACCCGGCGGTGATCGCCGACAACGTTGGCGACAACGTCGGCGACTGCGCCGGCATGGCCGCGGACCTGTTCGAAACCTACGCGGTGACGCTGATCGCGACGATGCTGCTCGGCGGCGTACTCGCCACGCAGGCCGGTCCGAATGCGGTGCTCTACCCGCTCGTGCTCGGCGGCGTGTCGATCATCGCCTCGATCATCGGCACCTTCTTCGTCAAGGCGCGCGAGGGCGGCAAGATCATGAACGCGCTGTACATGGGCGTCGGCGTTTCCGCCGTGCTCGCGCTCGCCGCCTTCATCCCGGTCACGCAGGCGCTGATGGCGAAGTCGACTTACGGCGTGTGGAATCTGTACTACTGCGGCGTGATCGGAATCCTGCTGACCGTGGCCATGGTCGTGATCACCGAGTACTACACGGCGACCGAATATGCGCCGGTGCGCCATGTCGCCAAAGCGTCGACGACCGGCCATGCCACCAACATCATTGCCGGCATCGGCGTATCGATGAAGGCCACCGCGCTGCCGGTGCTCGCCGTGTGCGCCGCGATCTGGGGCGCGCATTTCTTCGCTGGCCTGTACGGCATCGCGATTGCCGCCACGGCGATGTTGTCGATGACCGGCATGATCGTCGCGCTCGACGCCTATGGCCCGATCACCGACAACGCCGGCGGCATCGCGGAGATGGCCGAACTGCCGAAAGAAGTGCGTGCGGTCACCGACCCGCTCGACGCCGTAGGCAACACGACCAAAGCCGTAACGAAAGGTTACGCGATCGGTTCGGCCGGCCTCGCCGCGCTCGTGCTGTTCGCCGACTACACGCACAACTTGAGCACGGCGCCGAATCTCGCGAATCAGCTGATCCCGTTCGATCTGTCCGATCATATGGTCATCATCGGCCTGTTCATCGGCGGTCTGATTCCGTATCTGTTCGCGTCGATGGCGATGGAAGCGGTCGGCCGCGCCGCCGGTTCCGTGGTCGAGGAAGTCCGCCGCCAGTTCCGCGAGATCAAGGGCATCATGGAAGGCACCGGCAAACCGGATTACTCCAAGGCCGTCGACCTGCTGACCAAGTCGGCGATCAAGGAAATGCTGATTCCGTCGCTGCTGCCGGTGCTCGTACCGATCGTGGTCGCGTTTGGCGCGAAGTTCATTACCGGTTCGAGCGCGGAAGGCGCCAAGGCGCTCGGCGGTGTGCTCGTCGGCACGATCGTCACCGGTTTGTTCGTCGCCATTTCGATGACGACCGGCGGCGGCGCGTGGGACAACGCGAAGAAATACATCGAGGACGGCAATTTCGGCGGCAAGGGTTCGGACGCGCATAAAGCCGCCGTCACGGGCGACACGGTCGGTGATCCGTACAAGGACACGGCCGGTCCGGCCGTGAATCCACTGATCAAGATCATCAACATCGTGGCGCTATTGCTGATCCCGCTGCTCTAAGCAAACCCACTTCGCGAAAAAGCCCTCCCCGAAACGGGAGGGCTTTTTTGTTTTCAGCCGCCAAAGCCATCGCTGAAGATCGCGTCTCCGTCGTCCTTGATCGTCACGAACTGCAGATCGATGACCATGCTGTGCACGCCATCGCTGATATTCCAGGTCGCAGTACTGAACTGCCCGGCAGCGAAACTGCGATTGATGTGTGCGGCTTGATCGGAATCGAACAGGGCGCCATTCGCGTCGGACAGATGCAATTGCACGGTCTGTCCGCTTGTAGCCAGCGGCGTCGCATCGAGGTCGATGCCGTCCGCGTGCGGGTTGTCATTGTTCAAATGCAACACCGGCGCACCGGCAGCATCGAGCGTATCGCTCACCGAGTAGTGCGTGTAGGTGTTCCAGTCGAAATAGCTCGAGGTGATCTGGAACGATTCGACACGCAGTGGGTAATCGCTGGAATACCCCGGGGCGACTGCTGTCGCGGCCGGGACAAGCCGAAACGTCATGTTCACCGCGGCGCCGACCGGATAACCGGAGAATGGGCCGACCGGCAAGTCATTTGTGCTGATCGACCCTTCGGCGACGACCAGCACGTCATGCGTCTGACCGTGCAAATCCATCACCCAGGGCACTACAAAAGTTCCAGTAGGGTCGATGCCGGTGCCGCCGATCACGAGCCCGTCGGCCGAGATCGCACTCGCGCCATACAGCAGAAACCCTGACGGGATCGCGACTCCATGCGCCGCTGCATAATCGACGAGCAACGCCATGCCGGTCGCTTGCGTCCAGATGAACGCGTCAGAGTTATATGGCGTGCCGGTAACGCCGACTACGGTCGCGCCATCCTCGCTAACGGCGAGTGCATATGACTGCGGATCATCACCCCAATCGCTGGGACTCGCCGGCAGTCGTCCCGAACGCGACATTCCGCCCGGTGCCTTGTAATCCGCGAGCAGATTCGCATAAGACGAGCCCGGCGTGGGTATCACGATGCCGAGAGGCTGGGCATCCGTGGCCAGCGTCCAGCGCCATGCTTCACTGATCAGTTGATCATCCCAGTAACCCTGTCCGACGACGACGCTGCCGTCGTAATTGCTGCTGAAAGCTTCGCCCGGGGGCGAACCGAATAGATCGCCGTAGATGCCGTGGTTGTGTGGCTCGATCGGCGTGCCGTCGACCCAGATCACACCCGAGCGGTAGCCATCGTCTTGATCGTTCCAGCCGTAGATCACGCCGCCGTTGCCGCTGATGCCGTTTGCGCGCGAATACGTTTCCGGTCGATTGACCGGCAAGCGCGCCATGCCGCCAGTTTGCGTCCAGCGGAAAGCGATCGGATTGCTCGAAGGATCGTAGGCAAGGCCGACGACGACGCCGTCATCCGACGCACCATAAGCCTGGCTGTAGAAATTGTCGACGGCGGCCGACCCCGGATAAGGGCCGATCAACACCGGCCCGGTCTTTGCGAAATCCGAGTAGGCGAGCGCCGCGACCTGGTTACCCGTGCCGTCGTCGGCCGATCCGGCGATCGGCTGTGCCCACGAGTTCATGCCGCTTGCGGCGATCAATGGCAGCGACGCGACACCGGCGCTTTCGCGCCAGACCCAGCTGCCGGCATAGGTGCCGCCGCCGAGGTAGGAGCCGGTCGCGATGTGCCCATCCCGTGATAACGCCGCCAGATAACCGGTCTGGGCGTCGTCGAGCGTAGTAAAAGAAGCCGCAAGCGCGTTCAAGCCATATCCAACCATCAGCAAGCCTGCGCACGCACGGCGTGGTAGTCGATACATAGAAGCGTTCTCCCTGAAATGAAATGGTCGGTACAGCCGACCCTCAATGGTTAACCGGGGAACGCCGCAGAGCTATTCAAGCGCCTTTCGCGCTGGATTCAAATTGGGTTTTCTGACGCAGATTCGTTATTTCACGGCCTCGCCTGTGCGATCGGCGTCGTGAGTGCGTCGGTCGGGATGGCGCGTTCACCCGCAAGGGAACGTGCACGCGCAAGCGCCGTTTGCCGGGCTTCGTCGCGACCGAGTGCCGCGAACAGGCGCGCCTCAAGCAGCGCGCAGTCGAAGTCCTGATCGGACCATCGCGACAGCCGACCGATCTCGATCTGGGCCGTTTTCAGATCGCCATCGGCAAGCAGGGCCCACGCATGACTGCGCGTGACCGCAACGATTTCCGACGGCACGCCATCGCGCTCGGCCAGCTGCTGCGCGTTTGCGAACGCGCCGCGCCAGTCGCCGCCGGCCTTGCGCACCTGCTCGGCGCGCGCGAGCAGTGCATAAACGCGCGCGCGCGGTTCATCGCTTTGCCGCGCCCAGGCTTCGAACGGCGTGACGACCGCATCGGCCGCCGCCGCATCGCCGGTGCGCATCGCAGCGCGCGTCGCGATCAGCCATGCATTGGCGCGCAGTGTGGCGTAACTTGGTGCGGCAAGAGCGGCGACCGCGGCTCGTGACATATCAGCGGCGGCCTCGACATTGTTGTTTTCCATTTCCAACGCCGCCAGCACGCTATCGGCGGCCGCTACGGCAATCGGATCGTTACTCTTGCTACGCACGTCGTCGAGCAAAAGGCGCGCTTCGCGCCAACGACCCAGCGCAACCAGTACACGTGCCCGCGCGATTTCCAATGATGTGCGCGTGCCCGGGTTGTCGATGCGCTGCGCAAGTACGCCTGCGGCATCAGCGGTCTCCAGTGCGCCATGCGCATCGAGCAGCGCGAGCTGGCAGCTGATCTGACCGATGTCCACGAAAATTGCCTCATTGAGCGCATTCCACTGGCGAAAACCCTCGCCGGCCGCGCGCAATTGCGGCAAGGCTTGCGCCGGCCGGTCTTGATCAAGATCGAGGAAGCCTTCGTTCGCCATCACCCGCAGCAACGCGAGCGGATCGTTCGCTTCGCGAAACGCGACGCGCGCTTGCGCATAGTCGGTGCGTGCCGCGTCGAAACGGTGCCGGTCGGCGCTCGCCGCAGCGCGTCCGAGATACGCTAACCCTAGCTCACGCCGATCCAAACCAGTTTCCAGCAATGCGATCGCGGCATCAAAATGGTGCTGCGCTTGCTCCGGTTTATCGCTTCGAATCGCTACGGCGCCAAGGCCATTGAAAATACTCGCGCGCAACACCGGTGCGGTCCGCGCCGGCGCTTCGTCGAGCAAGGCGACGAGCCGTTGCTCGGCCGCATCGAGCTTGCCCGCGCGAAAATCGAGCTTGGCCAATCGCACGCGCAACTCAGGTGAGTGCTGTTGCTCTGCCGAAGCCTGCGTAATGAGCTGGCGCGCCGTCCCCGGATCGTCCGCGAGCACTGCAGCATCGACGCGTTCGATCAGTTCCGTATTCGCAACGTCAGCACTGGCCGGAGCCGCGCGTGCGCCGAGCGCGGCGAGCAGTTTATCGGTAGCAATGCGCGCGGCAAGCACGACGTCGCGAGCCTGGCCTTCGACGCGAAACTGCTGACCGGCGCCGTCTTCGGCCGCCAACGTCACCTGCCAGTCCGCATCGGCATGATGCACCTGCGGCGATACCAACCAGCGCGCCGAGGTTGCTTTGCGCAATCCAGCGCTACCATTTGCCGCGGGGACCTTGAGCAGCGCAATGATGTCATCACTAGGTACGCTCGGCATACCGGCTGTGCGCAGTTGCGTGGCGATCATGTCCATGACGCCCAGGCGCATCCACGGTTGCGTAGACGCTTCGATCTGCGCTGGCAACACCGCGCTGAGTGCTGATGACTGCGGAGGTTCGATGTGCGGCGCACCGCGGTACCAGTACAGCACGGCCGCGCCGACGGCGATCGTCAACGTCACCGCCGCGACAGCTAACCAGCGGCGCGCGCGCGACGCGGGCATCGCGTTCGCTACCGGTGTCGCCTCCGCGACAAGCTGCGTTTGCGGCGGTTGCGCAAGGGCGGCATCGGCATCATCGATTTCAAACGGCGCCACCCAGCGGTAACCAAATCGTGGAATCGTACGCAGCAGACGCTGCTCTTTCGCATCATCGCCCAACTCGCGCCGCAATCGCAGCACCGTCTGCCCGAGCAATGTGTCGCTGACTTCAGTCTTGCCCCATACCGCCGCGACGAGTTCGTCACGCCCCACCGCGCGATCGTGGTGCTCGATCAGGTAAGCGAGAAAATCGAAGGCCTGCGGCGGCAGAGCGACCAGCTTACCGGCGCGCCACAGTTCTCGACGCGCCGGGGAAATCCGGCTATTCCCGAATTGATAATGGCGGCTCATGCAGCAAAGCCTAGCGCCTCGGTGTCCATTTGCCCACCGCATGCAGCGGACGTGACCGCTACGGTACGATAGCGGCAATGAATTGCTCGGGCGCATCAGCGTCCCCTAACCGATTCGCGCGAAGGCTTTTTTCTGGAGAAGCCCAAGAAATGAAACTCGCTCCCACTATTCTGATCGCCAGCCTCATGCTCGCCGCTTGCGCTTCAGTCGGAAAAAACCCCGTGAATACTTCGCATGTTCAATCGGCCCAACCCGAAGACGCCTATTTGTGGCTCGAACCGACCGATGACGTGAAGGCACTCGACTGGGTCAAGGCGCGCAGCGACGAAACCGTGAAGGCGTATGCCTCGAGCGAGGCGTTCAACACCATGCGCGCACAGATCCTCGAGGTGCTGGACTCCGACGCGCGCATTCCGTTCGTGCAGAAAATGGGCGGGTACTACTACAACCTCTGGAAGGACAAGGCCAACCCGAAAGGCTTGTGGCGGCGCACGACACTGAACGAATACCGCAAACCGCATCCGGTTTGGGAAACCGTGATCGACGTCGACGCGCTGTCGAAAGCGGAAAAGGAAAACTGGGTCTGGCACGGCGCGCAATGCCTGAAACCCGAATATCGCCTGTGCCTGATTTCGTTGTCGCGCGGCGGCGCCGATGCGAGCGTCGTACGCGAGTTCGATCTGAAAACCAAATTGTTCATCAAAGACGGCTTCTATCTGCCGGAAGCGAAATCGCAGGTCGCCTGGATCGACGCAAATCACATTTACGTCGGCACCGATTTCGGCCCTGGATCGATGACGACGTCGGGTTACCCGCGCTTGGCCAAGCAATGGACACGCGGCACCGCGCTGCGCGATGCGACGCTCGTCTACGAAGGCAAGAACGAGGACCTCGCGGTCAGCGCGTCGCGCGATTTGACCAAAGGGTTCGAACGCGATCTCGTCACGCGCAGCATCGCATTCTTCAGCAGCGAAACGTATTTGCGCGGCGCGGACGGAAAGCTCGTCAGGATAGTAGTGCCGGACGACGCGATCGTCGATGCGCAGCGCGAATGGCTGCTGATCCAGACGCGCTCGGCCTGGAAAATCGGCGACAAAACCTATCCATCGGGCGCACTGCTCGCGGCGAACTTCGACGACTTCATGGCCGGCAAGCGCGAGCTCACCGTCCTGTTCGCTCCGACTGACACAACGTCGCTCGATGCGTATTCGTGGACGCGTCATCACCTGATCGTCAACGTCCTCGACAATGTCGCCAGCCGCCTCGAAGTGCTGACTCCGCCGCCCAAGGGCATCGGCGCCTGGAAACATGAGCCGCTCGGCGGCGCACCGAAGCTGTCGACGATTTCCGCCGGCGGCGTCGATGCGGACGACAGCGATGCGTATTTCATGACGGTCACCGGTTTTCTGGAACCGAGCACGCTGTACTACGGCACGCTTGGCCAAGGTGAAGCGAAAGCATTGAAGCATTCGCCGGCGTTCTTCGATTCGTCGAAGTACTCGGTGCAGCAACACTTTGCGACGTCGAAAGACGGCACACGCGTACCGTATTTCGTCATCGCGCCGAAAAACATGCAGCTTGACGGCAGCAACCCGACGTTGCTCACCGGCTACGGCGGATTCGAGATTGCCGAAAAACCGTATTACAGCGGCGGCGTGGGCCGTGCCTGGCTCGCGCATGGAGGCG
>Ga0207647_10003612_pt1 | contig 11579 bp, 7 predicted proteins | sample KBSCornC2_FD_184295 | JGI IMG/M metagenome (GOLD analysis project Ga0207647, IMG submission 184295) | Corn rhizosphere microbial communities from Kellogg Biological Station, Michigan, USA - C2 (SPAdes) (version 2) | ecosystem: Host-associated > Plants > Roots > Rhizosphere ...
AAACGCGTGTCGCGCTGGATGCGGAACAGCGAGCCGCCGACCTTGCGCGGATCGGCGCGGTAGTGCGTGCTGATTTTCGCGACCGGCGCCTGCAGGTCCGCGATCAGTTGCAGGTACGGGCCGCGCACGTGCGCCTCGTAATCGTCCTGATGTGCCTTGAACCAGGTGCGATTGTTGTGGCGTGCGAGCGCGCGCAGGAAGCGGAAGGTGGCGGGTGAGAAACAGGCCTGCGGCATCTTCATAGTCCGAATTCGGTGGCAACGGTTTCACCCCAGGCCTGCAACTGGTCGAGCAGCATCTGTTTCGGGCCCGGCGGATTTCCCACGCGCAACCGTTCGATGGTGCTGCGGTAATCCTGCAGGGTGATCGCGGTGCTCCCGATTCCGGTGGTGAATTTGGTGCGAACGAATCCGCGCCAGCGCTCGCGCTCGGCGGCGTCGAGCGTATCCGGCCAGTTGCGCGCGCGGTAGCGGAACAGCAGCTCCGCGTAGCGCGGATCATCGAATGTCAGCGAACCCAGTGTGGCCGGCGGCGTGCCGCGTACCGCCTCGCAACGGCGCTTGTCGGCTGGCGAAGGAAACCCTGCGTACAACATGCACTCGGGATCCGTGCGCTCGGGCCAGGCATCGCCACGCGATGCGAACGCGCGGCGCACGCGTTCGTGCAAGCCGTCGCAAGCACGCAGCGTCTCGAGGTTGCGTGCGCAAGCATCGACATCCAGCGCGATGCGTGCGGTATCCACTCCCTGCAGTACCGACGGCGGCGCGAGGAACGGGGATTTATTTCCGTGCACCTGCTTGAGCGGCGGGTATTCGACGTTCTCGGGGAGGTCGGCGCGCCGCGTGAACAGCCGTTCCACCAGATCGTCAGGTTCGAGCTGCATCCACGAACGCGGGTCGACGCCGAGGTCGGCCACGATGAAGCTGCCCGCGCGATCGGGATGCTCCACGACGGGTGCGATCATCGCGATGCAACCGCGCGCAGCGGGATAGCGTCCGGAAACATGCAACAGTGGTTGCATGGCGGGCAGGGCTTGCGCGAGCGTCGCGCCCACGCGCTTCTTGTCGCGCAGCGCGAAGTGCCAGTCGTACAGGCGCGGCTGGTGTTGGCGCAGCAGGCGCGCGAGCGCAAGCGTCGCCTCTACGTCGGAGAACGCATCGTGCGCGCGTTCCTGTTTCAGGCGGTTGGCAGGCGCCAGCCGGTCGAGCCGGAAGGAGGGCATGCCATCGTCGCCGCGTGGCCATTCGATGCCGTCGGGGCGCAGCGCGTAGCAGGCGCGCGCGAGGTCCATGATGTCCCAGCGCGCGTTGCCGTTCTTCCAGCTGTGTTCGTAGGGGTCGAAGAAGTTGCGGTAGAACAGGTTGCGGTTGACCTCGTCATCGAAGCGGATGCTGTTGTAACCGGCCGAGCAGGTGCCGGGTTCGGCGAGGATCTCGTGCACGCGGCCGGCGAACTCCGCTTCCGCAGTGCCGGCGCGCGCGGCATCCTGCGGCGTGATGCCGGTGATCAGACAGGCCTCGGGATGGGGCAACACGTCGGCTGCAGGCGCGCAGTACAACGTGACGGGGTCGCCTATCGGCTGCAGCGCCATGTCGGTGCGCAGCGCGGCGAACTGCGCGGGGCGGTCGCGCACCGGGTCGGTCCCGGTGGTTTCGTAGTCGTACCACAGCATGGTCGGCGTGGGCATCGCGCGAGCGTAGGGCGTGCGCGCGGGCGTGGCAATCCATGCGCGGCCATTGTTGTTGCTAGACTGGAGGAACCCGGAGGATGCAATGACCGCATGCGCTGACGACAACCTGATCTGGATCGATCTCGAGATGACGGGCCTCGATCCCGGCACCGATTCGATCATCGAAATCGCCACCGTGGTCACCAACCGCAACCTCGAAATACTGGCCGAAGGCCCGCAATTCGCGATTCGCCATGAAGAAGCGCGCCTGCTGGCGATGGATGACTGGAATCGCCACCAGCACGGCAAGTCCGGCTTGTGGCAGCGGGTACTGGAATCGGGCGTCGAGCATCCCCAAGCCGAAGCCGAAACGCTGGAGTTCCTGCAGCAGTGGGTGCCCCCCGGCAAGTCGCCGATGTGCGGCAACTCCATTTGCCAGGACCGTCGGTTTCTCTACCGCCAGATGCCACGGCTGGAACGCTTCTTCCATTACCGCAATCTCGACGTGTCCACCCTGAAGGAACTCGCGCGCCGCTGGGCACCCGCGGTGTACAAGGGTTTCAGCAAGGATTCCGCGCACACCGCGCTGTCGGACATCAAGGATTCGATCGAAGAGCTGCGCTATTACCGCGCGCACATGGGCGAATTGGCGGGGGCATAGGCATCCAGTCGCGAGCGGAATTGCGGCATCATTGAAGAACAGACGCGATGGGGGCAGGCGTGGACGGGTTCTGGGGGCGCTTGAAGCAAAGCAAGCTGGTGCAGTGGGCGCTGGCCTACATTGCCGCGGCATTCGCGTTCGTGCAGGGGCTGGATGTGATTGCGCAGCGCTTCGGTTGGCCGGAGCGGATCGAGAAGGTCATCATCCTGGCGCTGGCGGTCGGCTTCCTGGTCGCGCTGGTGCTGGCGTGGTACCACGGCGAACGTGGCGCACAACGGGTCGGCGGCTCCGAGTTGCTGATCATCGCGCTGCTGCTGGCAATCGGTGGTGGGGTCTTGTGGGCTTATGCGCGCTCGCCGGCCACGCCGGTCGTCGCCGTGACGAAGCCCGCGACTCCGGCGTCCGCCGCCAGCGTGCAAGTTGCGGCCAGGGCCTTCGATCCACCTGCCGACACGCTGGTAGTGCTGCCCTTTGCCAATCTGGGCGGCGATCCGAAGCAGCAATACTTCAGCGACGGCATCACCGAGGAACTCACCAACGCGCTGGGCCAGAACACCACGCTGCGCGTGATCGCGTGGGATACAGCGTCGAAGTTTCGCGACAGCAGGCGGCCGGCGACTGACATCGCCAAAACGCTGAACGTTGCCAACGTGCTGACCGGCAAGATCCTGCGCCAGGGCAGCGAAGTGCGGGTGATCGTGGAACTGGTCAATGCCCGCACCGGCTATCAGGCGTGGTCGTCGCACTACGACGATTCGCTGGCCAATATCTTCCAGGTGCAGGACAAGATTTCCGCGTCGATCGCATCGGCGCTGAAGGTGAAATTCGCCAGTACGCGCGCCGCGCCCACGGTCGATCCGCAGGCGCACGACTTGGTATTGAAGGGCGCGGCATTGATGCGAACCGACCGCACGGCTGCCGGCCTCCAACAGGCCCGCAGGTATTTCGAGCAAGCCATCGCGCTGGACCCCGGCTACGCCGACGCGCACGCGTGGGTGGCGGGTGCATGGTTCGACCTGACCCAGTTCTCCCCTTTGCCATTGGCAAAAGCCCTGCCGCAGGTACGTGCGGAAGCCGGCAAGGCACTGGCGCTGGATCCCGACAATGTCTACGCGCTGATAGTGCTTGCCAACATCGATGCGACCGAAGGCCGGATCGACAAGGCCAAGGCCGGTTACGAACGCGCGTTGAAACTTGACCCCAGCAATGCGATCGCACATCTGGATTACGCGCTGATGCTGCCGCTAAGGCAATCGTTGGCGGAAAGTCTCGAAGCGGTGCGGCTGGATCCTGAGCGCGTAGCTGCGCAGAACAATCTGGCTTTGGCGTACCTCGATCTCGGCGAATACCAGGGCGCGTTGCCGGCGGCGCAGGGCATGATGCGACTCGAGCCGGATAGCCCCGATTCCGCCTTCCTGCTGGCATCGAACTATGCGTTGCTGCACCGTATTGAAGACGCGGTGAAGGTTTTCGATCAGGCAAAACCCCAAACATCGCTCGCCAAACAACTGATCGCCGCCGGCCGGCTGGCTTATCAGTCAGTGCTCGACCCCAAGCTGCGTCCGCAAGCGCTGGCGGCAGCGAACGCGTTGCGCCGGCGCAACGATCTCGATCCCGTTACCGTGGCCGACCTCACCCAGATTTACAGTCGACTTGGCGAATACACGGCGATGCTCGATCTGCTGCCGGGCATGTGCACAGCCTCTCCCACCGGCTGCAGCGACCTCAGCGTCAACCCGGTATTCCTGCCGGTGCACGGCAACCCGGCGTTCGAGGCGTTGGTGAAAAAGTACGACACCACTTCGCAGCCAGCCGCCGCTTTGACATCGTCATCGCCTTGACGCGTATGCATCCCCTTCGCTTGCGAAGGGGGTCGCGCGCAAAGCGCGCGGGGGGATGTGTCTCGCGCGTCACAAACAAAAACCATCCCCCTCGATCCCCCTTCGTTCCGAAGGGGGAAGACAAGCAACAGCCTTCACGCTGCGGCGGCATCCAGCAGCACGTCCACGCCGGACTCGGGCGCGACCGAAGCGGCGGGAATCGCATCGCCACGCTTCCATGCCGCGATGGCGTCGCGCTTGCCCGCGCCTTCGACCAGGAACAACACGTGCCGCGCGCGCGACAGGCGTTGTGCGCTCAATGACACGCGTTCGGGTGGCGGCTTGGGTGCGTTGAAGACGGCGAGCACGTCCGGTGAATCGGTGTGCGCGCCCGAACCGTGGCCGGGAAACAGGCTGGCTGTGTGGCCGTCCTCGCCGAGTCCAAGCAACACGAGATCGAACGCATCGACGCCGCGCAGTTCGCGCGCGTAGAGCACCGCGGCGTCGCGCGCACCGGCTTCGGCGGGGATCGGGTGCACGTTGGCAGCGGGCATGGAAACATGGTCGAGCCACTCGTCGCGCGCCATGCGGCTGTTGCGTTCGGGATCGCCGGGCGGCGCGCAGCGCTCGTCGCCGAACCAGACGTGCCAGCGCGTCCAGTCGGTATCGGCGTTGCGCAGCGCGCGATACAACTTGCGCGGCGTGTTGCCGCCGGCCAGCACGATGTCGAAGGCGCCGTGCTGCGCGATGGCGTCGCGCGCGGCCGCGAGCACCCGCGCCAGTGCGTTGGCGAGCAGCGAGGTATCGTCCGGGAATTCGTGCCAGCGCACGGTCTGCGCGGGCAGGGCGGACGCGCGGATCATTCCTTCTTCATCGCGTGGCCGCCGAATTCGTTGCGCATCGCCGACAGCAGCTTGTCGGAGAACGAATCCCCGTCGCGCGAACGCAGGCGCTCGATCAGCGAGGCCGTGATGATCGGCGCGGGCACGTCGAGATCGATGGCTTCGGCGACGGTCCAGCGGCCTTCGCCGGAATCGACCACGTAGGCGGCGATGTCCTTCATCTCCGGATCGCGCTGCAACGCGTTGGCGGTCAGGTCCAGCAACCATGAACGCACCACCGAGCCGTAGCGCCAGATCTCGGCGATCTGCCCGAGGTCCAGCTCGAATTCCGTCTTGTGCTTGAAGATGGAAAACCCTTCGGCGTAGGCCTGCATCATTCCGTATTCGATGCCGTTGTGGACCATCTTCACGAAGTGGCCCGAGCCGACCGGTCCCACGCGGCCCCAGCCCTTGTCCTTGCCGGGCGCCAGCGCCTCGAAGATGGGCTTCAGGCGATCGACGACTTTCTCGTCGCCGCCAACCATCATGCTGTAGCCCTCCTTCAAGCCCCACACGCCGCCGCTGGTGCCGCAATCGACATAGTCGATGCCCTTCGGCGCGAGCTGCGCAGCGTGGCGCTGGTCGTCCTTGTAATTGGAGTTGCCGCCGTCGATCACGACGTCGCCCTTGGCGAGTTTTTCGTTCAAGGCCGCGACGGTCTGGTCCACGACCTTGCCGGCCGGCACCATCACCCACACCGCGCGCGGCGGTTGCAGCGCCTCGACCAGTTTGTCGAGCGAATCGATGGCCTTGCCGCCGGCATCGGTGAGCGCCTTGCGCGCGTCGCCGCTGGGATCGAAGCCGACCACGTCGTGGCCGGCCTTCATCAGGCGCTGTGCCATGAAGTTGCCCATCTTGCCGAGGCCGATCATTCCGATTTGCATGCGGGTCTCCTTTGGAAGCATTCGCGCGACGTGACGCATCGCAATCCGCGATGGTAGCGCCCGATGGGAGAGCTTGCAGGTTTTTCTGCAATACTCGCCGCGTCGATGGGGAGACGCCGATGACCGATCAAGCTTCCGCGACATTGTCCCGCGATGCGCGCGCTTTCGTCGTGCTGGTTTCACTTGTACAGGCCTTGCTGCTGTATCTGGCACGGATCGGTCACGAACACTTGTGGTGGTGGTTGTCGCCGTACGCGCCGCAGGTGTACTGGTACACGCTGATCCTTGCGGTGCCAACGACGATGACGTTGTCGGTACATCGGCTCGACGATCGACGTTTCTGGCAAAGCGCGCTGGGCGTCGCGATCGTGTACGCACTGCTGGCGAGCTGGGCGGCGTGGAGCGTCACCGGCGCGCCCGGCATCAACATTGCGTCGGTGCTGGCGCCGTTCGCGATCACGGTGGGCGGCGCGCTGTTCGTGGCTTGGCCATTCCTGCAATGCCGCCAGGAGAACGGGCGCTGGCGCGCGGCGTATCCGGAATTGTTCGATCACGCCTGGCAGAACGGGCTGACCTTGATCGTGGCATTCCTCTTCACGGGCGTATGCTGGGTGGTGCTGCGGCTGTGGGCCGAACTGTTCGCGCTGGTGCACATCCGCTTCTTCAAGGCCCTGTTTTTCGACAACCGGCCGTTCGCATACCTCGCCAGCGGATTGTTCGCGGGGCTCGGCATCCTGATCGGACGCACCCAACAGCATCCGTTGCGGGTGGCGCGTCAGATCCTGTTCGCGGTTTGTCGTGGCTTGCTGCCGCTGCTTGCGCTGATCGCGTTGATGTTCCTCGCGAGTCTGCCGTTCACGGGCCTCGCGCCGTTGTGGGCGACGCGCTCGGCGGCCAGCCTGTTGCTGGGCTTGTTGCTGTTGCTGGTGGTGTTCGTGAACGCGGTGTGGCAGGACGGCGTCGGCGTGAAACCGTATCCGCGCCCGCTGAGATGGCTGATCGAGGCCGCGCTGATCCTCTCACCGCTCTATGCGGCGCTGGCGTTGTACGCACTCGCGTTGCGCATCGGCCAGTACGGCTGGACCGACCAGCGTTTCTGGGCCGTGCTGGCGGCGGTGGTGCTCGCCTGCCACGCCGTCGGCTACATGGCGACCGCGCTGCGCTGGAAGGGCGAATGGCTGGCGTGGTTGCCGCGCGTGAACGTGGCGCTGGCGGGCGTGGTGATTGTGCTCGCGATACTCGCCAATTCGCCCGCGCTCGATCCGTATCGCATCGCCGTGGCCAGCCAGATTGCGCGATTGCACAATGGCCGCGTCGCGCCGGGCAAACTCGATGTGGCCGAGTTGCGTTTCGACAGTGGGCGGCGCGGCTATCAGGCCGCGGTCGCGCTGCAACACGACCCCGCGATGCGCGCCGATTCCGCGGCGCTGGCGCAACTGACACACATCGTTGCGCACCAGCAGCAGCGCTGGCTGACGGATGCCCAGCAGAAGCGATTGGCCGTTCCCACGATCGCCGCGTTGCGTGCCCAGATCACGCTTGCGCCGGGTGCGGTGGCGCCGGACGATGCCTGGTACGGCGTGGTGCTGGCAAGCAAGTTGGCGATCGCCGCCCGATGCGCCGTGCGTGGCGCGGATTGCGTGGTGTTGACGCCGGATTTGCGCGGCGATGGCACGCATCAGATCCTGTTGTGCGCCCTCGATACACAAGTGCCCGTGACGTGCCAGTTATACGCGCGCGATGCGCAAGTGCAATGGACGCCGGTCGAGTCGTTGACGTTTCCGTCATGGCAACCGGGCGCGATCGCTGCGGTGCAGGCGAGCCTGCGTGCCGGGCGTTTGCAGACCGAATGGCCATATTGGCCCGATGTGAAAGTCGCGGGCATCAAGGGGTATGTCGGCTCGACGTGGAAGTTCGATCCGCCCGCCGCGCCTTCCTCGGGGTCTTCAACGCCCGCGAGCCACTGACCGCGCTATTCGACGGGCTTCAAACGCCGCTTGTTGACGTGGAACGGCGCGTTGCCGTCCAATGCCTTGCCCTGGAAGTAGCCGCGTTGCCATTTCCTGGCGACGGTGGCGGGATCGCCCTCGTGCAGCAGCTTGTTGAACTCCGCGCGCGAGTTGCCCCATTCGGTGTAGTCGGCTTTCAGCTTGGGGTCCTCCTCGATGTTAGCGCGCCGCGGCGTGACCTCGTCCATTAGCGTGTGCGGGCAGAACGTGACGAAGCAGAACGGGTCGCCTTTCTCGAAGCGCACCGTGCACGGGCGGGTGAAGCGCCAGTTCATCGTGAACGGAAACGGCAGCCAGTCGGTTTCGACCATGCCGTCCAGTGCGTGGATGCCGTCCTTCGCGTAGTTGGGCGCGCCGCGCACCCACAGGCCCCAGCCGGGCGAGGTGCGGAACAGCCAGCCGGTGTGGAAGGTCAGGATGCCGTGGCCGAAATGCGAGGTGATGAGCGCGCGCAAGGCGTTCGGATCGACGCCGGGCGCACGCGCGGTGATCGCGTCGATGCCCTGGCCGCCATTCCAGGTAACTTCGAAATCCAGCGGCGAGGTGATTTCCCAGCCGCTGGTGTTGGCCATCGACAACGGCAGGCAGCGATAGGCGTAGTGGTCGTTGGTCTGGTCCATCCAGGTGCGGTCGCGGCGGCCCGGAATGATCGGCGCCGCGCGTGGATCGACCTGGTAGCACGTGAGTTGCGGCGCGGTGCTGGCCGGCAACGCTCCTGGCCTGGCCACGTCCATGGCGTGCATGGGGCACGCGCCCGCCTCGGTCGCGATCTCGGACATCGGGTTCCTCCGGCATGCGGGCGGTCAAACGCCGCATGCTGTGCCTGCGCATGCGTGGCGTCAAGTTGCACCGCCGCATGTTTTCACGAACGATTGAGGTGAGCGTGCCCATACTGGGGAATGTTGTGCGAACGCACACGGTTCAGGAACGCTCATGTCTGCTGACGGAACCTTGTCCCACGCCCCGATTCACCTGCTCGGTCGAGACGGCTACACCGTGGTGCTGGAGCCGGCGGGCGCCGGATACAGCTGCTGGAACGGACTGGCGGTTTCGCGCTGGCGCCCCGGCGATCCATCGCCTGCGCCCGGTGGTTATGTTTACGTACGCGACCAGGTGGACGGCAAGGTGTGGTCGGCGTCGGCGTCGCCTTGCGGCGGCTCGGTCCATTGCTGGGCCGATGAGGCGATGGCGCGTTTCGCGCGTCGTGACGGCGCACTGGTCACCACGCTGGAAGTCGCGGTCGATCCGGCATATCCAGTCGAGGTGCGCGGCGTCGGCTTGCGCAATGAAGGTCCGGTCGAACGTGATGTCGAGCTGACTTCGTATCTCGAATTGGTGCTGGGTTCATTGCAGGGCGACAACGCCCATCCCGCATACTCGAAGATGTTCGTGCAGACCGCCATCGAGCATGTCGTCATGGAGCAGGGCGTGCTGCTGGCGTGGCGACGCAGGAAAGACCCTTCCGAACCCGATATTTGGGCCGCGCACGCATTGGTCGTCGACGGCGATGAGCGTGGCGCGGGTGGGTGGGAGACCGACCGGATGCGCTTCATCGGCCGCGATGGCTCGCTGGCGTCGCCCGCCGCGCTGCGCGGTACGCAATCCCTGTCCGGTACGGTCGGCACGGTGCTGGATCCGGTGTTCAGCCTGCGCACGTGCGTTGCGGTCGCGCCAGAACAGACGCGGCGCGCGGCGTTCGTCACCGCGGTGGCCGCGTCGCGCGACGAAGTGCTCGCGTTGATTCGTGGTTACCTGTCACCGGATGCCTGCGCCGACGTATTCGTACGTGCCCGTGCGTCGGCTACGCAGGCGCTGCGGGAGCTGGGCATCGATGCTCGCGGGGCCGCTGCGTTCCAACGCCTGGCGGGCGCGCTGGTGGGCAACGACAACAGCTGGCGCGCGGATGTGGCAAGCATCGCGCGGGCAGAAGGCGGCGCACCGGTGTTGTGGGCCAAGGGCATTTCCGGCGACCTCCCTATCGTGTTGTTGCGCCTTGATGATGCCGCGCAAGCAGGCATCGCGAAGGAGTTGGTGCGCGCGCAGCGCTGGTGGCGCGCACACCAGCTGCCGGTCGACCTCGTGATCGTGACTGTGGCGCAAGGCGCCGGCGGCGATGCGCTGGATGCAGGGTTGAAGGAACTGGCGGGCGTTGCGGAGCAGGGCGACAAGTCGAAAGGAACGCTGTTCGTCCTGCGTGACGGCGAGCTCGACGCGCGGCTGCGCAACGGCTTGCATGCGGCCGCGTGCATCGTGCTGGAGGGCCACGATGGCGGCGTGGTCGAACAAGTTGCGCGTCGCGCGGGCAAGCGCGGTGCATCGTTTGTCGACATGCCTGCGAGGGCCACGCCGAAGGTGCGTGGCGGCCAGCCTGCCTCCATGCCATCGCCGAAGAAGCTGGATTTCTGGAATGGCCTCGGTGGGTTCACCGAGGACGGACGCGAATATGTCACCGTCCTGCGCGATGGCGCGAACACGCCCGCGCCGTGGTCGCATCTCGTCGCCAATCCGGATTTCGGATTCCTGGTGACCGCAACGGGCGGCGGCTATTGCTGGGCGGCGAACAGCCAGCAGAACCAGGTCACCATGTGGTCGAACGACGCGGTACGCGACCCGCCGGGCGAGGTCTTCCTGTTGCGTGATGCGGACGATGGCGCCGAGTGGAGCGCGACGGCGTCGCCGATTCGCGCCGGTGGTGCGGCGTACGTGGCGCGCTTCGGGCCCGGTTACGCGCGCTTCGACGCCAACGTGCATGGCATCGAAACCGAATTGATGCAATGCGTGGCTTCTTCCGATCCGGTGAAGGTTTCACGACTGCGCGTGCACAACCGCAGCGGGCGCGCGCGGCGTATCGACGTTGCGCAAGTGGTGGCGTGGATGCTTGGACCGATCGGCAGCGATCCGTGCGCAACCACGCAGGTCGAATCCGATCCCGCGCGCGGCGCGGTGTTCGCGCGAAACGCATGGCGCGAGGAGTTCACGCAAGCCGTGGCGTTCATCACCTGCGGCGCGAGGAACGCGAAGCCGGGCAGCGGCGAAGCCGGCCCGCGCAGCGCCCTCGTGACAACCTTGGAACTCGCGCCCGACGCAGGCGCGGATGTGGTGTTCGTATTGGGTGAGGGCGCGGACCGCGCCGCGGCCGAGGCGTTGGTGGGCCGCTATCGCCGCACCGATTTCGATGCCTTGCTCGAAGACACGCGCACGCTCTGGGATGGCGTGCTGCAACCGCTGCAAATCGAAACGCCCCAGCGTTCGGTCGACCTGCTGGTGAACCGCTGTTTGCCATACCAGGTGCTTGCGTGCAGGTTGTGGGCGCGCACCGCGTTCTATCAGGCCAGCGGCGCCTACGGTTTCCGCGACCAGCTTCAGGACGTCGCCGCGCTGTGCATCGCGCGCCCCGATCTTGCGCGCGAACACATCCTGTTGTCGGCTTCACGCCAGTTCGAGGAAGGCGACGTGCAGCACTGGTGGTTGCCGCCGTCGGGCAAGGGCGTGCGCACGCGCATCGTCGATGACCGATTGTGGCTGCCGTTCGTGGTCGCGCATTACATACGGACGACCGGCGACACCGCGATCCTCGAAACGCGGGTTCCGTTTCTGCATGGCGACGCATTGAAGCCGGAGCAAACGGATTCGTTCTCCAAGCCCGATGTTTCTT
>Ga0207647_10003613_pt1 | contig 11579 bp, 13 predicted proteins | sample KBSCornC2_FD_184295 | JGI IMG/M metagenome (GOLD analysis project Ga0207647, IMG submission 184295) | Corn rhizosphere microbial communities from Kellogg Biological Station, Michigan, USA - C2 (SPAdes) (version 2) | ecosystem: Host-associated > Plants > Roots > Rhizosphere ...
TCGCGCGCCATCACGCGCCCCGAACGGACGTTGCGCGGGAGCGGCTCAGCCAGTTGCGCCGGATGTGGGCGCTGCTGCTCGCCGGCGGCGGCGTCGGCTTTCTCGGCCTCGCCTTCGTGCTGACCTCGATCCATCACTGGCTGATCAACCCCGAGCGCAATCTGACGTTGGCCCTGATCCCGATCGGCTTCGTCTCGATCCTGCTCGGGCTTGCGCTCCTGATCGTCACGATCGCGATCTACATTCTCGGCCGCAACCGCGTTCGCACCAGCGGCGAAGGTTTTTCGTCAGCGCACGGCGGCGGCTGAACCGCGGGATGGCAAGCGCGGCGTGCGCATACTAGATTGAGCATGCATCTTTCGATCTGGAGCCTGCCGATGCCATCGCCCGAGGATCTTTCACGGCTGCAATCCGCGATGAGCCGGACGGTGAAGGCGCACTGGAAGGCCTTCCTGTTCGAGGGCATCCTGCTCGCCGTCCTCGGCGTCGCCGCACTGATCCTGCCGCCGCTCGCAAGCCTTGCCATCGCGATCTTCCTCGGCTGGATGTTCCTGATCAGCGGCATTGGCGGGCTGATCGTGACCTACTGGGCGCGCAGCACGCCGGGCTTCTGGTGGTCGCTGATCTCGGCCGCGCTGGCCGTGCTTGCCGGCATGCTGCTGCTGGCGCGGCCGATGCAGGCCGTGCTGACGTTGACCATCGTGCTCGGCGCCTATTTCCTCGCCGAGGGCGTCGCCACCATCATGTACGCGCTCGAGCACCGCCGCGAGCTGAGCGGGCGCTGGTCGTGGCTCCTGATCTCGGGCCTCGTCGACATCGCGATCTCGTTCATGGTGATCACGGGGCTGCCGAGCTCAGCGGAATGGGCGATCGGCGTGCTCGTCGGTATCAACCTGCTGTTCGGCGGCGCCACCCTGATCGGCATGGCGCTGGCGGCACGCGACAGCAACACCTGAGACGCCTCGTCGCGCCTGTGCCGTTTTGGGGGGTGACAACCCGCCAATGGCACGCTATATGGCCTTCCATGATCACCCTCGTCACCAGCTATTTTTGGTACTTTAGCTACGACAGCTCGCTGGCGGCAGGAGGATCGCGCTCAATCTGAAATATTGAAGCAAACGTCCGAACAGCCGCCAGACCTGGCGGCTTTTTTATTGGCCGGCAGGTTCAAACAAACAGGAGCCCGCCGTGCTGAGCACGACCGACGATCTTCGTATCCGCGAACTGAAAGAGCTGAGCACGCCGGATGAGGTGATGCGGGAGGTCCCGCGCACGCTCACCGCAACGCGTGTGGTGATGGCGGCGCGCAACGCCATCCACGCCATCCTCACCGGCCAGGACGACCGTCTGCTGGTCGTGGTCGGCCCCTGCTCGGTACATGATCCCAAGGCCGCGCTCGACTATGCCGAGCGCCTCGCCGCCCTGCGCGAAGACCTCGCCGACCAGCTCGAGATCGTGATGCGGGTCTATTTCGAGAAGCCGCGCACCACTGTCGGCTGGAAGGGCCTGATCAACGATCCCGATCTCGACGGCAGCTTCGACATCAACAAGGGCCTGCGGCTGGCGCGCAACGTGTTGTCGGCGGTGAACAATCTCGGCCTTCCGGCCGGCGCCGAATTCCTGGACATGACGACACCGCAATACATCGCCGACCTCGTGTCCTGGGCCGCGATCGGCGCGCGCACGACCGAGAGCCAGATCCATCGCGAGCTGGCCTCCGGGCTGTCCTGCCCGGTCGGCTTCAAGAACGGCACCGACGGCAACGTGCGGATTGCGGCTGACGCGGTGAAGTCGGCCTCGCATCCGCATCATTTCATGGCGGTGACCAAGCTCGGCCGCTCGGCGATCGCCTCCACCGCAGGCAACGAGGACTGCCACATCATCCTGCGTGGCGGCAGCACGCCGAACTACGACGCGGCAAGCGTCGCGGCGGCCTGCAACGAGCTGGCGAAATCCGGCGTCGCGCCGCTGGTGATGGTGGATGCGAGCCACGCCAATTCGAGCAAGAAGCCGGAAAACCAGCCGCTGGTCATGGCCGACATTGCCGGCCAGATCTCCGGCGGCGAGAACCGCATCATGGGTGTGATGATCGAGAGCAATCTCGTCGCCGGCCGCCAGGACGTGGTTCCGGGCAAGCCACTCACCTACGGCCAGAGCATCACCGACGGCTGCATCGACTGGGCGACCACGGCAACCGTGCTCGAGCAGCTCGCCGATGCGGTCGAAATCCGGCGCAACGCCCAGCGCGCGGGGCTGCACGAGCGGTCGGCGTAAGGTCGGGCAGACGCGGGCGGGGCGAGCTGTCGCGCCCTGCCCGCATCGACGCGGCCTAGCAGCCGCGGCAGATGCTCTTGATCTTCTTGTCGAGCGCCTGATTTTCCTTGCTGAGGGGATCGTTCGGGTCGCTTAAATTCTTCTCGTTCGGCACGTCGCCGGCGCGCGGCTGCCGATGACCGACGGGTGCAGGCGGCAAAGAGCCCGCCGACTGTCCCGACGTGGTGGTCGATCCCTTGGAGCCGCCGGTCTGTGCAACCGCCGCGCCGCCAAGCAAGACCACGAGCGATGCTGCCACCATGATCTTCTTCATTTCCGCTCCTCCATTTTCAAACCGGCCTCCGCTCCATCACCACTCACGTCTCGGGCGGATAGAGGTGAACGTCACCGCAATAGTCCACGATACGATACCGCGTTTCCGGCGCCGCTTCACGTGCATCGGGTGCGGTATTTTGTGCCGCCAACACGTAGTTCGGCCCCACCGGCGACTTGCCGGCGCCGCCGGGAATATCGATGACATAGTCAGGCTGACACAGTCCTGACACGCGGCCGCGCAGCTGCCGCATCAGCTCCTGCCCCTCCGCCAGCGTGGTGCGCAGATGCGCCGTGCCCGGCGCGAGATCGCCGTGATGCAGATAGTACGGCTTGATCCGGCATTCGACGAAAGCTCGCATCAAATCCGACAAAGCCGTGACGTTGTCATTGATGCCGCGCAAAAGCACCGACTGGCTGACCATGGGGACGCCGGCATCGACGAGCCGCGCGCAGGCGGCGCGCGCGGCCTCCGTCAGCTCGCGTGCATGGTTCGCATGCAGCGCAACCCAGGTGGTCGCACCCGTAACCTTCAGCGCTGCGACCATCTCGTCGCTGACGCGCGCGGGGTCGGCGACGGGCACGCGGGTGTGAAGGCGGATGATCTTGACGTGATCGATGCCGGCGAGATCGGCCATGATCTCGCCCATGCGACGCGGCGACAGCATCAGGGGATCGCCGCCGGTCAGGATCACCTCCCAGATCTCGTCGTGCGCGCGGATGTAATCAATGGCAGCACGATAAGCGCTGTCCGAGAGCGCGTTGTCCTTGCCGGGTCCGACCATCTCGCGGCGGAAGCAGAAGCGGCAATAGACCGCGCAGACGTGAACGAGCTTGAACAGCACGCGATCGGGATAGCGGTGCACGATGCCGGGCACCGGCGAGTGCGGGTGATCCCCGATCGGATCGGCGCTCTCGCCCGGCTGCATCTCGAGCTCCGCGGCGGTCGGCACGAACTGGCGGGCGATGGGATCGTCGGGATCGGACGTGTCGATCAGCTCGACCAGCGCCGGCGTGATCGCGACCGCATAGCGCGCGGCAACGCGCTCCAGTGCCGGCAGGGCCGCGGCAGGCGCGAGGTGCTCGGCCACGAGCTCGGCCGGCTCACGCAAGGTGCGTGCAACATTGGTCTTCGTCATGTCTCACTTGGCGTTTCATTTGCAGGGGGTGTCCACACCACCTGATCAATCCGTGTTGCGCCGCTGGCCAGCATCACCAGGCGGTCGAGGCCGAGCGCGACGCCGCTCGCCTCCGGCATTGCGGCGACCGCGGCAAGAAAGTCCTCGTCCAGCGGATAGGCCTCGCCGTAGCGACGCTGCTTCTCCGCCATCGATTCCGTGAAGCGCCGGCGCTGCTCTTCGGCGTCGGTCAGTTCGCCAAAACCGTTGGCGAGTTCGACGCCGCAGGCATAGACCTCGAACCGTTCGGCGACCCTGGGATCGCCGGCCTTCACGCGCGCCAATGCCGCCTCTGGAGATGGGTATTCGAACAGAATGGTCAAACGCCCCTGCCCCAGATGCGGCTCGACATGCTCGACCAGAACCTTGCTGAAGATGTCGGACCAGGTGTCGTCCCCGGCCACCCGGACCTTGCCGGCGGCCATTTGGGCGAGCGCTGCACGGTTACCCTCGTCGCCCGAGATTGTCGACAGCAGGTCGATGCCGGCGAACCGTTGGAAGGCGCCTGCGACCGTCAGGAGCTCCGGCTCGGCGAAGGGGTCGGCGGTCCGGCCGCGGAAGGAGAAGGTCCCGATCCCGGTCGCCTGCGCCGCGCGGGCGATGACCACGACGGTGTCGGCCATGATGGCGTCATAGGGCGCACCGGCCCGGTACCATTCCAGCATGGTGAATTCGGGCAGATGCAGGTCGCCGCGCTCGCGGTCACGGAACACCCGGGCAAACTCGAAGATTCGGGGCTCGCCGGCCGCCAGCAGCTTCTTGCAGGCAAATTCCGGGGAGGTCCGCAAATAGCGGCTGGCCCGGCTGCCGTCGGGCCGCACGATCTCGGTTCGGGGGGCGTGCAGATGGGTCTCATTGCCCGGGGAGACCTGAAGAACGGAGGTTTCGACCTCCATGAAGCCCTGCTCGGCGAAAAACCCCCGTAAAGCCCCGGTCACGGCTCCCCTCGCCTGGAGGAACGGCCGCCGGTCGAGGTGCCGCTCGGGCGACCAGAACGGCGAAATCGGCTTGTCCCCAGCCATTAACCGACCACCCCAACCATCAGCAAAGTGCTGGCATCCAACGGCAAAATCAGTATGTTGCGGCCCGAAACGGGCGCCGAGGTCTGATTTGAGGCCCCAAGTCCCCCATCAATTTGACCACGTCCTGGCCGGAGCCGGGCCAAGCAAGCAGGAAATACAGCTTTGAGAGTCATCGCCAGTTCTATTCGCAAGGGCAACGTGATCGAGCAAGACGGCAAGCTCTATGTCGTCGTGAGCGCCGAGAACATCCATCCCGGCAAGGGCACCCCGGTCAGCCAGATCGAAATGCGCCGAATCTCGGACGGGGTAAAGATCTCCGAGCGTTACAAGACCACCGACCAGGTCGAAAAGGCCACGATCGAAGAGCGCAACTACACCTTCCTGTACGAAGATGGCGACGGCTACCACTTCATGAACCCGGAAACCTACGACCAGGTCCAGGTCTCCAAGGACGTCGTCGGCGACGCGTCCGCGTATCTCCAGGAGAGCATGACGGTCAAGCTGTCCCTGCACGGTACCAACCCGGTGTCGATCGCCCTGCCCCAGCGCGTGACGCTGGAAGTGGTGGACACCGAGCCCGTGACCAAGGGCCAGACCGCCTCGTCCTCCTACAAGCCCGCGGTGCTCTCCAACGGCGTGCGCACCACCGTGCCGCCGCACATCTCGGTCGGCACCCGTATCGTCGTGATGACCGAAGACGGCTCCTACTCCGAGCGCGCCAAGGACTAAGTCAGGGATCGAGGATCGGAACAGGTACCGCCGGGGGGCGAGACAGTGGGTAGGAAGAGGCTCCGCTTCGTCTCGCTTATTCTGGCGTCGCTTTCGCTCCTCGTTGCCGCTCCGCTGGCCGCGGATGAATTCCGCAGCCCCTCACTCACGGCCCTGCGCGTCGATTGGCGCGCAGCGCTCGACCAGCTCCGCACCGAGATCAACGGCCACCCCCGGGTTGCCAGCGATTTCATTTTCGTGCCTCGCCGTTCCGTGCCGCGCTACGATCCGCGCGCGATGCCGGCGCTGGTGCAGCTCAACGCGGTCTCCTCCCAGTTCTTCACCGGCATTGCCCGCAGCTCCGTGCCCGTGCTGCTGCCGTTCGACGCCGGCGCCTATCTCGAGGCCCAGCGCAACGGCGCACCGTCAAGCCTGTCGCTGTCGCGCTACCAGGCTGATTTCAACCCCGTCGACATGTTCGACGCCGGCCCCGCCGGATACAGCGCGAGCTTCTCGCTCGAGCCCGGCGCGGGCGCCGGTGACGGCATGCCGACGCGTGTCTTCGCAAGACCGGTCGAGGTGCAGATCACCGGCTCTGCGCTGCTCTATGACATCGCCGACCCCGCCGGCGGCAAGGGCGAGCCGGTCAAGCCGCTTGCTGCCCTCTATTCGGACCTGCGCAGGTTCATCCGGGAAGGCTACGTGCGCTACGCCTTCACCCGCTTCGGCGTCGCCTATGTCGTCTCCATCCAGTGCCTGGACAGCGTCGCAAAGCCGCGGCGGCTCGCCTGCAAGGAAGCCTATCCGGTTGCCGAACGTTTCCTGAAGGCGCTGCGCGTCGCCGGCGGCCAGCGCATGCGGCCGTTGATGGACGTTGCCTCCGACATCATCGATCGTCCCTCGGGGCGTTCGGCCGATTTCAGCTACCGGCCGAGCGGCGACATCATCCCGAACAGCGGCTACCGCAACAAGAGCGGCCATCCGGACGTGATGGCCTATGCGCAGATCCGCTTCCCGCTGGAGAAGGCGCCCGCTTTCGTGCGCTCGCAATCCTACGGCAAGCGCGACAAGAACGACGGTCCGACTGCCTATCCGTGGCGCGACAATTTCTGCGAGTCCCGCAGCTTCGAAGTCTGGCAATGCGGCGGCGGTTACGGCCACCAGGGCGAGGACATCCGCGCCGCCGAATGCCCGCCGCCCGGCGAGGGCCGCGCCCCCTGCGATCCCAAGCAGCGCGCCGTCGTTGCCGTGCGCGACGCCATCGTGATCCGCGCTTCCAAGGACCAGGCCGCGACGCTCGAGATCAACAGCCGCACCGAGCATATGCGCTTCCGCTACATGCACATGAACCCGCAGGCGATGAACGCCGACGGTTTGCTCAACGGCCGCATGGTGACCGAGGGCGAGAAGATCGGCGTGGTCTCGAACTATCTCGATCATCCCGCCGGCACGTCGATGCACCTGCATTTCGACGTCCAGGTGTTCACCCGCGACGGCTGGATCTGGGTCAGCCCCTACGTCACGCTGGTCTCCGCCTATGAACACCTGATCCGCGCCCGCGGCCGCGAAGTCGGCCCGGAGATCGCGGGCACTCCGCAGCCCGTGGCACATGCGCTGCCCGAGGATGTGATCAAGCCGGACCCGCGCGAGGGCTCGAGCAGCGAGGATAATTGAGGCAGCTCGCGCCTCACCGCTCGGCGCGCCTCGACGACGATCCCATCACGCCCCCTTTCGGCGCACGAAGTTTGACCGGATCGGCGTCCGGCTCTCCCCGAACGGCCTGGCCTTCTCTGGCCCCAGACTTGCTTGGCTTCCGGCAAGCAAACTGGAGAAAGGGAAGCACATGCGTTGTCTCACCACGGCGGTCATTGTGGCCGTCGCATTCGCCGTGCCGGCTCATGCGCAGGAATTGACCGGTACGCTGAAGAAGATCAAGGAGACCGGTGCGATCACGCTCGGAGTGCGCGACAGTTCAGTGCCCTTCAGCTACATCGACGAGAAGCAGAAGACCGTCGGCTACGCCATCGACATCTGCATGAAGATCGTCGAGGAGATCAAGGCCGAGCTGAAGCTGGACAAGCTCGCGGTCAACGAGAACCTCGTGACGTCGTCCAACCGCATTCCGCTGATGGCGAACGGCACCATCGACCTCGAATGCGGCTCGACCACCAACAACGCCGACCGCCAGAAGCAGGTGTGGTTCACCAACACGCATTTCCTCACGGCGAGCCGCTTCGTGTCGAAGAAGGCTTCGAAGCTCGACCAGGTCGACGACCTCAAGGGCAAGGCCGTCGTCTCGGTCTCGGGCACCACCAACATCACCCAGCTCAACAAGGCCAACGCCGCCCGCTCGCTCGGCATCACCGTCATGAATGCAAAGGACGTCCCCGAGGCCTTCCTGATGGTCGAGACCGACCGCGCCGAGGCCTTCGTCATGGACGACATCCAGCTTGCGGCCATGATCGCTTCATCGAAGGACCCGTCGCTTTACGCGATCAGCTCCGGCGCCTTTTCCGATCCCGAGCCCTACGGCATCATGCTGCGCAAGGACGATACGGCGTTCAAGGCGGTGGTCGATCGCGCGACTGCAAGACTCTACAAGAGCCCGGAGATCGAGAAGATCTACAACAAATGGTTCATGGAGCCGGTGCCGCCGCGCGGCCTCAACTTCCACGTGCCGATGCCGGTGTCGATGAAGAAATCGTTCGAGCACCCGTCCGACAATCCCGATCCGGCGTCGTACGGGGGCTGATTAGATCGCAGAGCACCCCAATTGCGCAGCCCGGATGAGCGAAGCGACATCCGGGATTCTCACGACGACTGTCCCGGGTGTCGCTTCGCTCACCCGGGCTACGATCGCTACGAACTAATCCAGAAACGTCGTCAGCTGCGCGCCCTCGTCCGCCACGAACACCGCGATCAATTCCGCCGGCTCCGTGGCGCTGGCATTCGCCGACACCAGATGCGTCGCGCCGGGCGGTTCGAAGAAGGACTGGCCGACGCCAAACGTCTCGACCGGGCCGCCACCGAGCTGGGAGCGGATCTCGCCCTTGGTGATGTAGGCCGTCACCGAGCCTGCGTGGCGATGCGGCCGCGTAAATCCGCCGGGTCCGTAGAAGACGCGCACGATGGTCACGCGCTTGCCCGGCACGTTCGGCAATGCGTAGGAGCCGATCGGCTCGACCTTGTCGAGCGGCGAGCTCTCGGCAGCGGTGGCGCAGAGCGGCGCCAGCGCGCCTGACACGGTCTCCATCGTCAGCGGCAGTGCCTTGCCGATCGCGAGTGCGCAGGCGAGCCCGCCGACAACGGCCAGCGCCGTTGATCGCGACGGCACCGGGCGTTGCGTGGTGGCCAAACTCACTGCTGTCATGACAACCTCCCCTTGTTCCCTTATGGCAATCAGGATGCCACGGCATTCGTCGCGACCGGCCGCTTCGTCGGCGTCCAGCGATAGGCCGCGCCAAACCGGTTCCAGACGTTGATCGAGGCGACCGCCGAGGTCAGGTACATCAGCTCGGTCTCGGAGAATTCGCGCTGCACCTCGGCATAGACCTCATCGCCGAAGCCGTTCGGCAGCAGCGTCAGTGCTTCGGTCCAGGCCAATGCCGCACGCTCGCGCGCCGAGTAGATCGGTGCCTCGCGCCAGACCGCGACCAGATGGAGTTTGTCCATGGGCACGCCGAGCCGCTCCGAGAGCAGAATGTGATGCTGGACGCAGAAGGCGCAGCCGTTGATCTGCGAGGCGCGCAGCTTGACGAGCTCGAGCAACTGCTTGTCCAGGCCCGCCTTGGCCGCAAGCTGTCCGAGCGCCAGCACCAGATCATAGGCATCGGGCGCGATCCGCTTGAAATCCTCGTATTCGCTGCGGGCGTGTGACATTGCCGTGCACCTCGTGTTATTGTAAGAATGCTTATATTGTATAAGAGCTCTTATATGACGCGCAAGGCCGCTGACCTCACAAGATCGAAAGGCCCGCGGAAGGCCCCCGCCGCTTCCGACGGCGGTGCCGTTCGCGTGCCTGCCCCAGGGGAAGGCAAACGCGGCGAGGAAGGCTATCTTGGCTACCTGCTGCGCCAGGCCCATGCCGCGGTCCGCCTGACGATGGAACGGACGCTCGCCGATCTCGGCGTGACCTCGCCGCAATTTGCCGTACTGACGATGCTCAACGCCTATCCGGGCCTGTCGGGCGCCGACGTCGCCCGCCTCACCTTCCTCACACCGCAGACGGTGGGCGTCATCATTCGCAACCTCGAACGCGACGGCGCGATTGCGATGACGCCCCATCCCGTCCATGGCCGCATCCAGCAATGGACGCTGACGCCGCGCGGCGCGACGCTGTTGAAGGCGTGTAGGGAGCGGGTGATTGCGCTGGAGAAGCGCCTCGCACGGAATCTGGATAGCAAGGCGGAAACCTCGGTCCGGCGCTGGCTCGCCGGAATCGCGGCCGATTTGCAGGACGACTAGACCGCGCCGGGACTAACCCTAGTCGCCGCAGCCTCCGTCGCCGCCATCGGCATCCGAGAAGTCGCTGACGGCGCCGTCGCCCTGAATGCCGCGGCCAAAGTTTTCCGCAATGATCATCAGGATCACGACGAACAGCCCTGCGCCGAACGGCCAGGGATTGGCACGGATGATGTCGAACAGCTCCTGCATGCGGGCATTTTGCAGGACAAGAGCGAACCGACCGTAAAGCGGCTGACCGAAAATGGGGGATTTGCCGCCGCGCGCCGAGGTGGCTTACCCATCCCTCAACGCTTTCTTAACCTCGCCGTCGGGCCAACTCTCGCCTGCGGCGATCACCCGGACGCGGCTCTGGTCCGTGGCGTTCACCAGCACATGCGAACTCACCCGATCGATGCTGCACTCCAGACGCAGATCGGTTTCGGGCTTCCAGCTCAGCGTGGTCGCGAGATCGCCGGGAAAGATCTGCCATTGCGATCCGTCATCGAGTTCGACGACGTGGCTTTCCGCATGCGCGCGTATCTTCATTACACCCCGAATTCTCGATGAAGTGAGTCCCGGCGCTCCAGCCGGGGCCCCGCTCCGTCAGTCGTTGTCGTGATGAATCACGGTCTTGCTGCGATTGCCGAATTCATATTCCTTCTTGATCACCGTGGTTCTGCTCGATTGCGTGCAGGGGGAATGCGGGGTGCGCGGCTTTGTTCCGGGGAACGCCGGGGCGATGACTGTTCCTCCTGTTCCAGGAACCGACTCACAGGAGCCTTGTTTCCCGCTACAATGTGTCCATGAAGCAAGCTGATTCCTCGGCCACGCCCACCCGCCGCGTCCTGCTGAAATCTGCGCTTGGCGCGGCAGCCTTCGTCGCATCACCCACATGCGCCCTCGCCGCACCGCCAGGCTTCGACGAGTGGCGCGAAAGCTTTCGCGCGCGCGCGATGGCGAAGGGCATTTCTGCCGCGACCTGGCAGCGCGCGATGGCGCGGGTCGAGCCTGACATGAGCGTGTTCAAGCAGATGCGCAACCAGCCCGAATTCCACGAGCAGGTCTGGCAATACATCAACCGCCGCGTCTCCGACTGGCGCATCATCAACGGCAAGATCGCGCTGAAGAACAACGAGGCCCTGCTCGCGCGCATCGAGCGCGACTTCGGCGTCGAGCGCGGCACGCTGCTGGCGCTGTGGGGCGTCGAGTCCGCCTATGGCGATCCGCTGGTGCAGCAGAACCACATGACGCCGGTGTTTCCCTCGCTCGCCGCGCTCGCCTGGAACGAGCCGCGCCGCAAGGCCTATTGGGAGACCGAGCTGATCAACGCGCTGCGCATCGTCGACAAGGGCTGGAGCACGCCGGAGGAGATGAAGGGCTCCTGGGCCGGCGCGATGGGGCATTCGCAATGGATGCCGGAAGTCTGGCTCAATGTCGGCATCGACTATGACGGCGACGGCAAGGTCTCGCCATTCGGCAAGCCCGACGACGCGCTGGGCTCGACGGCAAAGTACCTCGTCAATCGCGGCAAATGGCACCGCGGCGAGCATTGGGGCTACGAGGTGCGGGCATCAGGCGACATGAGCGGCAGCCGCACCTATGCGGCATGGCAGGCGGCCGGCGTCACCCGCGCCGACGGCCA
>Ga0207647_10003614_pt1 | contig 11576 bp, 8 predicted proteins | sample KBSCornC2_FD_184295 | JGI IMG/M metagenome (GOLD analysis project Ga0207647, IMG submission 184295) | Corn rhizosphere microbial communities from Kellogg Biological Station, Michigan, USA - C2 (SPAdes) (version 2) | ecosystem: Host-associated > Plants > Roots > Rhizosphere ...
TTGCGCGCCGGTCATGCGCCGCGAACGCAGGTCGACCAGCAGCAGATGATTGTCGGTGCCGCCCGTGACGAGCGAGAGGCCACCGGCCGTCAGCACGCTGGCGAGCGTCTGCGCGTTGCGCAACACCCGGTCGATATGGCGGGTGAACTCCGGGCGCAGCGCCTCGGCGAACGCCACGGCCTTGCCGGCGACGACATGCATCAGCGGGCCGCCCTGCAGCCCCGGAAATACCGCCGCATCGATCTGCTGCGCGAGCTCGGCATGGTTCGTCAGGATCAAGCCGCCGCGCGGCCCGCGCAGCGTCTGGTGCGTGGTGGACGTCACGACGTCGGCGAATGGCACCGGGTTCTGATGCCGGCCGGCCGCGACGATGCCGGCGAAATGCGCGATGTCGACCATCAGCTTCGCATCGACGCTGTCCGCGATCGCGCGGAACGCGGCGAAGTCGAGCGCGCGCGGATACGCCGAGTAACCAGCGATGATCAGTTTCGGACGATGCCGCTCGGCGAGCCGGCGCACGTCGTCGTAATCGATGCGCAGCGTGTCCGGGCTCACGCCGTACTGCACCGCGTTGAACCACTTCCCCGACAGCGCCGGCCGCGCGCCGTGCGTGAGATGGCCGCCCGCGTCGAGCGACATGCCCATCACCGTGTCGCCGGGTTTGACGAGCGCGAGCATCACCGCGCCGTTGGCCTGCGCGCCCGAGTGCGGCTGGACGTTCGCATGCGCGGCGTCGAACAAGGCGCACGCGCGGTCGATCGCGAGCGACTCGATCCGGTCGACATGGTCGCAGCCGCCGTAGTACCGCCGAGACGGATAGCCTTCCGCGTACTTGTTCGTCAGCACGGTGCCCTGGGCTTCCAGCACCGCCGCCGACGCGATGTTTTCGGACGCGATCAGCTCGATCTGGCTCTGCTGGCGACGCAGTTCCAGTGCGATCTCCGATGCGATCACCGGATCCCGGCTCTGGAGCGTTTCGGAAAAAAAGCGGGCGTTTTCGTTCACTTGGTGACTCCGCGGCGCGATTCGTGATGTGCTGCATGAACTACATGAACTGCGTGTACCGCACACCGCACGGCCGTCGGCATCGGGCGATGTGCGTCGCCGGCGGCGCGGCTTTACTGCTGCAGCCAGGCCTTCAGCTTCTCCGGATGGGCATCGACGAACTTCTTCGCGGCCGTCGCGTAGTCGTTGGTGCTGTTCCCTTCGAACTCGATTGCCTCGACGTCGGCCAGCGTCAGCTTCAGGTGCTTGAAGAACACGTCGGCGCGCGGGAACTTGCCTGCGAACTTCTTCGATGCGAACGCGTGAATCTGCTCTTCACCGCCCAGCGTGCCCTTCGGATCCTTCAGATAACGCATCTGCCACTTCTGGAACAGCCAGTGCGGGCTCCAGACCGTCGCGACGATCCACTGCTTCGACTGGTACGCACGCGACACGCTCGCCAGCATGCCGGCCTCGCTCGACGCCTGCAGGTTGTAGCCGTCCAGGTTGTAGGCCTTGATGGTTTTCTCGGACGCCTGCATCAGGCCGCCGCCCGGCTCGATGCCCTGGATCGTGCCGTTCAGCTTGCTCTTGACCTCGGGCTTGCTCAGGTCGGCGATCGACGACAGCTGCGATTCCGGAATGTAGGTCGGTACCGCCCAGCCGTTCCTGCCGCCGGTGTAGATGATGCCGACGTCATCCAGGTCGTTCTTGTACTTCGCGTAGTACGTCGCGTGCGTGACCGGCAGCCAGCCGCCGACCATGATGTCCAGATCGCCGCGGGCGACGCCCTGGTACTGGATGCCGATGTCGGCCTGGACGAACTGCACCGGCTGCTTGAGGTTCGTCTCCAGCACGTACTTCGCAACGTTGGCCACCGCGAGCACGTCGGCCCAGTTGGTCACCGCGATCTTGACCGGCTCGGCCGCCGCAACGCCCACACCTGCGCTGCAGGCCACCACCGTCGACACCGCAAGTTTCGCCAGAAGCGATTTGAACGTATGGGTATTCATCTAGTACTCCTTGTTAATCACGCGAGTCTTTCAAGGATGAGGAACGCCTCGATCGGCGTTTCTGGTCTCCACGCACTGCTACACCGGTTCCACCGCGGCACCGTGGCCGCGGCGCTTCATCGTCCGTCGACTGCCTTCGACTGCTGCTTCGATCAGGTGCGTGCCGCGCCCTGCGGGCCGGCCTTGCCTGCACGCGCGGCCGGCCGCGCCTTCTTTTTCTTCGCCTTCACGCCGAAGCTCTCCGTCAGCCGGTCCAGCACGATCGCGAGCAGCACGACGCCCAGCCCGCCTTCGAAGCCGATCCCGATGTCGAGCCGCTGGATCCCGCTCAGCACGTACTCGCCGAGGCCGCCCGCGCCGATCATCGACGCGACCACCACCATCGACAGCGCCATCATGATCGTCTGGTTGACGCCGGCCATGATCGACGGCAGCGCGTTCGGCAGCTGGATCTTCCACAGCAGCTGCCAATCGGTGCTGCCGAACGAGCGGCCGGCCTCGATCAGTTCCTCGCGGACCTGCCGGATGCCGAGCGTCGTCAGTCGCACGACGGGCGGCATCGCGAATACGATCGTCGCGATCACCGCCGGCACGCGTCCGAGCCCGAACAGGATCACGGCCGGGATCAGGTACACGAACGCGGGCATCGTCTGCATGAAGTCGAGCAGCGAGCGCAGGATCATGCCGATCCGGTTGTTGCGCGCGCCCCAGATCCCGAGCGGCACGCCGATCACCAGGCTGAAGAACGTCGCCGCGGTCACGAGCGCGAGGGTCGAGACCGTCTGCGCCCACAAGCCCATGTAGTGAATGACGAGCAGCGCGAGGCCGACGAAAATCGAGAACGCGATGCCGCGACGCCACAGCGCGAGGCCGACCAGGATCACGACCATCGCGATGAACGGCACGGCGGCCAGGCCGTCCTCGAGCAGCTTCACGACCGCGCCGAGCCCCGCCGAGAACGTGTCGAAACCGACGCGGAAATGCAGAAACAGAAAGTTGACGAAGTTTTCCGCGAACTTCCCGATCACCGATGCATTCATGCTGCCCTCCGTTGCATCACCTGCTTGAGTATCGTCCGGCAGGACACGACGCCCGCCAGTTGTCCCGCTGCGTCCGTCACCGGCACGTCGTGCTCCTGGGTCAGCGCGATCGACGCGAGCCGGTGAAGATCCGTATCGATCGAAACCGCGTTGAAGTCGTGCAGGAAGGCGTCGCGTATCGGTCGCGCGCCGGAGCGGTGCAGCGTGGCGGGCGTGACGCAGCCCAGATAATGGCCGGCCTCGTCGCACACGTAACCGCATTCCGCGCCGCTGTCGATCAGTTGGTTCAGGTAGCGGTCGGACGGCGTTCCCGCATCGCACCGAAGCAGCCCGCGCCCGATCGTCGTCATCAGGCTGGACGCCTTCAGGAAGCGCGACACGTCAACATTGCGGAAGAAGTCCTGCACGTACGCATCCGCCGGCGTCTGGATCAGTTCGGCCGGCGTGCCGACCTGGATCAGGCGGCCGTCCTTCATGATCCCGATGCGGCCGCCGATCTTCACCGCCTCCTCGATATCGTGGGAAATGAACACGATCGTGCGCTGCTCTTCCTTTTGCAGGCGCAGCAACTCGTTCTGCATTTCGAAGCGGATCAGCGGATCGAGCGCCGAGAACGCCTCGTCCATCAGCAGAACCGACGGATTCACCGCCAGCGCGCGCGCCAGCCCCACGCGCTGCTGCATGCCGCCGGACAACTCGCTCGGCAGCAGCTTCTCGTACGACCCGAGGCCGACGCGCTCCAGCGCGGCACGTGCCACCTCGTAGCGCTGCGCCTTCTTGACGCCCGCGACTTCGAGCCCGTAGGCGATGTTGTCGATCACGGTGCGGTTCGGAAGCAGTGCGAACGACTGGAACACCATCGCCATCTTCTGGCGCCGCACGTCGCGCAGTTCCGGCGTCGACATCGGTGCGATGTCGCGGCCGTCGAGCACGACCTGCCCGGACGTCGGCTCGATCAGCCGGTTGAGCAGTCGAACCAGCGTCGATTTACCGGAGCCCGACAGCCCCATGATCACGCAGATCTCGCCGGCCCGGACGCTCAGGCTCACGTCGTTGACCGCCACCATGTTGCCGGTTTCCGCGAAGATCTCGTTGCGTCCGACACCGCGCTCGAGCAGCTCGATCGCCCGCTCGGGCTTCGGACCGAAGATCTTCGACAGGTGCTTGACGGTCAGGATGTCGGTTCCGGTCGCGATGCTCGACCGGGCGATCGACGGCGCACCGTCGGTATGGAGTGCTCCGGGGGGAAGTACGTCGCCCGGCGCAAACGTCAGATTTGGGGCCATTCTGTCATCCCGACTAGCTGGTGATGGAAACCGCGAACTTCAGACGAGTCGCCTTCGATTGCCCGCTTGCCGCGCGGGCTCGATGCGCTCCTGCGTTGGTTGACGGCGCTGATTCAGTGAACGCAGCGTATCAATCCAATTACATCGGTCCCGATACATTTTCTGTGCGCTTTTCCATACCTTTGGTAATGCATCGAAAACGTGCGGCAAAGCGGGAATGGCGCGGAATGGTGCGAACGACGCGAAAACGCAATGCCGGCGCGGATGTGCGGGATGGCGCGGTGACTGTGGCAAGGGGGTGCGCGCGGTGCGCGGCAGGGTGCGGTAGGGGAAAATCCTGACGGGGAGTGCGTAGGGGAAACTACTGATAAAAGCGGTGCGCGACGCGGGCGGCGCGGCTGATGGCTGATGGCTGATGGCTGATGGCTGATGGCTGATGGCTGATGGCTGATGATGATCCAGATCGCGGCGGCCGTGCGCCACGCGATCACGCGCGGCAGATCCTCGCGATGTTCAAGCGGGCGTCGCCAGAAGATTTACCGGTACTTGACAGCCAGGATGTGGCTCGAATCCTCGAACCGAGACATTCCGATTTCTCACTTAAAATAAAATATTCGTTAATACAATTACGCAAATCCATATGGGCGCAATCCGAGACCCCGACGCCCGAATCCGTGATTTTCCATCCAGATCGACTCAAGCGCCGCTGCTCCTGAGATCGCGGGTCTTTCGCCTTTCGCGCGGGGCAATCCACTTCGTGACGCGATGCTCGTTTCGCCTTGGTGAACTTCCCGACGCTTTATTCAGTGCTCCGACAACCAGCTCCACCGAAGTCAACAAATCGCAAGATGGTTAACCGAAATCGATTAATTCAATATAACGTCGGCGCTTAATGGAATCGATTTCAACAAATAATTCCAATCACCCCCTCATATGACCATTTACTTTCCAAGATTACTTCCGCTAAGCTTACGGCACACTTTCTAAACCCACCAAATCGATCGACGCATTTCCAACTTCAAGCAATCCGCACTAAATAGCTCGATTATTGTTTATTTTTAAAATCAAATGAGACGGAATCAATTCATAAACACCGGCAAGCCATCATGTGATTGACCGGGCTCTCCGTGCGTCGGTCGTCGACATGTGCCTGCCGCCCCGACGCCGTCTCTTTGGCATCGCGATTCAGGTTGGGCGGGCCGGGCCCGAGCGTCTGGCCCGACCCGCGCCGCACCGCTATCGCGAACTTCAAACTCACACTCTTGCGAGCGCTGACGATGGATGACTTTTGCCGCGCGAACTTGCCCCCTGCCGAAGATTGGCCGACGTTTGTCTTTGAGTTGCCGGGGCTGCAGTTTCCGCCGTTTCTCAATTGCGCCGCCGCGCTGCTGGATACCGCAGTCGAAGAACGAGGCTGGGGCGATCGCATTGCGATCAAGACCGAGTCGGGCATCGCGTGGTCGTATCGCGAATTGCGCGATGCCGGCAACCGCGTCGCCAACATGCTGGTCAGCGATGCGGGCCTGGTGGCCGGCAATCGAGTGCTGTTACACGGCACCAATCACCCGATGCTTGCCGCCGCGTGGTTCGGCGTGGTCAAGGCCGGTGGCGTGGCCGTCGCGACGATGCCGAAGCTGCGCGCGGGAGAGCTGTCGACCATCATCGCGCGAGCCCGGGTCACGCACGTGATCTGCGAAGCCGGGCTGTCGACCGAGCTCGACGGGGCGATGGCGAGCGTGCAGTGGCGCGGCGAAGTTCGACGCTACGAGACGGACGACACGCATCCGCACGCGCGCTGGCTCGGTGGCTATTCGGCGGAATTCGCGGCCGCCGACACGCGCGCGGACGATCCTTGCCTCATCGCGTTCACATCGGGGACGACCGGGGAACCGAAGGCAACCGTCCATTTTCATCGAGACGTGATGGCAGCCTGCCACTGCTTTCCGGCGCACGTGCTCCGGCCCACTGCCGATGACGTGTTCTGCGGATCGCCGCCGCTCGCGTTCACGTTCGGGCTCGGCGCGCTGCTGCTGTTTCCGATCAGTGTCGGCGCGAGCGTCGTGCTGTTGCCGAAAGCGAGCCCGGAACGGCTGCTGGCCGCCGTCGACCGGCACCGGGTCAGCATCCTGTTTACGGCACCGGCGGCCTATCGGTCCATGCTCGACCATCTCGACAGGCATGACGTGTCGTCCCTGCGCAAATGCGTGTCGGCGGGCGAGGCGCTCCCGTCGTGGACGCGCGACGCATGGCAGGAGCGCATCGGCCTGCACCTGATCGACGGAATCGGGTCGACCGAGATGCTGCATATCTTCGCGTCGACAGGCGACACCGGCGCGAAGGACGGCGCGATCGGCAAGGCGGTGCCCGGTTACCGCCTTGCCGTCGTGGACGAGCACGGACAATGCCTGCCGCCCTACGAAATCGGCTATCTGGCCGTGCAGGGGCCGACCGGGTGCCGCTACCTGAATGACACGCGGCAACGCGACTACGTCAAGCAAGGCTGGAACCTGACGGGCGACAGCGCCTACCTGGACGAGGACGGCTATCTGTTCTACCAGGCGCGCGCGGACGACATGATCATCAGCTCCGGCTACACGGTGTCTCCCGGCGAAGTGGAGCAGGCGCTGCTGCGCCATCCCGATATCGCCGAATGCGGCGTCGTCGGCCAGATCGACGAACGGGGCGGCACGCTCATCTGCGCGCACGTGGTGCTGCGACCTGGCGTCGACGGCTCGGAAGCGTTGACGATGCAACTGCAGCAGCACGTCAAGAGCGTGATTGCGCCGTACAAATGTCCGCATCGTATTGCCTACCACGCCTGCAGTTTGCCGCGCAACGAATCGGGCAAATTGCGTCGCGCCGTGCTCCGGCAGGCGGGTCATGGCGTGACGCGTCCCCTGAATCAAGCAGTCCAGAACGAACATACCCTATGAAAATTCTCGGAGCCGCGGTGGCCATTCCGGACGCAGCGACCACGGCGCAATCCTGCGCCAACGATTACGCGATCAAGGCAGCCAGGCAGGCGCTGCTGCAAGCCGGTTGCCTGCCGTCGGAACTGGATCTGATCGTCAGCCTGTCGATTTCTCCCAGCCGGATGGCGGACGCCCCGACGATCGCCGGGCCGCGGCTGGCGCACCCGGTGCAGCGCGACCTGCGTGCGCGACATGCGGCCGTGTTCGATCTGCTCGACGCGGACTGGACGCTCGCACTCGATCTCGCGCAAAGCCATTGCAAACAGCTCGGCTATCGACGCGCGCTCGTCGTTCGCGCGGAGGCGCTCGCGGACGTCGAACAGGTGGCCACGAGCGGCTTCGCCGACGGCGCGGGGGCGATCGTCCTGACGCCTGCCGGCCATGACCGAGTGTATGCCAGCCGCTACGCGGACCTCGAGTCGCCCCCGTTCGCGACACTCGACGCGCTTCCCGCCCGGCGCGTGAACGGCATCCTGTCACTGGCCCGCTTCGAGAGCCGGTTCGATCACGCAACCGGTCGATTCGACGCCGAACCGGCCAATGCGGCCACCGCGCTGCGCGCGATGGTCGACGCGGTGCAGAGCCGCATCGACCGGCGCGTCGCCACGCTGTTTTGCGAATCCTGGTTGAGTGGATGGCCATCGATCGTCACCGGCGTGGGTCGCGATTTCCACGTCGATGTCGTCTCCGGTTCGACGGACATCCCGAACCCGTTCCAGTTGCCCGCGTGGCTCGCGTCCCGCGTCGCACATTCGAGGTCGTTGCGTGACGATGAACGTACGGTGGTCGCCATGACGCTGGATCCGTTCAGGCCGCGCATCGCCTGTAGCACGATGGAGATCTGATGGTGCACAACGTCCGAATCGCAAGTCTTGCGTGCCGCCTGCCGGCACGCCACGTACCCAACGACGATCCCGTCTTCGCGGGCGTCGAGCCCATTCCGTCGGAATGGTGGCAATTCTGGGGCATCGAATCGCGCTACATGATCGATCCCGATGCCGGCGAATCCGAGCTTGCGCTGGCCGAGCGCACGGCCCGCGACGCACTCGCCCGTGCCGGCGTGGAGGCCGCCGAACTCGATCTGGTGCTGTTCAACATGACGTCGCCGTTCGTCTCGCTCGCCGACGGCCGGCGCCGTTTCGCGCCGCGGCTGGCGCGTGCGCTGCGCGACAGGCTCGGCGCCACGCGCGCGCTCGATGCCGATGTCGAGATGGAATGCGCGAGTTTCGTGCTGCAACTGCAGATCGCCACCAACCTCATCAAGCAGGGACGGGTGAAGCGGGCCCTGGTGTGCTCGTCGGAGCGCATGTCGGCCGTGGTCGACTACACCAGTAAATCGTCGACGAACTTCGGCGATGGCGCGGCCGCGGCCGTGCTCGTCGCCGAGCCGGCCAATCCCGATGGCGCCGATTGGCTGGATGCCGCGTATCACAGCGATGCAACCCGCTACGACCTCGTGACGATGCAGTGGCGCAATGCGCGGGCGGCGGCAGACGACGCGGCAACCGACGCCGACAACCCGTTCGGCGTGTATTTCACGCTCAAGCCCGAAGCGCAGGAGGCGATCTCGCGTTTCATGCCGGTGGCCATTCCCGATATCGTCGAGCGGCTGTTGCACCGGAGCGGAACGGGCATCGCCGACATCGACGCGATGGTGTTCCATCAGCCGTCGGCGCTGCTCGTGCGCGCATGGGCGCAGCGGCTCGGGCTCAAGCCCGACCAATACGTGATTCGCGTGGCCGATTGTGCGTGCCTCGTGTCGGCCGCCGTGCCGTTTGCGCTGTACGAGTCGATCCGGGAAGGCGTGATCCGGCCAGGATCGTTGGTCGTGATTGCCGGCGCAGGCGCCGGGTGGGGCTTCGGCGCGCAATTGTGGCGCTGGGGCGAAACCGTCGTGACCGATGCGGGCGATGCCGTCGCCGCCGTGACGGAGCAGGAGGTGCGGACATGACCGCCAGACTCGTCATCGCCGGGATGGGCCACGCACTGCCGGACCGGATCGTCAGCAACGACGAAGTCGCCGGCATGATCGACACCAGCGACGCGTTCATTCGCGAACGAACCGGCGTCGTGGCGCGACGCTATCTTGCCCCCGATCAGCATCTGGCGGATCTCGCGTGCCCGGCCGCGGAACGGGCGATGGCCGACGCCGGCGTCACGGCGCGCGACGTCGATCTGCTGATCGTCAATACGCTGTCGCCGGATCACCACGATCCGTCGCAAGCGTGCTACATCCAGCCCCGGCTCGGATTGCGGGAGATTCCGTGCTTCGATATCCGCGCGCAGTGCAGCGGCGGGCTCTACGGGATCGAGATCGCGCGTCACTTCCTCGCGAGCGGCCTGTATCGCAACGTGCTGCTGATCTGCGCCGAAGCCCTGTCGCGGCGGATCGACTCCAGCAATGCCGGCCGCAATCTGTCGATCCTGCTGAGCGACGGCGCCGCCGCGCTGCTGCTGCAAGCGACGGACCACCCGGCGCACGGGCTGATCGACCTGACGCTCGGCGCCGACGGCACCCAGTTCGACCTGCTCAGCACGGAAGCGCCCGGCGCGCGACGCCCACGCTTCATCGACGCAGACGACATCGCGGCCGGCCGGCACCATTTCCGGATGAAAGGCAGGCCGATGTTCGAAGACGCCACGCGGCGCATCGTCGACGCGTGCCGGCAGATGCTCGACAAGCACCGGCTGACGATGTCGGATATCGGCCTGGTCGTGCCGCACCAGCCGAACCTGCGCATCCTCGACGCGGTCATCGGGCAACTCGGGCTGCCCCGCGAGCGGTGCATGATTTCCGTCGATCAGCTGGGCAACATGGCGAGCGCGGCGTTTCCGGTCGCGCTGGCCATCGCACGCGAGCTGGGCCGCATGCCGGCCGGGCAGCTCAACCTCTTCGTGACCTACGGCGCGGGCGCGACATGGGCCTGTGCGCTCTATCGGAGCTGAACGACATGCTGAACGCTTCCCCGGGGTGGATCGATCAGCGGCTGGCCCTCGTCGGCACGGCCGACGTGCCGCTGTACGTGATCGTCAACGACGAGGCCGCGACGCTGATCGAGGGTGGCCTGAGCGGCATGACGGAGCTCGTGTGGCAGCAGCTTCACGACCTGCTGCGGGACTTTGGCGGCATCCGGCATTTGCGCTACTGGCTGATCACCCACTCGCACTATGACCATTGCAGCCTGCTGATGACGCTCAAGTCGCGCATGCCGTGGCTCCATGTATCCGGTTCTCCCGACGCGTTCGATGCGTTCCAGAGCCCGTCGGCCTGCCGAACCATCCGTCAGCTCGACGCGCAAGCGTCACGGTCGTGGAATCCCGCCGTCGGCGTCGATTTCACCGAGTTATCCGACCTGCCGTTCTACCCGGTCAATCCGGACACGCAGCTCGACATCGGCGACGGGATGCAGATTTGCACGATCGCGCTGCCGGGCCACAGCCGTTGCCAGTTCGGCTACTACTGCCCGCAGCTGGACATCGGTTTCGTGTCGGATGCGCTCGGCGAATTTCAAGGCGCCACCAGTTGGCTGCCGCTGGTCTTTCAGGACCTGTTTGCGTATCGGCACACGCTGGACGTCATCGAGCAACTGCAGGCGCCGCGGCTCGCATTGGGGCATCACGGCATCCTCACCGGCGAGCTTGCCCGATCGGCCGTGCGGCATGCACGTGCGTGCCTCGATGCGCGCGAGGCCGACGCACGCGCGGTTCGCGGCAACGCCACCGCCACGCACGAACTGGCCCACCACTGGACTGCGCGTTATGCGGCAAGGAGCGAACGGGTGGTGCCGCATTTCCTGCATCTCAAAAGCATGATGCACATGATCGATCTGTTCCATCGCGCCGAATAGCCTCCTACGGATTCCCGCCGCAGCAACGCATGGGCGCCGGCCGGCGTCAGGCCGCTGCTCGCTGTTTTCATTCCACTTCCGACGACATCATGACCACTGCGACCTCGCCGACCACGCTTAGCGAATTGCTTCAGAACCGGGCCGCCACACTCGGCGACAAAACCGCCTACGTGTTCCTGAGCGGCCCGCCCGAACAGGAACAGGCCGAATCGATGACCTTCGCGGAACTCGACGCACGCGCTCGCCGGGTCGCCGCGCTGCTGCAGCACAACGCGATCGACATCGGCGACCGGGTCCTGCTGCTGTGCCGGCCGGGGCTCGACTATGTCAGCGCCTTCATGGGGTGCCTGTATGCGGGCGCGATCGCAGTTCCCGTCTACCCGCCGCGCAACAAGCAGCATATGGTGCGGATCGCCGGCATCGTCGAGAACGC
>Ga0207647_10003615_pt1 | contig 11574 bp, 10 predicted proteins | sample KBSCornC2_FD_184295 | JGI IMG/M metagenome (GOLD analysis project Ga0207647, IMG submission 184295) | Corn rhizosphere microbial communities from Kellogg Biological Station, Michigan, USA - C2 (SPAdes) (version 2) | ecosystem: Host-associated > Plants > Roots > Rhizosphere ...
TTCGAAGCCTATCGGCGCGCATTGGACGCAAAGGGTTCGCGTTACAGGGACTAAGAGCGGCACCGGCGCGGTTCGCTGAATGGACCGTGAGGAATGGTGGCCGGACCAAGCGTTCCACCTGATCAAGGCGGTGCAGATCCATGGCGGCAGCGGCTACATCTGGGAGTGTCTTGTTCAGCGATAGCGCATTGAAGGGCGCCCATTTCATTCAGCTCTGCGACACGAATCGTACGCCGCTGCTGTTCCTGCAGAACATTACCGGTTTCATGGTCGGCCGCGAGTACGAGCGGCGCGTTCGGCGTGCTGCCGCTCAGCAAGCGCAGTTGGGACCGAGCGCGGCGCGCCTTTGCTAGGTTTTGTGCTGCTTGCGGCACCAACGCCGCAGCCCGTTCCTACGGTCGTTCTGAGCTACAGTGAATACCCCTTGATGGGATTCGCTGCGCGCCAGCATAATTGTCTCCGCCTCGAAGCGGCGCGCCGCATCAATGAATGGCCGAAGCCCGATCCCGATCTTTCGCTCAACGTGTCCAGCTTTTCGTCCCCGAAGATTTCGAGTGAGCGCTCTTTGATCTCGTGCGACGAATGCCCATTGTCGGTCGGTTAAGCCCAGCGGTGCGACCGGTAAGTCATTGATTGTTCTCACCCCGTCGCTGTCTCTTAATTAGCTGCTCGATCGGTACACACAAAGTTCTACGACGCGTTGGTCGTGCGTCGGCGCGGCTTCCGGAGCAGATCACCGGATGAGAATGGCTGAGGCATTGTACTGAGGGTGACCGCTTTCACGAGCAGCATGTAGTTAGAGAGACGCGTCCTTGTTTGGAAATTCCTGCTGAGCAATTGATATTACTAGGGGCGAATTGGCCCGTTTTCTCCAAATGCGGCTTGAAATCGTTGAACAATCAAACTGATTTTGATTCCGCCATTCTGAGTTCGCTCGAGCCAATGGTTGGAACTGAAATCGAGAACTTACGGCCAGCGGTTGGAAGACTGGCATTTGGAAAGGCGCCACCCGACCGAGGAGCCGGCCTCTAGTCGCAGAACGAACCCCCAGCGGGTGGTCCTCGGTGCCTATGTCGAAGCGGTCATGCCGACAAAGGGAAAACCCTTCTCGTGAATTTTACATCGACGCACGGGCGTGCGTGGACCGCGTAAGAACGGCGGCTTCTGGCGGGCTATCAAGGCATGAGGTCGGGAGTTAAGCTGCCCTCCGGTAAGAGAACAGCGCCTCCACAGTAGTGGGTTTAGCCATGTAGCGGTCTCCCGCTATCAATAATTGCCTGCCAAAGATCGGAGCCGTCGATTTTTGAGCCAACCCTTGCGGGCCGTCGACGCCGTCTGAGGTCGCCGCCGGAAATGATAACGAAGCACATGCCCACCGAGATGATGCCGATGAAGGCTGTGCTGGTCGGCAGTGATTTGCCGCGGCTTTTGGCTGGGTCCAGAAGAATGTAGCCGTCCTAGCCGGACCTCCGCGGCGGGCGCGTGCTGTCGCGCAGCATCAGCATGGCGGGAAGCTTAATGTCCTTCTGCGGCTCCGCCCTGCCGTTCGTCATTAGCGCGATCAGTTCTGCTGCAGCGGTGGCCCCGAGATCGCGACGGGGCTGGACGATGGTCGTCAGGGTCGGCTCGCAATAGTCGGCATAGGCGATGCCGTCGAAGCCAACGACGGAGAGATCGTCCGGGATCTGGAGGCCGGCGGCGCGCGCGGTCTTGATCAGGCCGATTGCCATTTCGTCGTTGGCCGCAAACAGCGCTGTCGGGCGCGACGCGGGCTTGAGCGCCAGAAGTGTCCGGCCGGCCTCGACACCGGTGCGGAAAGTGAAATCGCCGGGCAGGATCAAGCTCGCATCGGTCGCAATTCCTGCGTCGTGCAAGGCCTGTCGATAGCCTTCGAGACGCTGCTGCTCGAGGATGTTGAAGTTCGGCCCCGACAAATAGGCGATGCTTGTGTGGCCGAGCTCAACCAAGTGTCGCACCGCTTCGCGCGCGGTGTCGACATTATTGATCGTGACCTGCGGGAAGCTTTCTCGCGGGATGTACTCGCAGGCGGCAACCAACGGCACGCCCGCGTCGCGCAAGTCGCGGTCGGGGCTGCGCATCACGTGGCCACACAAGAGCAGCACGCCGTCGGCCTGGCCGGCGCAGACCAAGTCGACGTAGCGCGCCTCCTTCTCCGGCGAGCCGGCGAGATTGGCAATAATAAGCCCGTAGCCGGCGGCCGACAGCGTATCGTCGATGCCCTGGAGAACCTCAGCGAAGAACGGGTTGGCGATGTCCGGCACTGCCACCAGCACGACCATGGTCTTCCGGACGCGCAGGTTCCTTGCGGAAATGTTCGGCGTGTAGCCGGTGTCGCGCACGGCCGCGAGTACGCGTGTGCGGGTCTCTTCAATCACGACCTCGGGGCGCGCCAGCGTCCGGCTGACGGTCGCAACCGAGACTCCTGCCAGTCGCGCGACATCGGCGATTTTGGCCGTCTTCTGACGTATCACTCTGGTTCGCTTGGACATATTGAGGCTCGCCATCTCGGCGTCGTACCGGGACTTGCAAAATCAAAAAGTTCTGCTAGAGTTAGGATGTAATCGATTACATTTGATGTGTAAAGCCACAACGAGCCCATAAGGGCCGCACGCTGAATACACACGCCTGCAAAGGCATATCGGGAGGGAATGATGAAGCGCACACTGTTCGCATCGGTGGCGATTGTCGCCGCGGCCTGCGTCTCGGTACCGGTCTCCGCAGAAGAGATGAAGGCCGAAGTCATCCACTGGTGGACCTCCGGCGGCGAGGCGGCCGCCGTTAGGGTGTTTGCCGACCAGTTCACCAAGGCCGGCGGCACCTGGATCGACAGCGCGGTCGCCGGCGCTGCGAATGCGCGAAACGCCGCGATCAGCCGCACCGTCGCCGGCAATCCGCCGACCGCCATGCAGCTCAACACCGGCAAGCAGTTCGACGAGTTGGTGGAAGGCGGCCTGCTCGCCGATGTCGATGCGGTCGCAACCGAAGGCAACTGGAAAGGCGTGATGCCCGCCGCGATCACTGCCGCCGCGACCCGCAACGGCAAGATGTATGCGGTGCCGATCAACATCCACGGTCAGAATTGGCTCTGGTACAACAAGGCTGTGCTTGCCTCCGTCGGCGCCGATGAGCCGAAGACCTGGAATGACGCGATTACTATTCTCGACAAGCTCAAGGCCGAGGGCAAGGTGATCCCGCTGGCCTTCTCGGGCCAGAAGAACTGGGAGCAAAACCTGTTCAATTCGGTCCTGATCGGCGTCGGCGGCGCACAGATGTGGACCGGCATCCTCGGCAAGCGCGACGCGTCGCTGGCCCGGAGCGCCGAGTTCAAGGCGGTCGCCGTCACTTATAAGAAGCTCAAGGACTATGTCGATGCCGGCGCGCCCGGCCGCAACTGGAATGACGCGACCAATCTCGTCATCCAGGGCAAGGCCGGAATGCAGATCATGGGCGACTGGGCCAAGGGCGAATTCATCGCGGCGGGCAAAATCGCCGACAAGGACTATGGCTGCACGGTGCTGTCTAACGGCAGCGGCGGTTATGTGATGGGCGGCGATGTGTTCGTATTCCCGAAGGCGAAGGACCCATCCGTCACCAAGGCGCAGATGACGTTGGCGAGACTGATGCTGACGCCCGAGACCCAGATCCAGTTCGCGCTGAAGAAGGGCTCGATCCCGGTGCGTAGCGATGTCGATACGTCCGCACTCGACGCATGTGCCCAGAAGGGCATGCGCTATGTCGCAGACAAGGCCCAACAAATGCCGTCCGGCGACATGCTGGCGCCGCCGGCGATGATCGGCGCGCTGCAGGATGCCATCTCGCAATATTGGAACACCAATATGAGCGCCGATGAATTCTCCGCCAAGGTCGCGGCTGTGCTGAAGTCCCAGGAGTGATGCATCACAAAAGGCGGCTGACGAGCTGTTGGCCGCCTTTCCCACCCGTCGACCTCTTTTCAATCCGGCGATGCGATGCGTCTTTCGCTGAACTCCCGAATTTCCGCGATCACCGCGCTCTTGCCGGCGCTGCTGGTGATGCTCGTCGTCTATATCGGTGCCACCGGCTGGACCGTCTGGATGTCGCTGACCAACTCGCGCATGCTGCCGAACAACAATTTCGTCGGGCTTCGGCAATATGAGATGTTGTTCGGCAACGACCGCTGGATCACCTCGGTCCACAACATCGTTATCTACGGTGTGCTGTTCGTGTCGCTCGCTCTCTCCATCGGCTTCCTGCTGGCGGTTGCGATCGATCAGCGGGTGCGTGCCGAGGACACGATCCGCTCGATCTATCTCTATCCCTATTCGATGTCCTTCGTCGTCACGGGCCTGGTCTGGCAATGGCTGCTCAACCCGACGCTCGGCATCCAGCATGTGCTGCGCAGCTGGGGCTTCGAAGGCGCGACGTTCGACTGGATTGTACGGCCGGAGACCGCAATCTATTGCCTGGTCATCGCGGGTGTCTGGCAGGCTTCAGGGCTGGTGATGGCCATCATGCTCGCCGGCCTTCGCGGCGTCGACGAGGAGATCTGGAAGGCGACGCGAGTCGACGGCCTGCCGAAATGGCGGGTCTATGTCTCGATCATCATTCCGATGATGGGTGCAAGCTTTGCGACCGCCGCGGTGCTGCTCTCGACCGGCGTGGTGCGCCTTTACGACCTCTCGGTCGCGATGACCAACGGCGGGCCCGGCATCGCCTCGGAGGTACCCGCCAAATTCGTCATGGATCATTTGTTCGAACGCGCCAATATCGGGCTTGCGACGGCGGCGGCCACCACCATGCTGATCACGGTGATCGCGGTGGTCGCGCCCTATTTCTACTGGCGCACGCGCAAGGGAGAAATGCGATGACAGCGGCGGCTCAGCCCTTGCCCGCCGCTCGCCGGTCGAAGCGCATGACCCCGGCGCGCTGGGGCCTCTATGCCTTCATCTTCATTACCGCGCTCTATTTCCTGCTGCCGCTCTATGTGATGGTCGTCACCTCGCTGAAGCCGATGGCAGAGATACGGCAGGGCAATCTGCTGGCCTTGCCCGTAGCTCCCAGCATCGACGCGTGGGTCAAGGCCTGGACGTCGGCCTGTACCGGTCTGACCTGCCAGGGCATCAAGATCGGCTTTCTCAACTCGCTGCGCATCCTGGTGCCGTCGGTGGTCATCTCCATCCTGGTCGGCTCGCTCACCGGCTATGCGCTGTCGCTGTGGCGTGTGCGCGGCGGCAACATCCTGTTCGGCACGATGATGGTGGTCGCCTTCATCCCCTATCAGGTGTTCATCTATCCCTTGGTGCGCGTGTTCTCCTTCACCGGGCTCGGGCAGTCGCTCTTAACCATCGTGATCATCCACACGATTTTCGGCCTTCCCACCATGACACTGCTGTTTCGCAACTATTTCGCGTCGCTGCCGGTCGAGTTGTTCAAGGCCGCCCGCGTCGACGGCGCCGGCTTCTACCAGATCTATGCGCGGATCATGATGCCGATGGCCACGCCCATGATCGTGGTCGCGGTGATCTTGCAGACCACCGGCATCTGGAACGATTTCATCCTGGGGCTCGTTTTCGCCGGCCGTGACAATCTGCCAATGACGGTGCAGCTCAATAACATCGTCAATTCGACGCAAGGCGAGCGCGCCTACAATGTTGACATGGCGGCAACGCTGTTGACCGCGCTGTTGCCGCTCGTCGTCTATTTCGGTTCTGGCCGCTGGTTCGTGCGCGGCATCGCCGCCGGCGCAGTGAAAGGCTGATGCAGCATGCAGAAATCGAATGTCGACATCAGGAGCCTGCAGATCGGCTTTGGCGGCCTGAAGGTGCTGGAGAACCTCAATCTCAATGTCGAGGCGTCCGAGTTTCTCGTGCTGCTTGGGCCGTCCGGCTGCGGCAAGTCGACATTGCTCAACGCGATCGCGGGGCTGATCGACGTCAGGGGTGGCGAGATCCATATCGGCGGCCGCGATGTCACCTGGGCAGAACCGAAGGATCGCGGCATCGCGATGGTGTTCCAGAGCTACGCGCTGTATCCGCGTATGAGCGTGCGCCGGAATATGTCGTTCGGGCTGTCGGTCGCGGGCACGCCGCGAGACGAGATCGAGCGCCGCGTCGGAGAGGCCGCGCGGATGCTGCAACTCAACAGCCTCCTCGACCGCCGTCCCAGCGAGCTCTCCGGCGGCCAGCGCCAGCGTGTCGCGATCGGACGGGCGCTGGTGCGCCATGCCGGCGTCTATTTGTTCGACGAGCCGCTCTCCAATCTGGACGCCCAGTTGCGCGCCGAGCTCAGAGTCGAGATCAAGCGGCTGCATGCACGGCTCGGCGCCACCATGATCTACGTGACACACGACCAGATCGAGGCGCTGACGCTCGCGGACCGGATCGCGGTGATGCAAGGTGGCGTGATCCAGCAACTCGACACGCCGAAGAAGATCTATCGCGAGCCGGTCAACCGGTTCGTCGCCTCCTTCGTTGGCTCGCCCGCCATGAATTTCATTCCCGGCCGGATCGCACGTGACGGCGAGACTGGATTCATCGCCGGCGCCAACCGGCTCGGACTGAACGGCTACGCCTTTCGTGGCCTGCCGACCGACGCGCCGGCCGTTCTCGGCATCCGTCCCGAGCATATCGAGCTGACTGCGTCCGACGATCCATCCGCGGTGTCGGCCCGCGTCGAGATGGTCGAGCCGATGGGCGCCGACACGCTGATTTGGTGCCGTCTTGCCGACAATACCGCCTTCTCCTTCCGCCACGACGCCGACGCGCAGGTGTGTGTGGGAGACACGCTCAACGTCCGGTTCCCCGCTGAAGCCCTGTCGCTGTTCGACGAGATAAGCGGACAGCGCCTCTAGATCCTCCAACTGCCGAAAGCGCGACATGACCAAGCCGATCGACCGATTTTCTATCCAGCTGTATTCTGCCCGCTCCATCACCCCGCTCGAGGCGCAGTTCGCCCTGCTGTCCAACCTGGGCTACACGATGGTGGAGCCCTGGGGCGGACTGTTCAACGATCCCGAGACGCTGAAGAGGCTCCTCGATGTCCACAAGATGACTGCGCCCAGCGCCCATGTCGGCCTCGACCGACTGCGTGAGGATGCGGTCGGCACGGCGAGGATGTGCAAGGGACTCGGCATCGGGACCATCTTTGCGCCGGCCCCACCATTGGGCGAGCGCGAGGGCGGAGAGCAGGAATGGCGCAACATTGGGCGTGAGCTTGCCGAGATCGGCAAGGCGGTGACCGGCGAGGGGCTCAAGTTCGGCTGGCACAATCATCATTGGGAATATGGCCGCACAGGAAGCGGCAAGACCTATCTCGAATGCCTTTTCGAGGAGGCCCCCGACCTCGTCTGGGAGGCCGATCTCGCATGGATCGTGCGCGGCGGCGGCGATCCGGTCGCCGAGATCAAGAAGCATGCGCGGCGCCTGGTCGCTTGCCACATCAAGGACCTCGCACCCTCGGGACAATGCGCCGACGAGGACGGATGGGCCGATCCCGGCCACGGTATCATGGACTGGCAGGCGCTGCGCGCGGCGATGACTGAGGCCGGGGTCTCCCTGTTTGTCGCCGAACACGACAAGCCGAGCGACGTCGCCCGCTTCGCGCGCCGGGCGCGCGAGACCGTGGCGACTTGGACGTGACGGGGAGGGGATCATGAGCAAGCTTGGAGTCGGCATTGTCGGTTGCGGCAACATCTCGACGATCTACATGCACAACCTGCCGAAATTCCGCGATCTTGATCTGGTTGCCTGTGCCGACCTGCGGGCCGAGGCCGCGCAAGCCCAGGCGGCGCAGTTCGGCATCGAGGCGTTGTCGATCGAGGCGCTGCTGGCGCGTCCCGATATCCAGATCATCGTCAATCTCACCACGCCGAACGCGCATTACGGCGTGAGTCATGCGGCAATTAACGCCGGCAAGCATGTGTTCGGCGAAAAGCCGATCACGGTGGAGGCCAACGACGCCGCGACCTTGGTCGCGGAAGCAGCGCGTCGCGGTCTGAAGCTCGGCTGCGCGCCGGATACTTTCCTTGGCGGCGGCGGACGGATGGCACGCGAGTTCGTCGATACGGGGCGGATCGGCAAAGTGCTCTACGGTACCTGCTTTTTGATGTCGCATGGCATGGAGCACTGGCACCCCGATCCAACCTTCTTCTTCAAGCCGGGCGGCGGACCGATCCTCGACATGGGGCCCTACTACCTTGCGGCCCTCATCAACCTGTTGGGTCCCGTTGCAATGGTTCAGGGGCGTGCGAGCGCCGGCTTCGCTACGCGGCTCGTCACCTCGAAGGGGCCGATGAACGGAAAGACCGTCGCGGTTGAAACTCCGACGACTATCATGTCGCTGCTGCATTTCGAGTCGGGCGCCGACATCGTCCTTGCGATGAGCTGGGACGTCTGGAAACACGGACATCCGCCGATCGAGCTTTACGGCACCGAGGGCTCGCTGCGCGTACCGGACCCCAATTTTTTCGGCGGCGCCATACAATACACCGAGAAGGGTGGCGACTGGATCTCGGTCCCCGCCGACGACCGGCCGTTTGGGAAACCCAACTGGCGGTCGCCAAACTGGGCCGATCACATACCGAACCAGGCCAACTATCGTTGCCTGGGCGTCGCCGAACTCGCAAGTGCGGTGCTGCGCGGCACGCCACACCGCTCCTCCGGAGCGCTGGCGAGTCACGCGTTGGAGGTGAAGCACGCGATCTTAAAGGCCGGCGTCGAAGGCGGAGAGATTGCAGTACGCTCGCGCGTCGAGCGACCGGCGCCGCTGTCCGACCTCGAGGCGATGGCGTTGTGGGCCGGGGAGACGTTCTGAAGCCGGGACAGTCCCCAGATGCGATTGCCCGATCTGGACATCGGGGTGAAATGCCCGCTCTGTCTCCTGGAACCAGCAAGGGGAGGCGAGTTTTGATGAGGTATCGAACTCAGCGGGCGCGCGCTGCTGGAGCGTCCAGGGGAGAAGGAAGCATTCGATGAAGATGATCAAGGGACCAGCGATATTCCTCGCTCAATTTGTTGCGGACGCGGCGCCGTTCAACTCCTTCGACTCAATCTGCGGATGGGCCGCCTCGCTCGGCTACAAGGGAGTCCAGATTCCGAGCTGGGATGGGCGGCTCTTGGACCTGAAGAAAGCCTCGGAGTCGCAGGACTATGCCGACGAGGTGAGGGGGATCGCGGCCCGGCACGGCCTTTCCATTACCGAACTCTCGACCCATCTCCAGGGACAGCTTGTCGCCGTTCATCCGGCATATGACACGGCGTTCGACGGCTTCGCTGCACCTGAGGTTCGCGGCAATCCGAAGGCGCGCACCGAATGGGCCGTGGACCAGGTCAAGCGCGCGATCTTGGCCTCCAGGCGTCTCGGGCTCACGGTGCATGCGACCTTCTCAGGCGCACTTGCCTGGCCCTACATCTATCCCTGGCCGCAGCGTCCGGCCGGCCTCGTCGAGACCGCCTTCGACGAACTCGCGAAGCGCTGGCGACCGATCCTTGACTATGCAGATGAGCACGGCGTTGATCTCGCCTACGAGATACACCCGGGTGAAGATCTGCACGACGGTGTCTCTTACGAGATGTTCCTCGATCGGGTGAATAACCACAAGCGCGCGAACCTGCTCTACGATCCATCGCATTTCGTGCTGCAGCAGCTCGACTACCTCGACTACATCGACATCTACCACGCGCGCATCAAAGCCTTCCATGTCAAGGACGCCGAGTTCAATTCGACCGGCCGCCAGGGTGTCTACGGCGGGTTCCAAAGCTGGATCGATCGTGCCGGCCGCTTCCGCTCGCTGGGCGATGGCCAAGTCGATTTCGGCGCCATCTTCTCGAAGCTCACGCAGCACGACTACGGCAGCTGGGCGGTGCTGGAATGGGAGTGCGCGCTGAAGCATCCTGAACAGGGCGCGCGTGAGGGTGCCGAGTTCATCAAAAGCCATATCATTCGCGTCACCGAGAAAGCCTTCGACGATTTCGCTGGCGCCGGCACCGACGATACAGCGAACCGTAAGATGCTGGGCCTATCCTGAGCGGGAGGAGCAAATGACGATCAAAGCAAGCAACGAGACGGGCCGTCATGCTCGTATCCGGCTCGGCATGGTCGGCGGCGGACAGGGGGCCTTCATCGGCGCGGTCCACCGCATTGCCGCTCGCATCGACGACCGGTTCGAGCTGGTTGCCGGCGCGCTCGCGTCCGATCCTGTTCGAGCCAAGGCCTCGGCGAGGGAGCTCGGCATTGCGGACGATCGCGCCTATGGCTCCTACGGGGAGATGGCGAAAGCCGAAGCCGCGCGAGCGGACGGCATCGAGGCGGTCTCGATCGTAACTCCAAACCACATGCACAGCCCGGTCGCGAAGACCTTCCTTGAAGCCGGAATCCACGTGATCTGCGACAAGCCGCTGACGACGACGGTCGCGGAGGCCGAAGAGCTGGTGGCGCTCGTCAAGAAGAGTGGCAAGGTGTTTGTGGTGACACATAACTATACGGGCTATCCCATGATCCGGCAGGCCCGCGCCATGGTCGCGAATGGCGACCTCGGCGAGATCCGGCTGGTCCGGGCCGAATATCTCCAGGATTGGCTGACCGAGCGTTTGGAGGCAAGCAGCCACAAGCAGGCGGCGTGGCGCACGGATCCAGCCCGGTCCGGCGCCGGAGGGTGCATCGGCGACATCGGCACCCACGCCTACAATCTCGCCTGCTTCGTCACCGGGCTCAAGCTCGACGAATTGCTCGCACAACTGTCGACCTTCGTCGAGGGGCGGCGCCTCGATGACGATGTCCAGATCCTCCTCAGGTGGAAAGGCGGCGCCAAGGGCATGCTCTGGGCGAGTCAGGTCGCCGTCGGCAATGAGAACGCCCTCACGTTACGCATCTACGGCAGCAAAGGCGGCCTCGAATGGTCGCAGGAGAATCCGAACCAGCTCTGGTTCACGCCCTACGGCCGGCCGAAGCAGCTCCTGACCCGGGGCGGCGCCGGCGTTTTGGGCGAGGCGAGTCGCGTTACGCGTGTCCCCTCTGGCCACCCCGAAGGTTACCTTGAAGGTTTCGCGACCATCTATGCCGAGGCAGCACGCGCCATCCACGCGGCAGAGGCCGGCCAGAAGCCAGATCCTGAGGTGATCTTCCCAACCGTTGAGGATGGTCTAGCAGGCGTGAAGTTCATCGATGCTGCCGTGAAGTCCGCGACACACAAAGGCGCCTGGGTTCGGATGACGTAGCTGCCGACGCGTGGGCCATGAGGCAGTCGGTCGATACTGGCGCTCGCTGTGATGAAATGGTCTACATTGGCGTCTCGGGCGGACGCTTCGACCTCATCGCCGCCCCGTTCCTCCGAAGTCCATCATTTGCGACCCTGCAACTCGCTAGGATCGTTCGTCCATTGCCGCCGAAATGCGTCTGGTAGGAGGGGGAGAGCACGGTCCGGTCGCGGCCAGGGATGACGGGCACTTGCGCGACTAGATCTATGTTGAGCGACCCGAACGCCAGGATCATGGCGGTCAGGCCGTCAGCCTTGCTCGTCCATCACGCGCAGCTTCTCCACGCGGTGGCGGAAATCCTCGTCGGTGGAGAATTCGGCGG
>Ga0207647_10003620_pt1 | contig 11568 bp, 10 predicted proteins | sample KBSCornC2_FD_184295 | JGI IMG/M metagenome (GOLD analysis project Ga0207647, IMG submission 184295) | Corn rhizosphere microbial communities from Kellogg Biological Station, Michigan, USA - C2 (SPAdes) (version 2) | ecosystem: Host-associated > Plants > Roots > Rhizosphere ...
GCGGCCGCGAGCCGGTCCGTTACCTGGCCGAAGCCGGCTGGGCGGCTTCCGCCGACCTCAGCCGGCGCATCTTCGAGCGCCCGGCCCATATTGAGCCGGGGCGGAGCGAAATGATCAAAATCGCGGGCGGGGCTGCCACGCATGCAAACGAAAGGTGAGCCCATGCCCGTGACGACGCCTGTGACGAGACCCGGGGTCTGCGTCATCATCGCCGCCCGCAACGCGGCGCGCACAATCCCCGCCGCCATCGCTTCGGCGCTGCGCGAGGCGGAAGTCGCCGAAGTCGTCGTGGTCGACGACGCGTCCACCGACGACACCCGTGATGTGGCTTTGGCCGCCGACGACGGCAGCGGCCGGCTTGCCGTCATCCGCTTCGACGTCAACCGCGGTCCTTCCTCAGCGCGCAACGCCGCCATCCAGGCCTCCAAATCGCCCTTCATCAGCATTCTCGACGCCGACGATTTCTTTCTCGAAGGCCGCTTTCGCCGGCTTTTCGCCACCGCCGACTGGGATTTCGCCGCCGACAACATCATGCTGATCCGCGACGATGCCGCGACGGACCTCGCCAAGGTCGCCGCGCCGCCTTTCGCAGCCGATCCGGAATTTCTCGATTTCGAGCGCTTCATCGACGGCAACATCTCGCGCCGCCGCGTCATGCGCGGCGAGCTCGGTTTCCTGAAGCCGGTGATCAGCCGGGCTTTTCTCGAGCGGCATCGGCTGGGCTACGACGAGAATCTCAGGCTTGGCGAAGATTATGAACTCTATGCGCGCGCTGTCGCCTGTGGCGCGCGCTTCAAGGTCATCAAGTCCTGCGGCTACGGCGCGATCGTCCGGGCCGATTCGCTGAGCGGTCGCCATAGGACGCAGGACCTGAAGCGTCTTGCCGATGCCGACCTGGCGCTGCTGGAGCTCGACAACCTTCCGGAACGCTCGAAGGCCGCGTTGCGGCGCCACGAGCGCCATGTCCGCGACAAATACCGGTTGCGCAATTTCCTCGACGTGAAAGCCGAGCGCGGGCTGGCGTCGGCCGCCGCTTACGCATTCGCCAGCCAGTCTAACCTGATCCCGATCGTGCGCGGCGTCGCCACCGACAAGCTCGACGCGCTGTTCCGCCGCACCGGGATTGTTGCAAGGCAACAAATACCCCCGACGCGCTTCCTGATGGCGGCAACGAGCGTCGCAAACGAGTGACCCCGCATCACGCCGGAAGCCGTCGCCCCTCAAAAAATCCGCATTCTGAAAACTATGATGTTGCCTAGTCGCTGCGGGAATGGCACTCTATGTTGCAATGCAGCAATTTCGAAAGGCCGATAGGATGGCTTCGATTTTTGGCTTCAGATCCCGGGATCCGGCTCGCGACCGGCAGACCGATCTCCAGCGTTTCGACCGGTTGGCGAAGTTGTTCGACCAGATCGCGGCCGAGATCGAGGCGGAGAAAACCGGGCTGGAGTATCGTTATAAGTCGACGGCTGCCAACGCGGCCTTTCTGGTCGAGGCGATGGAGAATGGTTCGGCGTCGGCCAGCAAGGGATCTGATGTCAGCGCGATGACGAATTCGATCCTGAACTGCGAGCGGCGCATTGCGGAGCTCGTTCGCCAGAAAGGCCTGGTGAAGGAACTGCGTCATTCGCTCGACGCGATCGTCGAGGATGGTGCCGACCGGTCTGCTGCGCAGGCGACGGCAAGAGGCTGACGGCGCGTCAGGCGCCGTCATCGGTACGAGACATAGAGGAGTTCAAAGGGCGAAGATCAAAAAGCGGCTCGCTCATGCGAACCGAGGATGACTTTGGGTTGGGCGGACAACACAAGGTGAGTTTGTTATGAACGCAGATCCGGACAACGCCTCCACCGTGGCGGTTTGCGAGGTGTCGCATGCGCCTGGGAGCGGAGTAACCAGCCTGCGGCTCGGTGTGGTCGGCGCCCTGCTTACGATCGCGGCGAGCCTTGCGGCGAGCCTGCATCCGGCGCACGCGCAAGCGGTGCAACAAGAGCTGCAAAGCGCGCCGTCCTTCGTCGACAATTTCTCGAATTTCGACCGGTCCCGCTGGTTCGTCTCGGATGGCTGGACCAATGGCGCCCATCAGAACTGCACGTGGTCGAAGGATCTCGTGCGGCTGTCCGACGGCGTGCTTTCGCTGGGCTTCGAAAAGCGCAAGCTGAAGGACCGCGAGTTCGCCTGCGCCGAGATCCAGACCAAGCAGCGCTACGGCTATGGCGTCTACGAGGCGCGGATGAAGACCGGCACCGGCTCAGGCCTCAACGCCGCCTTCTTCTCCTATATCGGCCCGCAGGACAAACAGCCCTGGGACGAGATCGACTTCGAGGTCCTCACCAAGGATCCGTCGAAGGTGCAGGTCAACAGCTACATCCAGGGCAAGCCGAAGAACGGCAAGCTGGTCGACGTCGAAGGCGGCGCCGACAAGGGCTTCAACGATTACGGCTTCGTCTGGGAGAAGGACCGGCTGCGCTGGTACGTCAACGGCAAGCTCGTCCATGAGGTGACCAACCCGGACGAGTTGCCGACACATTCGCAGAAAATCTTCTTCAGCCTCTGGGGCAGCGACAAGCTGACCAACTGGATGGGCGCCTTCACCGATCCCGGCAGCAAGGTGACCATGGAGGTCAAGCGCGTCGCCTTCACCGCTTTGGGCCAGCCATGCCAGTTCCCGGAATCGCTTGCCTGCAGCATAAGCAACAGCAACTAGGCATGATCCCCAAAGGTGGGAAACGGTTTTGGGATAAGATCATGCCGAACCAACTAGGCCGTTGGGCCTGGGGGACATCTGAACCGGCCGGACCGCTTTTGCGGCCCGGCCTTTGACAGGAATTGAACCAAATGAATTTGACGGTGTTTGGGATTGGCTATGTCGGTCTCGTCCAGGCCGCTGTGCTCGCCGAGGTCGGCCATGAGGTGCTGTGCGTCGATATCGATGAGAAGAAGGTGGAGCGGCTCAACCAGGGCTTGATCCCGATTTTCGAACCGGGCCTGGAGGCCCTCGTTCGGGAAAACCACGCGGCCGGTCGCATCCGCTTCACCACCGACGCGGCAGCGGCGGTCAGGCATGGCCAGATCCAGATGATCGCGGTTGGCACGCCGCCCGGCGAGGATGGCTCAGCCGATCTGAAATATGTGCTCGCCGTCGCCGAAACCATCGGTCGTGAGATGGATAGCGCCAAGATCGTCGTCGGCAAGTCGACCGTGCCGGTCGGCACTTGCGAAAAGGTGAAGGCCAGGATCGCCGAAACGCTGAAGAAGCGCGGCCGCGAGGATCTGAGCTTCGACGTCGCCTCGAACCCCGAATTCCTCAAGGAAGGTTCGGCGGTCGCCGATTGCATGAAGCCGGACCGCATCATCGTCGGCACGTCCAGCGAGGACACCGAGATGGTGATGCGCGAGCTCTACGCGCCGTTCAACCGCAACCACGAGAAGATGATCGTGATGGACGTGCGCAGCGCCGAATTCACCAAATACGCCGCCAACTGCATGCTGGCGACCAAGATCAGCTTCATGAACGAGATGGCCAATCTCGCCGAACAGCTGGGCGCCGATATCGAGGAGGTGCGCAAGGGCATCGGCTCGGATCCGCGCATCGGCTACCACTTCATCTATCCCGGCCTCGGCTATGGCGGCTCCTGCTTCCCCAAGGATGTGCGCGCGCTGATCAAGACCGCCGAGGGCGTCAAGTTCGACGCCAAGCTGCTGCGCGCCGTCGAGGAGCGCAACAATGCGCAAAAGTCGGTCCTGTTCGACAAGGTCAACCACTATTTCAAGGGCGCGCTCAAGGGCAAGACCTTCGCCGTCTGGGGGCTGGCCTTCAAGCCCAACACCGACGACATGCGCGAGGCGCCGGCACGTGTCCTGATGGAGGCGCTGTGGGCAGCCGGCGCCAACGTGCAGGCCTACGATCCAGAGGCGATGCAGGAGTGCCAGGCGATCTATGGCCTGCGCGACGACCTGCTTTTGTGCGGCACCAAGGAAGCGGCGCTGCGCGGCGCCGACGCGCTTTTGATCTGCACCGAATGGAAGAGCTTCCGTGCGCCGTCCTTCGACGCGCTCAAGGACGCGCTGACGACGCCCGTCATCTTCGACGGCCGCAATCTCTACGATCCGAAGGTGATCGCGCGCTACGGCATCGAATATTTCTCGATCGGCAGGATGGCGGCATGACGATGGCTGCAGGTTTCAAGGACAACCGACGCCGCGAACGACAACGGGCCGGCAATCGGCAATAGTATGAGGTCACCAATGGCTGCGCAGCGGAAACCGACGGTCACCGTCATCGTTCCTACCTTCAATCGGGAAAAGTTCCTGCCCGAATCCATCGCCAGCCTGCTCCAGCAGACTGTGGTGCCGGATCAGATTCTGATCGTGGACGACGGCTCCACGGACAACACCAGCGCGCTGGCGGCTTCTTTCCCTGCGCCGGTGGAATATTACCGCAAGGAGAACGGCGGCAAGTCCACGGCGCTGAATTTCGCCCTGAAGCACTGCACGGGAGATTTCGTCTGGATATTCGACGACGACGATGTCGCGCACCCGACGGCGCTCGAGCGGTTTCTCGCTGCGTTCGAGCGGGAGCCGGCGGCCGACTTCGCCTTCGGCGAATATGCGCGTTTCCAGCGCTCGGCCCAGATCGAGGAGCAGGATTACCAGATCGTCGCCTTCGGCCACGTCAGCCAGGACAATTTTTTCCCGTCCCATCTCGAATATTGCCATGTCCACCAGCCGGGTCTGCTGGTGCGCCGCAAATGCTACGACGAGGTGGGAGGCTTCAACGAGACCCTGGTCCGGTCGCAGGACTACGAGATGATGCTGAGGCTCGCGCGCCGGTTCAAGGGCGTCAGGGTCGACGGCCTCATGTTCTTCCAGCGCCAGCACGACATGGTCCGCGGCAGCACCAAGGTGGTCATTTCCTACACCGACCGGATCAAGGCCTGGGGCTCGTACGACCGGGTGATCATGGAAGAGGTCTACAAGTCGGTCGATCTGCATGAGTACCTCGATCGCTCGGAGCAGGCCTTGCCCAAGACGGCCGATCTCGAGATGCAGGCGCTGCTGCAGCGTTCGAGCATCATGGCCAGGAAAGGCCTATGGCATCATGCGGCCGAAGACATCCGCCGCTATGCCCTGCTTGCCGAACGAGCCGGGAAGACGTCGTTGAGCGACAAGGAACGCGCCATCGTGCGGCGCACCTTCGAAGCTTACGACACAGGCCTGGCATCCGCCCCCGCCGACGAATTCGTCTCGGCGGTGAAGGCGTGGAAGTCGGGAGCGCTGAAGGCCGACATCGTCAGGGAATACATGCATTCGTTTCCCTACTACCTGGCGCAGGACTTGAAGGCGGGAAAGGTGATCCCGGCATCGAAGTTGTTGCGGGAGTACTCGACGCTGTCGCTTTCCGCCTCGGTCAGCCGCTTGTGTCAGGCAATGACGTCGAAGCTTCCATTGGCGCGCAGCGCAAGCTGATCAGCGCGGATGCTCATCCGCCGGGCGGGATTAGGAGTCGAATGATGAAAGTGCTTTTTGCAAGCGGCAACGGATACATTCCCGAGTTCACCGGCGGCGTGCAATCCAACACCCATCATCTGGTCGAGCAACTGATCGAGCACGGCCACCAGGCGTCGGTCCTCGCCTCGCTGTTCGGCGACGGCATGTTCGGCTTCAAGGCGCGCGCCAAGATGAAGCTGCTGCGGCAGCCCGCGGTCGTCGACAATTTTCCGGGCTACCCGGTGATGCGCGCCTGGTTTCCCTGGGAGGCGGCAGGCTTTGCCGTCGAGAAGACCAGACCCGACGTCGCCGTGGTGCAGTGCCACAAGTCGGTCCTGCTCGGAAAGGCGCTTCTTGCCGAAGGCGTGCCGCTGGTCGTCTATCTTCACAACGTCGAATTCCATGAGCTCGCCGGCGATCCGCGCGAACTCAGTTCGGCTTTGTTCATCGCCAACTCGGAGTTCACGGCGCGCACCTACAAGGAAAAATTCGGCATCGATTCCGTCGTTCTTCCGCCGACCATCAACGACGCGCTCTATTGCACGCACACGACCGGCGAATTCGTCACCATGATCAATCCCTATGAGGAGAAGGGCTTCGATCTGGCGGTGAAGATTGCGGCCGCCTGTCCGGAAATTCCGTTCCTGTTCGTGGAAAGCTGGAAGCTGGACGACGATCATCGCGCCCGCATCGAAAAGACCATCGCGCCGCTCTCGAACGTTACGCTCGAAAATCGCACCAACGACATGAAGACGGTCTATGGCCGCACCAGGATCCTGCTTGCCCCGAGCAAATGGGAAGAGGCCTGGGGCCGCGTCGCGTCCGAGGCGCATTGCAGCGGCATCCCTGTCGTCGGCTCCCGGCGTGGCGGCCTGCCCGAAGCCATCGGGCCCGGCGGCGTCGTGCTCGACTATGACGCTCCGCTCGCCGACTGGGCTGCGGCAGTGAAGCGCCTGTGGAACGACCGCCAGGAATACGACCGGCTTTCGGCTGCGGCTCTTGCCTTCTCTGAGCGTCCGGAACTGGATCCGGGCCGCCAGTTCGTTACCTTCTTCTCGATACTGGACAGAGCGGTGCAGCGGCACGCGCTGCAAGCCGCTTAAGAAAATGCGGGCGGGCCAGTTTGCTGCATGGGGGGCGTTTGCCTCGACTAAGCATTTGGCATCTCAATCCAATGTTGATGTGACGCTCGAAGGATGAGAATGGCGGAAAAACATAAGTTTCTAGTGTTGGATGGTCTCAGAGGCGTCGCCGCGATCGCTGTCGCTCTGTTCCATCGGCGGTGGTGGTTTGCAGAGGATGGCGCCTTTCTGCAACACGCACCCTTGGCTGTGGACTTTTTCTTCCTTCTAAGCGGATTTGTGATCGCTTATGCCTACGAGCCAAAACTCAATACTGGAATGAGCTTGCGCGAGTTTCTAATAAAGCGTCTGATACGGTTATACCCGCTGATAATTCTTGGAGCGTTCCTAGGAGGCGCTTTAATTCTCTTGAAGGAAATCAGAACCGAGGGAAGTATCGCGGACGCGATCGAGATTATCTTCTTCGGAATCGCGGCAATTCCGATGCCGTTTCCAAATTCGATAGCAGGCCAGCCTTTTTATGCCGATCAACCTCTGTGGTCGATATTCTTTGAGATTATTGTAAACATAGGATTCGCAATATTTCTATATAAGTGGGTATCTTCGGCATTGAAGTCGGTCGTCGTAGTTAGCTTCATATTGTACCTGGTTGCAGTTGCAATCAAAGGCGATGTTGGTCTGATTGGAAATCAATATGGCCCCTATGGATTGATGCTTTTAGCAGGTTTGCCTCGCACCATGTGCTCGTTTTTCCTCGGCGTTCTCATATTTCGCTCCCTGGATCAGCACTGGGTAGGCCGCATAAGGGCACCAGCGTGGGTTCTTCCCCTGATCTTAATGGCGGTTTTCGCTGTGCCGGACTTGGGAAATATTGGAAACACTGTGATGGCGGTTCTATCTGTTCTGTTTATTTTCCCGCTGCTGGTGATTGCGGGAGCGAATGCGAATGTTGATGGAACGGCAGCTAAAATCGCTACAATTTCGGGTGCAGTCTCCTTCCCTTTGTATGTGTTGCACGAGCCGATGTATGCATGGGCAGAACTGGTCATGTACAAGCTCGATTTATTTGATAAGACAGCGCATCTTTGGTTGTTGAGTTGCGCCGTTGTATTTGGGAGCGTGGGTTTTTCTCTGTTAGCCTACAAGATATACGATATTCCGGTACGGCGATTTCTCACTGCTAATTTCGACACCGCTCGAAGACCTGCTCCCGCCTTGCAATCAAGGCCGTCGTGACCTTCGGTATTTGCGCAGTGATTGTAGGTGCAGCAAAAGACAACCTTTCGGACTGGAACGAAACGTCGAAACATAGTCGTAGTGAAGCATTGTGCAGCGCACAAAAATTGTTGCGCTTGCGAATGAATCCCTTTAGATTTTTGCAATGTTCTTGGATCGGAGTTGGATGTAATGGCCGGACGCCAAGCGGAGCGGAACGCCGAAGGTCTCCTTGGCCGAGGAGTCGGGCGTCTGCGCCATGCTGCCTACTGGCGACTTGCGAAACTGTATGGGCTGGTTTCGGAGTCCTTTTCCCACGTCATGGCGCGCTGTGTTCTCTTTCTTAGGTGGAGATTGTCGCGGCCGGCCCGAACGCATGGGCTGCCGGGAGAATTGATTGTTTCCTTAACATCCTATCCTGCACGCTACGCGACGCTGGCATTGACGCTGAAATGCCTGTTGGCTCAATCGATAAAGGCAGACAGAACCATCCTTTGGATTGCGCATGAGGACATGGCCTCACTGCCGAAATCGATCACGGGCCTCCAGGCACACGGACTGGAAATACGCCCCTGCAAAGACATCAGGTCGTACAAGAAGATAATCCCAGCGCTGGTGGCCTTTCCCGAGGCTTTCATCGCTACAGCCGACGATGACGTCTATTATTCAGCCGATTGGCTGGAAAAGATGGTTTCGCATGCAGGCAGCGGCACGATCGTATGTCACCGGGCGCATATGGTGGGCTTCGACGAAGCTGGAAACCTGCAGCCCTACGACCAATGGCATTTTGACGAGAAGTCGGCCTCCCCGATCCTGTTTCCGACCGGGGTGGGAGGTGTACTTTACGCTCCGGGTTCGCTCGCGCCGGAGGTGCTGGAAGAAGCTGAATTCATGAGGCTTTGCCCTATTGCCGACGATGTCTGGCTGTTCTGGATGGGCCGCCGCGCGGGCAGTTCCTATGTCACGGCCGGTACGAACTGGTCGCCCGTCACTTGGAAAGGAACGCAGGCTTCCGCTCTTTATCTTACCAATGTCGGGCAAGGTGGGAATGACGAGCAGATCAAGGGCATGATCAGAACCTACGGCAATCCGTTCGGTCACCCTGTTCGCAACAAAGCAGCCTGACGATCCGAAGCGAGAACGAGATGGAAAACAAAGCGGCTGCCGCCGTCGAGAGTAACGGAGTTTCCGTATTGATCGCGGCGTTCAACGCGTCTCCCTTCCTGGAGCGCGCCGTGAGCTCGGCAATGATGCAGGGGGACTCGGTGCTCGAGATCATCATCGTTGACGACTGCTCGACGGATGCGACTCTTGACATCGCCAAGGCGATTGCACGGCAAGATGAGCGCGTTAAGGTTGTTCACCTGTCTAAGAATGTAGGGCCCTCCGGTGCTCGTAATGCCGGCCTGGATGTCGCCAGGGGCGATTGGGTGGCAATCTTGGACGCCGACGACGCCTATGCGCCTGGGCGTCTGCAGCGATTGATCGAGATAGGCGTTTCGCAGGGCGCGGACATAGTCGCGGACAACTTCACCTTCTATGACCCAACCAGCGGAACGTCGGGTGCTCCAGCAGTCGCGTTGACAAGCGCTATCACGCCGGTCAGCACCGAGACCTTTCTGGCGCACGCACGGCCATTCGGGCCGGATATCGACTGGGGGCTGCTCAAGCCAGCCTTCAGTCGGAAGTTCCTGATCGACAAATCGCTGCGCTATCCGTCCGATACCCGACACGGCGAGGATTTTCTCCTTGTCATGGGGGCACTGCTTGCAGGTGCCAAATACGTCGTGGCCGACTTCCCAGGCTACCTCTATACCCACCGCGGCTCAGGCTGGAGCAGGACGCAGATAAGTTATGGCGGCCAGGTGGAGCAGTCCGCAGCGCTGCTGCTTGACCCGCGGGTCGCAAACGATCGGACATTGGTCAATTTGCTGAATGCCAGGATACGCGCAATCAGGCGCCTTTCCGCCGAAAGAAAGACGCAGGCGCTCATAAAGGACATGCGGCCGCTGAAACTCGTAGGCGCGGCATTGGCGGATTGGCGGGTCGCCCTGTCTGTATTCAGAAAGTTCAAGAACAAGGCTGCGAACGTTCGCATTGGTTAGGATGCTGGTAAGAAAGACGTTTCCTCTGCTGGAAAACAAGGTAGCCCGGGCCGATCTCAAGGTCGCCTCGGTCAACGGCGCCGCTGTCAACTTCGGTTCGCAGGGGCTCAAGCTCGTGTTGCAATTCTGCTACCAGATCGTCATGGCCCGCCTTCTGGTTCCAGAAGACTTCGGCATTGTCGCGATGGCCGCGCCATTGTTCGCGTTCGCGGCGCTTTTTACCGACTTCGGCTTGACGCAAGCGACGGTTCAGAGAGAGGAAATCACGCAGGAACAGGTGAGCTTCATCTTCTGGGTCAATATCGGCCTCAGCACTGCGATCTGTCTTGCGGTCTCTGCATTGTCTCCACTTGCCGGCGTGTTCTTCAATGAGCCCCGTGTTGGCCCGATAGTCGTGGCGCTCAGCGCGATATTCGTTTTGGGGGGACTGTACGCGCAGCACATGGCCTTGCTGAACCGCCATCTTCTCTTTTTGAAGATCGCCGTCATAGAGATTTTGAGTTTTCTCGTCGGATCCGCCGTTGGCCTTATCCTGGCCTGGAAAGGGTTCGGCTACTGGTCGCTCGTCTACAACCAGATAGCATTCTCCCTCACCACGCTGCTGATGGCCTGGGCCATGGTCAGATGGGTTCCCAGCAAACCCGTGCTGCACAGCGAAGGATTCAAGATTCTGAACTTCGGCGCCAATATCACGTCGTTCAATGTCCTGAATTTTTTCGCCAGAAACTTCGACAACATATTGATCGGCCGTTATCTCGGCGAGGCGCCGCTCGGCATATATGACAGGGCGTACAAGTTGCTTCTGTTGCCCCTGAGCCAGATAACCGGGCCTATATCCAAGGTGGCGCTCCCGTCCCTGGCGAGAACTGTTCGAGAACCTGAGATTTATCGGCGATTCTATTTCAGGATGCTGGAGCTGATAATCATAGGCACCTATCCGGCTGTCATATTCGCGATGATAAACAGCGAATTGCTGATCTCGACGCTGCTAGGACCGAAATGGCTGGAGGTCTCTCACGTATTCTCCATTCTGGCATTCGGGGCGATTTTTGCACCTATCAGCAGCAGCACAGGGTGGCTGTTCATAAGTCAGGACAGGACAAAGGAGATGAGGAACTGGGGTGCGCTGAGTTCCACGCTGTTCGTCGCTGCTTTCGTTTGCGGCTTGCCATGGGGAATTACCGGAGTTGCCGCGTTCTATATAGGTGTAGGCACGGTGCAAGGACCCCTTCTCTGGTGGGGCGCAACAAGAAGGGGGCCGTTGTCATTCGGGCAGCTCTTGGCGACTCTCGGACCATATTTTTTCGCGACGGCGGTAACCGCCCTCCTGGAATGGGTCCTGAGACCGTGGTTGCCTGGCAATTTTTATGGACTTCTTCTGTCTGGGGTCGCGTCCTATGCTGCGTTCCTGGGCGTTGTCCTGGCCTTTGGTTCCAGCCGCAGGGGAATTCTCGAACTGGCGTTCGAGGCATTCGTCTTGTCGAGGCGCTTCTACGGCAAGGTGACCGCGCGCACCGCATAGGCGACGACCCGCTCACCGCTCTGCGGGCGCGGGTCGACAATGCCTGGGTGCGATCCGAAACGCTGCTGCGCACGTGATTTTGCAGTGCAGCAGAAAACCGCTACGCCGCACCAAAATTGTTGCGATGCAGCAAAAGCTGTACTAGCATCCCCGATC
>Ga0207647_10003622_pt1 | contig 11566 bp, 13 predicted proteins | sample KBSCornC2_FD_184295 | JGI IMG/M metagenome (GOLD analysis project Ga0207647, IMG submission 184295) | Corn rhizosphere microbial communities from Kellogg Biological Station, Michigan, USA - C2 (SPAdes) (version 2) | ecosystem: Host-associated > Plants > Roots > Rhizosphere ...
GCCGGCTCCGGCCGTCCTGCTGTTGCCAAGAGCGACCGGATCATTCCGCTTCTCGTGAATAACGCGGGCGGCTGAGGTCAAAGAGTGAACTTGATCCGGCGCAATGCAGCCGGTCCGGCCCAAGCGAAAATTGAAGCGGATTGAAGGATAACAAAGATGACACATTCAGTTTCGCACACTTCCATCACCCACTCCGCCGAGCAGGCGCAGCAATGGGTGAACGAACTCGCAAAGGATTTGGGGTGGAACGAGCAGAGCGCATTTCGGCTGTTGAAGTCGGTTCTCCACGCCTTGCGCGACTGGCTCTCGCCCGAGGAAATGGCCGACCTGTCGGCTCAGTTGCCGACGCTGATCAGAGGCATCTATTTCGAAGGGTGGAATCCGGCCGAACCAGCTTGGGAGCGCAAGAAGCGCGACTTCGTCATCTGCGTCCGCGAGAGCTTTGGCTACGAGCCGGAGATCGATGTCGACAAGGCCATTGGAGCGGTCTTCAGGCTCCTCGACCGCCACATCTCCCACGGCGAGATCGTCCAGGTCCGCAATTCGATGAAGAAGTCCCTGCGCCAACTCTGGCCGGAGGCATGACGATGTTTCGCGATCGCCAGGACGCGGGAGAAAAGCTTGGTACCTCGCTGGGGCCACTCCAGCTGCAGGATCCGATCGTACTCGCTTTGCCGCGTGGTGGCGTTCCCGTCGGTGCTGAGGTTGCCAAGATCCTTAAGGCCCCCCTGGATCTGGTGATCGTTCGAAAAGTCGGGGCGCCCGGCAATCCGGAACTGGCTGTTGCAGCTATCGTCGACGGTGACCCACCGGACGTTGTTCTCAACCGGGAGATCGTGGAAGCCTACGCGCTCGGTAACAGCGCGCTTCGTGTTCTGATCGCGCGGGAGCGCCCCGAATTGGAGCGGCGCCGATCGGTATATCGAGGGAAAGGTCTACCACTGTCAGTCGCCGGCAAAACCGTTGTCATCGTCGACGATGGGGCCGCCACCGGGACGACGATGAAGGTCGCCATTCGCGCGTTGAAGCGCCGTTCGCCGCGAAAGATTGTCGTCGCCTTGCCCGTGGCACCCCCGGAGGTCGTCGATGAACTTGCGCAGGAAGCGGATCTGACGATCTGCCTCAATCAGCCTGCCCGTTTTCGTGCGCTCAGCTATTACTATGGCAACTTCCCGCAGCTCTCCGACAGCGAGGTTCTCGACGTGATGGCGTCGGCCCGCGCGGACCGCCGCAATGCCGAGGCAAGAAGGCGCTCGGACGCCCGTACCGCCAACAGACCGCACGAAGCCGGCACGTAGGAGTTTCGGCGATGCAGATCCGTACCCTTTCTACCCTGGAATGCACGAAACTGCTGGGAACCAATCGCGTCGGTCGCCTGGCCTGCGCAAAGGACGGACAGCCCTATGTCGTGCCATTCTACTACGCCCATGCGGATAACCGCCTCTATGCATTTTCAATGCTGGGGAAGAAAATCGACTGGATGCGCATCAATCCGCTTGTGTCGGTCCAGGTCGACGAGCATGGCAGTGCTCGAGGTTGGAAAAGCGTCGTCGTCGATGGGCGTTATGAGGAACATCCCGATCGGATCGGACATCAGGTGCAGCTTGATCACGCATGGTCCTTGCTCAGCAAGCACGTCGACTGGTGGGAGCCAGGCGCGCTCAAGCCGATCGCATCCTCAGAGGCGGAGCATCTTCCGCATGTGTTCTTCAGCATCTTCATCACGGAAGTTTCGGGCCGCGCGGCGTCGGAGAGCTAACCCGATGACAGCGAGCCAGAGCGGAAGCTGTGGCAAGCCAGCTGCCGGTCGAAGAGACTGGCGTAGCATGCAGCCAATCTGAGGCCCCAACATGGACTCCCTCATCGTCCAACTTGGCGTCGCCTTGGCGATAGGCCTGCTCGTTGGATTGGAGCGCGGCTGGAGGGAACGCGATGCCCCCGACCAGAGCCGAACAGCGGGCATCCGGACATTCGGTATCGCCGGGCTTCTCGGCGGCCTTTTCGCGGCATTGGCCGAAGCGCTCAATGCCATTTCCGTATTGATCGCCGGCTTCCTCGCCTTCGCTGCAATCCTCGCATGGTACAAGGCCCGTGAAGCCGCGCATGATGAAGATTTCAGTGTTACGACCGTCATTGCGGGCTTGGCCGTGTTTACCCTTGGGGCTTTGTGCGTCGCGGGCGATTTTCGCGTTGCTGCCGCAGGCGGCGCGGCGCTGGCGGCGCTCCTTGCCAGCCGCGAAATCTTGCATACCCTGTTGAAGCGCCTCACTTGGATCGAGCTTCGCTCGGCATTGGTCCTGGCGGTGATGACCGCCATTGTCCTGCCTCTGCTGCCTAACCAGGCTTATGACCCGTGGGGCGGCTTCAATCCGCGGGAGATCTGGCTGCTGACGGTGCTGATGGCCTCGATTTCTTTCGCTGGTTACGTCGCCGTGCGTGTCCTCGGAAACGCTCGTGGTTTGATTGTGAGCGCTCTTGCTGGCGCCGTGGTGTCATCAACTGCTGTCACCTTGTCACTGGCTCGTATTGCCAGCGCGTCGAACAATTCCTTGTCCCTGTCAGGCGCGGCCTCGCTTGCCGCGATGGTCTCGATCCTGCGTGTCTGCCTCGTGGTCCTGTTGCTGGCGCCGGACGTAGCGGCATTCATCGCCATACCCGCACTTTTCGCCGCAGTCGCATTTGCGGCCTGCGGAGCGACCGCATTGGCAATTGCGGGTGACAAACAGGACAGTTCTAGCCCGTCACGAAATCCGTTCGAAGTTGTGCCGCTGATAATCTTTGCGTTGCTGTTCGCATTCGCCTCGACGGCAAGCGCCGCGTTGGCCTCCCGGTTCCAGGAACAGGGTCTGCTGGCGAGTTCCGCGATTGCGGGTGCGTTCGATGTCGATGCCTCGGTGCTCAGCGCCCTGCGGCTGGCTAAGCAGTCGATTTCTATCGAAACCATTGGACACGCCGTGCTGACCGCGCTGATGGCCAACGCCATTGGACGCCTGTGCCTGGCGGTGTCGGCAGGGCCGGTGAAATTCTGGTTGCCACTGGCCGGCATGACCTTAACCGCCGCGACTGCGGGCTATTGCACTATGCAGTTCCTCTAGGGCGCGATTTGCGGTCGGCTCCGACGCCAATCCAGATTTGACCAGGGTCAAGGCTGCCAGGCCCCATTCCTGTTGAACTGCTCTCTCGTTCGAAAGGTGGGAGGGCCTCATGGCCGCAACAGACATCAATATCCCTATCCGGGAAAAAGCAGCCAGTCCGGCGTCGACCAAGCTGCGGCTGGGATCGCTAACGGCGCTCGTGATCGGCTCCATGGTGGGCTCAGGCGTATTCAGCCTGCCCCAGAACATGGCAGCCGGCGCCGGCCCGCTTGCGATCCTGATCGGGTGGGTCATCACGGCGATCGGCATGCTTGCGCTCGTGTTTGTCTACCGGTCGCTGGCGGTACGCCGGCCCGAACTCGACGCGGGTCCCTATGCCTACGCCAAAGCCGGATTCGGTCCCTTCGTCGGCTTCAACAGTGCCTGGGGATATTGGATCAGCGCTTGGGTCGGGAACGTCTCTTACGCGGTGATCGTGTTCAGCGCGCTGTCTTATTTCTTCCCTGCGTTCGGGGACGGAAACACATGGCAGGCGGTGCTCGGCGCGTCGATCCTGCTGTGGCTTATCCACTTCCTCATTCTCGCCGGCATTCGCCAGGCAGCAATCGTCAACACTATCGTGACCATCGCCAAAATTGCCCCTGTCGTCCTCTTCGTCGGCGTCGTCGCCATCGCCTTCAAGCTCAATGTCTGGTCGCTCGATTTCTCGGGGCTCGGCAACGCTTCTCTCGGTTCAATCGCCGCTCAGGTGAAGAGCACGATGCTGGTGACGCTGTGGGTCTTTATCGGCATCGAAGGTGCCAGCGTCTTCTCAGCGCGCGCGGAGCACCGCAAAGACATCGCCACCGCGACGGTGCTCGGCTTCTTCACGTGCCTCGCGCTTTACGCGCTGGTCTCGCTGCTTTCGCTCGGCATCCTTAGCCAACCTGAACTTGCCGCCTTAAAGAACCCATCGATGGCAGGCGTGCTGGAGGCGGTTGTCGGGCCCTGGGGCGCCATGCTCATCAATCTCGCGCTCGTCGTCTCGGTCGTCGGCGCCTTCTTGAGCTGGACGCTGCTTGCGGCGGAGGTTCCGCATGTCGCCGGAAAGGACGGGACCATGCCGAAGTTCTTCGGCCGGGAAAGTGATCGCGGCGTTCCCTCGACCTCGCTAGTCATCACCAACCTGCTCGTCCAGGCTTTCCTGGTCATTACCCTCTTCGCGCAGAGCACCTATCAGGCGCTCTTCTACATCGCTTCTGCCGCCATTCTGGTGCCTTACATCTTCTCCGGCGCTTTCGCCGCCAAGTTGGCGTGGACCGGGGAAAGTTATCAAAGCGGCGAAGGCCGAACGGGACCGCTCGTTGCCGGTGTTCTGGCCTCGATCTACGGCCTTTGGCTCGTCTATGCGGCAGGGCCAGCCTATCTGTTCATGTGCGCGATCCTCTACGCACCGGGCATTCTCTTCTACGTCTGGGCCCGTCGCGAGAACAATCAGCGCGTCTTTCATCCCGTGGAAGCCGTCATCGCAGTCGCGCTCATCGCAGTCGCAATCCTTGCCGTCTACGAAATGTGGACCGGCGCCGTCAGCGCGCTTTGAGAGATCATCCCATGGCAAACTTGGGGGTCCATTCGGAAGTCGGCCGCCTGCGCGAGGTGATGGTCCACAGGCCGGATCTCAGCCTGCGCAGGCTGACGCCGGACAATTGCAAGTCGCTGCTGTTCGATGACGTGCTGTGGGTCAAGCGAGCGCGCCAGGAACACGACATATTTGTCGACGCATTGCGTGAGCGCGGCGTGGTGGTGCATTCGTTCGGCGAGCTCCTCGCGGAGACCATGGGCCTCGGCAAGGCGCGCGACTGGCTTCTCGATCGCCGGGTTCATGCCGGAGTGGTCGGCCTCGACATGGTCGACGAGATGCGAGGCTGGCTGAACGAAATGTCAGCCGGCCTGCTGGCAACCTGTCTGGTCGGCGGCGTCGCACGCGCCGAGCTGCCGTTCGAGCCCAAGGGACTGACGGGAAGGACGCTCGCCCCGCAGGATTTCGTGCTGCCTCCGCTGCCCAACCAGCTCTTCACCCGCGACAGTTCCTGCTGGATCTATCGCTCTGTGTCGGTCAACCCGATGTATTGGCCGGCCAGGCGCCCCGAAGCAGCCAATGTTGAGGCCGTCTACCGTTTCCACCCGAGATTCCGTGACAGTGGCGTTCCGTTCGTTTCGCCCCAGGCCGGAACAGGTGTCAGTCTGGAAGGCGGCGACGTTATGCCAGTCGGCGGAGGTGTTGTTCTCATCGGGATGGGCGAGCGTACCACGCCGCAGGCGGTCGGTGATCTAGCCCGCAACCTGTTCGCAGCCGGCGAGGCCACCCGCGTGATCGCAGCGCTGATGCCGCGCGATCGCTCATTCATGCATCTCGACACGGTCTTCACGTTCTGCGACCGGGACCTTGCCACCATGTATCCGCCCGTTGTCGAAAGGCTGCGCACGTTCTCGATCCGGCCTGGCGAGGGCGATGCCGCGGTCGAGGTCAGGGAAGAAAAAGCTCCCTTCGCAACAGTCGTGGCGGAGGCTCTCGGGCTGAAATCGCTGCGCATCATCGCCACCGGCGGCGACCGCTACGAGGCCGAGCGTGAGCAGTGGGACGACGGCAACAACGTCGTCGCGGTCGAGCCCGGCGTCGTCATCGGCTACGACCGCAACGTCTACACCAACACGCTTCTGCGCCGGGCGGGGATTGAGGTGATCACCGTGGAGGGCGCCGAGCTCAGCCGCGGTCGCGGCGGCGGTCATTGCATGACCTGCCCCATCGCCCGCGATCCCATCTGAAAGGACACCCGATGTCGATCAACCTGCATGGCCGTTCGGTGCTCTCGCTGAATGACCTTTCGGCCGAGGAAATCCGATTCCTGCTGAAGTTGGCCGCCGACCTCAAGGCCGCCAAGCAAGCAGGGCATGAGACACCGCGCCTCGTCCGAAAGAATATCGCGCTCATCTTCGAGAAGGACTCCACCCGCACGCGGACGGGGTTCGAGGTGGCCGCCTACGATCAGGGCGCCCACGTCACATATTTCGGCCCCAGCGGCAGCCATATCGGGCACAAGGAATCCATGAAGGACACGGCGCGCGTGCTCGGCCGCATGTATGACGCGATCGAATATCGCGGCTTTGCGCAGCACCAGGCCGAAATGCTCGCCGCGCATGCCGGCGTGCCCGTCTACAACGGCCTGACCGACGAGGCCCACCCGACGCAGATCCTCGCCGATTTCATGACCATGCGCGAATTCACGCACAAGCATCTTTCGGACATGACCGTCGCATTCGTCGGCGAGGGTCGGGACAATGTCGCCCAATCGCTGGCATTGGGGGCAGCCAAGGTCGGCATCGACATGCGCATCGCCTCGCCGAAGGAGTTGTGGCCAGACGACGCATTTTGCGCTCATGTCAAGGACTTGGCGGGGAACAGCGGCGGCCGGTTCCGGCTGGACGAAGACATTGCCGGTTGCGTCCAGGAGGCTGATTTCATCTACACCGATGTCTGGATGTCGATGGGGGAGGACAAGTCCGGATGGCCGGAGCGGATTCGTCTCCTGACGCCTTATCGGGTGACGAAAGAGGTGATGGCGGCCAGCGGCAATCCGCATGTCAAGTTCATGCACTGCCTGCCGGCATTTCACGACACCGATACCGAAGTCGGCGCCTATGTCGCACGCGAATTCGGCATCGATTGCATGGAAGTAACCGACGAGGTGTTCGAGTCCGGCGCCTCGGTCGTCTTCGACCAGGCGGAGAACCGCATGCATACGATCAAGGCGCTGCTCGTCGCAACGATCGGCAACTGACATGCTGATCGTGGTCGCGCTCGGCGGGAACGCGCTGTTGCGACGCGGCGAACCCATGACCGCCGAAAACCAGCGCAACAACGTGAAGCGCGCCGCTTCCGCCCTGGCCGCGCTGATCGACGAAGGCCATTCGCTCGTGATCACGCATGGCAACGGCCCTCAGGTCGGTCTGCTTGCGCTCCAGTCGGCTGCCTCAACGGACGGCCCTTTCCCGCTCGACGTTCTGGGCGCAGAGAGTGCCGGTATGATCGGCTACATGATCGAGCAGGAGCTCGCCAACCTAACCCGCCAGAAGTTGTTTGCGACACTGCTGACGCAAGTGAAGGTAGACCCGAACGATCCGGCCTTCGCCCATCCGACGAAACCGATAGGCCCTGTCTATGACGAGGCAACCGCGCGGCGGCTTGCAGGCGGGCGCGGCTGGGCAATCGCGCCCGATGGCGACAAATGGCGTCGTGTCGTGCCCTCCCCGCGACCCCTCGAGATCCTCGAAGTGTCCGTCATCTCCTTTCTCGTCGACCACGATGTCATCGTCATCTGCACCGGCGGCGGCGGCGTCCCTGTGATCGCACGCGACGACGGCAGCATGATCGGTGTCGAGGCTGTCATCGACAAGGATTTGGCGAGCTCGCTTTTGGCGCGTCAGTTGAAGGCGGACATGCTGCTGATGCTGACCGATGTCGATGCGGTCTATGTCGGCTACGGCAGGCCGGAAGCCCGCGCGCTGCGAAAGGTCAGGGCAACGGAGGTGTCGGGGCGCGATTTCCCGGCCGGCTCGATGGGACCTAAGATCAGCGCCGCGATCGAGTTCGTCCAGGCCACCGGCAATCCGTCAGCGATCGGAAAGCTCGAGCAAGCGGTGGACATCGTCAAAGGTCGGCAGGGCACCTTGTTCGAAATTTAGGCTTTGTCGGCGTCAGGAAATCCTGGCCCCCCGATGACGTAGTTCTTGCCATAGACTGCCGAAGGTGGCGGTCGATCTGACATCATCGACCGAGACTCCCAATGTAGGCGATAATGGCGTCAATCTGATCAGGAGTGGCCACAAACTCGGGCATGTCCGGGTGACCCGTGGAAATTCCCTCGGCCAGTGCTTCTTGCAGGTCTTCTAGCGGATAGCGGAGGTGCAGCAATCGAAAGGGCGGTGCATCGGGGTGGGTGCTTACTCCAGCCGTGCCAACTGCATGGCAGCGTGCGCAGTTTCCTTCGACGAGCCTCTTTCCATAGGAGATCTGCGAGCTATCGCCCGCCCAAGCAGGAAATGCGAAAAAGACAGCGGCGACGGCAATTGATGCGCTCCTGAGTGATGCTCTACGCTTCATAGTCACCAGATACCGCGCGACGGAACGTCGGATCTTGACTTGGCTCAAATGCCGCAAGGCTACAGCCAGCGAACGACCATCGAGTTGCCCGCCCGACGCCGCCACGTGCAAAGGCGGTGACCAGCCCAATGGATGTGGCTGCCTCCTGCCGTCAATCCGAGGTGCCTCAACATTCAAGAGATGCGACGCTGGATCCACAGCCATCATCTCGCCCTCCCCCTAGTGCATCTCAGGTTGGGAGCGTTGCCGCGGCCATGTCGTCGATGGTCGTCTCCACTTCCTTTTGAACTCGCCCAGCTGTTTCGGAGGCAAGCCTGGCGCCGATGGAAGCGAACTTGCCGACCTCGTTCGCATAGTCTGATGTAGCGTTCTGGACGAAGTTCACAAACACGTCGAAACCATCTACGAGTTCATCGGTGTCCGTTAGCCTCTCGATCAGCTTCAGGTCATCCTCGAACCGCCGCTTGAGGAAGGATGCACCTTCGATCTGGTAGCGCAGTAGCGCGCGGATCGAATGCGCTTGAAGGGTGACCGTCGCTTGCATGAGTTTCTGCCCCGTTGGGGCGAAGGGGAGCAACGCTCGCGCGCGAATTTCTTCTGCATTCCAGGTGATCATCGTCTCTTCCTTTCGCTCACCGCTTCAATGCCTTATTTTCGGCCGGCGAGACTGTGAGCGGCGCCCAAAGCCGTAGCTTGCCCGAGAGACCGTTGCCTCTCCTGAACGAAGCCAGCTCGAAATAGATTGCGGCTCCGAAGACACTGACCAAGGCGCGGGGCCTGGCCGACGCTCCTGTTGGTTCCGTTCCAATATCGCGAAACCGTTCCATGCCAGCATTGATCGAGATCAATCCGATCCGGTGCCATGAGGGCACGAGCGATCCCGATCGCTACATCGTAAGCATAACCTTCATCTCAACTTTGACCCTGATCAAGGCGGAGTCCGGCTGGCACCAACAAGCTGACGGCAACGTGTTGAGGATGCGTAGCGAGGGACGAGCATGAAGGAATTGCCGCTTGCCGAGGTTTATCGGCTCATTGAGCCTGGGCCTGTTGTTCTGGTGTCGACAAGGTCAAAGGAAGGCCGCGCCAATGTCATGACCATGTCCTGGCATATGATGGTGAAGATTGCACCGCCGACGCTCGCCTGCATCGTGTCCAGCAACGACCTGTCATTCTTCGCGTTGCGTCAAACAAAGGAATGCGTGATTGCGGTACCCGCGGTCGAGTTGGCGGAGAAGGTCGTGAAGGTCGGTAACTGCTCTGGTCGCGACACGGACAAGTTCGCTACGACCTGGCTAACGCCGCTGCGCGCCGAGCGTGTATCCGCGCCTTTGATCGCCGAGTGCTTCGCCAACCTCGAATGCCGCGTTGTCGATACGAGCCTGGTCAACAGATACAATCTGTTCGTCCTGGAGGTCCTCAAAGCCTGGATAGATCCGGAGCAGCCGAGGCCGAAGACAATCCATCATATCGGCAACGGCGGCTTCGTGGTCGACGGCGATGTGATCCATTTCGAGTCCCGCATACCGTGAGGGCCCTAAAGCGCGTCGCGCTGAAACGGATTCAGGCGACGCGCTTCAAGTTTTTGTTTTGATGCATGTCGTTGTCCCAGAACCGCTGCGCACTTCTGGGCGACATGCATTCGAGCCCCGGCGACATCGCTTTGATCGGCGTCAAGGCGCGCTCGCCCGCGCAAAGTAGCTTCAAAATATCGATACATCCAAACCGGAAGCGCTACCGATGAGCTACAAATCCATTCTCTTGAACCTTGGCGTCGATGGTCCGATCGATCCGCTGACGCGGGTCGCCGTCGGCCTTGCCAAACGCTTTGACGCCCGCTTGATCGGGTTTTGCGCAGCGGACGCTCCATTGCCGGTGACGATGGCTCCCGAGGGCGCGGCCATTGCAGCCGACCTCTGGGAGCAATCTCGGGACGAAATCCGGCAAAAGCTGAAAGATCGGCGCGGCGAATTCGACAATCTCGTCGCCGGCGCAGTCGAGATCGATTGGCGTGCCACCATCGAGAACCCGGATCAAGCCCTGGCCAGAAGTTCACGTCTCGCCGACCTGATCGTCATGGGCGCCTCGCAGGGCGCATCCACGGGCGACTCCTACCGCACAGCCGATCCGGGCAGTCTGGTGCTGCGCGCCGGCAGACCTGTGCTGGTTGCGGCCCATGGCGCCGCGAATCTGCCGACTGGCAAGGTCGTAATCGCCTGGAAAGACACGCGCGAAGCGAGGCGTGCGGTGGCGGACGCTTTGCCGCTGATGGCCATGGCCAATGAAGTCACGATCGTCGCGGTCGATCGCAACCCGGATGATTGGATCAGGGACGGCGTCAAGGACGTGGCGAGCTTCCTGGCAGGCCACGGCATCAAGGCTCGCACTGAGGTCATCAAGACGGACGATGATGACGGCAACCGCCTCGTCGATTTCCTCGCCTCGGTCAATGCCGAACTGATCGTGTCAGGCGCCTACGGACATAGCCGGTTGAGGGAATGGGTGTTTGGTGGCGTTACCCGCTCGCTGCTGAATGAGGCCTGGCTCAACCGGTTGATGTCGAGCTGATCGGTCATCGGGTCGCTTGGCCTGCGGTAAGCGCCGTGACCGCCGGGAATGGCGGCATTCGGACGCTGTTATGGACAATCGATCGACGAATTTGATCGAAATCAAATCCTTTGCGGGCGCTCTCGGCCATGTGTTCTGGAATCAGGCGCCGAGGTAATTCCGCTCAATGACCAACACCGTTGCAAAGCTCGTCGGTGCGTGCAACGCAGAAAGAAGAAAGGGATCGGACTTTCCAACGATCTGGAAAGAGGTTCTGAAGACGCATCCATGTGTGCGGGGACTGCCGATTCAAGACAGCGGCGAGGATGGCCCTATCCTGAAGATCCCTTTGATCACCGGTCAGTTTCTGGTGTTTCTGGGCTCGCATTTCGCTCTTTTCTAGGCTCAGCGCCCAGTCGACCAGGTGGATCGAGTGGGCGCTTTTGACGGCCTTGATGCAGATCAGGGCCGATCAACGCTGTTATGGCCGACGTCAGGTTAAGATTTTAGCAGCGGCCGCTCCGACGAGCCATGCGAGCGCAGTAGGCCGATTGTTCACGCGATCGAAACGGCGTGCTTGATCGACTGGACCGAATATTTAACGAGGTCCTTGTCAATTTCACCCACGAGTTTCGCGCTCAATGATGGCTGGTAATGCTTACGCATCTCACCAAGGGTGCGGGGATCGGCGATGACGAAGATATGCTCGTACGCCTTCTTGAATGCCTGCAGGTTCAGATAGGCTGCAACCGATCCGGCAAAATCATCTTCGCGCAGCCGGGAG